>Ga0209917_1001069_pt1 | contig 11171 bp, 10 predicted proteins | sample SalPon2_C_H2O_MG_FD_185710 | JGI IMG/M metagenome (GOLD analysis project Ga0209917, IMG submission 185710) | Salt pond water microbial communities from South San Francisco under conditions of wetland restoration - Salt Pond MetaG R2_C_H2O_MG... | ecosystem: Environmental > Aquatic > Non-marine...
AGCATCCCAAAATCCGCTTTTGATTTCTCCTAGTGCTGAATTATTATTTACAGCATTCCAGCCTTCAGGAATTTCATATAAAGCACTAACACCTTGTAATATTGCAGGGCTATCAGAACTCAAGCTGATATTGTCTCTAAGATCTAGATCGATGTTTCCATCGTTTTCATCTCTGAAAATATGGTCTGGATATCCTTCCATTCCATCATCTACAATTACAGAATCAGTTATATTTGCTGAAAGATTGAAAACCTGGACAATACTGTTGTTAACACCTTTAATCTTTCTGTGGCTGATGTTGCTTGTCAAACTTAGGTTTCCTGGAGTCTTAACTGGTTTTACTTCTCCAGAATAGATTCCACTTGAGTTTGTGGTAATATTTCCAATGAACTCTCCATTTGAGTAAATAGAAATGTTTTTACCTGCTAATGGCTGTCCGTAAGGCTGTAGTATCGCCTGACCTGAAACGGTGATGTTATTCCCTATCTGTATCCTTATCCTGCTTATATTCTGACTTATTGTTATATTTTCTACGTAGAAGCTTTTCTTAGGTCTGTTACTTCCGATACCTCTCGTCGTATTTGCTCCATAAGTAACGTTATATTCGCCGCTCTGATCTCCAAACTCGGTGGCCAGATCTATACTCCGATACCATGTCTGGCTGGAGTTTTTGAATGTGGAGTTTTCTAGATTGTATCTTTTCTCGGTTGAGTTTGGGGATACGATATCTGCCCAAACCTTGCTAACATTAGAATCTGTTGAGTTAGAAACATTTGCTGTCAGGTTTATTTCTCGATCATTATTTCCTACGTCTAATCTGTTAGTCCCTGTCTCAGTAAACTTGGTTTTTGGGTCTGAAATGCTAAGTGAAACGTTAAACAGAGAAGTCTCAAAACCTGAAATGCCGTTACTGTTTGTCACGTTAACCTTGACTTTGTGTGTTCCTCCAACTTTAGAAGTGAAATTTGAAGAGTAATCGCCTAAATCCACACTATGAGTTTCTACAGGTTTGAAACCGTAACCCTCATCAATCATAACTGAGTAATCTCCATCAGTTTTCACATTCTCTGGCAGTAGCTTGGCAACTCCAGAGACGTTGACTGGTTCTGATGCATTGATTTCTGAAGTATTCAAAGCCTGAGAGACAGAAAGGTTCTGAAACTGGATAGTATCTTGGAACGTACCGGTGTTGTCTAAGATATCGTTTGCATAAATCTTGAAATCAACATCTGCCAGGCTTGAGCTTGATATAGTTCTAGAGTATGTGTCTCCATTTTTATTCATGCTGTAGTTGTTTTTCGATCCATCTCTATCCTCTTGAAAAACTACAGTACTTATTCCTGATTCATCTGAAATATCAACCTCTACTTTCGTAGATCCGTCATCAACGTCAACTCTTTCTTTAAATACCGAGTTACTGAAGCTTGGGTCTACACCCTCTACTCTGAAAGTTTTTATCGGAGTGCTGTTTAAGTTCCCTGCCTCATCCTCAATTATGAATCTATAACCTACCAGTTCGTTTCTACCATCAAAAGTAGAATCTGACCAATTTAATGTAATTTTTTCGCTCTGAACATTTGGGAGATTTTTGGTGTAGTCGCTATCTACCTCAACTTCAGAAGCAAAGCTGAAGATTTGGCTGCTTCCTACTTCGTATAGTTTAGTATCATTATTGTTGAATTCTATTCCTTGAGGTGTATTAGATTGTGAATTAATGCTATTTCCGGTAGAAGTTGCTGTAGTAATATCATAAGGTGTGCTTAGTTTATGGCTGTATATTTCTCCCCCAATCCCTATTTCAAATAATTTGGTTCCTCCGCTGCTTAATGTCATTCCTCTAGGAGTTGAGCTCTTTGTATTTACGTTATTTCCTGTATATTCGGCTGTACTCAAGTCGTATGCTTGAGATAAGCTATAACTGTAGACTCTGCCACCATTTGTGAGGTCTCCTAGTTCGTAGATTTTCGTACCATCATCATTAGATGCAAGTCCTGTTGCATCATTGCTCTGTGTTTCTATGCTATTTCCTGTGTATGTCGCTGTACTTAAGTCGTAGGCAGTTGAGAGAGTGTAACTAAATATTTCACCATCTCCAACTTCGTATAGTGTATTTCCTTTGTTAGCAAATTCAAGTCCTTGTGGGTCGCTTTGTGTGCTCAATTTTGCTCCGTTTCCAGATGCTGTAGTTATTTCATATGGTTTAGAAAGAGTATAAGTATATATGTTACCTCCTTCAACCTCATAGAGTTTAGTTCCATTTTTGTTGAATTCTATTCCTTGTGGGAAACTTGATTGTGTGTCAATACTGTCGCCAGTTGGATAAAATCTTTCTCCAATTGCTAGTTTTACTTCTGATACTCCTGAACCATTATCAGAGACATTTAGAGATAAACTAGTATTTTTGTTTGGATTAACTAAATCGGCTTCGTTCATAATATTGTTGAAGTTGGGAGGTATTGAATCAGCTCCAGAAACCGGTGAAACTACTAATACCAAAGCAACTATCATTAGAAGTACTGTAGTCTTCTTAGTATTTTGCATCGCTGCGAATACATTATAATAGGGAGGTAAGCGGCTATATAAAACTTTGAATCAATCGCTTTAGAGAAGATATTCTGCGAGAAAGACGTAGTATGTATGTTATAACTAGTTTTCTGGCGTAATTAAGAAAAATAAAGGTATATTTAAGTCTTAAACAGTTATTTTGAAGATCTCAATATCTCCACTTCATAACCTTCTGGATCTTTGACGAATGCGTAATGTCCTGGACATTCTTCTGGAGGTCTATAATCTTCTCCACCAGCTTCTACAGCCTTATCGTACGCTTCCTGAAGTGTCATGTCATCAGGTGAGTGAATTGCTATGTGCCCGAATCCTCTTCCTTTCTCATATCTCTCATCTTCTCCGTGATTGTATGTCAGTTCTATTTGCGCTGTCTGTCCTGGGTGTCCGAGAAAATACAGTGTGAATGTGTCATTCTCTGATTTACGCTTAAGCTCCATGTTGAAAGCCTCTTCATAGAACTCAATCATTTCCTTAGGGGAAACTGTCCGTAGCATAGTATGTGCAAGCTTCATGTTAACTAACTACGTTTTACTCTCAAATAGATTCTGGTTCAATTTCCTGGAACATGGCTGTCAAGTTCTAAGGCTAACTCGCTCACTGACATGGACTGAACCCAAACTTCCCCTGGACCCTCAGCTGTTGTTAAGAAAAGACCTTCTCCTCCAAATAGACTGTTCTTAAGACCTCCTACCTTTTCTGCTGAGACCTTGACATTTTCTTCATACGCAACCAAGCAACCTGTGTCAATTTCAAGTTTCTGACCTTTCTCAAGCTCAAATTTTTGTATTTCTCCGCCTGCTTCAATAAAGGCGGTCTCTGGTCCATCTATTTTTGTGAATTTAAATCCTTCTCCGCCTAAAAAACCTCCTGCGATATCAGAATTAAATCCTACGTCAATATTCCCATTAATGCTGCAAATTATGGCATCTTCCTGAGCCAATATTGATGAATCTTCTTCTACATCTATTCTTCTAATTGCTCCAGGTATTTTTGGAGCAAAATGTACTAATCCATTCGATTCTGCGGAGAATTCAGTTAAGAAGAAAGACTCGCCTGAAAAAGATCTCTTTAGTGATGAAAGCATACCTCCTTCTGCTTTAGTAACCATCTTAATTGTTGGCTCCTTATAAATCATTCTGCCTGGCTCGGAAAGAATTTCCTCTCCTTTCTCAAGCTCTATCTCTAATATTGGTGTAGTCTCGCCTTTAATTTCGTATCTCATAATCATCTTTTGTACTTTCTATTAAAAATAATTTTTGAATAATCTCTTTGAATAAATTCTGATTAGATTAATTGGCCTGAGGCTGCTTCTAATACTTTCTACTTAGAAGCATTACCTAGATTGATACTAATTGATAATCAAGATGAATTACTTACCATGCCATAAATGAAACCTAAATTCTGAAATACATTTACCATCCATACAACGATAAACATTCTGACAAACATTTGCTTAGATATCTCAGACTTCTCCTTTTCTTCAAGTTTACTCCTCAGATCAGATATTTTTGCTGGCTTAAACCTACTTAATATGCTGAAAGAATTCTTAGATTTCTCATTATTAGAATACTTACCTTTTCCTACTCTGAACTGCTTCTTCATTGAAGGAATAAACCTCCTAGCAGGATGCCTCACTTTCGCTTCTTCTGAATAAACTAATTTTAAGGAGTTCTCAGTGGCTTTTCTGGTCCACTTTACGTCACCTCCAGATTTCACATCTTTTGGGAAAAGACCTATTTTATCAAACACGTCTCTCTTAGCGAACAGATTTGCGGTTTTAGCTACTCCACGTGTTTTGATGTCGCTTTCAACCTGCATATTATTGATTGAGTCGTAAAGTTCGGATGCTGTTCTTTTTTTGCTGAAAGTAAACTCTACATTCCCACCTATCAAATCAGCTTCAGAGTCCATCATCTTTCTTATCCCCTTTTCTAGCCACTCATCCACAGGATTACAGTCTGAATCAATCATCGCAATGACTTCGCCATCACTAGCCTTTATGCCAGTATTCCTTGCCGCATAAGAACTTTGGATCTCGTTTTCTTCTTCAAGGTTAATCTCGGAGTACTCCTTAATTACTTCTCTTGTATTGTCTGTTGACTTATTATCTACAACATATATTTCAGTGAGTTCATCAGGATATGTTTGGCTAAGAACTCCTTCAATACAAGTCTTAATCTCATCAGGTCTATTGTAAACAGGGATTATCACTGATACTCTAGGCATATCTTTGTCTTCACTCATCATTATCTAATTCTACTTCTAGGTTTGAAACTCTTGTTGCCTCATATATCCTTGCTGAACAAGTTTCTCTGTCAGATGAGTTTCTCTCCATTAAACCTGTATCAAAGTTGAAAGTCTTCTCAAACTGCTTTTCAAGCCATGTCTCAGCTCTTTCGCTCCTTAAATTGTCGAAAGTCTGGATTGCATACGCATTTTCTATTCCTGGAGGGTTGTATGGATAACCATATTTGTTTTCTTCAACTCTGGACTTGTAATCTTCTGCATCTATGGCTTCCAGAGCTTCTTTGAACTTATTTGACTCCCAAAAAGAATGATTAGAGTAATTCTCATTCAATAGAGCAAATCCATACATATTGAAAGAATGATATCCTACTGCCAGCTCTTTCAAATTATTCCTGGGTATTCTTTTGTTATTCCATTTTCTATCTAAATCTTCAATTTTCAGGTTGATTATATCTGTCCTCTTTTCTTTCAAAGCTTTCACAAGCCCCTTCAAATTCAAGTTTGGAGATAGTTTATGTTGGACTAACCCGCTCTTGTGTACTGAAAGGTTTTCTTCAAGTCTATCCATGAACCTATCAATTTCTTGGTTTATTTCTTTGTCTTTCAGTAATGAACCTGAGGCTGCAAACCATAACTGGTGGTTAAAAGTAGTATCATATCCTAATATTTCGCCATCAGTGTCAACAGATTTCCAAAGACCCAGTATTTCGTCAAAAGGATGTTCCTTGAAAACTTTTACTGCGATTTCATGGTATTTGTCTTCTTTAGTAATTTCATAAGCTTTTGAGAGAGCTTCTATAACCCATGCTTGGCCTATAAGGCCATTACAGTAATCTTTTTTAGGATTGATACGACATTGGAAGGTATTCCCGTTGGGTCTAAACCTTTCTTCTAAAATAAAATTAGCACATTTCTCACCTGCCGTCAGAAATCTTTCTTCATCTGTTATTTCAAATGTATTCAGAAAGGTGATACACCAATGGGATGTATTCCGTACAGGCGTTTCTTTGTCTTCCCAAGGTCCGTTTGACCCTGGCGGCATTCTTCCTGATTCTTCTTGCAATTTTAGTCCTTTCTCTGCACTACTTATAACTATCTCTTCTAGTTTTGTCATTGTAATTGCCTCTGCTTTGAATTAGATATACTCAAAGGTTTTTCCACCTTTTTGATGTGTTGACTGATTGAATTTTAGATTTAAACTTTTATTTCCAAATTTTTGAGACTGAATAATTTTTCAAACTATTTGATATGAAATTCCGTTGAGAAATATTAGCTGAATTATATCTAGTCAACTATGCAAACGAGATTTTTAAATTAGAAGATCCTGATTTAACCCATGGAAAAACAGTATTACTGCTGATTTCGATATTCCTAGGAGGTCTAGGTATTGATAGATTTCTATTAGGAGACACTCTGAAAGGAGTTCTGAAACTTCTAACAGGAGGTGGTCTAGGCATTTGGTATCTCTATGATATTATCCAAATTGCAAGAGGCGAACTCGCTCCTGAAGGAGGATTTGAGTAATTCGAGCTAATTCAAAACTCCTATGTTTAATTTTTTCTTTAGAAATAAGGTACATATGTTTACACTAATGGCTTCAAGAAAATATTTGTAAGAGCCTTCAGCTCTGTGGCAAAATGTTAACTGACTCTGTGTGTTTGGATCCTTCTAACTGATTGTAGAAGTTTATGACTCTTTCCGCAGTTCCATTGGTATGGAATACTTCAAGGCATTTGTCATTGTTGAGTTTGCTGTGTAACTGCGTGGTTAAAACGTCATCGAAGTTATGTGATATCTCTGCTATTTTTTGTTCTTTAGTGTGTGAATGACGCGCGATTATAACGGCGTTAAGCTCTCCCTCAAGTTCTTCACGGTCATTGGTTTCTTGATGTAGGTTTTCGATTGCTTTTCTGATTAATTCGCTCCGTCCGTTGAAGCTAGAATTTTCCTGTATTTCTTCGATTTTGTCTAGTGTCTCATCATCGATTGACAGGCTTATTACTTCCATAACTATGAATTAATAGTATAATTTAAAAAGTTATTAACAAGGTTATTCTTCATGGTTCTAGACCTAATAACGTACAGTCTCGTCGCAACATCTTTACTTTCTGGTCTCGGTGCACTCTTTCTAGCCTTAAACGACGAGAAAACAGAGATACTAACACCTTACTTGATTTCGCTCTCTGCTGGAACCATATTTGGAGGAGTATTCATACACCTCGTCTTTAAACTTGCTAATAATGTAGGCTACACTCGTTTTACAGGTCTTCTTGTATTAACAGGGCTTGCAGGATCTCTAGTATTGGAGAGACTAGTTCACTGGCACTGCCACAATCAAGATCACCACATTGAAGCTTTTTCCTACGTTTTGGTGGCGGGAGATGCTGTACATAATGTACTAGATGGAATCTTAATCGCATCAAGCTTTCTAGTTGGGTCTTCAGCAGGAATTGCATCTACAGTAGCTGTCATGGCTCATAAAATCCCAAAGGAGGCTGGAGACTTCGGTGTATTAGTTGAAAGCGGCTTCTCACAGAAAAAAGCAGTAGGATTCAACATAGCTATTAGTCTGTTTATGTTTATCGGTGCGGGAATCGTTTTAGCTCTTTCAACAGCTTCTTCAGGAATAAACGCTTTACTTCTTCCACTTGTAATCGGAAACTTTGTTTATATTGCTGGTGCGGATCTTCTTCCAAGATTTAAAGAAGATGAAGACATACTCCTACACCTTACAATGTTTGGTCTTGGAACAGCAGTAATGTACGCTATTCCTTTCATCAAAGGCTTTCTTACTGGCTAGCAATTTTTAGTTCTCTAGCTTATGAAGTCTTTGACTGACTCGAAAAAGTTTTTCTCGTTGCTTTCAGTTTCTCGCAATTCTTCCATTACTTCTTCTTGTTCTTCTGTTAAATTTTGAGGTATATCAACATCTACTTTCACGTATAGGTCGCCTGAACCCCAACCACTTGAAAATCCTTTACCCTCAACACGCATAACTTGACCGGGCTGAGTACCTGAAGGTACGTCAACAGATATTTCACCGTCAGGATGTGGTACATTAACTTTTGTACCGAGTGTTGCATCTCCAACACCTACTTTTACAGTTGTATAGAGGTCTGAGTCTCTCCTCTCTAGAGAATCATGTGGTTCTACAGTAACGTAGATGTATAAGTCACCAGAGTTCCCGTTTCTTGCAGTATGACCTTTTCCTCTCACTCTGAGGCGTTGACCATCTTTTACTCCTTCTGGTATATCTACTGTGATTTCCTCTTCCTTTTCTGTTATACCTGAACCACTGCACTCGTTACAAGGCGTTTCTGGAATATCCCCAGTGCCATTACATTTAGGACATTCTGTGACTTGTCTTGCACGACCCAAAGGTGTTCTTCTTACTTGTTCAACTTTACCCTTGCCATTACATTCGGAACATGTGTTTGTGTTTCCATCTTCTGCTCCGCTACCTTCACACTCTGGACATTCTGACTTTCTCTGGACTTTGAACGTCTTTTCAACGCCTTTGTAGGCTTCTTCTAAAGTTACTGTGGTTTGTACTTTGAGGTTGGAACCTTGTTCTTCTCGCTGTCCGCGACCTCCAAATCCGCCACCACCAAACATTTGCTCGAAAATATCCTGGAAATTTGAAGAAGCACGTCGCTGACCTCTACTTGAACTCCCTTCTACTCCTTGCTTTCCAAATCTATCATACTTTTTTCTTTTATCTTCATCGGAGAGAACATCATATGCTTTATTGATCTTCTTGAATTTTTCTTCGTCAGCGCTGTCTTTGTTAGAATCGGGATGGTATTTTTTTGCCTTTTTCCTGTAAGCTTTCTTGATTTCATCTTGAGATGCGTCTTCACTTACTCCCAGTGTCTCGTAGTATTCCTTAGCCATCCTATTTTTGTTGAAGTGTATAAAAATTTTAAAGATAGGGATGCTATTTCATTAGCCATTTTAGGAAGTTTTTTACGGCAATAAGATCAAATTCCATATATGCTAGGTCTCGGTAAGAAAGCCAAAAAGCTCAAATCGAAAGCTGAGAATACAATCAGTGATATCAGAAGCCGTGAAAGTACAGAAGATAAAGAGTTGAACGATGTAGAAAATAAAGCTAAAAACAATCCCAAGCAAGCCGAATCTGAAGAAGAAGAGTCGGTCCAAAGAGAAAAGGACATAGTTGATGAAATTAGAAGTGCTGAGTCTGATCTAGAATCTCTTCTACGTCTAGATGAGGGCGAATTAAAACAGGCTTTTGAATATTTTGCTGATTCTATAAAGCTTGAAAGAAAAGAAGACGAAAAAATAAAAGTGGCGCTTGAAAATCTCAGGGAAATTGATGAGAATCTTGACAGGATATATGAGGAATTCTCAGGATCATTCAAACAATACCGTAAAGACGTTCTTAAACAGTTTAAGAATGAGAATATAGATGTAGTAATTAAGAAAGCTAAGAAAGCAGATCCTGAAAACTCGGATACTATAGCACCAGGAATGCAAGGCATGGCGGCAGGTTTTCTCACGACAGAACTTGATAGAATTGAATCTGAGATGAATCCTGACGAAAATCTGGTTAATTTCCTGCGTAGAGAAGGTAAAGAAGATGAAAAAATAGTAAAGATGGCTGACTGGTACAACCAAGTATTGTGGACTCTAGATGGGAGACAGGCTGCTGTCGAAAAACCAAGATACGAGACTATTAGAGAGGAATTACAGGAAGTTGGTGAATTAAAAAAATCTGCGAAGAATGTAGCAGAAGAGTTCAAGGAATTAAGAGAATTTGAAAGTAAGATAAAAGAAGATGTAGATACTGAATTAGAGAACTTACCTGAAGATCTTAAGCAAATGGAGCAAATAGGTGAAGATTTAGTCACTTTGAAGAAAGAGATAGATAGAACAGAATTAGAAGAGAAAGAGCTTGTCAAGATAGAGAAAAATACTAGTGTAGAATCACATACACAGGCACATAGTAAAATACGCTCTGAGGTAGAAAATATTGAAGATAATCTTTCGAATCTGGAAGCTCATATAGATAAGCTTGCTGAGGAGGTGGCTCAGCTAGAAGGAAAAGAGGAGCAGTTTGAACAGCTTGATAAAGAGGAGAGTGAAGAATTGAAGGAAATACTTGATAGAGAGAAAGGTATGAAGAACCTTGCTGAGAAATTGAGGAAAGAGTGGGTGGATGAAACTAACGTGCTATTTGGAGAAGCCAGTAATACTAACTATCAGAACAGTTCTCAAAGAGACATTAAAAAGGAAATCAGTAATATTCTCAACTCAATAGAGGAGTTAGCTCAGATAATAGATACTGAGGCTATGAGGTTAGAGAAATACTCACGTAAAGAGTATGAAGAAGCTGAAAAGTTCCGAAAGTTCTCAAAAGACTGGTTCAAAGATATAGAAAGTGAGATGGAGGAAGCAGGTTTATCAATGGATGCAAATATGGCTGATGGGTCTAAAGCAGCGCCGGCTGACTGATTAAAGTAATAGCATTAAGATTTGTTCTGCTAAGTCCTAAGAACCAGCTAATTTTCTGGTTTTCTTTCCTACAGAAATTATTTTATCTTGATTTCTCGCTGCAAAGAATCCTGCTACTGCAAAAAGACCTAGTACTAATATTGTTATATGTATTTGAGATGATGCAACTGAAGAACCTGTAAGTACAAGTCCAACTATTACAGGAATTCTTGCAAAAGCTATGACAGGTAAAAGTTTCTTTAACTCAAGATCTGTCAATCCGGCCATGTAGCAGAGCATATCATGCGGGAAGCCGGGCGTAGCAAACATGGCTGCTATCACATAGTAATAGTGCTTACCAAGCTTGTCTTGGAAGCTATCCATGTATTTTTCACCTACTATGGATTTAACAACAGGTCGACCAAATTTTCTGGAAACTAGAAGAGCTATGCTGCTTCCGATAACTACTCCGGTAAAGCTGTAGATTGAACCTTGAAATAAACCGAACGTGTATCCGCTCCCAACCATTGTAATAGGTGGTAATGGTGCAATAATCACCTGTAATGCTTCAAGAATTACCATGCCGATTGGAGCAAGAATACCTAGACTTAGTACTGCACTTTTCACAGTCTCAGGGGTTGTTTCAGGATACATCAGTCCTAAAGATAAATCAAGAGGATTTAGTACAATAAATGAGAATGTTAGTAGAGCTAAAAATTCTAGAGAATGGCGTTTAGTTATTATACCAAACTTTTCCAAATTCATAATGAATTTCAATTAAGTAATGATAAAATATGAACTGTTGAGAGAGGAGATTTAAGAGAGAAAGAGAGATTTACTCTTCTTTCTCATCTTTGTCTGTGTCGACTTCCTCGTAGTCTGCATCTATTACGTCGTCACCTGAG
>Ga0209917_1001072_pt1 | contig 11151 bp, 11 predicted proteins | sample SalPon2_C_H2O_MG_FD_185710 | JGI IMG/M metagenome (GOLD analysis project Ga0209917, IMG submission 185710) | Salt pond water microbial communities from South San Francisco under conditions of wetland restoration - Salt Pond MetaG R2_C_H2O_MG... | ecosystem: Environmental > Aquatic > Non-marine...
TAATTTCAGCGTCACACCTGGCAAGTCCATTCCAACCAATGGCAACCCCCGAGAGATCCTCAGTCCGTTCAACTTTGGGCAGGTTGACCCGGCAATTTTTCAAAGCACAGGGGATCTTGAAAGGCAGGTTAACGTGGCTACGGGCACAAGCGACCCGTCTTCTCCACAGAACGTCTCACCAACAAACAGCACTGCGTCTGGAATGTCAATGGCTTTGTCATCAGCTATTAAGCGATCAAAGCGGACACTCACCAATATCGAGCGAAACATTGTCAAGCCGTTTCTTAAGAAAGCTGCTTGGCGGTTTATGCAGTTTGATGAAGAGAACTTCCCTGTCAGGGATCTTAATTTCATCACTCATTCAACGCTTGGTATCACTGCAAGGGAGTTGGAGCAGCAACAGTTAATTCAGCTTCTACAGACTGTGCCACCAGAGTCGCCTGCTTTCCAAGTAATGCTTAAAGCAATTTACGACAATTCAAGCCTTACCAACAAGGAAGAACTTGTCACTGTTGTTGAGCAGATGATGCAGCCTGATCCACAGCAACAGCAGTTGCAACAGGCTCAGATGCAAATGCAGATGGAGAAAGAGCAGGTCGAGATTGAAGAGCGCAAGGCTCGCACAGCAGGGCATTACGCTGATGTTCGCAAGACTCTTTCTGATATTGAGTTGGGGCAAGATAAACTTGACACCGAACTCCAAAAAGAAATTCTTGATCTCTTAGCCGCTCGCGCTAACAAGCAAAACGGGGATGGCAATGGCAATTCAGAACAAGGAAACTGAAGAGTTCTATCAAGATCTTTTCACCTTGACAAGTAGACCAGAATGGGAAACCTTCAGCACATATTGCGAGGACATTCTTAAAAACAAAATTGAGACAGCCCTAGACCTTGATACTCTTGAAGAACTGCACAAAAGCAAAGGGCAAGCAGAGATTCTTAGAATGATCGTTTCTTTTAGGAACATCCTAGAAACACAGTATCAATTTATTGAGTCTGAAGAGCAGGGCTACTACCATGAAGATTTTTGATATTAAGTGCCAGTCGTGTTTCTACACTTGGGAAGATGTGGCCGAAAGCGTCACCGATATTTTCAAGTGCAAGAAATGCGGTCAACTGGCCCAACCAGTGCTAAGTGGTTGCAACTTTAGTTGCGATGGCACAGACCCGGGATTCCCTACCGCTTACGAGCGTTGGGCAAAATCCCATGAACGCAAGGCGCGGGAATAATCCCCTCCGTCTTGATTAAATTCACTCCTACAACCCTTTTCATTTGTTAAGGCAGGAGAGATAAAAATGGCGACGAAAATTGTGGATCAGCTAGAAGAACGACAGGCAGATGAGGGTGAAGAGATCGTAGACCCAACGGTGGATAACACTGAAGAGGTTGAAGATATTGATCCTGATGAGCCTGGACAGGAACAGGAATCATCTGAAATCCCTGAGAAGTTTCAGGGCAAGTCCTACGAAGAAATTGTTGATATGTACCGTAACCTTGAAAAAGAGTACGGTCGAAAGGGCAACGAGGTAGGAGAGTTAAGGAAGCTTACAGATGAGATTCTTCAGCTAGAAATCCAGCAGAAGAAGAACGCTAGCGAGCGTGTTTCTCAGCAAGAGGAAAAAGTTCTTTCAGACGATGATTGGTTCTCGTCTCCGAAAGAGGCGACCGATAAGTACCTGAACCAGTCCGAACTTGCTAAAGAAGTTAACCAGCTAAAGGAACAGCTTAGTAGCAAGGATCGTGAGGCTGCTCACAGTGCATTTGTGGAAAAGCACCCCGATTATCAGGATGTGGCTCAGGAGAACGGATTCGCAGAGTTTGTAACCGCTTCCAAGTATCGAACTGAACTGGCACGAAAGGCCGACCAGTACGACTATGAAGCAGCTAACGAACTCATGGATCTGTACAAGGCTATTCGTCCGTCTCAGAAGCAGGAGAATTCTGGTGAAGATCAGAAGGCCAGCCAATCCGAGGCCCGTAAAAAGGCAACCTTGGAAGGCACAGGCAACCGGAACAAGGGGACTAAGAAAGTCTATCGAAGGGCTGACCTTATCAAAATGAAAATGCAAGACCCCGAACGATATATGAACATGCAAGACGAAATCATGCAGGCATATCAGGAGGGGCGAGTAAAATGAAAAACTGTAGGAGTTTTTAATCATGGCACTAGGAAGTAATCATACTACTAAGACAAGCGCAGCAACTTTCGTACCCGAGGTCTGGTCAGACGAAGTTATCGCTAGTTTTAAGTCCAACCTTGTTCTAGCCAATCTGGTAAAGAACATGAACCACGCTGGCAAGAAGGGTGATACCATTCATATTCCTGCTCCTATTCGTGGGGATGCAAGCCAGAAGACCGCTGAGAATCAGGTCAATCTGATCTCAAATACCGAGGGCGAAGTCCTTGTCAGCATTGATAAGCACTTTGAGTATTCTCGTCTAATTGAAGATATTGTCGAGACTCAGGCACTTAACAGCCTTCGTCAGTTCTACACTGATGATGCTGGTTTTGCTCTTGCAAAGCGTGCTGATACTGACCTTGGCAACCTCTTCGGCGGCTTTCAGGGTGGCACCAATTACAGCGGTGCTATTGTAGGTGCAGATGGTGTTACCGGCTGGGATCCATCAGCTAACAGCAACACCGGCAACGGTTCAGCCCTTACTGACGCTGGTATTCGGAAGATGATCCAGACTCTTGACGACGAGGACGTACCCATGTCCCAGCGTTATCTGGTCATTCCTCCAGTTGAGAAGGCCAACCTTCTGGGTATTGATCGGTTCACTGAGCAGGCATTTGTTGGTGAAGTAGGTGGTGCTAACAGCATCCGCAACGGTCGTGTAGGCAATGTTTACGGCGTAGAAGTCTACGTCTCAAGCAACGTCCCCACCATCACTGCTGATGACAGTTCCACTAACTATCGTGCAGCTTCAATGTTCCACGAAAGTGCAATGGTGCTTATCACTCAGGTATCACCACGCACTCAGACCCAGTACAAGCAGGAGTACCTTGGCGACCTGCTCACTGTAGATATGCTCTACGGTGTAAACGAGCTTCGTGACAACGCAGCCGTAGTCGCCGCCGTACCTTCCTAATTGTAGGTGGTGTAGATAGCCGGGGGAGCAAGTCTCCCTCGGCTTTTTAGGAGTTAAAATGGTAACAGTAAAAGACAGTCAGACAGGCAAGACGTTTGAAGTAGAGGACGGTCATTATTTTGGAGTCCTTGTACATTCAAGCCGATATTCTAAGACTGAGCCTAAAAAGCCAGCAGGACGCCCAAAGAAGACGCACACAGACCGAACTGAGGGATGACAATGTCTACCTACCTCTCTGCAGTAAACTCCGTTCTAAGGCGCTTGAGAGAGCGTGAAGTTACTTCGGTAAATGACAACGCTTATGCTCGCCTTATTGGCACGTTTGTTAACGACGCAAAACGGGAGGTGGAAGACGCTTGGAACTGGACACACCTAAAGAGCACGGTTCAGGTAACTACAGTGCCCGGTGCGTTTAGGTACGAACTCAATGGAAGTGGACGGCGATTCCGTCTCCTTACAGATCATCTTAATCGTCCTTCTGTCTTTAACGACACTGAGGATGTTTTTCTTAGGCAGTCACCTAGCACAAGGTGGATGTCTCTACAGTTAAACCATAACGATGTAACAGAAAACCAACCAGAATGGTTTGAGTTCAATGGTGTAACCAGTGATGGCGACATTATTGTAGATTTTTACCCTATTCCAGACAAAGCCTATTCAATTAACTTTGATATGGTTATCCCTCAAGATGATTTTGCTGTTGATGGAACAGATGATTCAACAGTTATCGCTTGTCCTGTTCAGCCTGTTGTTTTTGGTGCATGGTCAAGGGCAATTTATGAGCGTGGTGAAGACGAGGGTTATTTATCAGACTTGGCGTTTCGTGATGCTAAGAACGCACTAGCAGATGCTATTTCCTGGGACAATAACAACTCTTCCGACGAAATGAACTGGTTTGTTGTGTAATGCCTAAATTGCTAACGCCTTTTTCAGTTGTTGCTCCGGGGTCTTACGGACTCAACACTAAACTAGCAGGGCTAGAGATTGGCCCTCAGTGGTGCCTTACGTCTAGAAATTGCGCTCTTTCAGATCAAGGAACAGTATCCGCAAGGAAAGGCTGGTCTCCTTTTGCGGGTGTTAGTCAGTTATCTGGCGAACCAGACCCAAGAACAATTCATGAGTACATTGATAACGGCAACAGCAGTCGTATCATTTGGTCTGCTGGCAACGAAATTTACGAAGGTACAAGTTCGGTAAGTGCAGTAACAGGAGCAGTGTCACCTACGGCTGATAATTGGAAGTTTGTTAACTTTAATGGAAAGGTGGTAGGTGTTCAGGCAGGCCATAACCCTATTGTTAAGAGCGATGGTGGAGATTTTGCAGAAATTGCATTTGATGCTTCGCCTACAGATCCGATTGAAGCACTTTCTGCTTGGGGCCGTGTATGGTATGTAGAAGGTGACGCACAGACAATCAAGTATTCTGATTTGCTGCAAGAAGACACTATTAATGGTGGCTCTTCTGGTGTCATTAATATGTACACAGTCTGGTCTAACGGGACAGATGAGATTGTAGGGATTCAAGAGTTCAACAATTACCTTGTCATCTTTGGGCGCAAGCAAGTTGTTCTCTATGCAGGCGGTGAAGATCCTAACAACTCACTTCGGATTGTGGATATTATTAACAATACAGGGTGCATTGCAAGAGATTCTATCCAAAACATTGGCAATGACATCCTTTTCCTTGGCGAAGAGGGGATTATCTCTCTTGCTCGTAACATTCAAGCAGGTGGAGACGTAAGATCCTTGCCGCTTGCTAATCTTGCAGATAACGTGTCAGATTTTCTTTCACAATTTTCTCTTTCTGAGCCATCACAGAACATCAAGTCTTGCTACAAAGCAGACGACGGTTTCTACCTAATTACTTTCCCAACTTCTAAGATCACTTTTTATCTCAATATCCGTTATCAAACTCCTGACAAAAAAGCTAGGATCTTTACTTGGTATGATATTAACCCAACTGCCCTAGCTGTTGACAAGCAAGACAATGTTTATATTGGAAAGCCTGGATACCTTGCTCGCTATATTAACTACAGCGACAATGGCGAGCCATATAATATGCAGTTTAAAACGGGTTGGATTTCTGGTGAAGGAGAAGTGGGGACATCAAACAAGATTTTTAAGCAAGCTGTAATTACAATTAAAGGCGGTTATGGGTCAAGAATCACGCTTGATTGGGGATTTGACTTTCTTCCTACAAGTTACGACTCAGAAAACAACGCTGTTGAAATTCTTGTTGACCCATCTGAGTACAATGTAGGTGAATACAGCACAGCAGAGTATTCTAGGATCAACCCTGTCAGTCAGGTTCTTTACAGAATGTCCGGTAGCGGAAAATCTGTACAATTTGGCATTGAAACAGAGATAACAGGCGCTGAACTAAACATACAAAAAGCTGACCTTTATCTTAAAGGTGGCAAGATTGCTCGCAGAGGTAGACGGTAAATGAGTAATTATTCAAAGAGTGTTAACTTTGCTGTTAAGGATACGCTTCAGTCAGGCGATCCTAACAAGATTGTGTCTGGTGCAGAGATTGATACAGAGTTCAATAACATTTCATCTGCATCGACTACTAAAATTGATAAAGTACCTGCGGCACAGACTAATAATGTTGCTAAGTTTACTGCTACCGGGGCTATTGCAGACACAGGCAGTCCCGCGTCTGCTCTTATTCCTTCAGGCGGCATTATCATGTGGTCTGGCCTTATCACATCTATTCCTACGGGATGGGGGCTTTGTGACGGGTCTAACGGGACTCCAGACTTAAGAAACCGTTTTGTTGTAGGCGCAGGCGATCAGTACGATAGGAATGATACTGGTGGTGCTGATTCTGTAACTCTTACAGAAGCACAGATGCCTAGTCACAACCACGGCATGAGCACAGAAGGCAACCATAGCCACAGTGGGTCAACTAGCACAGATGGTGAGCACACTCACAGATATGGTCAAAATAGAACCACAGGGGAAGGCGGTAGTGATGTTATTGCTAGTGCTTACGATTTTGATGATTTTTCTACAAGCAGTGCAGGTTCTCACTCCCACAGCCTTAACATTAACAGCAATGGAGACCACACCCACACCATCAACAACACTGGTGGGGGCGACTCTCACGAAAACCGGCCTCCTTACCTTGCCCTAGCTTTTATTATGAAGCTATGATTCCCAGCAAGGTAGCTGTAGCTAACAAACCTGAGTACACCATTTGGCTAGAAAACTACAAAAACATCGCTACCTTTATCCACGCTGATGTTTACAAATACAACAAGACAATCAGGCAAGAGTTTGGTAAAGATTTAGATTTATTAGCTGATTTGCATAACTCGCCTTTATACGTTTTGACACATAAAGATAACAAAAAGCTAAAAAAGTTTATGAGTATTTACGGGCTAGTTTTAGACCACACACCTCTTTGCGATGATGGTATCGAAAGAGAAGTCTATCGGTTAGATAGGAGACAATAATGGGCGGTGTAGTAGACACAGTAGGCGGACTGTTTGGAGTAGAAGGGGGAGAGTCAGTAGACCCACTCCAGTACAGGCCGTATGATGTTAGGTCTAGTCTAGGCCAAGCTTCTGTAGATGGACGGCAGGTTAACGCTCAACTATCCCCAGAACTTCAAGGGCTTTTTTCTAGTCTAACTGGAAGAGCAGGCCAAGGTTTAGAACAGACACCTTCAGTCAGTTCACTGATGGGTCAAGGCGGTCAGATGCAGCAGGCCGCTAGTGATTTGTATGGCATGGCCCCTCAGTTTCAGCAGCAGGCACAAGGGCTGCTAGGCAGGGCGCAAAACCAGCTAGATATTGCTAGTGACCCTCAATCTGCTCTTGAGTACCAGCAGCGTGTGTTTGGGCCGGAACTAGAGAGGCAAAGGCTTTCTCAGGAATCCCGTCTCTACAATCAGGGGTTGCTAGGCAGCACTACCGGCGCTCTGCAGCAGCAAGCGACTAGAGAGGGTCAGACTCAAGCGCTTCTGCAAGGTGCCCAGCAGCAACAGCAGCAGGCTTTCCAGCAAGGGCAGGGTCTTCTCAGTCAGGCGCTACAGAACCAGCAACTAGGCATGGGCGCTCTTGGACAAGGTGCTCAACAGGATCTTGCTAGGCAGCAGTTTGAGGCTAGTCTGCAGCAGCAAGGACAGAACCAAGCCTTGCAGCAGTTACAAGCAGCGCTTGGACTTGGTAACGCTCCGCTCGGCCTTGCACAGCTTGGCGGTCAGTTTGGCCAGTCAGAATTGCAGGCTCAGGAGGGTACTGCTGGGCTAAGGCAGCAAGCTGAAGCCAATCAGGCTAACTTCTTTAGCAGTCTAGTAGGAGCGGGAGCAACTGCTTTCGCGGGAGGTGGTTAGATGGCCAACGGACTAATGAATCTATCAAATTTACTAGGTCAATCTAGTAATACTCAGTCTGGCGGTTTATTGGGAGGGGGTGTGTTTAGCCAACCAATGAGCCGAGGCCAGCGCCGTTCAAAACTTCTGACTGACGCTATTTCTGGCGCAGGGCAGAACCCTTACGCTCGCCTAGGAGCGTCTTTTGGCGGCCTGCTAGGGATTGGTGGCCGCGCTGCTGCTGAAGGAGCAGGGCTTGTAGATAAGCCGCAGGAAGTCCAGCGTGCAGAGGCTATCCGTCAAGTGCAACAAGAAGTGTCAGAGCGTGGTTTAGACCCTCTTTCAAATACTAATGAGTTTATTGACTACACTGCCAGAAGGTTTAATGATTTAGGTTATCAAGATCTTGCTATTAAGACAATTCAGCAAGGAAAGCAAATTGTTCCAGAAAAGCAAGAAATGGACCCAGCTACTTTCTACAACCCAGATACAGAAGAGTATGTACAAGGAGGGTACGTCAAGGGCGTTCCTGTGACTTCTGCTGGTAGGCCGCTAGGAGAAGGTTTTGTGGAAAGGGACTATGAGCCTGATGCAGCTAAAAAAGGAAAGACTAGAAACGTAAGGCTTGAAAGCGGCAAGTTTATTAGAGGAATTGAGCGTCCTGACGGTACACTAGAGACTGTAGATGGTAAGCGTCTACCAGAAACAGCAACTATTGTTGGCTTGAATCTCCAGGCATCAGACGAGGAAGGGTTGCCTCAAAAGACTAAGGACAGACTTAATAATGCCCAGCTAGGAGTAGAAAACTACACTGACCTTGCTAATGAGGCTATTGGTGTTTTTAATGAGAACCCAAATGTTAATACACTGGCTGCAGAAGGATCGAGGCTCTTTAGGAATCTTAGGACAGAATTTGATTCTCTTCTAAATGTTACGGGAATTGAACTTGAAGAAGGGTTGAGCAAGAATGACTTGTTTGATCTTGATCGCTACGATTCCACTTTTCAAGATATTGGACTTGAGAACGCTGCCCTTAAACCACTGTATCTGTCTCTAGCAATTCAAAATGCTCAGGCAGAAGCAGACCAGACAGGCAGAGCGCTTTCTGACACTGACATCACAAGGTTCCTAGAGCAACAAGGCACAAATGCTTCAGACCCAGAAGTTGCAACAGAGATTCTAAGCCGTAACGTCAACAGGCTACAAAGGAAATTTAAGCGTCAGTATAGAATTGAGACAGGCAACAAGTTTGGCAGTGAACTCCCTTCAGTTAGAGAGTATTCCCCCACAAACGGGGGCGGCTCAGGCGGAGAAGATGGGGAAAGCGCAGCAGAAACTGGAGCAACCTTTGTCTGGGACCCTGAGCAGCAAGAATTAGTACCAAAGAGGTAAGCATGGCTAAAGTAGTTGAATTGCCAAATGGAGAGAAGGCTGAGTTTCCTGATGATATGTCAAATCAGGAGATCTCTTCTATCCTAAAAAAGAGGTTTTCTTCACAAACCCAAGGTGGTCAGCAGCAGCCATCTGCCCAGCAGGATACGTCTAGGTCACAGGTTCAAAGGGATCTTCCCGCGTTTCAAGACACAAAAACTTTTGGAGAGTACCTGACTACACTTGGGTCGCTGGCAACAACCACTGCTGTGGGCGCAGCAACATCGGTGCAAGCGTCTGGAGAGGCGTTTGGCAGAGGGGTCTACGAGTTTATTCGTGGCGATGAAGACCCTGTTTTAGCTGCCATCACAGCGGGAGAGGCCGTACAAGAGCAAGGTCTTGGCGTAGGTGATTATACTTTAAGTGGTGTGCCACAAGACGAAACAGCCAGGGGTGTTTTTGAAACTATTGCAGAGCCTCTTCAAAGGCTAGAGCAAGGTGCAAATGTAGTTGGTAACAGAGTCAGAGAGGCTACAGGATCTACCGCGCTTGGTTCAGCTACAGCCACTAGCATAACTCTTTTGCCAGACTTGGTTGGGTTGCGTGGGACTTCAGGACGAATCTCTGCACGGGCACAAGCAAAAGAAGCCGGCGCTGATGTTGCCAAACGGCAAGGTGTCAGTCCTAGAGCGCCTACTCAGCAAAAAGTAGAGCAAGTCAGCGAAAGAGCACAAGAAATTACCGAAGGTGCCGAGCCTGCCCGTGGGATGGAAGAGGTGACTAGGGCTGCAACTAGAGAAAAAGAGAGCATGAAAGCTGCTGTAGATCAGCACTGGGAAACGCTCAAAAACACTGATGCGTATGTAAACATCAATGATATTCAGCCTTTAGGATCTACTATTAGAAGTGCTCTTAATGAAGAAGGTTTTGATTTACAGGATACCTCATTTACTCAAGTCAATAAAAGGCTCAATGAGTTAGAAAACCTTACTCTGCCTGGTGAAAAAGATACTGTGAATATTGCTGATCTAGTCAAGTTCAGGAAGCGCGTTAACGCCAATCAACCAAAAGCTGGCACTCCAGAAGCGGCAGCTAATCAGATGATTAAGGCTAGGTTTGACGAGTATCTTTTGAATGATTTTTCCGCTGTCGCTTTGCACGGTGACAGCGCTGCAAGATCAAACTGGAGGAACGCTATTGACAAGTACAAAGAGTTCAAGACTCTTTTTAACAGCAAAGACGGTCGGTACAGAGTTCTTCGGCAGTTAACTCAAGCAGAAACCACGCCAGAACAAGCAAAGCAGTTTATTTTTGGTGCGAACGCTATTCAGGGAAACAAGCAATCTTCTCTTTATGTCAAGGCAATTAAAGATCTGCTTGGTGAGGAAAGCCCTTCTTATAAAGCATTGAGAACAGAGGCAACATTAGATATTTTCGACCCTGTTTTAAAAGCCGATCCTGAACTGGGCGACTTGAAAAAGTTTGTGGATAACTACGACAAGACTCTTAAAAAGTCACCTTCTCTTGTTAACGAATTATACGGCGAGGGAGCCTCCGATTTAAGAGAACTTGTTAAATTGTCAAGGGCGGCAATAAAAACACAAGATGCAGGCAAGATTTTTGATATTGACGTTCCAAGAACAGCGTCGCGACTTTCTTTTGGCAACCAGCTTGCTAGAAACGCTTCGCTAATTGCATTAGGTGCAAGTGGCTTTCGCCTTGTCGGCAGGCTTAGAGGCAGAGCAAAACAAAGAGAGTACTTAGGCGAAGTTTTAGGGTACGACCCCAAAATACCTTTAATTGACAAGAAACAACTCGCTACTATTGAGGGCATAAGAAGTTCTTCTGTGAGAGCCGGTGAACAAGAAGATCAAGAAGAGGAAGACTGATGACAATTTTTAGAGGCCCAAAAGAAGGCACATTGCCAGACGGCTCAGTGATTGCTACCCAAAGCGATATTGGGGAAGCGCTCACTGCTGCACAAGAGGCTCAGGCTGCTGCTGAGGCGGCACAAGCGGCTGCTGACGCAACGCTCGATAACTTTGACGCTAGATACCTAGGGGCTAAGTCTTCTGACCCTACAGAGGACAATGACGGCAATGCTTTAATTGATGGTGCACTGTACTACAACACAGATGACCAGATGACTAGGGTTTACGATCTATCAGAAGGGACTTGGTTTAACCTGAAGCCTACCTCGACTGAACAGACTAACATTAATGCCCTTGCTCCTTTTGCCTCGCAAGTGGGCACGGTTGGTGACAACATCACAGATGTACAGACAGTCTCTACCGACATCACTGACGTAAACACCACTGCTACTAACATCGCTGATGTGAACACTGTTAGTACTAGCATTACTGACG
>Ga0209917_1001077_pt1 | contig 11130 bp, 11 predicted proteins | sample SalPon2_C_H2O_MG_FD_185710 | JGI IMG/M metagenome (GOLD analysis project Ga0209917, IMG submission 185710) | Salt pond water microbial communities from South San Francisco under conditions of wetland restoration - Salt Pond MetaG R2_C_H2O_MG... | ecosystem: Environmental > Aquatic > Non-marine...
TCGTCAAGTGGTTCGGCATCAGCGAACACCTGACGGTCTCGTTGGAACATCCCCATGATAGACCGCCACACGGAGCGATATCATAAAACCACCGCTTCCTTAGTTTCCGAAGCGTCCGAAGCTCGGTTATTTAAAAACATATCGACACCGCGGGTTCCGAAGCTCAGATTATTTATAAATCCCTCCCACTCCACTGTTTCCGAAGCTATCGAAATGACGTGGGACTACCATCCAGCAGAGACACTATGATAAACAAAAGAATTAATACACTTACCGTAAAACAGCGTCCGTAGTACTGCAAAAGTAAACTTCTAGAAAAAGAATATGTTTAGAGTAAGACGACAGAACTCGTCAAGCAGCTCGTCTTCTCGGCAACCTATGCCGTCTCTGCCGTGGCCCCTTCCTTCTTTCGTGGATAGCTCCGGAAATGGTGGAGTGAGGGTTCACGTTACTGGTCGTCAGCAAAAGCTTCGGAAACGGTGGAGGGTTCGTGAACTCTTCTTCATCTCTTCACCTTATCGCTGAGGCTTTTTTCTCTTGAGCGTGTCTCAGCTCCATACTAATTCATACTTCGTGACACGGAGACCGAGTCCTCACCGTGTTCACCGACGCTTCAAACGGCAGCTGACAATTGTGTACCACCAGAACTACTTGATTAAGTTCAACGTCACACCATTAGCTCCGGAAACGACGGAGGGGTCACCTAAGCGATGGATCCATCTCTTCCGCTGCTACGAAACTCCCGATAATCACCCGATAGCATTGACCTCAACGGTGTTCACTTCGGAAACGCTGGAGGGGTGTCTTCGAATCTCACTAAATTCAAGCGGCATATACCCTACTTTAATCCAGTCGCCTTCCTAATAGGAAAATTTATGTACAATAACTGTGTTCTTTAATTGGAATGTCATCGATAGAGACCAGACGGAAATTCCTTAAAGTGACCGGCGTTGCTGGAGTGGCGGCACTCGCTGGTTGCAGTGGTAATGGCGGGAGTGGGTCCGACACAGAAGAGTCTGAAAGCGGTGGATCCGACAGTAGTGAGGATATGAGCAGCGAGAGCGAGTCAGACAGTAGCGAGACAACTACCCGCCTTAGCTGGCATGCCGGCGGAACCGGTGGTACATACTACCCGCTCTCAAACGAGGTCAAAACGATTGTCGAATCAAATACTGACTTTTCGCTGAACGTGCAGTCAACTGGGGCAAGCGTTGAAAACGTTGGGAGCCTCTCAGACGGTTCAGCAGACTTTGCGCTGATCCAGAACGACATTGCGTACTTTGCCAAAAACGGGACGGGTATTGAGACGTTTGAGGGCAACACAATCGACACTCTACAAGGTGTCGCCACGTTATATCCTGAAACCATTACAATCGTCACGCTCGCAGACTCCGGTATTGAATCACTCTCTGACCTAAGCGGTGCAACGATCAATACTGGCGACCTTGGCTCTGGTACTCAGGTGAATGCATTACAGATTCTGGACGCCGTCGGGATTTCTGAGTTCACCGAGCAGAATGCCGGATTTTCACAAGCGGCAGAGCAACTCGCAAACGGTGACATCGATGCTTCATTTGTTGTCGGTGGCTGGCCGGTAGGCGCAATCGAAGATCTCGCGAACACAAACGACGTCCAAATTATCCCGATTGAGGGCGACAGCCGTACCGCAGTAAAAGACGCAGCGTCGTGGTTTGCCGACGACACGATTCCTGCAGATACCTACACAGGAGTTGGGTCGGCGGTTGAGACGGTCGCTGTACAGGCAATGATCGCGACACAATCGGGTGTCCCCACAGAAACCGTTGAAGCGGTGACAGCCGCTCTCTTCGATAACCTTGGAGAATTGACGATTAAGACGGACTTCATCAGCGCTGAGAGCGCACAAGATGGAATGTCTATCGAGTTGCACGAAGGTGCTGAAGCGTACTTTAATAGCTAAACCAAATCTACGAAGCCGATAGAATTACACTCTACAGGCTGCTTCACGAACTTGTACACACTCTCTGTATTCATCCGTGATTCCACTATATCGGCGCTTATCAATTCCCGCTGGTCGCACACTCACAGCAATTCTATTGTTGCTCACAGCTGTCGGTATTACGGTTGTCGTCTTCGTCCCAACCGAACAGGTGCTTATTATCACGGATATACAAACAAATGAAATATATCTCACGCAGCCTGTAGAGACCGGTAGCACAGTGGCACTACGATACACACATAGTGTAGAGAAGACACCAGTATCAGACGAGTACCGTGTAGAGGGGACCAGACTTGTGCATACGCGAATGGAGTTTGAATCGTATGGATGGGGACTTCCATCTGGTGTGAATGTCTCTACAGTCAACGGGACGTTTGTATACGACCCTCAAACGCCAATTACGACACTTGAGTCGCTCATCGTCTCACCGGGACGTATCGCAGAACATACGCTGGTCGTTGACAATCATCAGCATGACTTAGTTGCACTGACGAATGCCAGCGACGTTCAAATCCGTGTTGACCGGCGGCCATTGGCTGCCAATTACCCATGAGTACGAACCATCCAGAAACGACTGACGAGGAAATTTCGAGAGCAGACGCAGAGGAACTCCTTGAAGAGATTGAGCGCCGACGTTCATTGCAAGGGGGAGCTGCATTGATCGTCTCGCTGATTGGATTAGCATTTTCAACATTCCAACTCGCACTCGCTGCAAAGAGTTTCACTTTTACTATCCCGCTACCAATTGTCAACGACGTTCAGATAGCGTTACAGCTCTTACAGGCGAACGCGATTCACGTCGCATTTGCTCTAGTACTTACGTTTTTATTATTCCCAGCCACGATGGGGCAAGGGAATATATCACGCCGACTGGCACAATCTTTGGATACGGTAACAGTCCGTGTCGGTCCGACTCACCCCATGTCACGAGTGCTTACAAAGGGTCGGCGTTTTTTCAGCTGGGCAGTAGTTGACGCTGACCGCAACCGGGTCACACCATTCGATGTGGGCTGTATATTCATCGCGATGCTGTCTGGCGGCTATTTCTTGACAGAATTTGGCGAAATCCAAGATATGCGGGTATTTGGGTTGGAATCAGGCCGTCCTGTGACTGGGGTATACCCAATTCTTGAGCCTGTGCTTGGCGGAGTGCCGTTCATTAGCGAGTATTCTTACGCAATGCTTCTAGGTGTCTGCGGCGTACTTCTCGTACTCGAAGCAACCCGCCGCACGCTTGGACTCCCACTCATGCTCATTGTGGCCTCATTCATCGTATATGCGCGGTGGGGATATCTAATAAGCGGGGCTACTCCATTTCTCGGGCTGCTCGCTATCCCAGAGCTCACCTGGCCAGATATCGTCCAGAATCTCTGGTATAATACTGAAAACGGAGTCTTTGGAATCCCTGTAACCGTTTCTGTAAGCTTTATTTACATCTTCATTTTATTTGGCGCGTTCTTGGAGATGAGTGGTGCGGGCAAATGGTTTATTGACCTCGCATATGCGGCTACTGGCCATCGCAAAGGTGGACCAGCAAAGGCGAGTATCTTAGCGAGCAGCTTCATGGGAACGATCTCAGGGTCGTCAATCGCAAATACAGTCACAACGGGTGCATTTACGATTCCTTTGATGAAACGATCGGGGTATTCACCCGAATTTTCCGGCGCTGTTGAGTCGTCAGCCTCCTCAGGTGGACAGATTCTGCCACCAGTGATGGGCGCAGCCGCGTTTTTGATGGTACAGTACACGGCAACACCGTTCCGTGAGATTATCCTACTTGCGGTAGTCCCAGCGTTGGTCTTCTTTTTCGGAGTGTGGGTAATGGTCCATCTTAAAGCGGTGAAAGAAGGTATTGGCGGCGTTGAGACGGAGACGCCAGCTTTAGCTACACATATGAAATCTGGATGGTTTTACCTTGTTCCGATTGGGTTACTTCTCTACTACCTGATTATTGCGCGGCTCTCAGTATCTCGGTCCGCGTGGTTTACACTTGTTGCGCTCGTTGCACTTGTCGGGTTTATCGCCGCATACAGTGATGACACACGCACGTTCCTACTCGGTGCGCTTATTTTGATATTCGGCGTTGAAATTGCGAGCTATGTCCGCTATGGAGCACCTGTAACAGGCGTTATCGGCGGCACAGGCGGGACCGGGGTGTCCATTACTGAGGCAGTTCAGATTGTTGGTCCACGAATCGGGTGGTACGCGATGCTTGCTAGCGTAGTGACAATGGTTATCTATACAGATGTGGACTCATCGGTGTTAGATCTTAACCCAGAGGTGCAAGAAACAGCCGATACGGCGGATGAAGTGCTGGATAAAGATATTAGCGACAATCAACTGTTCCGTGTCGGCACATTCGTTCTCAAGTCAATGGACGCTGGGGCAAGAACAGCGGTGCCAGTGGTTATTGCGGTGGCTGCAGCAGGCATCATCCCAGGTGTCATTAGTGTTTCGGGGCTCGGACCAAACCTAACGTCATTGTTACTTGCCCTTTCGGGGGGATCAATCGTCATTATGTTGCTTGTGACAGCTGTCGCGAGTATTATTTTAGGGATGGGAATGCCCACTACTGTAACGTATATTATTCTGATCTCAATGCTGGCAACACCGCTCGTTGAGTTTGGAGTTCCACTACTAGCTGCCCACTTGTTTATCCTCTATTTTGGCGTAATTGCCGACATCACGCCGCCTGTCGCAGTCGCTGCGTACGCTGCGAGTGGGGTTGCTCAATCTGATCCGTTTCAAACAGGTGTTAAGGCATTTGCTCTCTCACTAAACAAGGCTGTCGTCCCATTCGCGTTTGTGCTAGCGCCTGGGGTTGTCCTACTCCGAAAAAAAGAGAACGCTGCCGAATTAGCACTCCGAGAACAGTATCGAGTCGTAACCATCAGTGACCTCGCTGACCCTCTATACTCAGTGCCAGAGATATTGATCCCTGTTGTAGGTATCTTTATTGGTGTTATTGCGCTTGGTGCCACAGTTATCGGAACGCTATACACTACTGTCAGTCGCATGGACCGAGGTATGTTTGCGCTCAGCTCAGTGCTTCTTATGGCTCCACGCCTGCTATCGGAGTCCGCCTTCGACCTGCTTGGTCTCTTTGGCGTAAGCGTCTCAGTGAACACACTCCTCCTTGATCTCACACTTCGCGGCGTCGGATTTATGCTATTCAGTGCTCTCGCGATCAAAAATCGTCGGGAGGCAAGAACAAGGTCACCGCCAACCCCCGAGGAATCCCCAGCGGTTTGAGCAGATGGGTAGTAGTCAATTGACATCCTCTTCCGGCTAAAGCCGGAGGAATCCCGAGTGCTGGGATATTAAGATTTGCAGACTCCCTGTTCTCTCGGTGTCAAGCCCCGTGGCATCCGTCTTGAAGTTCTGTGAAATCGAAGAGCTTGAACAACGTATTGCCGACCTCACCAGCTTTGACTCCGGGTCATCGTTCCATACCCGTTCAACTGGGGGGTAGCCCGTGTCTGGAATACTGTCAGAGCCGGACACAAAGATCGCTGGTTCACAGCAGCGCTTGTCGGGAGAGGGTGGACCGGCCATAGCGACGGTTAGTCGATCTAGACGGAACTCGTCTGACGTGGCAGAGAGAGCGATAAAACTCGTCTCACGGCGGTTATTCCACGATCTCTCTGCCGGATCACCTGTGAGAACGGGCTTACGGATTGACTCTCGACATTCCTGCTAGGTTCAAGAAATGTTTTCAGCGCGTAGACGAGTTCTGTCGGGTTGTTATCGGTGAGAACTCCGCGATGTAGGAGCATCGCGGTGTTGGGGTATTACTCCTCGGCGTTGAGACTTGGCTTGATTGTCATCACCGGCGCATCAGCGGTTCGGATCACCTCCTCTGCGACACTTCCCAAAATGAACCGTTGGATACCGCTTCGGCCGCGAGTGCCCATCACAACTAGGTCGATATCGTTCGTATCGATATACTCGACAATTGATTCGTGTGCCACCCCAGAATCAATAGCAGTTTCAACCACGATATCAGCGTTATTTGCTTCTTGTGTGACTGTCTCTATGGATTTTTCAGCGTCCTGATTGAGCTCGTCCGCGGATAGCCCCCCGGATGTTCCCTGTGTGGAGTCCGGCCCAGCATCAACGACGTGTAGTGCGTGCAGGGTGGCATCGTGCCGGGCCGCAGTACCGACAGCATACGCAATGGCACGCTGACTCGCTTCACTTCCATCAGTCGGAAGCAGGATTTGATCGTAGTCTATCATATATGAACTATGGAAGTCATCAGATAAAACCTCGTGGCCCATATACAGCGGTGTTCAGTTGGCTCAATCTACACCTCAAAATTAGTTCGTCCGTCTGCTATATTTTCTATGCTTCCTGTATTTATCGATCCATAGGCCGCCTGTATCGACCAATTTTGATCCGAGTGTGAGAATGTTTCTATGACACGTTTAAAGTGGCTACTTATATGCGAGATGGCCTAAAGTACGATATGACCGACTCGGCGTCTCCAAGCGCTTCTCTGTCGCTATCTGCCCCGATTGATCTTCAAGCAGCCCTAGATCGAGCTGGTATTGAGTACGTCAGTGTCCATGAGCAGCGACTATTGGCGATCTATCGTACCGGCATCTTCAACGTCGTCGCCGAGTCGGGATCAGTATCGAGTGCCCACGCTGTAGAGATTGCCTGCTGGGAGGGACCGCTGCCATCGCATACCGCCGGGACGTCACCACAGGAGCTGCTTGATGACTTTACCAGCGTGTTTGAGCACGATGGGACACAGTAACACAGCCGATGTCGACAGCAGTCACCGGGTGCTAGAGTGACCCTCATACGACGATGCGGGTGGGAGGGTACCATGTGCCTCTGACAAGCAGGTGAAGCAAGGTGGGGCTAGCTCATGAGGAGTGTCCTTGCTTCAATTACTTGTTCTTTCACACAGACATAAACGCTGGGGAACGGGCCAGATGGGATGGACGACTCGCGGCGTTCACCGTGGGTGTCCGCAGTCAGTGTACTGTCTTTCTCGATAAACGAGAGAGCAGAATAACGATTCCTAGTACTTTCTCTGAGGCAGCAGAGTGTTCTTACTAGAGGTGGACACTCGGCCTCGCGGGAGATCCCGGTGAGATGACTTAACCAACGCATCTCCCAGCATACAGCACTGTTGGTTAATCTTCAGATGACCACTACCAGTAAGGCGAATCCTATTGATCATCATGCGTAGCGTGTCTCGACTCTCCCGACTGCTGTCGCCGTAGCTGAAACTAGTCCCGGTCTCGCGAGCGAGATGCCTGGCCCGTCACCGGTGAGTGATGGTGCACTTACAGTCCAGCTGATTTCAGCAAGAACTCGCTATTACTGACTGTCAAAACGGCCGCAGCAGAATGCCAGAGAGCACTGCGGCCGCAGGTGTACCATACCTTGTACGCTGGCGGGCGGTAATGAAGCAAGGGGGCCCTCCTATCATGATCGATGTTTCCTTGCTTCATCTAGATGTCCTTTCATGCCAACATAAACGTTAGGGACACTCGATGAACGCGCGCCGCTCGTTGTCCACCTCATAGGCGATGAGAATGGCCCCACCGCTCAGATTGCTCTCACAGAACGGGCACCAGCCACTATCAGACGTCACATCTGGCAGGGGAAGGGGGGAATCACCTGGAGCGTGTGACATACCCATGGATTCCATCTGTAGATGTGGCGAGAGTGGGCTAAAAGACATGGGAACCGCAGTAAATGTAAAAACACTCAACGTACCAGAGCATGAGCTCATCGTCCGGCCGTCTGACTGCCACTCACGAGAGGAGCGAACGGAACCATTCAACGAGTCGGCGCGATCGGCTTGACGGCGTCGTCGGTTCCGCGTCAACGTCACTTGCGAGTTGGATATCTGCGAAGTGGTCATCAAACACCGCAAACGCCTCTAATTCGTCGATCATCGCAATGAGATGCTCGCCGTTCACCAAGATCACATCAAGTTCTGGAGCAAGCTCACGCGCCTGCTGAGAGAACTCACCCGTCGTCACGATGGTCACCTGATTCACGTTATCTTCCTGGAGTCGGAGACTCGCGTACTGTTGCACTTCAGGACTTCCAACCGTCGTTGAAGGGCCGTACCGTTTCGCCTGAATAAGCTGTTTTTCATCTCCATCCACGGCGACAACGTCGATACCGCGATCCCCTGGCTTGCCGACAACACGCGTCTGCCAGCCAAGATACTCCCAGACATCGCTTACGAATACCTCGAACGCCTCGGGATCCATCTGCTGGAGTCGCTGGCGCAAGTAGTCGTGAGTCGGTGACTGATACGTTATCGATGACTCAGGAGTCTCGGGTGCCATCAGTGTATACGCTTACCCATGAGCTCTGATATTGAAAGGTTGTCTACGGTTACGCTGTATACTGTACACGTAGGGGTAGGACACTGCTACCCTCACAATAGGAGTAGTATAACAATGATGTGATGGCAGTGGATAGAATGACGATGCGCCAACCATTAGACGAACAAGACTACGAGCAGATTGCGAAGTTTCTCGCAACGCCAGCCTATGAGCGGCGGCCAGAGTTGCTCATCCCCGAGGAGACGACTAGTGATGAATCAACGGGGACAGAGCAGTCCACCGGGCACTGATAGCACACCCGACTACATCCGTCATTCAGGATGAGACTCGTCTGCGTCTGCTGATGCCGCTCTGTCGGCGAGAGCATCAAAGCGCCGCTGGGCAGCACTCGCCCGCGCTGTAGTCTCGTCTGGGAGATAGCGTAGCTCAACTACCTCCCCACTAGCAATCGTCACTTCAACAATGGCATCGGCGTGACGGCCAGCCTCAGGCAGCCGGTCAGCAGACACGACGGTGTCACCGACCTCTTCCCCATCCTGCTCGATGAAGAGCCGCCCCCGGCCATCTTCGATGGCGTCAACGACAACGGTGTACGTCCCGTCAGCAAGCGCCTCAAGCCCACTCATGTGTACGACTCCTCCACGACGAGTTCACCATCACTCGTTGTCACGGTAACCGTGTCGCCATCGTTGTTCCAGACAGGGCCTGACGCGTTCCAGTACAGCATCTCAGTCGTATCTGTCCCACTGCCGGTGCGTAACGTGAGGTCGTCACCGGGCGCGAGCGTCACGCCAGCTGGAATCGTATACGTCTTTCCGGCCGCATCACGGACTTGGTACTCAGAGAGGTCACGTGTCTCATCGCCGGTGTTCACGATGACGAGATACTCACCGTTTAGATTGTCGCGGTCATCACCCGGAGCGTCAGCTTGGATTTCCACAATTGCGAGGCCGCTGGTCGTCTCAGGCGTCGACGAACGAGTTGAGTCGTCCGGCTCCTCGCTTGCCCCAGCGCTGACTGACGGCGTCTCTGTCACCGTGAATTGGTCTCGGGTCGCGACCGCGTCTGTAGAGCCAACGGAGACGGGCTCGGCGTCACGCAGTGCTGTCGGGGCCGTCGTCACGTTGCGCTGAGTGGCGACCGTCAGCGATTGCCCGTCACTCGTGAAGACGACATCACCGTGCGTGGCTGTCCAGTAGGTTGGGATCGACCGGTCCCCGAGCCGTTCCAACGTCTCCTCGTGGGGGTGACCGTACTGCGAGTCGTACGCACTCGAGATGATGGCGACCTGCGGCCGGGTCACATCAAGGAATGGCGATGTTGAGGAACTCGCAGAGCCGTGATGACCGGTCTTCAAGATCGTCGCGTTGAGTTGTTCCCCATACGTGGAGACGAGATACCCCTCTTGATCGGCCTCCGCGTCACCAGTCAGTAACAGCGACGTCTCTCTGTAGGTCAGTTGTAGCACGAGGCTGTTCTCGTTGCGGTCGTTCCCGTCGAGATACGGCTCCGGAGGGCCAAGGACGGCGACGTCGACGCCGGCAAACGCAATCGCATCGCCTGCACGCGTCTCGTACAGGGTGACGTTGTGGGCGGCGACCGCGTCAAGATACGCACTATACGTCTGCGTGCTGGCGGCGATCCCGGGGTCGTAAACTGTGCCGATCCCGTCGGCCTCAGTCTCGTAGTAGTCGATCACCGCTGCATGACCGCCAATATGGTCGGCATCAGCATGAGACGTCACGAGGTGGTCGATTCGATCAATATTGTGCTGCTGGAGATACGCAAGCACGTGGGTGCCGTCGTCTCGGTAGTGGCCGGTGTCGACAAGCATCGTCTCTCCACTCGGGCTGATGATGAGCGTGCTTACGGACTGCCCGACGTTGATGAAGTGGACCTCGAGGGTGCCGTTCGTCGTTGCGGCGGTTGGCTCGTCGCTCGCAACTGTCGGGGAGTCGGTGGTCGGTTCAACGGCCGGGCCATCTGACCCGCCAGAGAGCCCACCGGCACAGCCAGCGAGGACAACTAGTCCCGCTAGCAGAAGGATTGCTAGTGGCTGTCGCGACGAAGGGTGCACAGCACTTATGGATGAACTCACCGTTCAAGTAGATTCGTGTCGGCCCACGTTGCGAGCAAACTCCATACGAATCCCGTTGCGAATGCGGCACCGTGTGCGAAGACACCAGAGAGCTCCCCAGCGACGACGCGATAGGTGAACAGAGATCCCATGAGGACGACAACAAGCACGCATCCGCCAGCCAACAGGATAGCTCGTGCGTCTGGACGATAGAACCTGATCAAAGGGTGCCGTGATTGTAGAGCCCACCCGCCAATACCAGCAAGCACGAGAGCAACCGTTCCAGCCGTCGAATGCGGGACAAGCTGATTCTGCACAACTGCGAGAAGGCCACCACTACAAAGGACGGTGCCCACAAGCAGCGCGCTGCGGCGTCGACCGTACCATGCGGTCGCGACGATGCCGAGTATAACCGTAAGTAGTCCCGTGAGTCCACTCACGACGACAGAGAACCCGGCGGCGGTGGTCGCCGGCGTGACTACATCCCAGTAAGAGGCGAGCAGCCACCGATCAACGCCGACAGCGACGGGTGGGACAACCACGCCGACCCCGACAGCGGCACGCCAGAACAACCGCTCTCGAGAGATGGCAGCGGCGAGACGGTACGCGATGAGTGTTACTGCGAGATACGCAGCGAGATTGTTCACCAGATGTCCCCACCCGTAGTGGACCGCCATTGACGACCAGACGGTATGGATTCGTGGTGAATGGTAGTTGAACGCAAGCCGCGTAGCGAGTGTCTCTGAGAGAGACGC
>Ga0209917_1001078_pt1 | contig 11129 bp, 11 predicted proteins | sample SalPon2_C_H2O_MG_FD_185710 | JGI IMG/M metagenome (GOLD analysis project Ga0209917, IMG submission 185710) | Salt pond water microbial communities from South San Francisco under conditions of wetland restoration - Salt Pond MetaG R2_C_H2O_MG... | ecosystem: Environmental > Aquatic > Non-marine...
CCTCGCGGCCGGCCGCGTGACAGAGGACGAGCCCGTCGGCCATCGACCCGTGCAGGATCCCGCAGGTGACCGCCGAGTAGGCGGGGTGGACGATGCTGCCCTGCCCCTCGACGACGAGCAGGTCGTGGTCGTCGCCGACCTCGACGAGCATGTCCTCGACCGCCCCGGCAGTGAAGTCGGAGACGACCCGGTCGATCGGGTTCCCCCAGCCGGCGATCATGATACCGGTCTGGCCGGTCGGGACGAACGCCGCGTCTATCCCGCGCTCGCGGGCGGCCGAAACGATCTCCAGCGACGCCGTCATCTTCCCGACCGAGCAGTCCGTTCCCACGGTGAGTACCACGTCGGCGTCGACGTCGCCTGACGCCCCGGTCGCGACCGTGAGATCGTCGTCGGGCTCGCGGACGTCGACGAGGTCGACCCCGTGCTCGTCGGCCAGCGCGGCCAGCTCGTCGTCCTCGTTGAGGAAGTAATGGAGGCCGCTCACCACGTCGCAGCCGGCCTCGATCGCGGCCTCGACGTCCGCGCGCCACGACTCGTCGAAGCCGCCGCCGATCGGTGCGATACCGATGTATAAGGCGTCGAGGTCGCCGTCGGCGGCCGCGTGCGCGTCCGCGAACGACCCGACTATCGGTGCGTCCGCAACGTCGGGAACGTGCTCGCTCACGCGGTCGCCGGCGCGGTCGCGGTCGAGGACCGCGCGAACGTCCTGGTCGCCGTAACGCATGACGCCGAGGGCGGTCTTCGCGCGGTCGGGGAACTTCTCGTGGGCGAGGATGACGATCCGTTCGTCGCTCATAGTCGGCTCGTCGCCCCGGGAACGCTTAAAAGAGTCGAGGTGGTCGTCCCGTCACGGTCCCCCGCCGGATGCGATGGGGTGTGTCGCGTGTGACAATCTGTGCGTACATGTGTGAAATGTGAGCAGGCACCGCGCCGGAGACGAGAAGGGTAAACGTATTATTCTAGGGTGATACCACCGAAGCATGTCTGAGGCAACCTCGGGTGCGACAGCCGCTTGGGGAACGAAGATCCGCGAGTACCTTACGGGAATGGGACCGTCGTGGATCGCCGGTGCCATCGCCGCCGGTCCGGCGTCGATGGCGAGCCTGATCACCGCCGGTGCGCGGTTCGACTACGCCTTGCTCTGGGTCGTCGTCCTGTCGGCCGTCGCGGGCACGCTCGCGCAGTACCTCGCGATGCGGTTGGGGCTGCTGACGGAGCGCGGCGTCGTCGCGGTCGTCGAGCGTCACCTCGGTGAGTGGTGGGCGTGGATCCTCGTCGCCGACGTGGTCATCGCTGCCGGAGTCGCACAGCTGGTGATAATGAAAACCGTGGCGACCGTCTCGGCGACCATCACGGGCGTCGACGCGCGGATCTGTGGCGCTTTCTGGGCGCTCGTCCTCGTGGTTGGGCTCGCGGGCAAGGGGTACCGATTCGTCGAGTTCGTCGCGAAGGCGCTCGTCACCGCCGTCGTCGTCGCGTTCGTCGCGTCGCTCTTCGTCGTTCCGATCGATCCCACACGGGCACTGTCCGGACTCGCTCCGACGCTCCCCGCCGGAAGCGGCGTCGTCGCCGCGGGCATCCTCGGCGGCGCGGTCCACATCACGCTCATCACCATGCACTCGTACACGATGCGGGCTCGACAGTGGACCGGTAGCGAGTACCGACTTGCGACGGTCGATGTGGTCGCCTCGATGTTCGTCGCGTTCGGGGTTTACAGCGTGGCGACGTTCCTCGTCACCGCGAGCGTCCTCACCGATCCGACCCTCTCGACGGTGGGCGCGGCACAGGCGCTCGGTCCGCTGGCCGGTCCGGCCGCTCAGTGGCTGTTCCTGCTCGGACTCGGCGGCGCGGCCGTCTCGACGCTCGGCGGAAACACGCTCGTCCCCCCATTCCTCATCGCGGACAAACTCGGCTGGGGCACGACGGTCGAAGACGCGCGATACCGCGGGCTGCTCGTGGCGGTCGCGCTGCTTTCCGCCCCGGGAGCGTTCATCGGCGGAGAGGTCCTCGGCCAGCTCGTCCTCGTCCTCGCGCTGGGTACCGTGGGTACCCCCTTCGCCATCGCCGTCGTGTTGTACCTCCTGAACTCCGACGCCGTGCCCGAGGGGACGTCGACGCTCGCGAACCTCGGCGGCGTCGCGCTGCTCGTGGTCTCTGGCGGACTGGCCGTCAACTTCGTCGTCGAACGCGTGGGCGGTGGGGTCGACGTCCTCACGGGACTCGTCGTCGCCTTCGCGGCGGCGCTCGGACTCGCGACGGTCGGCCTGCTCGCGAAACTACTCGGAGAGACGTACCGCGGGACCTGACGCGAGCGGCAGGGCAGCGACGATCCGCGAAAACGCGGCTGAACTCGCCTCAGGCGTCGCCGCTAACGAACTGCTCTGCGCCCTCGTAAAACCAGTAGCCGTTCTCGCGCATCGCTCGTCCGAGTTCCTGGTGGAACTCGACGAAATCTCCGAACTCCTCTTTCTCGACGCCGTCGAATATCTCTTCGACGGAAACGACCGTTTCGAAGTCGATCCGAACGGGGTGATCCCCGTACTGCTCGACGTACTCCGTCGCCGTCAGCGGGAAGTCCTCTTCCTCGTTGATCTTCTTCGCGAGGACGGCGTGGCCGTACTTCCGTCCTCCCTCGCTCCCCTGTTCTCCGTCGGGGTCGTGTGGCCAGTCCATGCGGGTCGGTTTGTCGGTCCCGTGCATAGTCATTTCGGAACCCGTGACTCGACACGGACCGGTGGATCATCGCGATGTCAGCGATGACTCGTGGAGCTCTTGCTTCGCTCGTCGGTGCAAGGAAACAGAAAATGGGTTGGGGCGGATTTGAACCGCCGGCCTCCTCCATGTCAAGGAGGTGTCATAACCGGACTAGACTACCAACCCGCGGGGCGTTCAATCGCATTTCGTGGTATCCGGGGGATATAATTGAACCTTTCGTTTCGCCCTCCCGCGGTGGGCCGCGGTCAGTCGATCCGAGCGCCGCTGCCTGACCGTGCGTGTCCCCCCAGTGACGCGCTTTCGACCGCCTTTTTGTGGTCGACGAGTGTGTTCTTGCATGGTCGATCTCTCTGCTCGCACCGCCAGGCTTGACGAGTACCTCGATCGCCGCGGACTCGAAGCGGTCTGGTTCGCCAAGCCGAACGGCTTCGCATGGCTCACCGGCGGCGACAACGTCGTCGACGGCGACGCCGACACCGGGGTCGCGGCGGCCGGCTACGACGGCGAACTCCGCGTGGTCGCGGCCAACAACGAAGCCGGCAGACTCGCCGACGAGGAACTACCGGACCGGTTCGGCGTCGAATCGTATCCGTGGCACACCTCGTCGCTCGCCGAAGCGATCGCCGACCTGTCGCCCGCTCCGGCGGCCGCCGATTTCGACGTTTCCGGGTTCGAGCGGGTCGACGGCGGGAGTCTCCGCCAGCCGCTCACCGACGACGACGTCGAGCGCTACCGCGAACTGGGCCGCGAGGCGGCCGCCGCGCTCGAAACCGTCTGCCGGAACCTCGAACCCGACGACCCGGAGTACGAGGTCGCCGCAGGCATCGACATCTCGCTTTCGTCCCGGGACGTGAACACCCCGGTCGTCTTGGTCGGCTCCGCCGAACGCGCGCAGGCCTACCGGCACTACACCCCGACCGACGCGACGCTCGGGGACTACGCGCTGGTCTCGGTCACGGCCGAGCGCGCCGGGCTGTACGCCTCGCTCACCCGTACCGTCGCCTTCGACGCGCCGGAGTGGCTGAAAGAGCGGCACCGGGCGGCCGCTCGCGTCGAGGCGACCGCGCTCTCGGCGACGGAGGCGGCCGCGGCGGACGACGGAACCGCCGCAGACGTCTTCGCGGCGATCCGCGAGGCGTACGACGCCGTGGGACACCCGGACGAGTGGCGCGAACACCACCAGGGGGGCGCTGCCGGCTTCGCGGGCCGCGAGTGGATCGCGACGCCCGAGAGCACAGAGCCGGTCAGCCGTCCGATGGGCTACGCGTGGAACCCCACGGTGCGGGGAACGAAAAGCGAGGATACCCACCTCGTCGCGGCCGATCGGACCGAGATGCTCACGAAGACGGGCCAGTGGCCGACACACGAGGTCGAACCCGTCGCCGTCGACGGGATCTCGACCGAGCCGCGAGAGCTGACCGCGCCGGTGATCCGGTGACGTGACGAAAAGGAGGGGAGGTGACCGGCGGGTCCGGCCGTTCGGTCAGTAGACGTACTCGCTCTCGTCGATGCTGACGTAGTCCTTCGTCACGCGGCGCTTATTCCACTTGTACGACAAAAGCAGCTTTGCAGACTCCCAGCCGGAGCGGTACGGCTGTGAGAGCAGGCCATCGCCCGCCCCCGCTGCGAGCATCGCGTCTGCCGCGCCGATGATCCGGTTCCAGTCGTCCGGGCCGTACTCCGCCACCATGTCCGCCATCGTTACGTTCCGGACGATCTCGTCGCCGATGGCCTCTTTCCACCGTCGGTTGTACGATCCGAGATCGCCTTCGGCGGCGAGTTCGCCCGCGATCGCCCCGGTGCGGACCGCCACGTGGTCGCCCCCCTCGTGGAAGGCGGAGGTCGTCCCCATCGCGCCCCCGGCGACGGCGATTCCCGCATCTGTCGGCGAATCGATGGGTCGCGTCGAGGATATTGGGTACGTCTCCGTCCCGTTGCGCTTGCCGGCGTCCTCGACGACCGGAAAGTCCTCGTCGATGTCGTACTCGTCGCCGTACTGCCACTCCAGCAGTCGCCGGATGTACTCGCCGCCCTGTGGGATCGAGTCGTCGTCGGAATCGAGAAGCGCGTACGCGTCGCGGTCGAACTCGTCGATGTCCAACCCGATCGGCATCGTGAGTCCGACCCGACAGACGCGGTCCGCGTTCGGGAAGATCCACGGATACGCGGTCTCGCCGGGCATGACGCCCCACCAGAAGACGATGGCGTCGTTCACCTCCTCGTACACCGCTTCTGGGACTCGCCGATACTCCTGATACGCGATGTGGTTCGCCGTTCGCGAGGCGAGCCGCTCCGAGGCGGGGGCGTCCGCGGGGAGGTACTCGTCGAGCACGCGGTTCGTGACCGTCCGCTGGGGGCCGTCGGCGAGGACGACGAAGTCGGCCCCGATCGACTCGCCGGAGGCGAGTTCGACGACGTGCCGGGGATGGCCGGCGTCGTCCGCGCCGCGTTCGACCGACAGATCGGTGTCGACCTCACGGACGGACACACCGGCACGGTACTCGGCTCCCGCGTCTTCCGCTCGGTCGCGAAGCCAGTCGTCGAACCGCGCGCGGTGGAAGGTGTAGCCGAACCGGTCGTACGAGGAGTCGATCCCGGTCGACGTGAGCGTCGCCGCCTCGTCGGGTCCGCGGAACTCGGCGCGGTTCAGCTCCCGCTGGACGACGCCGTCGGCGAACTCGTCGGGGTGGATACCCATGATGTCGACCCAGTAGTCCAAGATCCCGGCGGCGTCCGTCGAGTCGGGGCCGATCCGGTCCCGATCGTCTCGCGGTACCCCTTTTTCGAGGACCAGGGCATCCGCGTCGCCGGTCGCGGCGGCGTGCGCTGCGGCGGAGCCAGCCGGGCCGCCCCCAACGATCGCGACGTCTACGCGTTCCATACCTCGTGAGGTTCCCGTCCGAGTATTAAATTCACGGTCCGGGCGTCGCGACCGAGTCGTTCATCGTCGTTCGTTACTGGTTAGAGCGCTGGAGAGACACGTTTTAGACGGTCCGGGATAGCCGTTCCGACACACATGGCACGCGAGACATGGGCGACACGGGCGGGGTTCATCCTCGCCGCGGTCGGCAGCGCAGTCGGACTCGGGAACATCTGGCGGTTCCCGTTTATCACCGGACAGGAGGGCGGCGGAGCGTTTCTCCTCGTCTATCTCCTTTTCGTCGCGCTGATCGGTCTCCCGGCTATCCTCGTCGAGTTCGTGATCGGACGACGCACTGGGTTGAACCCAGTCGGCGCGATCCGCACCCTCGGCAGCGGCGCGTGGAACTACCTCGGCTGGCTGTTCGTGGCCATCGGCTTCGTCATCTTATCGTACTACAGCGTCGTCGCCGGGTGGTTCCTGCGCTACACGCTCATCGGCGTTCTCGACGGCTACGCGATCGCCGACACCGGCGAGGCGCAGGCGCTCTTCGGAACCGTTGCCACCGGGATCGACACCCTGCTCTTCCACGCCGTCTTCATGGCGCTCGTCATCGGCATCATCGCCGCCGGGGTCCGCCGCGGCATCGAGGTCGGGGTGAAGATCATGGTGCCGGCGATCCTCGTGCTTCTCGTCGGCCTCGCAGCCTACGGCTTCACCCTCGACGCGTCATCGGCGGCGTACAGCTACTACCTCTCGCCGGACTTCGGGTACCTCCTCGCCAACTGGACGAGCATCCTTCCGGCCGCGGCCGGACAGGCCTTCTTCACCCTCTCGCTCGGGATGGGCGTGATGATAACCTACGCCTCGTACCTCGGCGAGGACCGAAATCTCGTCGCTGACGCGGGGGTGATAGCCAGCCTCGACACCCTCGTCGCGGTGCTCGTCGGGTTCGCCGTCTTCCCGTTCCTCTTCGCCGCCGGTCTCGAACCCGGATCGGGCGGGCCGGGCGGGATCTTCGTGAGCCTCACGACGGCGTTTGCCGGGATCCCCGGCGGCCGCGTCCTCGGCGTCGTCTTCTTCGGCATGGTCGGAATCGCGGCGCTGTCGTCGGCGATCAGCATCCTCGAAGTGCTCGTCTCCTATCTGATCGACGAGCTCGGCGTCTCGCGAGTCCCGGCGTCGGCCGCGCTCGGCGTCGCCGTCTTCCTCCTCGGCGTGCCGGTGACGATCGACCTGATCTTCCTCGACCTCTTCGACCTGCTCGCCGACGGCGTGCTGCTCGTGTTGGGGTCGCTGCTTCTCGCGCTGTTCGTCGGCTGGGTGGTTCCCGACATCGCTCGCGAGGAACTCTCGCAGGGGATCGGCGACCTCGGCCCCTTCGGCGACGCGTGGATCTGGATCGTCCGCGTTCCGATCGTCGTCGTCGTGGCCGTCTCGCTGTACCTCGGGGTCGTCGACTACGTCGAGTTCCTCACCGGTGGGTTCGCCGAGTGGCTGGCCGCGCGCTGATCGCCGTACTCACTCGGGCGCGACCGCGGCGTAGTCGGCGATGATCCCGTCGACGCCGGCCGACGCGAGCCGAGCGGCCTGATTCCGAGTCTCAACGGTCCAGACGTTCACCGCGCGGCCCTCCGCGTGAGCGACGGAGACGATGTCGTCGGCGTGACCGAACCGCGTGGCGTCGAAGAAGGGCGTCCCTCGAACCGCATCGATCGGCGGGTGGACCGCCTCTGTGTCGTACGCGCGGGCGATCGCGAGCCCCTCGTCGATCGAGTCCGACACGAGCGGCGCGATCGGAGCCGCAGACCGCTCTCTGACCGCCGCGAGCGCGCCCTCACAGAACGACGAGAACAGGCGACTGTGTCCGTAGTCGTCGGCGACTGCGAGCACGCGCTCGACGAACGGCCGCCAGACGGCGGTCCGCTCTGCGAGCGTCTCTCCCTCTAGCTTCTCGCCCGGTCGGAGGTCCCGCCGTCCCGGGTTCTTGAGTTCGACGTTCACGCCGACATCTGGAGGGACGGCGTCGAGCACGTCTGCGAGAAGCGGGACGGTCTCGCCGCTCTCCAACACCGTCGCGCTCGTGACGCGCGCGGTGGGGGTCTCCCAGACGACGCCCGTCGCGTCGGTGAGACTGACCGTTCCGTCGCGACGGTCACTCCCCGAGAGTTCGACATCGTGGATCGCGACCACGTCGCCGTCGGCGGTGGGGACGACGTCGACCTCGATCCAGTCGGCCCGCCGGCGGACCGAGTCGGGTGACACGACCGCGTCCGGCGGTTCGGTCGGCGTGGTCGCCGCCTCGAACGCTGCGACGGTGTTCTCCGGGTTCTCGCCCGCAAACCCGCGGTGGGCGACGAGCGCCGGCCTCCCGTCGTCGACCCCCCTCATAGGGCGTCGATCACGGCGTCAACGACGACGCCGACGGCCTCCGAGACGACCGTCTTGGCTCGGGTGAGGAGGCCGGGCGAGCCGTCGTCTGACTCCGTTTTCCGGTCTCCGCCGTCAGTGGATCCGGTGCCGCGCTCGGCGGTTTCGTCCATGTCGCCCGCGTTCAGACGTGCTCCTCGTACGGCTGGACGACGACGATCCCGTCGGCGTCGTCGAAGCGCATCTGATACCGCTCGCCGGACTCCTGCCCGACCATGTCGGAGAGGCTACGATTCACCTCGACGCTCGGCGACGTGCCGCTCCACGCAACGGTCGCGCTCGGATCCGTCGCGACCGGGGGTTCCAAGACGATCGGATCGCCGTGGGTCGTCACCGCGACGTAGCCGGGGCCCTGGAGGTAGACGTTGCTGAAGCCGCCGGCGAACGACCCGGCGAGGCTGTCTATCGTGCTGATCTCATACGAGAGCGACTCCTCGAACGCGAGCACGTCCTCGCCGTTGACCGTGATCGACTCGCCGGCGTCCAGTTCGAGGACCTGTACCTTCTTGCCGCCGTCGGCGAAGTAGACGTGACCCGCTCCCTCGACGGCCATGATCGGCGTTCCCTCGCCGGTGGCCGCCTGCTTGAGGAAGCCGGTGACACCGCCCTCGGCAGAGGCCTTTCCGGTGAACGATACGTCTCCCGTGTACGCGACCATCGACCCGGCCTTCGCCATCACGGTGCCGTCGACGTCGACGTCGAGGGTGTAGCTGTTCTCGCGCTGGAAGGGTTCTGCGCTGTCCGTCGGTGCGTTCGCGGCGGTGAACTGATCGAGATTCATGTGCGGGGACCGAACCGTCTGTGTCGGCTGTGTGCCGTCGGGTTCGGCTGCGTGATAATTCTCTCGTATGGTATTTTAATGGTGGGCACGAGCCCCCCGCGGCGGTATCGGCACCGGCCCCGACGCGCGTCGCCTGCCGGTAGAACGCGTCGCCCGTCAGTAGACGACGAGTGCGAGGTACAGCTGTCCGATCCCGGCAAGCACCATCACCGCGCCCGCGACGCGTTTCAGTAGGCCGGCGTGTGTCATCACGCGGGTGGCGTTGCTCACGAGTCCGACGCCGGTCGCGACCGTCGTCGCGGCCATCAGGACGGCGACGGTACCGGCGTAGACGCCGACGACGAGCACCGCGGTCTCCGTCGGCAGCGCAATCGCGCGGGCGACGACGCCGAGGAACACCGGCGCGACGCAGCCCGCACCGGCGAGGGCGTACCCCGCGCCGAAGACACCGAAGCCGAGTACGCCAGCGCGACGCTGCGGGAGCGGGATCGACATCGACGGTGCTCGATCGGCGGCAACGAGCAGTCCGAAGACGACGAGAAGCGCACCGACGAGCGTCTCGAAGACGGTGATATTCGAGAGCGTCGAGTACCCGATTCGGACGGTGGCACCCGCGAGTAGCGCGAACGTCGCGAGCACGCCTAGAGCGGCCGCGATCCCGCGGACTCCCGCTCCGAACACCGACGCGCTCTCGGCGTCGACGGAGTTCACGTAGAAGCCGACGTACCCCGGCAACAGCGGGTACGCGCACGGCGAGAAGAACGTCGCAACACCCGCGGCCAGCGCGAACGGCACGTTGGTCGCGAGCGACACGCCCGTCATCCGAGTGGCCCATCGCCGCGGCCGCGGCGGAGGCGTGGGGCGGTCATCGGTTCTGTGCCGCTTCGATGCGGGCGACGAGTTCGTCCGCGGTGTGGACCCCGGAGTCGCTCCACGCGATCCGTCCGTCGGCGTCGAGCGCGACCGCGGTGGGATACCCGCCCACGTCGAGTTTCGCCGCCAACTCGGCGGTGACGTCGGCGGCGACGAGCCAGTTCCCGTCGTGTTCGCGCCACCAGTCGGCGACGTCGGACTCGCTCACTGACCCCCCGACGTCCTCCGTCGTCACCGAGGCGAACAGCACCTCGTCGCCGACGCGGTCGTGCGCCTCCCCCAACGCCGGCATCTGCTCTGCGCACGGCGGACACCACGTCCCGAAGAAGTCGACGAACGTGGGCCGCCCGTCCGCGGGAATCGTCACTTCCCCGTCGCGGCTCCCGGGCGCGTCGATCGTGTCGAGCGTGACCGGGTCGACGGGATCCGAGCTTTCGCCCCCGATACCCAGTGCTGCGGGTGCGTTCCCGGTGGCGACTGCACCCGCGCCACCGAGTGCGCCGACGCTCGCGAGCCCGGCGAGGAGGTTCCGCCGCTTCACGCGGTGACCACCCGCTCGACGTCTTCGACGAGCGATTCGATGTCCGTCTGCGGCCCCCTCGGGTACGCCCGTTCGACGATTCCCTGCTTGTTCGCGAGGAGGATCAACCCGTAGTGGGGGAACTGATACTCCAGGTTCTCGTACTGCGAGTCGGTCTTCTCGATCACGAGTCCGAACTTCTCTTCTAGCAGCGACTGCCCCGCCTCGTAGCTCTCCGGCCGGAGGAAGTGCCAGTTGCCGGCGTCCAAGTCGACGCCCTGCTGGCCGGCGTACTCGCGGAGCACGTCGGCAGTGTCGCGCTCGGGGTCGAACGTGAGCGCGAGAAGCGCGAGATCGTCTCCGTACCCCCCTTCGGCGGCGGCCGCCTGCGCTCTGCGGAGTCGGAGGATGAGCGCCGGGCAGACACCGTCGGGACAGTTGGTGTAAAAAGAGGTCCAGAGCACCGCGCGCTCGCCTTCGTAGTCCGCGACGGTGACGTCTTCGCCGGCGATCGGGTCGGGGACGGTGAAGTTCGGCATCTCGTCTCCGTAACTGGGATGTGAGGCCTCGCTCAGGTCCTGCTCGGGGGGACCGAGCACCGTTCCCTCGGCTCCGGAGGATCCGAGGGCTCCGAGACAGCCGGCGGTCGCAGCGCTGGCGGCGACGCCGGTCGCTCCGACGACCGATCGAAGGTAGGTGCGGCGATCCATGTAGATACGATAGGTTCGTGGACGCTGGTAAATGAACCTCGCGGCTGATCGCACGTGCTGAGCACGACCGGTCTGCACGTGGTGCGCACGACCGGTCTCTGCAATCTGCGCCTCCCCGAACGCGTCGGACGCCGTTTGTCGAACGTGACGATCGGCCGCCACAGGTCGTGGTACCGTGACCCTCGCAAGCGTTATCCCCGAACGGGCAGTACGTTTGATTGCAATGGCAAACGGTAA
>Ga0209917_1001083_pt1 | contig 11106 bp, 12 predicted proteins | sample SalPon2_C_H2O_MG_FD_185710 | JGI IMG/M metagenome (GOLD analysis project Ga0209917, IMG submission 185710) | Salt pond water microbial communities from South San Francisco under conditions of wetland restoration - Salt Pond MetaG R2_C_H2O_MG... | ecosystem: Environmental > Aquatic > Non-marine...
CGATGTTGAGCACGCCGGAGACCACGAGCGCGCCCGCCAGGTAGTAGCCCACGGGCGCGAACGACCCCATCTCGACCGCGCCGATGAGCATGTAGTACTTCGAGACGAAGCCGGCGAACAGCGGGATCCCGGCCATCCCGGCGGCCGCGAGCGCGAACGCGCCGAAGACGACGGGCATCCGCTTGCCGATCCCCGCCATCTCCGAGATGTGGTCGGTGTGGGTCTCGACGTGGGCCGCGCCGGCACAGAAAAAGAGCGTGAGCTTCATGAACGCGTGGGCGGGGATGTGCAGGAGCGCGCCGATCAGCCCGTAGGGGCCGAAGATCCCCAGCCCCAACACGATGTAGGACAGCTGCGAGACCGTCGAGTACGCGAGGCGCTGTTTGAGGTGGTCCTTCCGGAGCGCGATGAACGACGCCGCGAGCAGCGTAAACGCCGCGAGCGAGGATATCGCGACGCCCATCCCGATCCGGTAGGCGACCTCGGGGCCGAAGACGTCGAGCGTCACGCGGGCGACCCCGAACGCGCCGGACTTGACGACCGCGACCGCGTGAAGCAGCCCGGAGACGGGCGTCGGAGCGACCATCGCGGTGGGGAGCCACTGGTGTAACGGCATCAACCCGGCCTTGACGCCGAAGCCGACCGCGAGCAGCAGGTACGCGAGTTGGACGGCCGACTCGTTCGAGTTCGCGACCTCGGCGAGGCCCTCGATGCCGCCGGGCGTGAACGTGACCGTCCCGGCGAGGACGAAGACCAACACCGTCCCCGCGAGCACCAACACGCCGCCCCCGAACATCGTGTAGGCGAGGTACTTCCGGCCCGCCGAGCGCGCCTCGTCGGTCCCGTCGTGGGCGACGAGGGGGTACGTCGCGACCGAGAGCAACTCGTAGAAGACGAAGATCGTCACGAGGTTGCCCGCGAAGGCGATCCCCATCGTCGCCGACAGCGAGGCCGCAAACGAGGCGAAGTACCGGGTCTGGCTGTGCTCGTCGAGGCCGCGCATGTAGCCGATGCTGTACAGGGAGGTGACGATCCAAAGCAGGCTGGCGAGGGCGGCAAAGAGGATGCCGAGGGGGTCCGCCCGGAGGACGAACTCGATGCCCGCGACGAACTCGCCGGCCGAGAAGACGTACGTCTCGCCGTCGAGGACGCCCGGCACCATCGCGGCGACGAGCCCGAACTTCGCGAGCGCGACGACGATCGTGACCGCCTCGCGGACGTTCGGGCGGCGGTGCGCCGCGAAGATGCCGAACATCCCGAGGAACGATACCAACACGGCGTACAGCGGGAAGTTGTCCATCATAGTACAGCCTCCAGGAACGGGTCGAGGAAGCCCTCGAAGACCGGGCCGGCGAAGCCGAGCGCGACCGCGGCGATCGAGAGGGCGGCGACGACGAACACCGCCTCGAACGGGACGGGGCGAGCCTCAGTTGGGGGCGTCTCGCTCGCCCCCGCCGTCGGCTCGTCCGCCGCCGTCGGTTCGTCCGTCCCGGCCGAACCGGCCTCACGCCCGTCGCCGCCGTCGGAGAGCAGCCGGGCGTCCGAGCCCGGCACCGCGCCCTCGACGGCCTCCGGGGGCCGGAAGTACAGCGTCTCCAGCAGGCGGGCGACGTACAGAAGCGTCAACAGCGTGCTGAACAGGACCACGCCGGCGACGACCGGCGCGCCCGCCTCGATGGCCCCCCAGGCGATGTACCACTTGCCGAGGAAGCCGACCGACGGCGGGATGCCGACCAGCCCCAGCAGCGACAGCCCCATCGCGGCGGCGGTCACGGGCGATCGATACCCCAGGTTGGCGTACTCCCGGACGGTCCGGACGCCGTAGGCGCTCGCGATGACGCCGACCGCGAGGAACAGCCCCGCCTTCATCAGCCCGTGGCCGACGAGGTGGATCACGCCGCCCAGGAGGGCCTGTTCGGTCCCGAGGCCGAACGCCGCGACGATCATCCCGAACTGCGCGACCGAGGAGTACGCCAGCATTCGCTTGACGTCGGGCTGGATCACCGCCAGCACCGACCCGGCGACGATGCTCGTCGTCGCGAACGCCACGAGGGCGTCGCCCGCGAGCGGGACCGCCTCGAAGAACGCCGGGGTGTACACCGAGTAGACGAGCCGCGCCAGCGCGTACGCCCCGAGCGTCGAGACGAGCGCGGAGATGTAGGCGGTCACGGTGTCGGGCGACTCCGCGTAGGCGTCGGGCATCCAGGTGTGCAGCGGGAAGATGGCGGCCTTGACCGACAGCCCCACCGCGACGAAGGCGAAGGAGGCGACGACGAGCGGGTCGGTGTAGCCGACGGTGTCGGGGATCGCCGTCGCCAGTTCGGCCATGTTCAGCGTGCCCGTGGCGACGAACGCGAAGCCGACGCCGACGAGGTACATCGACGCGCCCGCGGTCCCGACGATGAGGTACTTCAGGGCCGCGAGCGCCGAGCGCCCGGAGCGGTCGGTCGCGACCAGCGCGTAGGTCGCCAGGCCGACGATCTCGAGGAAGACGAACATGTTGAACACGTCGCCGGTCAGGCCGATCCCCATCAGCCCGCCGCACAGAAGCAGGTAGGCGGTGTAGAATGGGTTGCTCCGGGGGCCGTCGCGGCGGGCGTACCCGAGCACGGCGAGGGTCACGACCGCGATCAGGAGGACGACGACCGCCGAGAAGCCGTCGGCGACCAACTCGATCCCGTACTCGCGGGGGTAGTTCCCGAGCGAGTGGACGTACCGGCCCTCCGTGGCGACCCGCCGCGCGACGACGACGGCGAGGGCGGCCTCGACGAGCGCCGCCAGCGCGGCGACGGGCCACCCGATCGAGTCGAACTTCAGGCCGCCGACGATCGGCAGCGTCGACGCGAGGATCGGCACCGCCACGAGCAACGCGAGTTCGGGGTTACTCATCCATGACCTCCCGGATCGTCGCCTCGTTGAGCGTGCCGTACTCGGTGTACAGCCGGACGATGAGCGCCAGCGCGACGGCGGTGAGGCTGACGCCGACGACGATGGCGGTCAGCACGATGACCTGCGGCAGGGGACTGGCGTACTCGCCGACCGCGCCGCCCTCCGTCGGGATCACGGGCACCGACCCGCCCCGGACGTACGCCATCGCGACGAAGAACAGGAAGATCGCGCTCTGAAAGAGGTTCAGCCCGATGATCTTCTTGACGAGGTTGGGGCTCGCGATCATCATGTAGAGCCCGATCGCGAACAGGATCGCGAACGTCGCGTAGGCGTACCGCGTCGAGAGGACCTCGAGGGCAAGCGGGAGCGTCCGTTCGGCGAGGAGCGCGACGCTCGGCGAAGGCGCGGCGGCCGTCACGCCTCCTCACCCCCCGCTTTCTCGTAGCCGGCGGCGGTGAGGAAGAACAGCCCCATGATGACCCCGGAGACGATGGCGGAGACGCCGCCGATCTCGATCGCCTCCATCCCCCACTTCGTCGCGTCGGGGCCGACGAAGGGCTCGTAGCGCCCGTACTCGAGGAACGTCCCGCCCAGCGCGAGCGTCCCCAACCCGACGCCGACGAAGACGAGCACGCCGCCGCTCGCGAGGCCGGACATCAGCCCGCTGCCGACCCATTCGCGGGTCGGCTGGATGCCGAACGCGAAGGCCAACATGAGGACGACGACGCCGACGAGCGCGCCGCCCTGGAAGCCGCCGCCGGGCGAGTTCGCGCCGTGGAAGGTCAAGTAGAGCCCGTAGGTGAGCACGAAGGGCGTGACGATCCGAACCGTGGTCATGATGATTTCGCTTTCGGTGTAGGGGCGGACGAGATCGAACGCGACGTCGGCGTCGTCGTCCGGGTCGGCGTCCGTGTCCGAGACGTCGTACTCGACGTCGAAATCGGGAGTGTCGGGGGCTACGTCGTCCGGATCCGCGTCGGCGTTGAGGTCGCTCACAGGAAATCACCCCGATGGAGCACGAGGACGACCGCGACGCCGGCGGCGAAGACCACCACGGCCTCCCCGAACGTATCGAAGCCACGGTAGGAGGCGAGCACCGCGGTGACGCTGTTTTGGACGCCGGTCTGTTGGTAGGACTCGGCGAGGTAGTGGCCGGTGACGCCCGCGCCGGGCGTCCCCGCCGCGCCGGTCACGGGCGTCGTCCCGCCGAGGAAGTTCTCCGCGGGGATCGATCCGCTGATCGCGAGGAGGACGGCACCCAACCCGGCCGAGACGGTCGCGGCGGGCCAGTTGACCCCCGCGAATATCTCCTCCGCGCCCGGGCGCGTCGTCTTCGTGATCGTCACGAGCAACAGGATGGTCGTCACGCCGGCCCCGATCGCGGCCTCGGTGATGCCGACGTCGGGCGCGAGCAACAGGGTGTACAGAAGCGCCATGCCGAGGCTGTAGGCGGCGAAGACGATGATGACCGCGAGCGTGTCGCGCAACAGCGCGGTGGCGACGGCGGTGACGAGGACGAACGCGGCGAGGGCGAAGCCGACCGCACTCATCGTCGCTCGTCCCCCTCGGTCCACGGTTCGATTCCCTCCTCGTACGCCGCGCGGGCCGCCGCGTGGGCGGCCGTCGGGTTGGTGATGAAGATGAACACGAGCAACAGGAGCGCTTTGATGACTTCGGTCTCGACGCCGTAGGCGAGCACGACCGCCCCCACGACGAGGCCCGCGCCGAGCGTGTCGGTCTGGGAGGCGGTGTGGGCGCGGGTGTACACGTCGGGGAGTCGGAGCACGCCGACGGCGGAGACGAACGTGAAGAACACCCCGCCGGCGAGCAACACGAGGATCGCGCCGAGGCGGACGTCGGTCATATGACGTCCCCCCGTTTGACGGTGAACTTCGAGATGGCGACGGCCATGAGGAAGTTCAACAGCGCGTACACCAGGGCGATGTCGAGGAACGACTCGCTGTCGAGGGCGACCGCCAGGAGCGCGAGGATGACGACGGTGTTCGTCCCGAGGACGTTGACCGCGATGACGCGGTCCTGCATGGTCGGGCCCACGACGGCGCGATAGAGGACGGCGATGGCGAGCACCACGAGGGCGGCCGCGGCCGCGAGAAACGCCGTCGAGAGCGTCGAGGAGACGGGGATCACGGCGGGTTACCCCCCGTCTCGGTCGTCCCCGTGGCCTCGGCGGCCTCGGCGTCGGCGGCCTCCGGTCCCTGGAGTTCCTCGTAGTCGCCGCGTTCCTCCGGGCTCGAGATCGCGGCGGCCCGGCGACCGTAGAAGACGAACCGGACCGCCCGTTCCAAGGCTCCGTCGGCGACGCCGTCGCGGGCGCTCGAGAAGAGGCCGTGCACGTAGAGGTGTTGGCCCTCCGCCCGGACGGTGAGCGTCCCCGGGGTGAGCGTGATGCTGTTGGCCAGCGTGGTCAGCGCGGGGCCGCCCCAGACCGCCGACCGGACCCGCGTCATCCGGGGCTCGATCGGGAGGCCGGGGTGGAGGATGATCAGCGTGATCAGGATATTCGACTTCACGATCTCGTAGAGCAGGTAGGGGACGTAGACCGCGAGCCGGATCGTCTGGACGAGGACCGTCCGGACGCGGGTCCGCGCCGACAGCGAGACGGTGTACAGCGACCCGGCGACGATGCCGGCGACGAGCGTGCTCGTCGCGAGTTCGTAGTAGAAATCGAAGCTGTCGCCGGTCACGACGGCGAAGCCGCCGAGCAGGTGATAGAACAGAAACGAGACGCCGAACAGCAGGCCGAACTGGATCGCGCCGCCGCGTCGGGCCAGCCGCGAGCGGCGGACGGGCCGACTCGAGGGGGCCTCCGAGACGTCGAGACCGCGTTTCGCCAGCGCGACCTCCATCGGCCGCAACAGCGGGACGTTGCCGCCGGGGCTGTACTCGGGGTCGACGACGATCCGTTCGATGCCGTGCTCGGCGGCGTAGGCTGCGAGCACCGCCGCGTAGTCGTCCGGGCTGAAGAGGTACTCGTCGGTACCGATGACGGCCGTTCGGACCGTCGGGGCGGCCTCGGGGGCGTCCTCCTCGGCCCACACAGAGACGCGGTCGAGGAGCGCGCGGACGGCCTCCCGCGCCGGGCGGTCGGCGTCGCCGACGAAGTGTTGGGCGACCGGCGCGACGAAGTGGACCTCCTCGAGGCCGTCCTCGGCGGCGGTCGCCACCGCGTGTGCGACCGTGTTCCGCAGCGTTACCGACTCGCCGACGGGGACGAGCAACGCGCCCCCCGGAGCCGGATCCTGTGTCTGGTCAGCCACGGGCGTTCACTACGGGACCCTTCAGCCACCCACGTCAAAACCGTTTATCATTCCGGCGACGACGCGTGCGCCCCCGAAACCGGGGGCGAGCGACCCCGAACGGCGGCCCGGTCGGGGCGGACGAACCCGCGGCCCGGAAGCGGCGGACCGGTCGATCCGGCCGGCGGCCGGCCGTCAGTTGGAAGACTTTTTACGGTCCGTCACGCAGCCCATCGCATGTCAGATTCGGCGCGCGCGTTCGTCCCCGGCCACGTGACGGGGTTTTTCAGCGCCCACCCGGACGACGACCCGACGAAGGCCGGCTCCCGCGGTGGCGGCCTCGCCGTCGGCGACGGCGTCACGGTCGAACTCGAACCCGGCGAGGGGCTCGAGCTCAACGGCGAGGCGGCGACCATCGAAGCCGTCGACCGGGTGCTCGACGCCCTCCGCGCCACCGCCCGCGTCGTCGTCGAGACCGACCTGCCGTTGGGGGCCGGCTTCGGCGTCTCGGGGGCCGCGGCGCTCGGGACCGCGCTGACGACGAACGCCGTCTTCGGCCGCGGGCTCTCGGAGAACGAACTCGTCACGATCGCCCACGGCGCGGAGGTCCAGGCGGGGACCGGCCTCGGCGACGTGGTCGCGCAGGCCCGCGGCGGCGTCCCGATCCGGCTCGAACCCGGCGCACCCGCCCACGGCGCGATGGACGGCATCCCGCAGCGTCGGCCACTCGAGTACCGCAGCTTCGGCGAACTCCCAACCGAGGAGATCATCGCCGGCGACACCGACGAGTTGACCGCGGCCGGCGACCGGGCGCTGTCGGCGCTCGTCGCCGACCCGACGCTGGAGACGTTCATGGAGTCCTCCAGGCGCTTCGCCCGCGAGGCGGGGCTGTTGACGCCGAGGGTAGCGGAGGTCGTCCGCGACGTCTCCGATGCCGGCGGGGAGGCGTCGATGGCGATGCTCGGCGAGACGGTGTTCGCCCTCGGCAGCGGCCTCTCCGATGCGGGCTACGACGCCGAGCGGTGTTCGCTCTCGCTGGCGGGCGCGCACATGCTGTGAGCCGTGTATCGAACGCGACCGGACACCCCGCGCGTCCGCGTTCGATCCACCTCCGGATCGGCCGATCGCGGCGCGTCGCCCGTTCCCGCCGATTATATGTAGCCGACCCTCGTACCCGGAGCCGTGACTGGGTACGTCCACCGGACGGCGACGGTTGCACGCGGCGTCGCCGCGGGCGCACGCTCCGACCGGGTGACGTTCATCGCGGCGGGGGTGGCGTACTACGCCTTCATATCGCTCATCCCGCTGTTGCTGCTCGCGCTCGTCGTCGCGTCGTTCCTGGGCGACACCGAGGTCGTCGCGGCGCTGGTCGGCGAGGTCTCGGAGGCGCTCGGGGAGGGGGCCGGCGGGGCGCTCTCGGACGCCCTCGCCGGCGCGGCCGGACGCGGCGGCGCGACAGTCTTCGGGCTGGCCGTCTTCCTCTGGTCGGGACTGAAGCTCTTTCGCGGCCTCGACATCGCCTTCTCGGAGGTGTACGGCGACCCCGGCCCGGCGTCGCTGCTCGAGCAGCTCCGGAACGCGGCCGTCACGCTCGGCGCGGTCGGCGTCGGCGTCGCGGCGACGGTCGTCGCCGGGGCGGCGATCGCCGGGCTCGGACTCGGGGCGACGCTCGGCGGTGGGCGGGTCGTCGGGGCCGCGGGAACGGCCGGCCTCGTCGCCGGCCTCACGGTCGCCTTTCTGCCGCTGTACTACGTCCTGCCGGGCATCGACCTCCCCGTGAGCGAGGCGCTTCCCGGCGCGGTCTTCGCCGCCGTCGGGTGGACCGCCCTCCAGACCGGGTTTCGGATCTACGCGGCGTTCGCGGGCAGCTACGAGGCGTACGGCGTCGTCGGCGGCGTCCTCCTGCTCGTGACGTTTCTGTACTTCGGGGGGCTCGTCCTCCTCGTCGGGGCCGTCCTCAACGCCGTGTTGGCCGGGCGGGCCGACGAACGAACCGGCGTCGCGCCGCAGGCGACGCCGCAGCCGACCACACTACTCGAGGGAACCATGACACGTGATCGACCGGACGACGACGCATCGGCCGAGGACCTCCGCGAGGACCTCGAACAGCTCTACGACGAGTTGGACCGCTTCCAAGAGCGGGTGGACGAGCGGACGCTCCACCGCGATGAGATAGAGCGCGACCTCAAACAGTACGTCAGGGCGCGCAACCGTCGCGGGAAGGCCCGCGGGTGGGGGCCGTATCTCGTGTTGGGCTACGGCACCGCGATGACGCTCGGGGCGTTCTATCTCCTCCCGGGCGGGTGGGCCGTCCTCGCCATGATCGTCGTCTGGCTCTCGACGCTCGGGCTGTACGCGCTGATGCTCGTCGTCGGGACGACGCTGACGGTCGCGGGGCTGCCCGGGCGGCTGAAGGACCGCTTCGAGAGCCGATGAGCCGCGGGATCGGCGGCGTCGAGTTCGCCGCCGGGCTCCCCGATCCGATTCTCGTCCTCGCGGCGCTCGTCACCGCTTTGGGCGACGTGTGGTTCGTCTTCGGCCTCCTCGGCCTGCTGTACTGGTTCGGCACCGCCCTCCCGGGGCCGCTGTCGCTGTCGCGCCCCCGGGCGGCCTTCGCGGTCGCGGTCGCGCTCGGCGGCCTCGCCGCGACGACGGCGCTCAAGGAGCTGTTCCGGCTCCCGCGGCCCCCGGGTGCCGCCGACCCCGCGGCCGCCGAGTTGATCCCCCCGTGGCTGCTCGGGGCGTACGCCGAGATCGGCGCGGCATCGGGCTTTGGCTTCCCCAGCGGCCACTCGGTCTCGGCGGTGGTCGTCTACGGCGGGCTCGGACTGCTGGTCGGGAGCCGCCGGAGTTACGCCGCCGCGGCGACGCTGTGTGTCCTGCTCCCGCTGTCGCGGGTCGCCTTGGGCGTCCACTACGTCGTCGACGTCGCCGCGGGCCTGGCGGTCGGGGCGGCGTATCTCCTCGCCGTCTACCGGCTCTGTGGCCGGGGGTCGAAGCCGGGGCGGGCGATGCTGCTCGCGCTCGGGGCCGCGCTCGTCGCGGCGGCGGTCGGCTACACGGCCGACACGATGCTCGCGCTCGGCGGGGCGCTCGGCGCGCGGCTGACGTGGGGCGTCGTCGGCGACGCGGTGACGCAGGGGCCGACGACGGTCGCCGGGGGAGCCGCGGCGGCCGCCGTCGGAGGGGTCTTCACCGCGCTCTTTGCGGTCGTCTACGGCCTCGAGGCCGCCCCCTACGTCTCGTTTTTGGGGATGGCCGTGGTCGTCGCCGGCGTCGTCGCCGCGCCGCTTTCGGGCGAGGCGCTCGCGCGTCGGCTCTGAGGGACAGGGACGGGCCGCCCCCGATCGCACACTTAGGAAGATACTTCCGGCTCGCGCGACGTATTAGTGGTATGAGTGAGTTCACGGTACGGGGACGGTATCCCGCCCGCTTCGGCGAACAGGAGTTCGAGACGACGGTCGACGCGCCGAACGCGGACGTGGCCGAGGAGCGCGTCTACACCAACTTCGGCTCCCAGCACGGCCTCAAGCGCACCCAGATCGACATCGACGGGGTGGACGCATGAGCCTCGGCGGCGGTGGCGGCGGGGCGATGCAGCAGATCCAAGAACAGATGCAGGCCCTAGAGCAGGAGAAGGAGGCCATCCAAAACGAGATCGAGAACGTCCGCGAGGAGCAAGGCGAGATCGACGAGGCCATCGAGGCCATCGAGGCGCTCGATTCGGGGGCGACGGTGCAGGTCCCCCTCGGCGGGGACGCCTACGTCCGCGCGGAGATCCAGGACATGGACGAGGTCATCGTCACGCTCGGGGGCGGCTACGCCGCCGAGCGCGACAGCGACGGCGCGATCGACTCCCTCGAAACGAAGAAGGAGACCCTCGACGACCGGATCGCCGACCTCGAAGAGGAGATCGAGGCGGTCGAGGCCGAAACCGAGGACCTCGAGGCCAAGGCCCAGCAGGCCCAACAACAGCAGATGCAACAGATGCAACAGCAGATGCAGCAGGACGACGAGTAGGGGCGATGTTCGACGGACTGAAGGAGAAACTCGGCAAGTTCAAAAGCGACGTCGAGGCCGAGGCGGACGCCGAGGACGCGGCCGATTCCGAAGCGACGAGCGAGGGGGACCCGGCGGCCGAATCGGAAGCGTCGGGAGCGGACGCTGAACCTGACGCTGAACCTGACGCGGACGCCGCGGACGCCGACGACGGCCCCGGGCTGGCGAAGAAGGCCGCCCTCGCCGCCACCGGTCGGACGGTCATCACCGAGGAGGAACTCGAGGCGCCGCTGGAGTCGCTGGAACTGGAACTCCTCCAGGGCGACGTCGAGATGGGCGTCGCCCGCGAGATCACAGAGCGCATCCGCGAGCAACTGGTCGGCGACACCCGAAAGCAGGTCGAGTCCGGCGAGCAGGTCATCGAGCGGGCGATCGGCGACGCGCTCCGCGACGTCATAAGCGTCGGGCAGTTCGACTTCGAGGAGCGGATCCGGTCGGCCGAAAAGCCGGTCGTGATCGTCTTCACCGGCGTCAACGGCGTCGGCAAGACCACCTCGATCGCGAAGCTCTCGCGGTGGCTCGAGACCCGCGGGCTGTCGTCGGTGATGGCCAACGGCGACACCTACCGGGCGGGCGCGAACGAGCAGATCGAGGAACACGCCGAGGCGCTCGATACGAAGATCATCACCCACGAGCAGGGCGGCGATCCGGCGGCGGTCATCTACGACGCCGTCGAGTACGCCGACGCCAACGGCGTCGACGTCGTGTTGGGCGACACCGCCGGCCGCCTCCACACCTCCAACGACCTGATGGCCCAACTCGAGAAGATCGACCGCGTCGTCGACCCCGACATGACGCTGTTCGTCGACGAGGCGGTCGCGGGCCAGGACGCGACCAACCGCGCCGAGGAGTTCGACGACGCCGCCGAGATCGACGGCGCGGTGCTGACGAAGGCCGACGC
>Ga0209917_1001084_pt1 | contig 11093 bp, 10 predicted proteins | sample SalPon2_C_H2O_MG_FD_185710 | JGI IMG/M metagenome (GOLD analysis project Ga0209917, IMG submission 185710) | Salt pond water microbial communities from South San Francisco under conditions of wetland restoration - Salt Pond MetaG R2_C_H2O_MG... | ecosystem: Environmental > Aquatic > Non-marine...
CGCGTTCGGTCCCCAGGGGGAGTTCCACGACTTTTTGGCTCCCTTCGGCGTCGAGCGCCTGCCGGAGATCTACGGCCTGCCCGGCTCGGTGTTCGTGATCACGCTGTACACGTACCCCTACGTCTATCTGACGACCCGGGCCGCGCTCGTCTCCTTCGATACCCGGCTGATCGACGCCGCCCGGACGCTCAACTACGGCACCTGGGGGGCCTTCCGACGGGTGACGCTGCCCCAGATCCGTCCTGCGGTCGCGGCGGGGGGGCTCCTCACCGCGCTGTACGCGATCTCGGACTTCGGGACGCCGGCGATCATGCGTCTGTCCGTGTTCACCCGGGAGATCTACGTGGAGTACAACACGTTCGGCCGGGAGTACGCGGCGCTGCTCTCGATCCAACTGCTCGTGCTCGTGCTCGCCGTGCTCGCCCTCGAGTGGGCGATCCGTCCGGACCGAACCGTCCGCGGCGACGACGCCGACCGCGCCGGGAGCCGGGTCCGGTTAGGCCGGTGGCGCTGGCCCGCGACCCTGCTTCCCGCGGGCGTCTCGGCGATGGCGCTGGCCGTCCCCGTCTGGATCCTCCTTCTGTGGCTGCTCCGGACCGACGTCGCCCGGCGCCCCTCGATGGCCTTCCAGTGGACCCAGGCGGTCAACTCCGTGGTCGTCGCCGCCGCCGCCGCGGCCGTCGCGACGCTGGCCGCCCTCCCGGTGGCGTACTTCGCCGCGACCCGCGACTCGCGGCTGGGGACGCTCTTCGAGCGGGCGACCTACGTCGGCTTCGCCGTTCCGGGCGTCGTGTTGGGGCTCGCGTTGGTCTTCTTCGGCGCCGGCTACGTCCCGTGGCTCTACCAGACGCTGCCGCTTTTGATCTTCGCCTACGTCGTCCGCTTCGTGCCCCAGGCCGTCGGGACGACCCGGACCTCGATCCTGCAGGTCGACTCGAAACTCGTCGAGGCGGGGCGTACGCTCGGGGAATCCCCGATCGGCGCGTTCCGGCGGATCACGCTGCCGCACATCCGCTCGGGGCTCGTCGCGGGGGCCGCCCTCGTCTTCTTGACCACGATGAAGGAGCTGCCGGTGACGCTCATCCTCCGGCCCTCGGGCTTCGAGACGATCGTCATCCAGATCTGGCGGGCACAGGCGTCGGCGCTGTATCAGTACGCCGCCGTGCCCGCGCTGCTTTTGATCCTCATCTCGGGGCTGTCGATGGTCGTGATGCTCGCCCAGGAGGGCGAGGGCCACGGATTATAAAAGGTGAGAGACGAGCGTCGGCCCCGACCCGGGGTTCGCTTTCGTCGTCGCGCCCGGTGGGACGACGGCGGGGGCCTCAGGCGCCGTGGCCGTTGCCGTCGCGGTCGTCGCTCTCCGGCGGCTCGCTGATCTTCCCGAACGCCCAGATGAACGCGGCCATGATGACGAACGTCATGATAATCACCAGCACGGAGACGGCCATCGCCGGGTTCGAAAGCGTCTGCAAGGGGATCATGTTGCCCGATTTTGTATCGGCACACAAAAATACCCCGGGTTCCGCGGGAGCGAAGCGGCGACGGTCGCCGCTCCCCTCGCGACGCCGAGCGTCTCACAGCGACTCGGCGGTTGCCCACGACGCCGAGCGTCTCACAGCGACTCGGCGGTTGCCCACGACGCCGAGCGTCTCAAAGCGACTCGATCGTCGCCACCGCCTCCTCCAACGGCGGCGCGTCGAACAGCTCGCGCCCCAGGTAGGCGTTCGTTCCCGCGGCGTACATATCGCGGGCGGCGTCGACGACGTGCCCCGGCAGCGGCTCCGGGCCGACGCCACAGCGTTCGCGCCAGTCGGCGACGTCGTCGGCTTTCGCTTCGGCCTTCGCCTCGGCGACCGCCTCGACCCACTCCGGCTGAGTGCGCTTGTGGTACTGTCTGAGGACCTCCTTCGAGAGCTGTCGGCCGGCGTACGAAAAGCGGTTCTCGTCGAAGGTGCCCACCACGTCGGCGACCCGGATCTCGCCGTCGTAGTAGAGACACTCGATCTTGCCGTCCTCGTGTTTCAGGCCGGCGTCGGCCGCGGTCTCGGTGATGATCCGGTTGACCTCGCGGGCGATCGACTCGAGGGCGTCGACGTCGGCCGCCCCGGCGATGTAATCGGCGTTCGCCCGGGAGAGATACCGATCCGACTCCTCGTACTTCGTCGAGAACTCCACGACCGGTTCGGGGAGGTCGACGGGGTCGTCGGGCCAGGTGTCGTACTCGAGCCCGAACTCGCCCGGATCGGCCCGCGAGCGAAGCGACGAGCCGATCGGGACGGTGTTTCTGAACACGATCTCGAGGGGGATCAGGTAGTTCTCGCCTGCCGACTCGTGGTAGGCGGTGTAGTCGTACTCCCGCCCCTCGTGTGGGAGCTCCGGAACGCGGGTCAACTCGATCGCCATCTCGCGGGGCGGGGTCGCGACCGAGTCGAGGGCCGCGACCTCGCCGCCGCCGTTCACGACGCCGCGGTAGTGGGTTGCGATCCCCTCGGCCTCGAGCCGCTCGAAGTTCGCCGCCCCCATCGCACACAGCGACGCGCCCTTGTTCGGGATGGCGTCGGGCATCTTGCCCCAGTCGAACACCGAGTAGTCGTCGGTGAAGACGAACGCACCGGTTCCGAGCGAGTCGGCCGTCGCGGCCTCCTCGACCCGGAACCCCTTGACGCTGGTCATTACCGGAGGGGAATCCGCCGAGGCTGAAAGGCGTTTCCATCGGCGAAAGCCGACAGTTTCAGGAGCCTCGGGACCGTCCCTTCCGACCGTTCACGTGATCCTCCTATGAGAGACGCGCGCGTCCTCGTCACCGGGGGCGCGGGCTTTATCGGCTCGAACGTGGCGAACCGCCTCGCCGCGGACAACGAGGTGATCGCCGTCGACGACCGCTCGCTCGGGACGCCGGCGAACCTCGACGGCGCCGTCGAGTTCCGCGAGCGCTCCGTCCTCGACGCGGACCTCCCGACGGACGTCGACGCGGTGATCCACCTGGCGGCGCTGTCCTCGTACGCGATGCACGAGGCCGACCCCCAACGCGGCGCCCGGGTGAACGTCGAGGGGTTCGTCAACGTCGTCGAACAGGCCCGACGGGACGGCTGTGAGACCGTCGTCTACGCCTCCACGTCGTCGGTGTACGGCGATCGGACGGCTCCCACACCGGAGACGGTCGACGTGACGGCCGCCACGGGGTACGAGGCCTCGAAACTGGCCCGCGAGCGCTACGCGGAGTATTTCCGCGAGCACTACGGGCTGTCGGTGGCCGGATTGCGGTACTTCTCGGTGTATCAGGGGTACGGCGGCGCCGAGGAACACAAGGACACGTACGCCAACGTGATCGCGCAGTTCGCCGCCGACATCGCAAACGGGGTGTCGCCGACGCTGTACGGCGACGGCACGCAGACCCGGGACTTCACGCACGTCTCCGACGCCGCCGAGGCGACGGCGCTCGCGGTCGAACACGGCCTCGACGGGGTTTACAACGTCGGGACCGGTACCGCACACTCCTTCAACGCGGTCGTCGAGGCCGTCAACGCGGCGCTGGGGACGGCCGTCGCCCCCGAGTACGTCGAGAACCCGATCCCCGAGTCGGTGTACGTCCACGACACCTGCGCCGACCCCTCGAAACTGCGGTCCGAGACCGGCTGGGAGCCGTCGGTCGGCTTCGAGGCGGGGATCGAACGGGTCTGTGCGGCGTACCGATGAGCCGCAGTGGGGCGGCGCCCCCGACCCGGCGTCAGTCGCCGGCCGTGGGCGCGTCCCGGCGCCGTCCGCGGACGAACAGCCCGATCAGCGCCAGCCACAGGACGATCTCGAGGTAGAACGACGGCGTCCCGACGTAGTGTCGGACGAACGCGACGGGCGGGAGGCCGAGCGGGTCGCTCGACCGCGCCAGCGGCCACAAAAGAAACAGCGCGTGGCCGGGGCGGCCGTTGAGCACGACGTGGACCGCATCGAGGAGGAGATGCGAGGCCCACCCCGCAGCCACCGCCACCGCCGCCGTCGCCGGCGGCGCGGGCGCCAGGGGCGCGCCGGTGCGCGAGTACAGCGCCACGGCGAGAAGCGCCGCGAGCGCGAGCGCGCTGTGGCCGACCGAGTGGTACAGTTCGGTGACCCCCGCGGCCCCGAGGGGCTTGTCGACGAGGTCGGGGGCGGCCGCGCCGACGAGGAGGGGGGCCGTCGGCAGCCCCGGGCGGCGGCCGATGACCGCGGCCGCGGCGAGGTGGGTCACGAAGAGCATCCGTCTCGAATCGGGTCCCGACGGACTTAGCTCTGGCCGTGGGTGCGCCGGTAGAGCCGGCCGCTGACGGCGAGGTAGTCCCGCGCGAACACGACCAGCGAGGGCGCGAGGACGACCGGGGCGACAGCGTGGACGAGAGCAGTCGGCGTAGCGGGGACGAGCGCGACCGTGAGAAACGCCATCTGGACGCCGGCGAGGTACTTACCGAGGTCGCTGTCGGGACGGTCGAAGACGGGACGCCCCCGGAGCCGCCGCCAGCGGATCCCCGCCACGAAGACGTACCGCGCGGCCGAAATGGAGAGATACCAGGCGGGCAACAGCCCCCACGCCACCGCCACCACGGGGGCGGCGACGAACCCGAACGTGTCGAAGGCGACGTCGAGGCGCTCGCCGAGGTCGGTCTCCCGACCGACGCTTCGGGCGACAGTGCCGTCGAGTTTGTCGAGGGCGACCCCGACGCCGTAACACAGCGCCGGCACCCACGCGAGGTCGGTGTCGGGCGGCAGGACGACGAAGCCGGCCGCGACCGCGTACAGCGCCCCCCGAAGCAGCGTCACGGCGTTCGCCAACCCGAGGAGGCGCCGGACGCCGCCGAACGGCGGGGACCCGAGGCTGTAGCCCACGTACCAGAGCTGTCCCGCCCAACAGACCCCGGCGACGACGGCCGGCGAGAGCCCCCACCGCCCCGTCGGCCCCATCGGCAGTGACAACCGGACCGCGGCGGCGAGCGCGACGGCGGCGAGCAGCGGCACCCCGACCCCGAGGCCGAGATGTACCGGCCGGCTCCCCCGGAGTTCAGCCATCGAGCCCCCCCTGGTCGCGTCCGTTTCGGCCCGCCCCGCCGCTCCCGCCGGGCGGGGCGGACGGGACCGGCTTCCGGGTTCGGCGCGGGGCGCTCACGTGGGACTCACTCACACGTCGTACGGCCACGCCGAACTAAAACGCGGGTGCGGCGGCAAGATTCGGGCGGGCGGTTGGAGTCGAGGCGGACGGCGGGGTCCGGGTCGGGCGATGAAAGCCGGGACGGGCGATGAAAGCCGGGACGGGCGATGGGAGCCGAACCGCTCCCCGAAGTCGGGTCGCACCCGGGGCCGGGTCGGCTGGGATCCCCGACTACCGCAGAAGCGCCACGAGCACCGCCAGGAGGACCAGCTGTGCGACCTTGTCGACGGCCCCGAGCGCGCCCACGTCGGCCGGGAACGACTTCGGCCCCGCGGCGAAGTTGACGTAGTACCACAGGACGACTTGGACGAGCGTGAAGGGAATGCCGACGGCGTACACCGCCCGGCGGCGGTAACCGAGCAGGACGAGCGCGATCGCACCCAGGAAGCCGAGGCCGGCCAGCACGAAACTGATCCCCATCCCCGAGGGGAGCATCCGGACGCCGAGCAGGAGGTGGATCGCGGCGGAGACCAGCGCGGCGAGGATGCCCACCCAGTGGAGGCCGCCGAGGGTGTCGGTACCGAGTTCCGATCGCCGTGAGTCGGCCGTTGCCATACCGGACGTACGACACTATCTCACATAGTTGTACTGCCGTCCGAAGCCGTCGAGCGCCCCGCGCCGGGCTCGGCGCTCTCGCCCCGACTCAGCGCTCGAACGCCGACTCAGCGTTCGAAACCCGGATCGCGGAGCGACTCGATCCGCGCACACTCCTCGGGTCGCAGCCGCGTCGCCGCCGCGGCCAAATTCGAGACGACGTGCTCGGTGGTGTTGCTCGAGGGGATCGGGACGACGCCGTTCGTGACGTTCCAGGCGACGACGACCCCCGCCGGCGAGAGGCCGCGCTCGGCGCCGATCCGCTCTAAGATAGGCTCCCCGAGGAGACCGGGCGCCGACAGCGGCGAGTGCGCGAGGACCCGAATGCCGCGGTCGTGACACACGGAGACGAGACCCGTCCGCGGCTCGTAGGGGTGGCGCTCGATCTGGACGATCGCCGGCTCGACGCTCCCGGCCTCGAGGATCGTCTCTAACTCCGCCCGCGAGACGTTGCAGACCCCGAGGGTCCGCGCCCAGCCGCGCTCGTGGGTCGCCTCGAGGTTCCGCCAGGCCGCCGCCAGCGGGACGTCGGCCGTCTCGAGGTCCCCGTCGTCGTCTCTCGGGAAGGTGAGCTCTTCCTGTCGCTCGATCGGCTCCTCGGCCAGCCGGGAGAGCTCGCCGCGGTGGGCCAGCGCCGAGGGCCAATGCAGCATAAAACAGTCGAAGGCGTCGATCCCGAGTTCCGACCGACTGCCCGCACACGCCTCCAGGAGGTGCTCGCGGCGGTGGTTCGTGCGCCAGGCCTTGCCGACGACGAACACCCCCTCGCGGTCGGGAGCCCCCGGCGCCGCCAGCAGGTCGCCGATCCGGTGTTCGTTGCCGTACAGCTCCGCTGAGTCGAGGAGCCGGTAGCCGGCATCGAGGGCGGTCGCGATCGAGTCGGCCCGGTCGACGTACTCGCCGTCGCGGTAGCGCGAACAGCCGAACCCGACCGGCGGGAGCCGGAGCGCCCGCGCTCCCGCGGTCGCGGCGCCGTCGCGCGTTCCCGGCGGCCCAGCGCCGCGCTCCGGCGGTCGGACGACCGGTGCGGGGACGGGGTCGGGTTCGACCCCCCGGGCCGGGACGGCGACCGGCCCCCCGCCGTCGGCGGCCGCCTCGATCGCGTTGCAGACGGCGACGACGTGGGCACCGCGACGGCCCCCCGAGCGCGAGGGAGTTCCCTCGGCGACGCTCGCGGCGAGGCGCTCGATCGGGTCGGCGTACCGGTACCCGCGCTCGGGCGCCCCCGGCGGGGCGCTCGTGTACCCTCGACCGAGTCGACCGAACCGGACGTCGCCGACCTCGGTGTCCATCGCGCCGGTCCCTTCGAGGTACAGCGACCCGTCGTCGCCGTGCAACTCCAGCCCGTAGAACTCCCGGCTTCGGTGGGGAGCGTAGAAGCTGGCGGTGAGCCGGACGACCGGCCCCGATCCGAACGCCAGCGTCGCCTCGACGTGGCTCGGGGTCGAAGGCCGCCTCGTCTCGCGGTCGGGCCAGACGTCGAGGCGGTCGGCGACGCGGACGCGCTCGACGGGACCGAACCACGAGACGAGGAGGGCGAGGGGGTAGACCGCACCGTCGTACAGCGGGCCGACCTCCAGAAACGAGTCGGGGTCGTCGTGCCAGTCGGTGACGCGGCCGACGTGGGCGTGGGCGTACCCCAACCCGACGGGGCCGAGCCGGCCGTCCGCGAGGAGCCGCCCCGCCCGGCGCTGTGCGGGAGCCCGCGGGGTCCCGGGGGCACAGCCGAGCGCCAGCCCGCGCTGCCGCGCCGTCTCCACTAGCTCCCCGGCGACGTCGGCGTCGAGCGCCAGCGGCTTCTGGGAGTAGACGTGCCGGTCAGCCGCCAGGGCGGTCCGCGTCACCGGCGCGTGGGCGGTGTGACCGGTCAGGTTCACCACCAGGGAGGCGTCGACCGACCCCAGCGCCCCCTCGAGATCGGTGAAGGACGGACAGCCGCACTCGTCGGCCAGCGTCGCGGCGCGGTCGCCGTCGAGGTCGCAGACGCCGGCCACGGAGAGGGAACTCGCCGCCAGGTCGGCGGCGTACTCGGGGGCGATGGCACCCGCCCCCACGAACAGACAGTTCACGCTCGTACCGGCGGCGCCCGGACAGATAGCTCTCCCGGCGACGGCGCTCGACCGACGTGTCCGCCCGGCGGTGGCGTTTAGTCGACCGCCGGCCAAGGCCGGGTATGACAGAACCGGGGATGGGCCGTCTCGGCACCGCCTATCTGCGATGCATTCAGGCGGTCGGGCGGCGGCTCCCCTACGGCACGAACGTCTTCGACCGCGAGTGGGACGTCCTCGTCGTCCTCGACGCCTGCCGCGCCGACGCCCTCCGTGAGGTCGCCCCTGACGCGGGCTTTCTGAACGACGTCGGGGCGGTCCGGTCGGTCGGCAGTTCCTCCTCGGAGTGGCTCGAAAACACCTTCGGCGGCCGCGAGGAGACCGCTCGAACGGCGATGGTGACGGGCAACACCTGGACGGATCGGTATCTCGACTCGGACTCGTTCGCCGTCCTCGACGAGGTCTGGAAGTACGCCTGGGACGACGAGTTGGGCACGGTCCCGGCGTCGGCGATCACCGACCGGGCGGTCGCGACGGCCCGCGAGCGCGACCCCGACCGGTTGATCGTCCACTACATGCAGCCGCACCACCCGTTCGTCCCCGATCCGCTCGCGGGCGACGACGGCATGGCCCGGACCGGCAGCCACAGCAGCGACGCGAACCCGTGGGTATCGCTCCGACGCGGCGAGGTGTCTCGAGAGCGGGTGTGGGACGCCTACCGGGCGAACCTCGGATACGTCCTCGACGAAGTCGGGACGCTCGTGGGGAACGCCGACGGCCGGATCGCGATCACCGCCGACCACGGCAACTGCTTCGGGGAGTGGGGGCTCTACGGTCACCCGATGTACACCCCCCTCTCGGCCCTGCTCGCGGTCCCGTGGGTGGAGACGTCGGGGACCGACCGCGGGACCCACACGCCGACGCTGGACCCGCCCGAACCGCTCCCGGTGGGTCGCGTGTACGGCGCCGAAACCGACGAAGAGCGCCTCGCCGCGCTCGGATACGTATGAGCCGCGTCCAGGGATCCGGTACGAGTATCTTTTAGTTCGACAACGCGTATATACACTCCGTGAACCTCCAGAGGACGCGCCGACGCGACCGCCACCGTCGTCCCGCTTCCCCGATCGAGGCCGAGGCGACACCGGGACGACGCGAGGGGCGATGACCCGCCGGGCGGTGTGTTTTACCGGACCGGGGTCGGTCGAGGTCCGGACGGAACCGACCCCCGAACCGGGTCCGGAGGAGGTGTTGGTGCGAACGGAGCGATCGGGCGTCAGCCCGGGCACCGAGATGTTGCTGTACCGGAACGAGGTGCCCTCCGAGATGCGGGCCGACGAGACGATCGAGGCGCTCGAGGGCACGTTCTCGTACCCGCTGCGGTACGGCTACGCAGCGGTCGGCCAGGTGAGCGCCGTCGGCGAGGGGGTCGGGGCGGAGTGGCTCGACCGCCGGGTGTTCGCGTTCAACCCTCACGAAAGCCACTTCCTCGCCGATCCGACGTCGCTGATCCCGACCACGCTCGCGCCCGAGCGGGCGATCTTCATCCCCAACGTCGAGACGGCGGTCAACTTCGTCATGGACGGGCGGCCGCGCATCGGCGCGCGCGTCGTGGTGTTCGGCCAGGGCCCCGTCGGATTGTTGACGACCGCTCTGCTCGCGGAGTTCCCGCTGGCGGAACTCGTCACCGTCGATCACTACGGGGTCCGGCGGGCGCTCTCGGAGTCGCTCGGCGCGGATCGGTCGGTCGCGCCCGGGGAGCTCGACGCGGCACTGGAGGCCGACGCCGACCTCGTGTTCGAACTCTCCGGCAACCCGGAGGCGCTCGACGACGCCATCGACGCTGCGGGCTACGCGGGGCGGGTCGTCGTCGGATCGTGGTACGGGACGAAGGACGTCTCCCTCGCTCTCGGGGAGTCGTACCACCGGAGCCACGTCCGCATCCGGAGCAGTCAGGTGAGCCGACTCGATCCCGACCACGCCGATCGGTGGGACAAAGACCGGCGGATGGACCTCGTCCGTTCGTGCGTGCGTGACAACGACTTCTCCTCTCTCGTGACCCACACGTTCGACGTCGAGCGCGCGGCGGAGGCCTATCGACTGCTCGACGAGCGGCAGGACGAGGCCGTGCAGGTCGTTTTTACGTACGACTGACCGACGACAAACACCCGCTGCGGAGTTGTAGAGACCAGAGCGTCCCCCGCTCCGTCCACGACCACACTTTTTTATGTGGGTCGACAACGTCCGACGATGACTGATGGAAACGGGAGCCGGTTCGATACGCGGGTCGAGACGAACCGCTGGGAGTCGTTCACCCGGCTGACGTTCGCCTACTTCGCCGACGAGGGGTACGAAGTCGAGCAGTCCCTCGACGGCGGCCGCTACACGCTCACATTCGAGGACGGCGATCGCGGCGAGCGCGCCGTCTTCGTCTACGAGGGGGGGCCTCCGGACATGGCACAGGAGAGCCTCCAGGGGATGCGGGCGCTGTTCGAGGGGACCGACGAGGTCGCGCGGTTCTGGGCGAACGCCTTGGAGTGACGCCCGGACACGGACCACGGCCCTCAGTGGCGCTTCCCGCGCGTGCCGAGAGGGGTCCAGTGGGTTTATGCGCTAGTTCTTTCAACGATGACGTCATGGGCCGTCAAGCGTGACGAGCCAGTTGATACCCCTGGTAGCGGCGATCATCGCGATCGGGATCCTCGCACAGTTGCTCGCTGATCGATTCGAAGTTCCGAGCATCGTGTTCCTGTTGATCGCGGGCATCGGGCTCGGACCGGAAGGACTCGGGGCCATCACGTCGGACACGTTCACGTCCCTTCCGGCCATCGTCGGGCTCTCCGTCGCCGTCATCGTCTTTGAGGGCGCTTTCCACCTCCGCATCGAGAACATCCGACGGGCTACGAAAGCGAGTCTGCGTCTCGTCTCCGTCGGGGCAGCCATCTCCCTTTTCGGCACGGCGCTGGTCGTTCGGTTCGCGCTCGGCGCCGACTGGGATCTGGCCTTTCTGGTCGGTGCGCTGTTGGTCGCGACCGGCCCGACCGTCGTCACGCCGATCCTGCAGGTCGTTCCGGTTCGTGACCGGGTGGGGACGGCGCTGGAGACGGAGGGGATCGTCAACGACGTGACCGCGGCCATCCTCGCCGTCGTGGTGTTCAAGATCATGCAACTGGAGGAGCCGACGGTGGGGGCGTTCCTCCAGCTGTTCATCGAACGGATCGGAACCGGCGTCGGGGTCGGCGTCATCGTCGCCCTCATCATCTGGTTTACGCTCCGGTACA
>Ga0209917_1001089_pt1 | contig 11072 bp, 12 predicted proteins | sample SalPon2_C_H2O_MG_FD_185710 | JGI IMG/M metagenome (GOLD analysis project Ga0209917, IMG submission 185710) | Salt pond water microbial communities from South San Francisco under conditions of wetland restoration - Salt Pond MetaG R2_C_H2O_MG... | ecosystem: Environmental > Aquatic > Non-marine...
GACCACCACCGTCGCAGCCGCATCGTTCGACTCGGTGCCGTAATCCCCCGGCTGCTGGCGTCGGAGCAACACCGCTTCCTGCAGGGCGATCACGTCCGCGTCGGCGGTCTCGACCGCTCGGGCGAGGCGCTCGGCGCGGGCCGCGTACAGCTCCGGCTCGATACCGGCGAGAAATCGCCCAGTCGTCTGGCGGACCTCGGCCAGTGACTCCGCCCGCAACAGCTCGGCGATGTCGAAGCCGAGATACGCGTTCTGAGTCATGACCGTCGCCGTCGGCGACTGGCCGGCCGCTGTCCCGGGCAGGCCGACGAGTCCAGCTGCGAGCCCGGCCGTGCCGCCGAGCAGGGCTCGACGAGTCGTTGCTGATGTCGTATCCGGCTGACGCATACACGGGAAACTGCGCGGGGCCGACGGAAATAATGTCGGTCGGAAGACTGTTTTCGGTGGCCGGCTGTCGTCTCACCCGAGCCACGACGCGACGACGCCGTCGTAGATGCGCCGACAGCGCCGTAGTACCTCGATAGAGACGCTCTCGTCTGCGGTATGTGCCTCTCCGGGCTCGGCGGCACCGACGACGACGCAGTCGGTGCCCGCCGCGGCGAGCCACCCGGCGTCCGTCGCGTGCGGTTTGACGACGTGTTCGGGGGTCCCGTCCTGTGCCGCAGTTGCAGCGTCCAACACCGCGTCGGCAAAGGCCGCGTCGCCACAGGCCATCGGCGGGAGGTCCTGATCGACGCGCCAGGAGACGCCGTCGACGCGCTCGACGCGGTCGAGCGGCGCGCGCTCGCCCGGGACGGTGCGCTCGTCGACGGTCGCCTCACAGCGCTCGGGGACGACGTTCCAGGCCGAGCCGCCGTCGATTTCGGTGACAGCGACGCTCCCCCGTAGCTCGTGGCCCAGCACTTCGGTCGCCGGGAAGTCGAGGTCGCGGACGATATCGACGGCGTCGGTCGCCCGATAGATGGCGTTCTCGCCGGCCGCGACCTCGCTGGCGTGGGCGGCGGTCCCCTTGGCGACGATAGTCGACCCTTGGCGGCCCTTGTGGGCGACAGCCACATCAGTCACCCCCGATTCGGAGTAGCCTGTCGACCCCTCCACGACGACGGCGTGATCCACCAAGAACCCGTTGTCGAGGGCAGCCTGACAGCCCTCGCCGCCCTGTTCCTCACCGGCGAAGGAGGCGAAGACGAGTTCGCCGGCTGCGGGGTCGGCGTCCGCGAAGACGAGCATCGCCGCGGCGAGTGACCCTTTCATGTCGGCGGTACCGCGGCCGTAGAGGCGGGGCTCGCGTGTCGCGTCACTCCCGCTCGCCCGTTCCGTGGTCTCGCGGCGCTCGACCACGTACTCGCCGTCGTCGTCGACCTGTGAGTCGTCCGGCGGCACCACGTCGTGGTGGCCGACCAGCGCGAGCGACTCGCTGCCCGACCCCTTGCGGGCGATGACGTTGCCGTGTGCGTCGTGCGTTACGGCGGCGTCGGTGTGGTCGCGGAGCCAGCCGGCGACGAACTCGCCGGCCGCCGATTCGTCGCTGTCGGGACCGCGGTGGCTCGGAATCGCGACGAGCTCGTCGGTGAGAGAGACGACAGCCATACCCGGAGAAAACGGTGCCGGGGGTTTGGCTCTTGTTCTACAGGCGGAGCAGGCCGGGGCGGTTCACCGTAGTCCCGCGTACGCGACGCCGAGGACGCCGCCGTAGACGGCGTGCCACAACAGGCTCGGGGGCGCGAAGTTCGGGAACGGCGGGGCCATCGGGAAGCCGATCGCCGAGAGCCACAGCGGCATCACGAGGGCGGCGAGACCGATCCACGTGAGGACGCCCCAGAGGAGCCCCAGGCCCACGATGGTCCCGGTCGAGTGCTCGCCCGGATAGCCCCGCTCGACGAGCGCGGCGAAGACGACGCCGAGGACCGCGCCGTGTGAGAGGTGGACGGTCCAGCCGGCGATGCCGCCGGAGAGCCCATACAGGGCCGGAATCGCGCCCGCCAGCACCGCCGCGTTCATGATCGAGATGAGGACGGCCATGACAGCGGCCCCCGCGATACCACCGGCGACGCCGGCTTGCCAGTCGGCGAGGTGGACGCCCGTCTCTGCGTCAGTCGCCGTCGAAGATTCGGTTTCCATTGCAGGCGAAACTGCGCGGTATACTATCAAGAAGCCGACTGGAAACCGCGAGGGGCGTACACGAGCACGGTAGGTTGAAGTAGCCGATGGCGGGGGCATGAGCAGTCCGGCACGGCGGGGGAGATCAGCTCGCGAACAGCCGCCGCTGTGCGCGCTCGTGCTCGGCCGCGAGCACGTCGACAAGCGGCGCGAACGGCGTCATCTCGTCGACGGAGCGGTCGGCGCTGTCGTCGACGGCGTCGGCCATCACCGGCCGGAGTCCGTCGAGAATCCGCTGGGCGTCCGTGTGGCCAAGCGAGAGCAGCCGCTGGGCAGCACCCAACAGCCCGGTGGCGAAGCCGTGACAGCACAGCAGGCAGGCCCGACGTTCGCCGATACCGGCCAGGCCGGCGGTCAGGCCCAGGACGACGGCGTAGTTGCCCAGCGCCTCGCCGCCGTCGACGCGCTCGGCGTAGCTCGCGAGCATGTCGTCCTCGCGCAGGTCCGACTGCAGGGAGAGCAGCCGTTTCCCCGACTGCTCGGCGCTCTCGCGGAACTCCGCTGCGAGTGTCACCGCTGCCAGCCGGCGGTCGGCGGCACAGACCGCGTCGAGGTCACCGTCGCGGGCGCCAGCGTGGGCCGCCCGGAGGGCGACGAGGTCGGCCGGGCCGACCTGCCGGCGGAGGTATGTCTCGAGCAGCGAGTCGAGGTCGTCGGCGTCGGTCACGCGGTCGTCGGCCGCGAACTGTTCGAGCCCGTAGGAGACGGTGTACGTCCCCACCGGGAGGAAGGAGTCGGCGAGTCGAAACGCCTCGAGCGCCGCGTCGTCGCTCATCGGTCGCCTCCGTCCGCGGTGTGGACGCCGTGTGCGTGAGTGTGGTGGCCGTCCCCGTCGTGGCTGTGAGAATGGCCGTCCCCACCGTGTGAGTGGTCGTGACTCGCCCCGTCGTGTGAGTGGGGGTGGCCGTGCCCGGGGCTGTCGTCCGCGTCGTCGAACGTCGTCGGCGACACCGCTTCGAAGCGCGTCTCGACGCCGTCGGGGAGCAGTTCCGAGACCGTCGCCGCCATGCGCTCGCGGGTGTCCGGTACCGGGAACAGCGCCTCGCCGTCGCGGAGCGCGAGGTTCCAGTGGCGGTTCCCCAGCGCGTGGCCCAGTTCCAGGGCCGCCGCGACGGTGACGTCTGCTCCGGCGACGTCGAGCACGAGAGCGTCGACGGCGGCCAGTTCCACGAGCACGAGCGTCCCGTTCTCGGCCGCGAGGACGTCGCCGTCGGCGAGGTCGCGGGCGACGACGATCCCGACATCCTCGCCCGCGGTCGTCTCGGTTCGCACGCGAGAGCGCCGCCGGTCGGTGTCGTCCAGCACGACGGTCACCGGGTCGGCGTCAGCGAGTCGGTCGGCCACGGCCGCGTCGTCGCTGTGGCCGACGTAGCTGTCGGCGACCAGCATCAGTACTTCCTCCCGGACGGCGCGGGGGCGTCCAGTATCTGCTTGCGGGCCGTGTCCCAGGCGGCAAACAGCGCCGCCTCGACGGTTTCCGCGCGGTCACCGAGCGCGCGGACGGAGACGCCGGCGCCGTTTGGCAGTTCGCTCGCACCGGAGCGGGCGTCCGCGTCGGCGACGGCCGCGTGGAGGTCGTCCGAGAGCGCCGCCGTGTCGGCGTCGGGCGCGACGACGAACAGCGTCCCGTAGACGGTGAACTCCCCGAGGACACCCGGGGCGGTGGGGTCCCGCTCCGCGGGCGCGAGGTGGGTGGCGTCCTCGAACAACAGCCCGTCCGGCCCCGAGACGCTCACCCGGCCGAGATACCGCTCGAAGTCGAAGCGCTCGCCTCGGGCGAGGCGTCCCGGGACGACGACGTCGCCAAGCACCGCCGTCGCGCCGTCGTCGAGCGACAGCGTCAGGTCCTGGAAGTAGCGCGCGTCGGCGTGGAGTATCGTCGGCTCCGGGACGTAGTCCAGGTGGCCGCCGGGGCCGACCGACAGCGACGTCTGGCTGGCCGCGTAGTTGCGGTTCATCGACTGGACCTTCGTCGAGCTCTGTGTCGAGACGTGTGCGATGGCGTCGCCCGCGACGCGGATATCGATATCGTGGCGGTCGCCCTGCGCGATACCACCGGTCGGTGACTGCAGGAAGACCGTGTCGGCGTCGGGATGTGGGTCGTGTCCCAGCGTCCCCGAGACGTGGAACGGGACCGTCGCGTAGTCGTGCACGAGCGCCGTCCCGCCCGCTGTCGGGGCGAAATGCAGTTCCAGAACGCCGTCTTTCCCCGGTGCACCGACGGCAGCCTGCGGGATGGACTCGGCGGCGTAGGCGTCGAAGGCGGGGTGTGGGGACGCCGCGTCCCGTTCTGAGTCGTCGGCCTGTGCGTCCGGTATGTCGGCCGCCATCAGGCGAACAGCACCCCCTCCCGGACGTGGTCGAGCACCTCGTCGATGCCCTCCTCTTGCTTGCAGTTGGTGAACACGAACGGCCCCGTGCGGACCTCGTTGGCGTCCCGTTCCATCACGTCGAGGTCAGCGCCAACGTGGGGTGCGAGGTCGGTCTTGTTGACCACGAGCAGGTCACAGTCGACGACGCCGGGCCCGCGCTTGCGGGGGATGTCGTCGCCCTCGGCGACGCTGATGACGTACAGCGAGTAGTCGGCCAGTTCGGGGTTGAACGTGGCCGCGAGGTTGTCGCCGCCGCTCTCGACGAGGACGAGGTCCAGGTCCGGATACGCGTCGACGAACGCGTCTATCTGCTGGAGGTTCATCGACGGGTCCTCGCGGATGCCGGTGTGGGGGCAGGCTCCCGTCTCGACGCCGGCGACCAGGTCCTCGGGGACGACGCCCGCGAACCGCTCGCGAAGCCGGTCGGCGTCCTCCTGTGTGAGGATGTCGTTGGCGATGACGCCCACGTCCAGGCCGGCCTCGCGGAGCCGCGGCACGAGTTCGGTCAGCAGGCTTGTCTTGCCCGAGCCGACCGGGCCGCCGATGCCGACGGTCGCTACGTCGCGGTGTGTCAGGCTCATTCGTCGTCAGTGTCGGCGGTGCCCACACTGTCCGACCGGATGGGGTCGTGGACCGTCACGAGCTTCGTCCCGTCGGGGAAGACGGGCTCGACCTGGATCATTCCGATCATCTCGGGGACGCCCTCCATCACGTCGTCCCGGCCCAGCAGTTGCGAGGCACCGGAGCGGATCTCGGCGACGGAGTCGCCGTCGCGGCCCCGCTCGATGCACCAGTCGCTGATGTAGGCGACGGCTTCTGGGTGGCTCAGCGGGACGCCGCGGTCCTTGCGGCGCCGCGCGATCTCTGCGGCGGTGAAGACGGTGAGTCGTTCCTCTTCTTTGGCTGTAAGTTTCATAGTGTGTATCGTTGTCCGAGTGCGACCTCGTCGTCCGCTTCGGACGTGACGCGGTCGCCGTCCATTTCGACAGTGAACGTCTCCGGGTCGACGTCGACTGTCGGGCTGTACGTGTTCAACACGAAGTCGTCGGTCGTCAGGTCTCGCGTGTCGTTGATCGGCAGGACGATCTTGGAGAGGTCGTACTGCTCGCCGATATCGTCGTCGTAGGCCTGCTGGCTGACGAACTGGACACTGGTCACGTCGCGTGCGGAGCCGAACGCGCCGTACTGGGGGCGCATCGATACCGGCTCGCAGGTCATCAGCGACGCGTTGGCTTCACCCATCGCCGAGTAGGCCGGGAAGCCGCCCTTGATCACCGTGTCGGGTTTGACGCCGAAGAAGGCGGGGTCCCACAGCACGATGTCGGCGAGTTTGCCGGGTTCGAGCGATCCGACGTAGCTGTCGATGCCGGCTGTGATGGCTGGATTGATCGTGTACTTAGCGAGGTAGCGTTTGATACGGTGGTTGTCGTTGCCTGCGTCGGCGTCCTGTGGGAGTGGTCCTCGCTGTCGCTTCATCTTGTCTGCAGTCTGCCACGTTCGGGACAGCAACTCGCCCATCCGTCCCATCGCCTGAGAGTCGGTCGCCATCATCGAGACAGCGCCGATGTCGTGGAGCACGTCCTCTGCAGCGATGGTCTCGGCACGGACTCGGGACTCGGCGAAGGAGACGTCTTCGGGCACGTCGGGGTTGAGGTGATGGCACACCATCACCATGTCCAGATGCTCCTCGAACGTGTTCTCCGTGTACGGCATCGTGGGATTCGTCGACGAGGGGAGCATGTGCTCTTTGCCGACGAGTTCGATGATGTCCGGGGCGTGGCCGCCGCCGGCACCTTCGACGTGGTACGCGTGGAGCGTCCGGCCGTCGATGGCGTCGAAGGTGTTCTGGACGAACCCGGCCTCGTTCAACGTGTCCGTGTGGATGGCGACCTGCACCCCGGTGTCGTCGGCGACAGTGAGACAGGTGTCGATGACGCCGGGCGTCGCACCCCAGTCCTCGTGAATCTTGAGCGCGACGGCACCGGCTTCGACCTGTTCGCGAACGACCGCCGGCCGGGAGGAGTTCCCCTTGCCGTAGAACCCGACGTTGACCGGCCACGCCTCCGCGGCTCGCATCATCATCTCCAAGTTCCACTTCCCGCTCGTTATGATGCCGACCGTCGACGGGCCGACGCCACCGCCGAGCATGGTCGTCACACCAGAACCGATGGCGTGGACCGGAAGCTGCGCGGAGTTGAAGTGGACGTGGACGTCGATCGCGCCCGGCGTCGCAATCATCCCCTCGGCGGAGATCACTTCCGTGTTGGCGCTGATAATTAGGTCCTCGTCGACGGCGTCCATGGTCTCGGGATTGCCGGCGTTCCCGACGCCAGCGATGTAGCCGTCTTTGATACCGATGTCGGCTTTCTGGATACCCAGTACGGGATCCATCACGGTGAGGTTTGTCAGGACCCAGTCCAGTGCGCCCTCTTCGGCCGTGTACCCCGGTTTGAGCCCCATTCCGTCGCGCATGGTCTTGCCGCCGCCGAACACCGTCTCGTCGCCGTGTGTGAGGTGGTCGGTCTCGACTTCGGCGATCAGCTCAGTGTCTGCGAGGCGGAACCTGTCGCCCGTCGTCGGCCCGTAGAGTGAGGCGTACTCCTCTGGGGAGAGGTCACGAGCCATCTCAGAGCCCTCCGTAGCCCGCGTCACGAGCGCGCGCTACTGCGGCCGCCTTGGTTTCGTCGTCGACTGGCCCATCGACCAGCGAGTTCATGCCGGAGACGATCTGCTCGCCGCCGATAGCGACGAGGTCGACCTCGAGTTCGTCGCCGGGTTCGAACCGTCTCGCCGTGCCGGCGGGGACGTCCAGCCGCATCCCGAAGGCCGCTTGCCGATCGAACACCAGGGCCGCGTTGGCCTCGAAGAAGTGAAAGTGCGAGCCGACCTGTACCGGCCGGTCACCGGTGTTACTGACGGTGACGGAGGCCGTCTCACGGTCAGCGTTGATCGTGACCGGATCGCCACGCGCCAGAAGTTCGCCGGGAACGAGCGAGTCGTCACTCATCACCAGCCACCCCGTCGTCGGCTGTCGCCGTCAACCGCCCCGTTTCCGATCGACATTTTTTCACACATCGTGCGTTCTACTTTCGTTATCTTGTGTATATGGATTTGGGATAGTGCGAATATGGGTTTTTGTCTCCGATAATTACATATTCACCTATATCATGTACCGCTGTGCGAGCGGGATCTCCGAAGACGGTTCACAGGTGACGTGTTCGCCGTCGACTCGGACTTCGAACGTCTCGGCGTCGACCTCGATGTCGTCGGGGCAGTAGCTGTTGTGCACCATGTCGTCCTTGCCGGGCGTGCGGGTGCCCTCGACGGGAACGACGGGCGTGTCGAGGCCGTACTCCTCGCCGACGCCGCGTTCGGCGGCCGCCGGCGAGACGAACGACAGCGAGAGACCGTGTTTGGCCTTGCCGACGGCGCCGGCGCGGGGCCGTTGCTTGATGGGTTCGCAGGTCATCAGCGAGCCGTTGGCCTCGCCCATCTCCGAGTGGACCGGGAAGCCGCCCTTGAACGTCATCGCGGGCTTGACGCCGAAGAAGGCGGGGTCCCACAGACAGATGTCGGCGAGCTTCCCCGGTTCGAGCGTCCCGACGTACGGCTCGATACCCGCGGAGATAGCGGGGTTGACCGTGTACTTCGAGATGTACCGCTTGATGCGGAAGTTGTCCGCGCCGGTCCCCTCGTCTTCGGGGAGCGGGCCGCGCTGGGACTTCATCTTCGAGGCGGTCTGCCAGGTGCGGGGAACGAGTTCCGCCATCCGCCCCATCGCCTGGGAGTCGGTCGTCATCATCGAGATGGCGCCCATGTCGTGGAGCACGTCCTCCGCTCCGATGGTCTCCGCGCGCACGCGAGACTCCGCGAAGGCGACGTCCTCGGGGACGTCCGGGTTGAGGTGGTGACACACCATCACCATGTCCAGGTGCTCGTCGAACGTGTTGTCGGTGTAGGGCATCGACGGGTTCGTCGACGACGGCAGCATGTTCGACTGGCCGACCATCTCCATGATGTCGGGCGCGTGGCCGCCGCCGGCGCCCTCGATGTGGAACAGGTGCATCGTCCGACCGTCGACGGCGGCGAAGGTGTTCTCGACGAAGCCGGCCTCGTTGAGCGTGTCCGTGTGCATGCACACCTGCACGTCCTCAGCTTCGGCGACGTCCAGCGCCGTGTCGATCGCGTCGGGCATCGAGCCCCAGTCCTCGTGGAGTTTGAGCGTGCAGGCCCCGGCTTCGAGGGCCTCGACCAGCGGCTCGGGCTTCGAAGCGTTACCCTTGGCGTAGAAGCCGACGTTGACCGGCCAGTCCTCGGCGGCCTGCAGGTGGCGCTTGACGTTCTCCGGACCGGTGGTACAGGTGGTCGCACCGCCGCCGTACCCCCCGCCGAGCATCGTGGTGATACCACCGGAGAGGGCGTGTTCGTGGAGCTGGGCGGAGTTCCAGTGGACGTGGATGTCGAGCGCACCCGCGGTGGCGATCTTCCCCTCGCAGGGGTAGACGTCCGTCGAGGCGCCGACGACCATGTCGACCCCGTCCATCGTGTCGGGGTTGCCGGCCTTCCCGATACCGGCGATCTCGCCGTTTCGGATGCCGATGTCCGCGGCGACGATGCCCAGCACGGGGTCGATGATAGTGGCGTTGGTCAGCACCCAGTCCATCGCGCCCTCCTCCTGGGTGACGCCGGGGGCCTGTCCCAGCCCGTCCCGCAGCGTCTTGCCGCCGCCGAAGACGGCCTCGTCGCCGTGGGTCCGGTAGTCCGTCTCGACCTCAGCGAACAGTTCGGTGTCGCCCAGGCGGACCTTGTCACCCTCAGTCGGGCCGTACAGCGACGCGTAGGCCTCGCGGTCCATCTCGCGGGTCATTCTGTGTCCTCCCCGCCGGTATCGCCGAAGCCGGCCGCACGGAGTCGCTCCAGGGCGTCAGTCGGGTCGGCGTCGACGCTCCCGTTTACCATCCCGTTCATGCCGTGGGCGACGCGCTTGCCGCCGATGTCTACCAGTTCGACCGTCTGCTCGTCACCGGGTTCGAACCGCACCGCGGTGCCCGCGGGGATGTTCAGCCGCATCCCGAAGGCGGCTTTGCGGTCGAACTCCAGGGCCGCGTTGGCCTCGAAGAAGTGGAAGTGTGAGCCGACCTGGACGGGCCGGTCGCCGGTGTTGCCGACTGTCACCTCGGCTGTCTCGCGGCCCTCGTTCAACGTGACAGTCCCCTCGCCGACGACGACCTCGCCGGGGATGAGGTCTTCACTCATGGTGAATACCCCCAAAGAGTATTTCCAAATGTTTGTCCAGCATCAGGGTGTCCATTTGGACACCTCTTATAAATCATTTCGTTTAGGTGCAAGTACCGCCATAAGAATTTTAGATTTGTGAATAAATAGTATTTTCCGCCTATCTGTTGGACGAGCGTACAGTAGTCACTCCTCCTCGAGGCGTCGCCGGGCCTCTTCGACGGTCAGCGGTATCTCGCCGCGGCCATCGAACAGCCGGACGACCTGGGGCGGCCGGAGGTCGCAGTCGGCGAGCAGGCGTGCGTCGGTCAGTATCTCGCGGGTCGATCCCGTGGCGGCGACCGTCCCGTCGTCGTCGAACAGGACGACGCGGTCGGCGACGTGGGGGACCAGTTCGGTGTCGGGCGTCGACGTGACGAGCGTGGCGCCGCCGTCGCTCAGGTCGGCCAGCAGGTCGAGTATCTCGGCGCGGTTGGCGGCGTCGACGTTGCTGACCGGTTCGTCCAGCAGGAGGACGTCGGGTTCGACGGTCAGTGCGCTGGCGAGAGCGGCGCGGCGCTGTTGCCCGCCACTGAGCCGAAACGGCGGTTTCGGACGGAGCGCAGACAGGTCGAGGCGGTCGGCGACGCGGTCGACGAGACGGTCGACCTCGCGCTCCGACCGGTCCTGCTGAGCCGGGCCGTAGCGCAGGTCCTCCTCGACAGTCGGGTTGAACAGGTAGTCCGCCGGGTTCTGCGTGAGAACGCTCAGGCGGTCGCGAACGCTGTCGGCGTCGGTCGTCTCGCCGAAGTACCGGACGGTACCGTCGTCGGGCTCGACGAGCCCGCCCAGCAGCTGCAGCAAAGTGCTCTTTCCCGCGCCGTTCGGGCCCAGCAGCGCCAGTCGCTCCCCGGATTCGACGGTCACGTCGACGCCGTCGACGGCGAGGGTCCCGTCCGGGTAGCGGTACCGCAGGCCCGCCGCCTCGATGGCCGTCACGCGAGCACCACCCCCACGGTGCCGACCACGACCGCTGCGAACGCCAGGTCCGCCACGCCGACGGGTCGCCCGGACGGCCGTGGCATCGGACCGGTCCCGCCCCGTGCGCGTGCGGCGCGCTCGACTCGCTCGCCGCGTTCGAGACTCCGAAGCAGAAAGGTCCCGAGGAAGTTCCCCGAGTCACGCCACGTCCGGCGGAGAGCCGGCTCGCGTACCGTGCGACTCCGGCGGGCGCGGACCATCCGTTCGAGCTCCGAGAAGAACAACAGGAGATAGCGGTAGGTGATCGCCAGCAGCGACACGGCGATGGCGGGCGCGCGGAGGCGC
>Ga0209917_1001090_pt1 | contig 11068 bp, 8 predicted proteins | sample SalPon2_C_H2O_MG_FD_185710 | JGI IMG/M metagenome (GOLD analysis project Ga0209917, IMG submission 185710) | Salt pond water microbial communities from South San Francisco under conditions of wetland restoration - Salt Pond MetaG R2_C_H2O_MG... | ecosystem: Environmental > Aquatic > Non-marine...
CTCCACAATCCCGGCGAGATCGAGTCGCTGGGCGTCGACGTCGGCGACACGGTCCGGGTCCTGCGAGCGGGCGACGTGATCCCGTATATCGAGGAGGTCGTCGAGGATACGAGCGGGTCGATCTTCGAGTTCCCCAAGAGTTGCCCCGTCTGTGACAGTCCGGTCGAACGTGACGGCCCGCTGGCCTTTTGTCCCGGCGGGCTGGCTTGCGAGTCCCAACTCGAACGCGCCATCGAACACTACGTCAGCCGCGGTGGCCTCGATATCGAGGGATTGGGCCCGGAGCGTATCGGCCAACTCCGGGAGGCCGGGCTCCTCTACTCGCTGGCCGATCTCTACCGACTCGACGTCGAGGAACTCATCGAACTGGAGGGTTGGGGGGAAAAAAGCGCCCGGAACCTCGTCGACGAGATCGACGCAGCCCGCGAGCCGCCGCTGGACTCGTTCCTCACCGCGCTGTCGATCCCCGAAGTCGGCGGCTCTACGGCCACCGAACTCGCCGCCGAGTTCGGCTCGCTTGAGGCGGTTATCAACGCCGACCGCGAGGAGCTGGAAGCGGTCGACGATGTTGGCCCGATCGTCGCCGAGAAAATTCGTGACTTCTTCGATACGCCGGAGAACCGTGCGGCCCTCGACGAACTGCTCGCTGCTGGGGTCGCCCCCGAGTCGGTCGAGGTCGACGAGGCTGCCGACGAACTCGACGGCCTCACCTTCGTCTTCACCGGCTCGTTGTCGGTCTCACGGGGCGATGCCCAAGACCTCGTGGAGGCCCACGGAGCCAACGCGACTGGCAGCGTCTCGGGCAATACTGACTATCTCGTGATCGGGGACAATCCCGGACAGCGAAAGCAGGACGATGCGGCCGAAAACGACGTCGCGGTGGTCGACGAAGACGTGTTTGCGGAGCTATTGGCAGATTGTGGCATTGAGTGGTCACCGGAGTTGTAACCTTCCATTTCTGTCACTTATGCTCTGGTTTTTTTGCTGCTGTAGAAAACAACCCTAGATATTTATTAACAGTAGATTATACTACCTCACAAATGCTGCTTGAAGAACAAGATTCCCGAGCAGTCACTCCCGTTGTCGCGACCGTGTTACTTGTCGCTGTTATTGTCATTCTCGCTGGTACGCTCGCGGCATCCTTTTTTGGGGTCACAGAAAAGATCGGCGGGCCAACTGGCCAAGCAGCATTTGAGTACGCCGAATCACCTGTCGGTCTCGAAATGACCCCTACACAGATCGGGCAAGACGTCACTGTTGAGATAAACGACAAGCAGATCACGACATTCGAGACGGACGATGCTGGTGAAACCAAACTGATACCGACATCGCCGGGCGATCAGCTCACTGTTATCGCAGCCGATGGCTCACGGTCGGTGTTGGTTTCGAAAACCATCGACGATCGTGACGAAATCGGGGACTTTGTTGCTCACTATATATTCGCTGAAGGTAGCGGTAGTACACTCGTCGATCAGTCTGGAAACGATAACGATGGCACGATTGAGGGGGATCCTGACTGGCTAACCGAAAGCGACGCCGGACTTAAATTCGATGGTACAGACGATTACGTTACGATTGACAATCTTGATGCGGGTGTTGACGTCGACGAGTTCACTATCGCTGTCGCCTACAAACAGGACGCGGTTGCATCAGATGAAGTCAACCAACTCGTTGAGCACCGATATGGGGGTAACGAATGGTTCCTCGAAACACGGGGTGGATCGGGTAGTACATATCAGATTGAGTACGCTGTTGAATTTCCTGAACAGCTAACCACAGGGTACAGTTACAATACAGGTAATCGACGAGTCGCTGTCGGAACATACGACGGCAGCGAGTACGGCTTATATATGAATAGTGACAAAATTGGCACAAAAGATGCCTCTCGACCAATTGGTATGGATGACATGAAGATCGCAGTCGATTCGGATGAGAGTTCTCAGTTCTATGAAGGCGAAATATACGAGATCAGACTCTACTATTCCGCATTCGATGATGAGGAAGTCGAGTCTATCACGAAGGCGATGTCGTAGCTCTTGTTTCGTCCACGTCTTCGACGGTGCCTCACAGATCCCGCCGCTGGAAGACAAACAGCCCGGCCAGCGGCGCGGCGAGCAGCCAGAACAACAGCATCGACAGCGCCGACAGCTGCAGTCCGGCTGTCTCACCGGCAAACAGCTGGCCCTGCAGCAACGCGTTGGTCAGCCCCTGAAACGCCGAGGCGGGGTTGAGGAGGAACAGCGCGTTGCTGATGGCGGTGCCACTCACGGGAACCCACTCCGGCAGTGATGAAATCGCTATTTGGAGCGGGAACTGGATGATATCCCAGAAGGGAACGAACAGGAAGTAGAGCCCGATTGCCCCACCCAGTGCGATCCGCTGGGATGGTGCAGCCGCCGACCAGCCAACCGCGATCGCGACGAACACCGAGACCAACAGCGAAACCAACAGCGTGTAGCCAACGTAGCTCACGATATCGAGCGACAGCGGCCCGGCTGCGAGGATCACCGCCGGAACCACGAAGCCGACAATGATCGCTGTCGACAGCGCCGCCGACCGGCCGGCGACTTTGCCGAAGACGACATCCGCCCGCGAGTGCGGCAGTGACAACAGGAGTTTGAGCGACCCTGACTCGCGTTCGCCCGTCACAGCACTGTAGGCGATCACGAGTGCGATCAGCGGGACGAGTGTCCCCGAGAGCAGCCCCATGAAGCCCGCACCCAAAAGCGCGTTCGTACTGATGGTTTCGCCGCCGGTCGAAAGACGGAGACTCACAACCGCAATGAGCGCAACGAGGCCGACGAACAGCGCTGTTAGCCCCTGGAGCCACCGCGAGCGGATCGAATCCTCGAAGTCCTTCCGGGCGACGACGAGCCAGCTCATTGGCCGCCCTCCGGTGCCGAGGCCGCTGGCGGCTCGGCTGGCGTCGACCCTCTGCCATCCTTCTCGACGACACCCTCGCCGTCGGTGTATGAGAGGAACAGTTCTTCGAGCGAGGTCGACTCGGTTTCGATATCCCGAATCTCGGTTCCGCCCTCGCCCAGCGTCGAGATCACATCGGTCTTCGCGTTCGACTCACAGGAGACGGTGACCATCGAGCCCTCAACGGCGGCCCCAGAGACGCCCTCAAGGCGGCGAACCGGGTCCAGGTCGTCGTCGGTGGCATCGTCGACGGTCAGGATCAGGGTCTCCTCACTGTCGCTGGCGCTCCGCAGCCCCTCGATGCTGTCCTCGGTGACGAGTTCGCCCTCGTGGAGGATTCCCACGCGGTCGCAGACGGCTTCGACCTGGCCGAGCACGTGGCTCGAAAAGAAGACCGTCGCCCCACGAGCGGCTTCGGCCTCGACGATCTCCCGCATCTCCTTGGCCCCGCCGGGGTCGAGCCCAGTTGAGGGTTCGTCGAGAATCAGCAGTTCGGGCTCGCCGACGAGTGCCATCCCGAGGGCGAGCCGCTGGGCCATTCCTTTCGAGTAGCCGCCCGCTGCTCGGTCGGCGGCGTCGGTGAGGCCGACCCGGTCGAGGATTTCGTCTGGGTCGTCGTCGGCCTTTTTCGAGTCGATGGCGAACTCGATGTGTTTCCGGCCGGTGAGGCGGCTGTAGACGTCGAACCCCTCGGGGAGGACACCGATGCGCTCGCGGAGCTCGGCTTCGGCGGCCTCGACCGGTTCGCCGAGGACGGTGATCGTCCCCTCGGTCGGCCGGACGAAATCCAGGAGCATATTGATCGTCGTCGACTTGCCTGCGCCGTTGGGGCCGAGAAAGCCGTAGATCTCCCCGGATTCGACGGTGAGATCCAGATTGCGGACGGCCTCGACGTCGTCGAACCGCTTTGTGACGCTGGAGAGCTGAATAGCTGACATCTATTTGGTGGTTACTGCGGTCGGCGATAAAACGTTGCGGCTCGACCTTTTCGGGCCTCGGATTCGGCACGGCGAACCGCTCGCCGCACAAACGTCCTCAGAAGTCTTCGACTTCTGATGGGCTGCGGTAGAGCGAAGCTCTACCGAACGTCGATGAAAAAAGGCCGACGGCCCGGCCTCCGGCCTCGCCGTCTGTGAACCCCGCTTGCTCCGCTCGCGCGGATGCTGGTGCTGAACTCGCCGTCTATACTCCCGATCTACAGCTAGTCTATAGAAAGTCGTGTTGATGCGTTGTTAAAAATCAGTTGAACACCGCCCTCGACATCGGCAACGATCTACTAGTTTCCGAACAGTTAACTACACAACGAATTTAGGCCTACCTAAAGTGAGCCAACACACTGAACAACTCATCGGCGCACTGTTCGACGTGCTGACCGACGAGGGGTATCTCGATACCCAACAGCGGCTGTTGGACACCTACCAGCAGCGGGCGACTGCCGACCGCGACGAGTTGGCCCAGAACCTCTTTACCGAGTTTCTCACCGTTTTGAGCCAGCATCTCGACTCCGAGGCCAAGGCCGACGTTCTCGGGACGGCGATCCAATATCTCGGCGACCGGCTTACAGCGGTGATCGAGGCCGCGCCGATCGCAATCGTCGTTGTCGACGCGGCCGGGTCCATCCAGCTGTGGAACGATGGGGCGGCCAGTATGTTCGGCTGGAGCGAGTCCGAGACGCTCTCCCGGGCGTATCCGGAGCTGCTGTCTGCGTCGCCCGGTGTTACCGAGTCGTTTCTGGGTCGGCTCCGCGAGGGCGAGCGGCTCACCGCTGTCGAAGCCAGACACAACCACCGGAACGGCTCGCTGCTCGATGTCCGTATCTGGGCCGCACCGCTGCAGAACGCCGACTCGGCGTTCGACGGTGCGACGTTTGCCATCACTGATATCACGGCCCAGAAGCAGCGGGAACAGCGGTTGTCGGTGCTCAACCGGGTGCTTCGGCACAACATCCGCACCGATATCAACGTCATCCAGGGCCACCTCTCGATGCTGGCCGAGCAGCTGCCCGACGACAACGACCACATCTCGGTCATCGAGCAGCGGCTCACGAACATGACCGAGGTGAGCGATGCTGCCCGCTGTATCGACCAGTTAGATGGAGAGTCCGACGCTGAAATCGTGGGCTTCGATCTCGACACCCTTCTCGCAGAGCGTCTGGGTCGGCTCCGGGCCGACTACCCCTCGGCGACAATGACCGCAACCGTCCCGGAGCCTGCTCCCGTTGTCGGCCACGAACTGCTCCCTTCTGCGCTCGACAACGTCCTAGAAAACGCGGTCGTCCACAACCCAGCCGAGACCCCTCACGTCGACGTGGCAGTCGACACCGACGGCGAGGGCTGTACGGTCCGTATCGCTGACGACGGCCCCGGACTCCCGCCGGCCGAACGGGAGGTACTGACGACCGACACCGAAACCCCGCTCACCCATAGCTCGGGGGTCGGCCTCTGGCTCACGCGGTGGATCGTTCGGAGCGCCGACGGAACCGTTGCGGTCGAACCGAGTGAGCTCGGCGGTACCTGTGTCGTCTTTGCGCTACGAACGCCCAACGACTGATACGAAGACGACGACAGTATGTCTCACTGGGACGAACGGGCTATCCTCGCAGTGCTGATCCCCCCGGCGTCACGATTCCGTTCTCGCACTGTCTGGTCGACGGGCGAGGCACACTCCTCTGAGCCGGTTCTGCGTACCACCGCGGCTGTAGCACAGTCTCAGGGCTTCGGCTGCTCGCCGTCGTAGGCATCGTGATCGGCATAAAAGTTCAGCATCGCGAACTTCAGTTTCTCCGGATTGATGTCGACCACCTCATCGCGCTCCTCGACGGGAAAGCTCCCGCGGACGCTGTATTTGCCCATATTCGCGTCCGTGTACCGCCGGTCGGCCAGAATCCGCACCCCGAAATCCTCCGGCGATCGAATCACCCGGCCGAGTGCCTGCCGCGTTTTTCTGACGGTCGGGATCTCGACCGCATACGCCCAGCCCGCATCCCGCGTGCGCCGCTGGTCGCTGTACGCGCGGTTGTAGGCATCCTGGACCGCTTCCATCCGCTCGGACAGCTGGGGATACGGCACGCCGACGACTACGACCGTTCGAGCGTCGTCGCCGTCGAAGCTCACGCCCTCGGCGAGGGTCCCCCACAGCGAGGTCAGCAGGGTGGCATTCTCGCTGTCGACGAACTGCTGGCGTAACGCTTCGGTTGGCGTTCCCGACTCGTCGCGGAGCAGTGTGCCGAGGCCGTGGTGCTGAATGCTATTGCCGCCGAGGCGGTCGTAGTAGCGGTCGGCTTCCGAGTACGAGGGAAAAAAGAGTAGGGTGTTACCGGGGGTAAACCGGATCACATCCCGAAGCATCCCCGTGATCGTCTCCTGTGTCTCGGGGTCATCGCGCTCGCTGGCGAACAGCGGCGGCACGTCGGCCGCGTAGGTCCGCCGATTGGCCTCCGGGTAGCCGAGTCCGTAGGCCAACCGCGCCGGCGAGTCCAGCCCGAGCACGTCCTCGGTCACGTCGAACGGCCGGAGGGTCGCACTCATCAACACGCTCGCATAGACCTCGTCGAACAGCTCGCGGGTCACCTCCCGGGGAATACAGGTGTACAGTTCGGCCCGGCCGTAGACCTCTTCTGTCGCGCCGTCCCGCCGAACGCCGACCATTGGATGCTGGCCGAGTTCGCCGCCCTCGGACATCCACGTACTGATAAAGGTGGCCGCCTGCAGCGTCTGGCACTCCGAGCGGGTCGTCGACTCGCCGTTCTTGTAGGCCTGTTCGTACTCCTCGTCGAGGACCTTGCCCAATTGGACCGCAAGCTCGGTTTCGATCTCGATTCCCCGCCCCTCGTAGCGCTGCAGAAACGCCAACGTCAGGTCGTCACGCCTGTCGTCGTTGGCCACCGAGACGTCCTCCCAGTTGTCGCCGATCCGCTGGCCGGCCAACTGGGAGCCGATGCCGTCGTCGTAGGTCGACTGCAGGGCGTCGCGAAACGCCCCGATCACGTTGCGGGCGGGCTCCGCCCGGGAGTCGTCGAGATCCTCCAGTTCGTCGAGCGCCGACTGGAGGGTGTTCTCGGTCAGCGTTCGGGTGGCGTGATCCCGCGCTGCGCCCTCGATGTTGTGGGCCTCGTCGAACACCGTGATCACGTCGTCGGGATCTCGATCCAGCCACCGGAAGAACTGCTCGCGGATCATCGGATCGAGCAGGTGGTGGTAGTTGCAGACTACGAGGTCGACGCCCTCCATCCCCTCTTTCAACAGCTCGTAGCCACAGAGCCCCTGTTGGTCGGCGTACTCGTAGACCTCCTCGGGCGTCCGCACGTCGTCGAAGAGCCACGAAAAAAAGTCGTTGGTGTCGTCGGTGAGGTTGTTGTAATAAAAATCGCAGACGTTGCCGTCTTGCAACTCTTGGAGTTCCTCCTCGACGGCGTCGAGTTCGTCCATCACCGCGCTGCGGGCCTCGATGGCCCCGGAATCGCCCGCTTGGCTCGCATCCAGCAGCTCCTGCTGGCGGGCAGCCAACTGTTGTTTGTCGGTCTCGGTGTCGGCCAGCTCCCGTGTCGTATCCCGGAGGCTCTGACATTCCTGATACCCCACGTCGATGTGGCACATCTTCGCCTTGCCCTTAAAAACGACCGCCCGGATCGGTTCGGTGCGGGTGATCGCGCGGGCGTCCTCGACGAACTGCCGCATCTGCTGGTGGACGTTGGTCGTGATGACGACCGTCTTGTCCTCTTCGCGGGCGTATTCGAGGGCGGGGACGAGCGCCGACAGCGTCTTGCCGGTGCCGGGCGCGCCCTCTAGGAGGACGTCCCGGCGCTGGTCCAGCGAGTTGGCGATCCGGTCGATGGCCTCCCGCTGGTTCGGATACGGCTCGTCGTACGGAAAGAACCGTAGCTGGTCGTCTGCGGTTGCCACAGCCCTTCTTTGGCCCCATCAGTTTAAAAGGTGTGGTGGCCCCGGTGAAAGTAGTCGACCCACCCGATCCGTCGGCTCCCCGAACCCACCCGATCCGTTGGACTTCCGGACTCTCCCGAAATCCGGCGGGAGCGACCGCTTATGCGGCCCTCGCCCGTTTGCCCTCTGTATGACCGTCGACGGCCTCGCCGAGTACGGAATGGAACCGATGACCGACGCCAACATCCGGAGCTTCCTGTCGAGTCGGAGCCTCGGCGTGTTGGGCCTGCCGACCGACGGGGTGCCACTGCTCCGGCCGCTGTCGTTCTGGTACGACGGCGAGGCCGCTCTCTACTTCGTCTACGTCCTCGGCGAGGAGAGCCGAAAACACGACTTGAGCCGGCAGGTCGACACCGCCAGATTTCTCGTCTACAGCGCCGAAACACCGTTCAACTGGCGGAGTGTTCTCCTCACTGGCTCGCTGGAGGAGGTGCCGGAGGCCGACCTCGCGCCGCTCTTCGACGCCATGGAGATCCAATGGCGGCCCGACCTCTTCGAGCAGGCCAGCGTCGACGAGCCCACCGCGCTCTACCGCTTCGAAATCGACGACCAGACCGGGATCAAACATCTCGGACTGCCGCCCGGCTTCGAAGCCCCGGCCGACGACCGAGTCGACTGAGGTCGTCACCGGATACCATCCACATGCTGTCAATCAATTAATAACTGTTGTGGTGCTGTGCGTCACTCTCGCCGTTCCGCGGCAGCATTTTCCGCTATCTGCGCGTTGTCGACAGTCGAGATGGCAACAAAAACCTCCACTCAAACGGCACTCGTGGCAGACCTCGCAGACTGGAAAGCGGGCGTGATCGGCGGGCTGAGCGGTGGTCTCGTCTTCGGCATCCTGATGTCGATCATGATGCCCGACATCATCGGCGGGGCGATTCCCGGCCTGTACGGCTTCAGCGGCGGCGTCGCTGGCTGGACGATCCACATGGCCCACTCGGCGGTCCTCGGTGTGGTCTTTGCCGGCTTCGCCCATGCTGCCCCGCAGTACACGAACACCCTCGGCAAAAGCCTCGGCGCGGGCCTCGTCTACGGCATCGTCCTCTGGGCGATTCTCGGGGCGATCGTCATGCCGCTGTGGGTCGGTGCAGTGCTCCCAATGAATCCACCGGTCCCCACCATCAACCCGATGAGTCTCGTCGGCCACACCGTCTACGGCGGCCTGTTGGGGCTGTTGTACTCGGTGTTCACCAGCCGGTAGTCGACAACTACTTTTTAAAATCGGCTCTCGGAAGTCGGTTACCCGAGCAGTTCGACCAGCAGCGCCTTCTGGGCGTGGAGCCGGTTTTCGGCCTGATCCCAGACGATCGACCGGTCGCTTTCGAGCACCGCGTCGGTGATCTCCTCGTCGCGGTGGGCCGGGAGGCAGTGCATAACTTTCGCGTCGGTTCCCGCAAGCAGTTGTTCGTTGAGTTGGAAGCCGTCGAAGGCCGCGAGTTTCTCCTCGCGTTTGTCCTCTTCGCCCATACTGACCCAGACGTCGGTATACACGACATCCGCCCCCTCGATGGCGGCTTCGGGATCGGTGTAGATCTCGGGCTCGCCGCCGAGTTCGGTCGCCCGGTCGACGACGGCATCGTCCATCGGGTACTCCGCCGGCGTCGCCACCGTGAGGTCGATGCCGGCCAGCGCACAGCCGATGGCGAACGACTGGCCGACGTTGTTGCCGTCGCCGATCCATGCGACCTGTACGTCGTCGTCGAACCGCTCGCGGATCGTCAGCAGGTCGGCCAGCGTCTGACACGGGTGGGCGTCGTCAGTGAGCCCGTTGATCACCGGGACGTCGGCGTACTCCGCGAGGATTTCGGCGTCTTCGTGGCTAAACAGCCGGGCCATGATCCCGTCGACGTACCGACCCATCGCGCGGGCGGTGTCTTTGAGGGGTTCGCCGTGGCCGAGTTGGATGTCCTCGGGACCCATGAAGATGGCGTGGCCGCCGAGTTGGGTCATCCCAGTCTCGAAGGAGATCCGGGTTCGAGTGCTGGGTTTCTCGAACAGCATCCCGAGGGTCTGATCCGAGAGCTGGGCGTCGTCTTCGCCGTTTTTCAGTGCCGCCGCACGCGTCAGTACTTCGTCTACCTCGTCGGCCGTCAGGTCGTCAATGTCGAGAAAGTTATCCGTATGCATGGGTCTCACTCCGTCGGTTCGCTGCGCTCGCTGTCGCGTGTCTCTACGCCGAGTTGCTCACAGACCTCGATCAGCACGTCGACCGAGTGATCGAACGCCGAAAGCGGCAGGTGCTCGTGGGGGGTGTGGTCGAGGTTCGAGTCGCCGGGGCCGTAGCTGACGATCGGACAGCCCCACTCCTCGGCGTAGATGTTCATATCCGCCGTGCCGGTTTTCCGCAGCAGGCGTGGATCGCCGCCCTGTTTGCGGATCGCCACCCGAAAGAGGCGGGCGACCTCGCTTCGGGGGCTGGTCATCACCGCGGGGATGAACTCCGTCCAGTTGACCGTCCCCGTCTCCAACTCGGCATCGGAGAGCTCCCGGACCTCCTCGGGGGTGCGCTCCGGCGGCACCCGGAGCTGGAACTCCATGGTCGACTCCATCGACAGCCCGTCGACCGAGATACCACCCTCGAACTCGACGGGTTTGGTCGTCACCTGCTCGAAGACCGGAATCCACTCGTCGGGTTCGAAGGTATCCTCGACGCGCTCCCACCAGCTCATGGCGTGTTGGATCGCGTTCGGATCCGGCCGGGAGGTGTGGCCGGATTCGCTCGTGGCGACGTAGGTTCCCTCAAGCAGGCCACGGTAGCCCAGCGTGATCCCGTCCCAGCCGGATGGCTCGCCGTTGATGATGGCATCGGGAGCCTCGCGGTTCTCGATGAGGTGCCACGCGCCGCGGGAGGTCGACTCCTCGCCGACGACACCCACGAACGAGGCCCCTGTTTCGACTGCCGCGATCGCCATCGCGGCCAGCGGTCCCGTCGCGTCGACGCTGCCGCGGCCCCAGAGTTCCGGACCCGCCTCGCCGTCTTTGATCTCGACCGGGATATCGCCCGGCACGGTGTCGATGTGCGAGGTCAGCAGGATCGTATCATCACCGGGCGCGCGGACGTTGCCGATGTCGTCGAGCCACACCTCGCGGTCGTGGCGCTCGAAAAAGGCCGCCAGCGCCTCGGCGGCCTCCCGCTCGTTGCCCGACACTGAGGGAATCGAGACGAGCTCCGTCAGCAGTTCCCGGCCCTCGGTGTCGGCCGC
>Ga0209917_1001094_pt1 | contig 11040 bp, 16 predicted proteins | sample SalPon2_C_H2O_MG_FD_185710 | JGI IMG/M metagenome (GOLD analysis project Ga0209917, IMG submission 185710) | Salt pond water microbial communities from South San Francisco under conditions of wetland restoration - Salt Pond MetaG R2_C_H2O_MG... | ecosystem: Environmental > Aquatic > Non-marine...
GCGACCCGCTTGCCAATCGTCCCGTAGCCGTTGACTCCGACCTGAATCATACGCGCTAATCACACCGGCGTCCCCTAACCGTTTCGAGGCCGCTCCGAAAGTGTTGAAGCCCGTGCGTGTCAATCGAAACCATGACCGACCGCTCCGCGCCCGCCAGAACCGCAGTCGAGCAGTGTCTCGCCCTCCGGTCGGACGAGACGTGTCTCGTCGTCACTGACGACACGCGCGAACCAATCGGCCGTGCGCTGTACGAGGCCGCACGCGAGATTACGGACGACGCGAGTCTCGTCCGGTTCCCGCCACGCGACCAGCACGCCGAGGAGCCGCCCGAGCCGGTCGCCGCCGCGATGCGCGAGACCGACACCTTCCTCGCCCCGACGACGAAATCCCTCTCGCACACGCGTGCCCGCTCGGCCGCCTGCGAGGCCGGCGCGCGCGGCGCGACGCTTCCCGGCATCACCGACGAGGTGTTCACCGTCGGACTGGACGCCGACTACGAGGAGATCGCCGCCGAGTGTGCGGCGATGCTCGAACTCGTGGCCGACGCCGACGAGATTCGCGTCACCGCCGACAACGGCACCGACATCACCTTCCAGCCGGGCGAGCGCGAGTGGCACGAGGACACCGGTATCATCCACGAGCCGGGCGACTTCTCGAATCTCCCAGCCGGTGAGGTGTTCATCGCTCCCGAATCCGCCTCGGGAACCTACGTCGTCGACGGCACCATCAGCCCGCACGGCCTGCTCGATGAGGGGCACACCGTCGAGGTGACCGTCGAAGACGGCTACGTGACCGAGTTCTCCGACGACGAGGTGGCCACGGAGTTCGAGCGCGCCAGCGAGGACGTGGGCCGTGACGCCTACAACCTCGCAGAACTGGGAATCGGGACGAACGTCGCCGTCACCGACCTCATCGGCTCCGTCCTCTTAGACGAGAAGGCGGCGGGGACAGTCCACATCGCCGTCGGCGACAACGCCTCCATCGGCGGCGACACCGACGCGCCGATTCACTCCGACGGCGTCATCCGAGACCCGACGGTCTACGTCGACGGTGAGGAGATTTCGCTCCCACAGCCGGAGTGAGCTACCGCCACTGGTCGAGCCAGACGATCTCGTTACGTAGTGCGTCACGACTGTACTGCTCGCGGACGCGGTTGAGCGCGGTCACTGCAGCCGACGGGCTGTCGCGAACCCAGTTCGCGTCGGTGTAGACGACGACGCCAGCGTGGTCGACCGATTCACCGGTCGGGCCACCGAAATCCTTCATGTCGTGCGTGATGAGAACTGCGTCCTCGGCTGTCGCGCGCCGAAGCAGCGTCGCGTCGTCGGTGGCTTCACCGAGCAGGTCGTTTGCGCGAAACACGGTGTAGCCGTTCGACCGAAGCGTCGAGACGAACACCCGAGGAACGTGCTCGTCGGTGACGAGATTCACTCGATGAGCTCGCCCGGCGGTGACAGACTCTTCGATTCAAGCGCCTCTTCGTCTGCTTCACGCCCTGCCCGAACTGTCTCCATCTCATCGGGGTGCTCGTAGTAGTAGGCCAACGCGGTGTACACGGCTGCCAGCGACAAGTCCAGCTGGTCGGCGACATCTGCCGGGTCGTGACCGCCGTCAACGACGAGTTCGTACACGTCGAGCACGGCGACGCGCGTTCCCTCAATCCGGGGTACCTCCCCGCGAACGTCAGCCGTTCGGATGATGTCGACCATACCGGCTTTCGGGCTCATTCGTACATAAACCTCGGTACGAGCCGCACAGCGACACACGACACCGCCAGCCAGAGTAGCCACGACGCGTCCCACGACGCGCTTTTAGGTTCGGACACGAACTACCGGTAATGAGCCAGTCACGCGTCGCGCTCGCCTGTCCGTCGTGTTCGCCGGACGGGCCGACCGCACACGAGGTACTGAAACAGGCCGACCCCGCCACCGTCCGGTGTGGCGAGTGCGGCCACGTCCACAAAGAGTCGCTTCCAGAAGACGAGACCATCGAACGCCGGGTGGTCGTCTCGCAGTCGGGCGACTCCTTCTCCGCGCGCCACGGCGGCGACCCCGACGAACAGTTCGAGGTGGGCCAGGAGTTCCTGCTTGACGCGCCCGAGGCACTGATGCAGGTGCGTGTCACCTCCATCGAGACCGACGAGGGGAGAGCCGAGGCGGCCGCCTTCGAGGACGTGGAGACGCTGTGGACCCGCGCGGTCGGCAACGTCACCGTGAACGTCACCGTTAACCCGAAAGACGGCAAGCGCGAGGAACCCGAAGGACGGCAAGCGCGAGGAGACGCGCTCGGTCGCGCTTCAGGTGCCGGGCGACGAGCAGTTCATGATCGACGAGACGGTCGAGTACGGCGACGAGAAGTTCACCGTCACCAGCTTCGTCGTCCGCGACGGCATCGACCGATACGACCGCGAACAGTACCACTACACCGGCGACGCCGCGCTCGCGAAGGACCTCAAGCGAGTGTACGCCCGCGACGAGAAGACCACGGCGTGGTCCGCCTGGTAGGCCGACAATGGACGAGTTCGCGACGGCACGCGCCCGGCTTCGGGAACGGCTCGCCGCGCGCACCGACGCGAGCGACCGCGTGCTCGACGCCATCGAGCGCGTCCCGCGCCACGAGTTCGTCCCCGACCCGCGGGTGAACGAGGCCTACGCCGACCGCCCGCTCCCCATCGGCGACGACCAGACCATCTCCGCACCGCACATGGTGGCGGTGATGTGTGACCGTCTCGCCCCCGAGTCTGGCGACGCTGTCCTCGAAATCGGAACCGGCTGTGGCTATCACGCCGCGGTGATGACCGAACTGGGTGCGACCGTCTACTCGGTCGAGTACCACGGTTCGCTCGCCGACGCGGCCAGCACGCGCCTCGACAGCCTCGGCTACGACGTGCACGTCCGGCAGGGCGACGGCCGCGAGGGGTGGCCCGAACACGCACCCTACGATAGCGCGTATCTCACCTGCGCTGCGCCCGAGATTCCCGACGGGGTGCTCGACCAGACCCGACCCGGCGGGACGGTCGTGGCTCCGGTCGGCCGCGGGAGCCAGCGACTCCTCGCCGTGACGGTCGGCGGGGGTGGTGGGATTCGCGACCGGACCGACCACGGGGGCGTCCGGTTCGTCCCGCTGCTCTAACGGGGTCGCGGGAGCGCGCGCTTCGACAGCGGCGGTACAAGCCAGTTCCCGCGGTTCGCGACGAAGATGTACTCCAAGATGCCGTTGTTGACGCGCTGGCGGATGACCGGCGTCGCCTCGGTGAGGTCGGTCCCGTTCATCGCCGCCCGCACGGCGTCGAAACTACTCATCTCGCGCTGGAGCGACGGGAAATGGAGCGAGGCGACGTTCTTGTCGGTCGACTCGAAGTGGCGACGCAGGAGCTTGACGCTCCCGTCGTCGTCGCGGTTGGCGCGGGCGGCCTTCTGTGCGTGGCCGACGCGTCCCGACTCCGTTGCCTGCTCGCGAATCGTGTCGAGCGTCTCGTCCACGCGGGAGTCGTCGCCCAGATTCTCGCCGATGCCCTCGACCCACTCCTCGTCGGCGTGTTCGGGCGAGAACATCTCCGCGACCCGCTCCTCGAAGTTCTGTTCGCCGTACCAGTCGTCCAGCCGTTGGCGGATGCGGGCGACGTGTTTCGTCGTCCCGTCGGCGAACGGTCCCGACTGGATGGTGACGCGGTCTTCGGTGGCCTGATTCTGCGCGAATCCGGCCTTGAATCCCATGAACAGCGGGCTGGCGTCCGGCACCGGCCCGTCGTCGGGAACTCCCTCCAGTTCGGACTGGCGGTCGGCGGGCATCCCGTTGCCGACGAAGCCGGTGCGTCGGTCCTCGTCGCTCGCGAGACTCGCAACGCCGGACAGGGAGGCGTCGAACTCGACGCCGTTTGCGCTCTCGCGGTTGCCCCGCAGCGCCTCCTCGGCCGCGATGACGGCGTCCGCGTGGTCGCTCGCGAGGTGGACGAGCACGTCCTGTTCGTCGAAGGTCGGCTGCTCGAACGGGGACAGCGAGTGTGGCGGCGGGCAGTCGATGCCCGCCGGCAGCGACTCGTCGTACCGGTCGAAGTACGCCGGCGAGTAGGCGGCCGACCAGACGACCCCCTCGTGGCTCCACTCGAAGGCGCGGTTCAGGGAGGCGAAGGCACGTTCGACCTGCCGTCTATCGGCATCGGTCGGCCGACCGTCGCGCTCCAGGGGCCGACCGTCGCGCTCCAGGGTCAGGTACAACAGTATCTGGTGGCGCGGCAGCTGCTCGTTGCCGTGCTCGTCGTGGCGCACTACCCCGTCCCACGCGAACTGCCGGTTCGGCAGCGTAGACAGGTCGTCGGTCCCGGTCGGCCGGTCGACGGTATCCTCGCCGAGCGCGTCGAGACAGGCCGAGAGACTCGCCGCGCCGCCGGCCGCGACGGCCGCCTTCAGCACCTGTCGGCGGCTCCGGCCGTCGGTCACAGCGACACCTCCATCGGGTCGAACCCGAGGAAGGCCGTCTCGTACCCCTCGTGGCGGGCGGTCTGTGGCGGAACGGTCGGCGTCACCGTCACCGAGTCGCCCGGTGAGTCGACGACGGTGCCGTAGTGGTATCCCAACTCCGAGTCGAGCGTCCGGGTGAGTTCACCGTCGAAGCTCCCCGTCGCCGCCTCGACGGTCATCGCGGGAAGCGTCATCTGGTTGTACGGTGTGCGCGGGGAGACATAGAGGTAGGTGCTAGCGGCGTCGATGCCCGCCGGCGGCGAGTCGAGCGTGCCGACGACGAACTCGGCGTCGCCGCTGGTCGCGGAGCCGCGGACGTCGGGCAGAGCGTCGCGGTCGGGTGCGGTCCCGGTCGGCATCATCTCCATGTTCGCTGGGTCGACCGCGGCGCGCTCGCCGGCGCGGTCCGGCGTTAGCTCTCGCGAGAGCCCGTCGCGGGCCGACTGGGAGTAGTCGAACTCGATGGTCGCGCTCGCTGGTTCCTCGAATCGGCCCTCGAACGCCCCCGTTCGGCGGGTGGACATTCCGCCCACCGAGACAGTCACTTCGTAGCTGCCGTCGCCCGCGAGACCGGCGTTCGCGCCGTAGTGGGTCCCCATCCGCTGTGATAGCATCGGATAGACGACCTCCTCGAAGACGATGTCGCCGTCGCGCCGGATGGTGAGCGACAGCCCCGTGTCGGGGAGCACCTGCATCGTCTCGCCGTCCCAGACGCTCGCCATGATGTGAACGTCGTCACCGGACCCGATACTGGTGCGCGTCGTGTCGCTTCCCGTCACGTTCCAGAACCGGTGCGGGTACGAGTACATCAGCCCGAACCGGTAGTCGCCGCCCTCTCCCATCCCGACCATGTCCATCCCTTCGACGTGTGTCGGATAGTAGACCGCGGCGGGACGGTCCCCGATGACCGGCGGATTGCCGGCCGGCTGGGTCGAGATGAGACTCGAACAGCCGGCAAGCGCCGCGGCTCCGAGCGTGCCACCGGCCTGCAGGAAGGTGCGTCGATTCATTACGCGAGGTAGACGCTCCCGTCAAAAACCGGTTCTGGTCCGACCGTCTAGTCGAGCAGGTCGTCCACGAGCCGGGTGAACCGGTCGACGAGCCGCTCGGGAATCGATGGGTCTGCGCGGTCGAGCAACGCGGCCGTCCGCTCCGGTTCCGGGACGACGAGCCGCCCGTCCTCGCTCGCGAGCAGACCGGCCTCGGCCAACCGGCCTCGGTGCCACGAGAGCGTGGAATCCGCGATACCGACACGGGCCGCGGTCTCGGTTGCGGTGAGGGGACCGTCATCGAGCAGGACGGCGACGATATCGGCGGCCGTCTCCCGCCGGAGGAGCGCGAGCGCTGCCCGCTCCCACGGGTCGTAGCCGGGCGGGTAGTAGTGGGTGCGGCCGAACTGCTCGTCGCCGACCACGTCCAGCCGACGGAGGTGATACTGCACCTGTCCGGGCGCGAGGTCGAGGTCGCGAACGAGCGCGTTGACGTGGATGCCGGGGTCGCTCCGGACGCGGGCGGCGATGCGGTCGCGCGTGCTCGTCACTCACCGACACCTCCACGACGTGCGGTGTAGACGGCCGCGACGACGAGCCCGACCATCACGGCGTCGAGCGCGTGTTCGAGGGTGTGGTGCGTCTGGTCTGGGAAGAGATCGAGCGCGAGCGCGACGCCCACGAGCGCCCGCGCGAGCACGGTCGCGAGCGCGAGCGTGACGAGCAGATACGGTACCGACCGGCGCTGGAGCAGCGCGGCCAGCGCCACGGCGACGACCAGCCCCGCCGCTACCGTGCCGACACCGAGCAGGAGCGAGAGCAGGACCGTCGCCATCCTCACTCCATCGGTCGCGAGCAAAAAAGAGGGTGTCGGCGGTCATCGGCGACCGGCCCCCAAGAACAGAAGCGCGGCAGCGACGACCCCGGCGAGGAGCCCGAAGCCGGGCTGGCTCCCCGTCGTCTCCGTCGGCCGCGGGGTGTCGGTCGCCGTCTCCGTCGCCGTCCCACTCGGCGTCGTCACCAGCGGCGGTGTCGGCGTCGCGCTCTCGCCGGTGACCGGCGGCGCGGCGATCGTCACGTTCGTCTCAATCGGGCGCTCGCCCGCGAGCATCGGCGACTCGCCCGCGGCGTCGTCGGTCAACAGCACGCGAGCGTCGGCCCGGGCCGTCGCGTTCACGGCGAGCGTCACCGATTCGTGGGTTCCAGCGTCGAGTGCCGTCGTTCCGAGCGTCCGGCCGGTCGTGGCGTTCCGGACGACCAGATTGCCTGTCTCGGGGAGTGTGGACGACCAGATTGCCTGTCTCGGGGAGTGTCACCCGGCGAACCGTCACCGTCCCCTCGGCGTCCGGACGCAGGGTCTCGCTGGCCGTGACAACCGCACGCGGCCCCTTCGCGACCGTCAGTCGTTCGGTGGCCGCCGAGCCGAACGATTCGACGACGGGGTCTTCGTCGGGGTCGAACTCGCCGTCGCCGTCGTCGCGCCGCAGTACGATATGCACTGGCTGTGTCTCCCACTTCGCCCACGCGGACTCGTCGATGGTGACGCCCACGTCGATCCGATACCGCTGGCTCCGTATCGATGTGACGCCGACGACCTCGCCCGGCTCGCCGCCGTCGTCGCGCTGAACCGTGAGGTAGCCGTCGTTCGACGCGAAGGACGATTCCACGATGACCGTCCCGTCGGGAGTCTGTTGCGTGCCCGCGGTGACGTGGTTCAGGTGTGCAGCGACCGGGAGCGGCGCGCTCGCGAGGACGAGCACGCAGACGAGTGTAACCGCGAGCAGCCGTCGGGTCACGCTCGCCACCTCCCGGCGACGAGTACAAGCGCGCCCACTGTCGTGAGGAGCCCGAATCCGGGCTGGCTCCCCACCGTCGTAGCAGTCGTCGGCCCGGCCGTTTCGGTCGCCGTCTCCGTCGGCTCACTCGGTGTCCTCACGAGGTTGGGCGTCGCCGTCGCGGTCGCCGCGTCCTGTCGACCGCCGCCGAGCCGCTCGACGGTGAACGTCGCGCCGACCGAGGCGTTGCCGGCGCGAATCGGTTCGCCGATACCGCCCGTCTCGTCTTCGCGGTAGAGGGTCGCGTCGAGTCTGGTCTCGCCCCGGTCGCTCCCGTCGAGTGCGACCGTGACGTGCTCGTGGCTCCCAGCCTCGATGGCCTCGGTGCCGACGCGCTCGCCGGTCTCGTGGTCCGTGACGACGAGATACCCCTCCGTCGGTGTGGCGAGGTGACGCACGTCGAGGGTGCCACGGCGGGTCTGCTGGAGGTAGTGCTGGTCGGCCGCGACGACCGCGCGCTCGCCCGCGGCGACGGTGATACTCGCAGCGACGGGCGAGCCGAATGACTCGATGGCGGGGTCCTCGTCGGGTTCGAAGGTGCCGTCGCCGTCGTCGCTCCGGAGAACGAGGTGGACCGACTGTGGTTCCCACTCCGCCCACGCCGTCTCGTCGACGGTGACGTGCACGTTCGGCTGGAAGCTCCTGGCCGGCACCTCAGTCACGCCGATGCGCTCGCCCGGCTCGCCGTCGTCGTCGCGGTGAACCGTCAGATACCCATCGCTCGTCAGGTAGACGGAGTCGACGACGAGCGTGCCGTCGGGTGACACTTGCGTGCCGGCGGTGACGTGGTTGGCGTGGGCCGCGACCGGGAGCGGCACGCTCGCGAGCACGAGGACGACCGCGAGTGTGGCGACGACACGCCGCATTCAGACGGTCACCGTCACCGGCGGCATCTGTCTGAACGCCCGCTCGTACCCCTCGTGGCGGGCAGTCTGTGGCGGTACGTCCGTGGTGACTCGAAGCTGTTCGCCAGACTCGAACGGGGCGACGGTCGCGCCGTAGTGATAGCCGAGGTCGGGGTCGAGCGTCCGGGTGAGTTCGATTGTTCCGTCGCCGCGCTCGGCGGAAAGCGCCATCGCGGGCAACACCATCCCGTGATAGCGGGTACGCGCCGAGACGTAGAGGTAGGTGTCGTCGCCGTCGGCGCGGGCGGAACTCGTCCCGGTCGCGAGTATCGCGTCGTCGCTGTTTGGCGTCCCGAACACCGTGCCGGGAAGCGCGTCGACGGCCGGCGCGGTCGCCTGTGGCACTCCCTCCATCTGCATCGGTCGGAGCGCCCCGGGCTGGCCGGCCTGCTCGATCGACTCGGAGCGAACCGCATCGCGGTCGGTCTCCGTGAACGAGAAGTCGAGCTCTGCACTCGCCGGTTCGCGGAACCGGCCAGCGTAGCCGCCGGTGAGTTCGACGCCGTCCGGAACGCCGCCGACGGAGATACGCGCGGTGTACTGACCGTCGCTCGGTGTTTCTCCCGACTCGGCGAGCGAGAAGTTCCCGCCGTAGTGGTACCCCATCGTCTGGGACAACATCGGGTAGATGACCTCCTCCGAGACGAGGTCGCCGCCGCGCCGGATAGTGAGCGACAGTCCCGTCTCGGGGACGATACGGCCGGTGTCGCGGTCCCAGACGACCGCCATCGCGTGGATGTCTCCCGAGCGCGGGGTCCGCGACCGTTCGCGGCCGGTCATGTTCCAGAAGACGTGTGGCGAGGTGTACATGAACGCGACCCGGTACGAGCCGGCGTCCGCCGTCCCCTGCATCGACATCGACTCACGGAACGACTGGACGTAGATGCCGCCGGGCAGTTCCGCGTCCGTCCCGGTCGACGTGGGTGTGGTCGTTGCTGTCGACTCCGTGTTCGTGCTCGAACAGCCGGCGAGAACTGCTGTGCCCGCCGCTACGGTCTGGAGGAGCCGCCGGCGATTCATACCGTCACGTAGTTACCGCCGGCAAAAATGATTCTGGTCCAACGCGATGCCGTGACTACAGCTCGATGTCCTCCTCATAGAGCCGGTCGAAGTCGAGCTCTTCCTCTCGTGTCGAGGCCGCCCGCTCCATGTCCGCTCGACGACGCTGCTCGCGCTTGCTCCGACCTTTTCGTTCACGGCCGCGTTTGGTATCTCCCATTGCAACTGTGTCAACACTTCTCATGGTAATAAGTGTGTTGGCAATTACCACAGGTGAGCGTACCGTGGTCGATCCGCGTCTCGGTTCCTACTCGCTCTGGAGGCGTGCCCGGTCGTGGTCGGCGTGGAAGTCGAAGTCGGGACCCACGCCGATGAACTGGGTCGGGTTGATGTCGGTGTGAGTGGTGTAGTAGTGTTCCTTGATCTGGGCCATGTTCATCGTCTGCTCGATGCCCGGCGTCTGGTAGATGTCGCGCACGTACGGCCAGAGGTTGTCGTACTCGCGGATGAGCTGGACGTTACACTTGAAGTGGGTGTGATAGACGTTGTCGAACCGGACGAGCGTGGCGAACAGCCGGAGGTCCGCGAGCGTGAGCTGGTCGCCGACGAGATACCGCTGGTCGGCGAGTCGCTCGTCGTAGGCATCGAGCGCGTTGAACAGGTCCGCGACGGCGTTCTCGTACGCCTCTTGCGTGCCGGCAAAGCCAGCGCGGTAGACGCCGTTGTTGATAGGGTCGTAGATGTCGTCGACGACCTCGTCGATCTCCTCGCGCAGGTGCTCGGGGTAGAGGTCGGTGCCGTTCCCCTCGAAGGCGGTCGAGACGTGACGCATCACCTCAATGGACTCGTTGTTGACGATGGTTTCCTCCTCGCGGTCCCAGAGCACCGGAACGGTGACACGGCCGGTGTACTCCGGGTCCGCCGCGATGTACGTCTCGCCCAGATAGTCGTGGCCGTTGATCGAGTCGGTGGTGCAGTCGTCCTTCTGGGGGGTGAACTGCCAGCCTCGCTCGTCGCGGTACGGGTCGACGATGTCCATCGAGATGTCGTCTTCCAGTCCCATCAGCGAGCGGACCATCGCTGCCCCGTGTGCCCACGGGCACGCCCGTGAGATGTACAGGTGATAGCGTCCGGACTCGGCGGGAAACTGCTCGGTGCCGAGTTCGTCGCGGAACGTCGTCGGCGAGCGGTCGAACTCGCCGTCGTCGTCGCTGAACTCGTAGGTGTCCGTCTTCCACTCTCCGTCGACGTACATGTTGACCATACGCCGTATTCACGCGCGGGCCGTATAGGCGTGTGGCGACACGCGTGTCACCAGTCGACCGCGTCGTTACGCCACAACGCGGGGTTTCGAAGGCTTCAAATGCGTAGTCGGCGTTCTCTCCGATAATATGAGCGACAAGCCTGCCTCGATGTACCGTGACATCGACAAGCCGTCGTACACGCGACGCGAGTACATCACGGGCATCCCGGGTTCGAAGATCGCCCAGTACAAGATGGGCCGCACCGACAAGGACGAAGACGAGTACGAAGTCCAGATCAGCCTCGTCGTCGAGGAGGACGTCCAGATTCGCCACGGCTCGCTCGAGGCGTCTCGCCTCTCTGCGAACCGTCGCATGCTGAAGATTCTCGGCGAGGAGGGCGATTACAAGATGATTCTGCGCAAGTTCCCACACCAAGTCCTGCGCGAGAACAAGCAGGCGACGGGTGCGGGCGCAGACCGTGTCTCTGACGGGATGCGACAAGCGTTCGGCAAGATCGTCGGCACGGCCGCCCGCATCCAGAAGGGCGACCAGCTGTTCACCGCGTGGTGTCACCCGGAGGACGCCGACACGCTGAAAGACGCGTTCCG
>Ga0209917_1001098_pt1 | contig 11032 bp, 10 predicted proteins | sample SalPon2_C_H2O_MG_FD_185710 | JGI IMG/M metagenome (GOLD analysis project Ga0209917, IMG submission 185710) | Salt pond water microbial communities from South San Francisco under conditions of wetland restoration - Salt Pond MetaG R2_C_H2O_MG... | ecosystem: Environmental > Aquatic > Non-marine...
TCAACTAATTCGTGATGAGATTCTTCTCAGATTGATTAAAATATATACATTTTAAATTTTACTATAATTACGGGCTATCTGTTATCAATACAGCTTTATCAGCATGAACTAAGTTAGTATCAATGCCCTCTGCGGGTGGTACTATTGGAGGCTGTAGACTCAGTATTTCTTGTCAGACAGCACTTACGCTACCGATTATCAGCGCGGTCAATTCACTATTGCAGAGAATCTTAGACGGTAGCGAAAGCGAGTACTACGAAATTGAGTTTTGGGATGGCGAAAATTCACGTTATGAACGTTGAAAATGTGGTTTCTGTAGCTGTTTCGGTACTTTCGTGGGTGCAGCATAACCCAGAGACACTGAGGCTTGGTGGGGTTGTTATTGCAACGACAATCGGATACGGGCTCTATCGACAGAAGTTCAACCCTGCGGACATCGGCGATGAATCTGGCGGACGATCTGTGACCCGTTCGATTAAATGGTGGATCGAACTTACTACTGAAATGTTAGAGGTTGCCATTCTCAGTACGATCTTTGTGATTATCTCGGCGTATGTGTCGTCAACCGTTGATGCAGCAACCTATGACCCAGATATGGCTCTTCTTGGAGGTGGACTAACATACGCTGTATACATTGTGTTGCTCGGCTGGATGTATCCGCATCCCGAGAAATCTGTTGTCAGAGTTGGCGGGAAGATACTCTCAGTTGTTGGCCCGGGGCTCACTCCGTGGTTCTTTACCACCAGCGAGGATGAAACCGAGGATGACCAACAGTCCGAGCCAGAGATTGATATCTCCAATTTGAAGCAGGAGATTCAGGGAGAGGAATCAGACGAGAAACAGCAGGAGGAATATAACGAGCAAATTGAGACTGCTGAGAAGTACCTGACTGCAGCGCAAGTTAGCAAAGAAGAACACGAGTATCAGGACGCTGTTAAGGCATGTGAGAAAGCCAAAACAGCCGCCGAACGTGCAAAGAACATCGCTCCCTCACAGCAAGCTAAATCTGAATCTCGGGCACAGCTGCAAGAGATATCGCAACTCAGAGATCAGATCAAAGAGCAACAAGAGACGTATGATACACTGAATAGAGTTCTAGACAGCTTAGCAAATAAGTTAGACACAGCAGCTGAAACCCTTGCCACTGGGGACGCTGTAACAGCAAAAAAGCAAGTAGATGTTGTACAGAAAAACCTGCAGGAGTCGAAGTCTATTGCAGACAATCATGGTTACGAGACGATTTTGACACGCATTGCTGACCAGCAGACTCGCTCACAGAAACTCAATAGACAAATAGAGAAAGAACGTAACACGGTGAGCGAAGTTCCGGAGATCATCCCATCGCAACAACAACTCTCAGTAGCGTATGCCGACATTACCAAAGACGGGCTAATCGGCAGCGGTGGCAACGCCGACGTGTATTATGCAACAACGGACGATCAAGAATCGGTAGAACTCGCAATAAAAGAGCCGCGACTGGACAACACGATTGATACAGCGACCGTTGATCGGATGATCGACGAGGCGAACACGTGGCAACAACTTGATGACCACAATCACATTGTTTCGGTGATAGATTATGGATCAGATCCGCTGCCGTGGATTGCGATGGAGTACATGGACGGCGGTGATCTCAGTGAGCGTGGCCCCCATATGGAATTTGAGCAGGCTCTCTGGACGGCCCTCATGACAACCATGGCTGTCCAACACGCCCATCGAAACGGCGTCGCTCATTTGGATCTTAAGCCGGCAAATATTCTGTTCCGATCTGTTGATGATGGGTGGGACGTACCGAAGGTCGCCGACTGGGGACTCTCGAAACAGTTGCTCACACATTCCGACAGTGTCGATGGAGTCTCACCACACTATGCCGCACCTGAGCAGTTTGATACAGAACAATACGGACGGACAGATACCAGTTCTGACATATATCAACTTGGAACAATCTTCTATGAGCTATTTACCGGGCAACCGCCATTTGAGGGGACTACCTTCGAGGTAATCAATAAAATCCAGACTGAAACACCGACGCCTCCAAGTGAAGTGAGTGATATCCCAGAGGAAATAGATGAGATCTTACTCACCGCACTAGCGACCGAGAAGGCTGACCGGTATGAGCATATCTTGTACCTCCGTGATGACTTGCAGGATTTGTATGGTGAGTTTTGACCTCATCTGCTCATTGTTTCACTGGCATGTGTATTCTTATGGATAGAAGCAGATCGAACAAACGTATGACATGAGGTATCCATACAATCGTCCGAACGGATATGAAGAACAACTTAACGATCAGGTCATTGCCCACTTGCACTACAGCCTTCAACAAGGTTCGACGCTGCTTAATTTAATTTTAGAAGATCTATCAGTTGAGGCCACAAACAGGGCAGAGATAGTAGCGCATCAAACTGATCCGCTCCCAACCACAGCAGATACAGATACTGACCGTGAGATAGACTGGGTAATACGGGACGAAAACACCATCTTTGGCTTTGAGTCAAAGTATGGTGATCAGCTCCGATCAAAACAGTTGGAGGACGAGCTTGCGAAGCTCCATGCAAACGCCGGCAGCCGAGATGTTCACCTCGTGGCTATCACACACCACGCGGGGGAACCGTCTGTCATGGATCAATTCGATACCAAACCCATCTCTTGGCTAAATTGGTACACAGTCTCACAGACCTTCGAACGAGTTGATCCTGAAGAGATCCCCCCTGCTCAGCGAGTGCCGCTGCAGATGCTACAAGACCTCTTTGAGGTAGAAGATATGACACCGTTCACAGGATTTGATCATCAAGACAAACAGCAGTATCGATACTTCATCCGAGACCTTCGTCCCGAAGTAAACCGGATCGGATTAGAGAATCGAGGGAATCTACACACGTGGGCCGAAGAATCGCCCGACCCTTCAGGTGGGTCTCAGATTATACCGGAGTATATCGGTATCCCATTTCCTCACAAAGACCGCCCAGAACACAATTCAGGAGGACGGCCAAAGAGCAGGCGGGCATCAGTCCCATTAGTTGTAGTAGATACGGAAACGCATGTGGTACACGCAGGTGTCGTATTTGGGGTTCAGAAGGTGCCAAGCCATCGAGAGTTGCTTCTGAAACATGGCGATGAGATAGCCAAAGAGCTACACGATGCTGGCTATCAAATGTGGATCGGACGAAATAGCATCAACAATACAATTGTACCACCAGAGAAGACAGACAATCTTGATACGATGAAGGCATGGCTTTCAGCCACCGGAAAGAAAGTGCTTGCATCGCCAGATGAGGATAACAACTACCGGAACGTGTGGTTCCTCAGGCAGTCCAAAGGAGACGATATTGAGCAGTTGTTCGAATCAGTCGTCGAAAGTTTAGCTGACCAGAAACAGCGGTTCATCGAGAGCGACCAGTACATCTCGACCGAGACACTCGCTGATCCTGAAAAGCTGTGATCGTATCTGAGTAAATTGTGTTTTTGATAACTGCTCTTTGTTTATCCATTATACTCGGTGAGAGCCTGATACCATGCGATCACACTACTTCGTCAAAATAACGCTGATGTTGTCGCTCCCACCATTATCAATAGCAGCCTGGATGAGCTGATCTGCAGCAGTATCGATATCCTCAGACTCAGCAATCACACTTAAAATTGAATCTTCAGCCACGTCTTCGGTCAATCCATCGGAGCACAGGAGCAAGTGTCGCTCAATGTGATGAGTATAGAAATCAGGATCAACTGTTTCATCCGTTCCTAACGCCTGTGAAACCACATTGCGCTGTGGATGGCTCTTCGCTTCCTCTGGGGTGATCTCACCTTGGTCAATAAGCTCCTGGACGAACGACTGATCGACGGTGATCTGGGTAAGGGTGTCACTGACTGAGTAGGCTCGACTGTCGCCGACGTTGGCGATAACAGCTTCATTATCTTCAATTATCGCTGCAACGACAGTCGTACCCATACTCCGCTGGCCGGCCGCTTCGTCCGCCTCCTTCACTATAGCGTCGTTGGCACTGGCAATGGCCTCAGCTAAAATATCCTCGTAGTCACTCCGCCCCGCTTCTACTGCTGACGACACGGCCTCTGAGATCGTCGTTGTAGCAAGTTCACTGGCGACATCACCGGCTGCATGGCCACCCATTCCATCGGCGACGACGAGTAGATAAGTAGACCCAAATGATGTTGTTTCGACGGCATCCTCATTTGTCGATTTCTGCTTGCCAACGTCAGTTTGAGCTGTGATGTTCATCTAATTCCTCGCATAGATGGATTCAACCCGTTCGGTGATTCGTTTGATTTCCGCCCTGAACTCATCATCCAGTTCGTCTGCAGATCGCATTGAATTCTTGATTCGGGACTCCAGCCGAGAGAGCACCTGCTCAAGATCCTCATCGACCTGCTCATACGCTGTATCCTCAACCGGACGCTCAGTAACGGTATCATGGAGTGTCTGGAGACGATTCCAACAGGCACTGACCTCATCATTGTCCGCAAGGACACAGATGAGCTTGCTAACGCTTCTGACATGCTCTTCGATCTCGACGCCGTCATCGCCGCCCTCATCAATCGTGGCCTGATCGTCGTCTACGCCTGTATCAACACCACGCACGTTAGCACGGATTTCGACGCCGATACCGAGTTCGATAACACAGTCATCTGTGATCGTCGTTGTCTCACCTTGCTCTAACAGCTCTTCGCCAGGGTTGTACTGGATCGTAATTGGGTTTGTGCTTGTTTGATTCTGGACAGTGATTCCATGCCGTGTAGGGCTGAGCTGGACTGGAGCCTCACCGTTCTTTTTGCGGGAAACAGCTGCATCTTCGACACCCAAACGGATTCTGCGACCACCGGCTTCAGCGACTACATCATACGTATCGTTGTCCAATCGATAGATACCGACCGGGGCGTCGTCAACGGGGATTCGTTGAACCGTTTCAGTTTGACTGGCATTCTGAATGGGGATCAGATAGCGTTTCATCTATTCGTTCCACGCATCAAGACTTGATTCCGTTTCTTCGACTGCCGTTTCGAGATGCGTCTGTGAAATCGGCACGATCCCATCTTCGTCACGCGCCTGTTTGAGCGCACTCCGAGCCGCCTTTGAGGCAATGATCTCCAGGTCGCTTGATGAGTAGCCATCAGTGGCTGTTTTGATCTCGTCCCAGTTGATCTCCTCAGTTACGACAGGACGATCACGGAGGTGCACCCGAAGGACTGCCGCACGGGCAGTGGCATCCGGTGGTGGAACCTCAACGCGCTCGTCGAACCGACGCCATGCGGCTCCATCGAGGCTATCAGGCAGGTTGGTCGCACTGACAACGACGACATCTTCACCCTTGATATCCGACATTTCAGTGAGGAATTGAGTGATCATCTGACTCTCACTCATGGTCTTGTTGCCCCCACCGTCTCGTTCAGCCGCGATCGCGTCAATCTCATCAAGAAACAGAAGGCAGGGCTGGTTGTCACGTGCAACAGTAAACAACTCCTCCATATTATCAGCAGCCTCACCAACCAGCGAACTCGTGATGTCGGAGGCTTGGGCCTCAATGAAATTGTAACCAAGCTCACCAGCGAGAGCTTTCGTAATGTATGTTTTCCCGGTACCAGGCGGGCCATGAAGCAAAACCCCGTTCACAATACCGAGGTCGTACTGTTCGTATAGTTCGGGGCGTTCCAGCGGATCAATAACCTGATCTTTTAGCGTTTCCTTGAGGTCGGTCATCCCTCCAACATCGCTGAAGTCCATGTCCGGTGGCTCCTCAAGGAAAGATGTTGGATCAGTTTCCTCATCTGGCTCACCATGTGTTGACTGCGTCCCTCCTGTAGCACCGTTTCCTGGTTGGCCACTGGAGTTGTCAGCCCCAGTTTGTGTGGAAGCAGTATCTTGCAGCGGCTGTCCATCCCGAAGTTGCTCAGCAGCAGCGTTGAGATTCCTCGCCAGTTCAAGCCGTTCGTTTCGGAGTTTGTCGTTTGATTCGAGTTCAGCTAATTCCTCTAAAGTGTCGACACACTGCTGATAGTACCGGGCAGCTTTCTGGTAGTGGTCATCATTCCTCGCCGTTTCGGCCTGTGCCCGGTACCGTTCGTACTCGGATTCAAGATGGTTTTTTTGTGCACTCCGTTTGAGGGACATAAGTTAGAGGCTGGGTTGCGAATCCTCGATGTCAATGTCGATATCGTCAGTCTCAACCTCAACGTCGTCTTCGATATCGATCTGCTCTTTCGAGACATCTCCGGCCTGCATCTCTTGCATCAATTCGAGTTCTTCGGAGGCTTCGGAATCAAGATCCTGATCAAGGATTTCAACATCTAAGGCATCTTGTACCTGCTGCATGTCCTCCAACTCCAATCCGAACTGGGCCATCTGATCCATGACTTGGCTCTGTAGTTCCTGGGCGTTGAGTTCGTCGTCAAAGAGGTCATCCAAAACATAGTCTTCCTCATCATGCATGGACATGACCTCACGCATACCCTCAATTGAGATGATTGTCCCCAGCTTGACGCTGTTGGCCTTGTGTTTCTTCTTTTTTATTTTATATTTCTTCTTCTCAAATTTGGCCTTTTGAGCGTACTGCTGTTGTTTCATCTCATCAGCACTAGAGCCCTTCTCAAGCAGCTTTTGATATCGCTGCTGGTGTTTGTCCATCTCATTTTCAATCTGATTGAGGCTCTGCTCAAGTTTTGATTTATCTTGACGGAGCTCTCTCCGAGTGTAGACGCTCTCATCAAGCAAGGTTGCTGTATCAGCTGTACCGAACCGTTCCTGAACCCAATTTCGTAGTTCCATTGTTCTGTATTCCTAGTTTCGAACCGTATTGACTTTCCGTCGAGACATCCTACAGCTCCGGTTTTACCGTGAGGACGGTGCCAACAACGCCAATGACGGCACCAAGACAGGCAGCAATCACCAAGATCTTCATCTCACTCACGGTCACGGTCAACCATTGTTCCCCGACTGTTGCCTGCGTGTAGATGACACCGGTGCCGACAACAATCCCCGTTAATGCGCCTAGTGGAACTCGCCGCTCCATGAATTTGTACACGCCCAACATGAGGCCGATACCAAGGAGTAAGTTGATCCCAAATGCGCCGGCCGTCCACTGTAGCATACCCAGTTCCACGGAAAGTCACCGTGAATTATCAGTCATAGAGTAGCTACTTAAATTTTTGTACTAAATATAGTATAGTAGTTTTCTCCACTACGGATAATCAGAGAAAATATAAATTGAGAGCTTACGACAAGCTACCTAACAGCCCAAATAGAGACAGCTATTTATAGGATAAATGTAAACTAATTTGATAGGGTATTCAGCGATGGATCAACTAGAAACATTTTCTCACGTCAGGACGCCTGACAGACGAGGTCAAAAACAGAGAACCCATGGCTGATGGCGACGATGAGCGGTATCTATACACCGTTCAATACGATGGAGAAGCAGAACGAAAACGGGTCGAGTACCTCTTCAATAACTGGGATGAGGGTCAGATCAACACACCCAGCGGGCTGGTTAGAACCGCTGAAAACGTTGACCATGAGGAGCTATATGAGCAGGTCGCGACTAAGGTTCCAGAAGACCAAATCGAGGTTCATCGATTACAGTCTGCGACTCCGGACGTAGAATCAGAGACAATCAAGATCCAACAGGAGGTCGAGGCATCTATCGATGCTGTTGAGGGATTTCTTGATTACATGCTCTCAAAGAAGAAGGCGGTGTTACAGTCGGCCTCAAGAAACGAATATGAGATGTATACGAAAAAAGGGCGCGCAGATGTATCTTATACGCTTCGTGAATCAGACAGTGGGACGGTAACGGTTGGAGTTCGGGTTACAGGAGTGCCACCGGCTCCATCATTTCTTGCAGACTTCTTTGAGACAGAATTGAGTGAGTACGCAGCCAGCCAATCAGAGTAATACTATGACCGACTGCCAATCCAGACTCAACAAGATCACGCACACAGCGAATAGCGTTCTCGACATGGATCTTGCGGCACTGCAGCGAATGCCGGAGCGATCCCGTATCGAGAAATACAATGAGATTAAAGCGGACGAAGAAGAGTTGCGCTGGGAATTTGGAAAGGAGTGTCCGAATTACCTTACGAGTGACTCAAAAGAGCGTATCGCAGGGGAACTAACGTTATCACGATTACTGCTGGCCGCTAGCTTCTATAAGGATGGTGAGGTGCCTGCGGCGATGGGCGATGACTTCATCGAAGCCGAGTTAGAGGCCGTCGTTGAGTTCGACCGCTTCAAACAGTTTGACGCGTTAGACGAAGCACAGATCGAAGAACGCGTCCGTCGAATGGAAGGCGAGGTTTACGAACTCGTCCAGGAGTATACGTCCACGCAGATTGCAAACATGGACGAGTTGATCGATAATGCCGAAGTCCAACAGGGCGTCATTGAACGGTTGGTTGACCGGTATGACGACCGTCGGGAGCGGATTCGGCAAGGGTTCTTCGTCTATGTTGAAACCCACGGGCTGGAGCACATGGTCGAAAGCATTGAGGATGCAGTGGGCGCAGTCTCGGAGTCAACTGCAGAACGTGAACAGATTCAACAGCTACTCGAAGAGGAATTTGCTGACCTCGAAGCAACTCTTGAAAGTGGGTTTGAGAAACAGAAACTGAATGTTGAAACGAAACTGAGTCGCGTTGAGCGTGAAATTGCGAGTGAGGCAGTCGATACGGCAACGGTTCAACGACAACTACAACAGATTGAAACGGTCGATGACGATGCAATCGCGCGGCTGGATACTGCTTTGTCGCGAACCCGGGAATTAAAATCAAGACTTGATCAGAAGATTGAGCAATTGACAGCCGCCCGTGAGGACGCGATGAGCAGTGATATGGAGGAAGCAGGGCAAGATGCAGCCGATGTCGTGGACGCTGAGCTTGATCGGCTCAGAGACCAGCGATCAGAACTCGAACAAGAGATTAATCGGCTTGAATCCGAACGAGGAGAGATCAAATCGGCTCGCGAGCGGTTAGATCAGCGACAGCAGTCGTTGACACAACGCGCCAAAGAGGTTGAGTCGACAGGTGAAGAAGGTGGTATTGACGGCAGCGATGTTGTAACTGCATCAACTGCCCGCCTATTCGAGATGGATTATCTGGGCCGGTTCGAAACCAACATGTTCGAAGTTCCGAGTATCACCCTCCCAGATGAAGTTTTTGAGATTCCTGATGGGTACTGGGAAGGCCGTAGCGAGCGGCGAAGCGAGGCTACTCGGATGACAAACCTGCTACAAGAATACGATTCTGGCCCGAGTGAGACGCATCCAACGAATCCGACGGCCAGATACACCATTACTGAGAGCAAGTACCTTGGTCTTAGTGAACGGGCCAAGATGATTGTCGAGGCGACCGTTGTCTCACATCTCGAACCGCACGCAATAAATGGATTTGATAGTGAGCCCGCTAATCTTGAGGATCTCTTGAGCTTCGTGAACAGTGCGGTAGATGAGGCCTCAGATGAGGAGATTCCGTACCTCCTTGGGATCGCTTCACCGACTGGGTGGACAGAGCAAGTTCAGGATCTTGTTGTCGACGACGATATCGCACGCACGCGATTCAGCCGACATGTGAGTGTGTGTTTGGTTGATCTCAAGAGTGGTAGCCTGATGTATGACTCATCGGATCCTGTGATCACTGAGAACATTGGGCTGTTTGAGCGTGCCGTCCAAGCGGAGAACGTTGAAGAATGTGTTTCGATGATTCGCTCAGAGTATGCTGCTGACTTAGGTCGTGAGACAGTGATGCTCGAAGAAATCGTCGAGGAAACTGAGTACGAGAGTCACGTCATCAAACAAGCGTTTGACCGGCTTGAATCAAATGGAGATGGTGAGCAATTTTATGTGGATGAGCGGGGCTTGGCGATAGATTTTAGCGCGTAAGTAGCTGAAAGTCAAAATAAGCGGGATACATTTCCTCGCGATAAGTTAAAATACCGGTACTTCGTGGTATGGATAACCACAAAAGGAGTTATTATTAGCAATGAGTGATTGGACACGCCGCTCTGTCCTCGGATACGGCGTATCTTTGTCTGCTGGTATTCGACTCTCCGGCGATACCCCTATACTCAGACAGGTTGACACTGGATCAAACTCAGTTGCATTATATGGAGGCGATAGGCTAAACAGTGGTAGGTATCAAGCCGATCCGATCACACAACCAGCCGGAATTGAGTGGGAATACGAAGCCTCCGAGAGTGTTAATTCAGTTCCTGCCATTGTTGATGATCGAATTTTCGTAGGCACCGACGATCACGAATTACACGTGATCAATGCACAAACTGGAGAGGGAGAGGTTGCATATGAATCTGGATTAGAGGCCGATGAGTCACATCTGAGTGCGGTTCCTGCGGTACTGGATGGTACTGTATACATTACATTTTCTTCGAATGCTGGCAACCCAGTGAAACCGGAAAGCGAGGTTGTTGCACTTGACTCTAACACGTTTGCTGTCCAATGGAGGTTTGAACCTGAGAATACGATCTATGCATCTGTTGTTCCAACAGAATCAACGGTATATGTGGGAGCAGATTCGGAAATTTATGCTTTAGAGGCAACGAGTGGCCGAACTCGTTGGAGTACTGATACTGGGGAGAAGGGTTCTTTACCAAATGTAGTTCCAGCGATAACAGAAAATGCTATCATCGCACCAACTGTTGAAAGGGCTGCCTCAATATCCAGAGTATCGAGAGAGTCAGGAGAAGTTGACTGGGACTTTGGCGCAGGGTCTAGTATTAAGAGTAGTCCAGCGGTTGATTCAGGTACAGTCTATTTTGGAAGCTTCGATGAATCTCTGTATGCACTCGACCTGCAAAGTGGTATCAAAGAGTGGGAATTCCAAGCTGGTGATTTTGTGACGGGACATCCTTCAGTAGCTGATGGCACCGTCTATGTTGGGACACGTGGCAATACGTTGTATGCTGTTGATTCCAATTCGGGTGAGGAACAGTGGAGCTATGAATTCAGCAAGCGAGATACGGCGTGGGTGACTGGTAAGCCAGCGATCGTTGATGGTGTCGTCTATGTTGGGT
>Ga0209917_1001101_pt1 | contig 11014 bp, 7 predicted proteins | sample SalPon2_C_H2O_MG_FD_185710 | JGI IMG/M metagenome (GOLD analysis project Ga0209917, IMG submission 185710) | Salt pond water microbial communities from South San Francisco under conditions of wetland restoration - Salt Pond MetaG R2_C_H2O_MG... | ecosystem: Environmental > Aquatic > Non-marine...
TGGGGCGTCGACTGCCGGTGGATGTCGATGGTCGCGCCGAGGTCGTCGAGGATCTGGTAGAGCGTCCGGAATCGGGTGTAGTTGCGCCAGCAGTTGACGTAGGTGGTCTCGACGTCGAGGACCCCTCCCCGGAGTCGTTCGGTGACGAACTTCGAGATGCAGGTCTTGCCGGCGCCGCTGGGCCCAGTGACGATGGCCGTGTCGGCGGGTTCACCATTCGTGATTGGCTCGAGGACGCTGGAGAGATGATTGACTTCGGCGTCGCGATGCTCGACTTCTCGAGGGACGAACCCGGCTCGGAGGACACGAGCATCGCGGATCATGCGGTACTGACAGGTTTTGCGTCAGATCTTAAAAGCGTGTCTGGGTTATTTCCGGAAAGACGCTATCGGGGGGTCCTATAGTCGTGACGACTGAACGCAGTCATCTGACTTTTGTTTACGGAACGGACGATTTCCAGAAACTCAGACCAGTCATCAGGACAGCAAGTTATGAATTTGTGACTGCACCTCCTCGAATACTCTTTCAGCTGTCTCAACATCAGGGGATCCAGTGATAACGACTTTCCCGGATCCAAACAGCAAGACGACACAGGGAGCGTTGTGCGGACGGAAAATCAGGCCAGGGAACTGCTCGGGTTCGTATTCAGTATTTTCGAGTCCCAAGCCAATCGCGAGAGCATTTAAATTGAGTGTTCGGTTAAGATCAGCTGTGCAGACAAAGTTCTGAACGGAAAACCACTTATCGTCCGGTGATTCAAGTATTCCCACTTCGGTTAGCAGTGTAAGGAATTTCGAGCGAGCCGCTGATGCGTCACTCTCAGAATCCGCTCCGGTGATAATGTACTTGCCCGTCCGATAGAGGGTGATGAGTGGAACAGATTCACTGAGCCGAAAGTACGCACCAGGATACTTGTCTGGGTTGTAGTCGACAACATCGTCTAATTCAGAGGCCACCGCTTCTAGATCTATCTCGACATTCAGCGAACCAGACGCGACAACATTGACGATTTCCACCATCAGCGTTCTATAGTGAATGATTCAGTGTCTTGAGTTATAGTCTTCCGATAACCTATCGGCAATGGATTGTATATGACTTAGCGAGAGTCAAGGATGCTCTGAATCACCTCTCTGTTTTGGGAGCTGGTTTCGACCTCTTTTTCTAATTCCTGCACCTTATGCTCAAGATTCGATGTGGGATTCGACGCATTCTCCAACCAAAGCTGGATCTTCTCTTGGTCCCACTTTCGGTTGATCATCATGAAGGGAATGAGCTTGTACAACAAGCTCCGAAGAAACTCGGTATCACGGTTATTTATCGTCACATCAACCTTCTCATGGACGAGCGAATTTCGTTTGTTCTTGACCTCTTTGAGCCGTCGTTTAAGCAGACCGTCACCATACTCTTCATTACTAATGACGGCTTCCGCCCTAGGAACGACGTTTTCCATCGGTTCATCACCAAAGAGGCAAAGCGTCTCTACGGCCCGCCAGTAATCAAGAAATGCCTGCCGGCGATTAGACTCAGTCGCTCCATACTGGAAGTTCCGGAACGCGTTGATAATCTTTTCCTCTATGGCATTGGCGGTGTTCAGATAAGGATGAAGAGTGAGGCGGTGCGTTTTCTGAGTGCTCTATGCCCGAAAACGACCGCCTCGACGGCTGTTTGAACGAGATCGAGTTAGGGTTTGTGGAACGAGAGGCGACACCGAAATTACTGATGAAGCTCGGTATTCAACTCCATCTTGCTGGTCTATCACTTTCGAATACAGTTTCTGTTCTTGAGATATTCGGTGTCAGTCGAGCTCGGTCGACTGTTCACAACTGGGTTCACAAGGCAGAGCTACAGCCCGAAGCTGGTCGAAGCCCGGATCACGTCGCGGTTGACGAGACCGTGATCCAACTCAATGATGAGCAGTATTGGCTGTACGCGGCTGTCGATCCCGAAACAAACGAATTACTGCATACACGGCTTGAACCGACGACAAACAAGGCAATTGCTCACGCATTCTTTGCCGAGCTTCGTGAGAAACACACCGTTGACGACGCTGTGTTTCTCATCGATGGCTCACACTCACTGAAAGACGCCTGTCGTCGTCACGGCCTCGATTTTAAATATGAAAAACACGGAAATCGGAACAGTATCGAACGTGTCTTTCGAGAACTAAAACGCAGAACTATCGCTTTCTCAAACTGTTTCAGCAACGCCGAAGCAGAAACTGCCGACGACTGGCTCAGATCATTCAGCTTCGCATGGAATCAGCTTATCTGAACACTACCATGGCATTCGGGTTATTAAGAGGTGGGATCTGCCCATATCGAATTTCGAGCCGCTCCTGACGGTCTTTCAACATATGAATCGGCTGCCGGGGTGAGATATCATCGTCGAAATGAGCGCTGTGGTAGCCGTCGCCGTCTCGGAGAATGTAAACGAACGGGAGACGGAGCTCCGACCAAGGTCGATTCCAGACAGTTCTCCCATCGAATCCATTCGAGTGACTCCATGGGAACAAGCAGTAGATGAGCTGACCGAGTATGACTCCCAAATGTCGCTCGGCAACCTCGAGAACGTGCTCTGGATCGCGGGAGGCATACTCGAACTCCCAGTAGGTGAATCCATCCTCAAACTCGTTTGGCACCTGATCGAACTGGTCAGCAAACGCGTCGTCCTTCAGGGCCGGGTCAGCGAATTTATCAATCCACTCAGCCATTCCGACCTGGTCGAAGCGATGATTCTGGAACCCCAACTCATCACGAGGGAGTTCCGGTGAGATATTCAGTGGCACTCCCAGAGTATAGTGTTCAAGTGTTGAACCCGTGATTTCGTCGGGTAACTGGTCGAAACTGGTTTCGAACTCTTCTATCGGATCGGTTTGCTGGCTTGCTTCGTCGAGGAGGTCGCGAACTCGGCGGTCTAGCTCGTCTGTCGAAACACGGAGCCCATCTGAATCGGCAGGAAATTCAGAAAGGATGTACTGGATCAGCGTGTCTAAGCGACGCTCTCTGGCTGCACCTCGAAGGGGAGAACTGATCTGGCCTTCGAGATCAACGAGCTCGAGTGCTTCTTCGACATAGGCGCGATCAAGCTCTGCCATTCGTTGCGTACGTATTCTATCATGGGATTACCGCTCCCAAATAGATTGTCTCTCTCAGACGATCTACTCAAAAGTTTAAAAAGGTGTACGGAGCATGGTTGGGTATGGCAAATTATCGTATAACACTCGCAGAGGTGAAATATGTCTGACAAGCAGGCGGAGGAAATCAAAGAACGGCTCAACAAGGAACTCTCGCTCGATAACTTCGATAGCGATTATCTTCCTCAAGAAGAGGCTGCTACTCAGTTCTTTCAGGATCTCTTCGTTCAGGTGCTCAATTTCAATCAGACCACCTCTGCACTGGGTGATGCTACTTGGGAGGATCTCAAAGTACACGAGTGGCGGGATTCAGCGAGGGCAACGGCTGCACGGCTCTTTGCAGAATACCGAAACTTCCGAGTGACATACGTCGAGCTGGAATCTTTAACGCGAACGGCAGAGCGTAACGCGATTCAAAGTCTCACTCGATCGTCTCAGACAGGTGGATGGGCACTCGATGGATCGTTCCTGGCAGTTTTCCATGCACCCGACGAGGAGGTCTGGCATCTTGTTACGCCCTACGAGGAAGGCAACGACGACATCAGCAAAGGTCGTCCTGTCCTTCGTCGATATACTTTGGGAGAAGGGGAAACGCACCGGACGGTAGCTGAGCGGCTTTCGCTGATGGATGCCAGCAAGCCCCGTCGTCTCGCGGATAGGATTGACGAGGCATTCCACGTCAAGCCAGTCACGGAAGACTTCTACGAGAAATACAAAAACGCATTTGAAACTCTAAGCGACGAGCTCCGCGACGATGGGCTGGATATAGAAAAAGCCGATCGGTACGCCCACGTGACGCTCAACCGGTTGATGTTCTTCTATTACTTGCAGAAAAAGAGCTGGATCGGAGGTCGGAAAGACTTCGTCTCTTGGTTCCACGAGCAGTATCAGGAGTCGGATGACAGCGGTGTTTTCCACGAAAAGTGGCTTTCAACGCTGTTTTTCGAGGGCATGAACAATCCCGCCAGCGAATCTATTGATGCGGGCCTTCCAGATGACGTCGAGGGCGTCATCGCCGAGCTCGCAGAAATGAACGGCGGGCTGTTCAAGCCAACCGATCTCGACGACAACGATGTATATATTTCAGATAGCACTCTAGAGACGGTGATTGAGGATTTCCTTGAGCAATACAACTTCACCGTCACGGAAGAGAGTCCATACGACATCGATGTCGCCGTCGATCCGGCGATGCTCGGCAAAATCTATGAATCTCTAATCGCCGAACAAGAACGTGGTGAAGCTGGCATCTTCTATACGCCTCGTGATGAGGTCGACTTGATGTGCCGGATGGCACTGTACGAACAGTTCTGTGACCATACTGATGAGCTTGATTCCGATAGAAGGCAACAGATCGTCGAATTTGTCTTCAGTGAACCAGAGGACTGGAGCCCTGAAGACGTCGACGAAACGAAAGGCTGGAAGGATACTCTACATGAACTGAGTATCGTCGATCCAGCATGTGGTAGCGGCGCGTTCCTTGTCGGAATGAAGCAGGTCATCGCCGAACTCTACCGAAAGCTAAACACGGCGTTGGATTACGATCTCAAAGAGCAGATAATCAGTGAGAATCTCTACGGTGCTGATGTTAAAGACTGGGCCGTCCGTGTAGCAGAGTTCCGGCTCTGGCTCTCTCTGGTAGAAGGAGAGGACGAGCTACCGGAGCAGCGTCCAGTCCTACCGAATTTCACCTTCAAACTTATTGATGGAGATAGTATCGTTCAATCAATCAATGGAGAAACGATTCACTTTGATGAATTAGTCAAAACGGCCTCCGGCGATGTCTACAAGCAACTGGAACAGGTGAGAGATCTCAAAGAAGAACACTACTACGGTGAATCCGACCTCGATAAAGAAGAGATCGAACAGGAACAACGGGAACTCCTTGTTCGGTATATTGATGATCAAATCGAATCTCTGAAATCCGATGCACAAACTCAGGCAACGATTTCTGGAGAGACGACTGAGGATTCTCAAGAACTATCTGCTAAAGCTGAGCAGCGAATTGAGGACCTGGAAGAAACTAAAGAGACGATCAGGAATCTTGACAATCTGTTCGTATGGGAGCTGACGTTCCCTGAGCTGATGTTGGACGGTGATGGCGGATTTGATATCGTCATTGGAAACCCTCCGTATGTCAGAAACGAAGACATCATCAAACAGGATCTCGATCAGGACCAGCTTGAGGAGCTGGGCGAAGACGAGGTTGAGCGAAGAAAATCACAGTACAAGACTGACCTGAACACCTACATCGAGCGGAACTTCGATATCGATGCCGGTGGGCAAATTGACCTCTACCTCTACTTCTTCTTCGCGGGAGTCGATCTTCTCCGGACAGGTGGGACTCTGAATCTCATCACCTCGAATTCATGGCTGGACACCGAGTTCGGAGAAGCCATACAGGAATTGCTACTCTTAGAGACGGAGCCGAAACACGTTCTCGATAATGTTTCTGAACGGAGTTTCGAGGAAGCAGATATCAATACCGTCATCACGTCAGCTCAGAAGAAATCGAAACCGATCCTTGGTGGTTCGATGGACTTCGTATCGGTGGATGTGCCGTTCAGTTCTCTCGGCCTCACCGATTTCTCGAAAGTCCTGACTGGTGAGGATGAGGACTACTTCGTTATGTATGAGGAAGTGGCGAGAGTGCTTCTTACCGACGAGTTCCGACGGATTCGGATCACGGCAGACTCCCTCTGGCGACTAGGTGGAGGAACAGCAGACAAGAGGAAAGTCGACCTTCCGAACGAAACCTCCGATGATGACTTTGTTTATTCGGAGAAGACTGGAATCAATCGTGAGCAGCGAGGACTCGAGTCTTTTGCGGATGCGGACTATACTCCGCCACGAGCAGAGGGAGAATATGACGGCGAAAAGTGGGGTCAGTTTATCCACGCACCTGACTCATTCTTTGACTTCTTAGCTGCTGGAGATGACGCCCTAATACAATTAGATAGTCTTGGAAAGGTCGATTCTGGGCTCAATACAAGAGCAAACCGTTTCTTCTACTTATATGACGTTCCACGCGAAGAGTGGGATGATGTAACGGTTGAGAATCACTCTGGAAACACTTATCCGGATGACTGTCAAGTAGTCCGCTCCGAGATTGGAACATGGAAAGGCAGAGGATGTGAACCTCCAATTGAAGACACGTACTGGCTGATTGAACGGGAGTATCTTAGAACAGTCATCCAATCTCCCCGCCAGTCAATGTCCATTGAGTTCGATGTTGAGGAATTAGATACATTCGTCCTCTCTGTATATGAGGACTGGCCAGATTTGAAGGGCACCTATACACGCGATTATATTGAGTACGCTAAATCTTCAAAGAAAGTAACACGAAAAAGCAATGGCGATACCGTTGAGGCCTTAAAAACTCATCAGAGGCCAGAGCTGAGCAAGCGGAAACAAAGCATGAACGACGGTAGCAACGCCGTCTGGTGGTATGAAATCCTTGACAAGAACTACAGTAGATTGCTGCTTCCAAAATCTTGTGGATATGGCTTCCGAGTGATGCTGTCCTCAGAACTTGTTCCTGTGGACAACAATCTCTACTGTTTCGTCTTCGATGAGGAGCCTTCAGAAGACGAATTGGTGGGGATGACGCTGTATATGAACTCCACAATTGTGGCCCTACTCCGAGAACTCTATGGCCGGTCAAATCTCGGTCAAGGGGGCCTGAAGACGGAAGGCGTCGATTGGTCGCGGATGCCCATCCCGGATTCGGATACGTTAACAGAGATAGCGGATTCCTATGGAGATACTTCTGACCTGTTCAGTCGGAAGATTGAGAAGATATGGGATGAGGTAGACAAAGAAGATAAAGAACGGCTAGATCGGGTCGTGTTCGATGAAATCGGTATTGATCCCTCCCTCGCAGAGGAACTCCAGAAGCGGACAGTAGAGCTGGTCCAGGCGAGAAAGAAACGGGCGAACAGCAAATAGATCAATCAAATGGTCTCGATCAACCGAATAAGTAGACGAGAGGTGAAGTCGCACCTATGAACGATAACGACGTCACCAGCATCATCGACAATCAGCGATACTCCCATCTCGATAAGGTCCTGAAATCAGGACTGAATAACGAAAACGTAGATCGAGTCCGCATCGCCGTCGGATATCTCTATATGAGCGGCCTCAAACGTCTCCGCCCTGAACTCGACGAATTCCTCGATAACGGCGGAACGCTTCAGGCCCTAATGGGGAACCCAGACCAACAAGGGCTGGACGAACTCATCGAGGCCCATCAGAATCTCCGTCTCACAGGAACGAAGTTCCGACAGGCAAGCAACGTCCAGTGGAGCGAACGGCCGGAAATCCGCGCTGACACCGCTGAAAACTATTCGAACCAATTGCTCTACGAGGATCCAACAGCGGAGAATCAAGCCTTCTTCACGAAACTCGTGGAGTGGTTGGAGCAAGGCCGAATCGAACCCAAACTGTACCTCGAGGAGCGATTCCACGCGAAAGCCTATCTCTTTGAGAAGGACGAAGGCGACATCTTCTCACCCCAGGATGTCGGTGTCATTGGTTCGTCGAATCTCAGTCTCAGTGGCCTCCACAGTAATACCGAACTCAATGCGCCGGTGTATAATGAAAAGGTCTGTCAGCTGAAGGAGTGGTTCGATGAACTGTGGGACGACGCCGAGGAATTCGATACTGAACTACTGGACGTCTTTGAGGACTCGTGGGTGGCAAATAATCCAGGATACGTGACTGGCGAAGGTGAACCCCCTGCGATTCCCGGTAACGAACTTCCTGGCGATACCACCGAAACGCTCCGCGAGGTCAGTGGTGGATCGGGACTGCCGGCACCGTACATTGTCTATACTAAAATTCTATATGAACTCTACAAAGAGACGCTGGAAACCGCCGAAGACTACCTCCAGTCGTTCGACGTCTATGAGGATCTCTACGACTTCCAGCAGTGGGCCGTGAACCGTGGCATTCGCATCGTCAACAAGTACGACGGCGTGCTAGTCTCCGACGTCGTCGGGATGGGGAAGACGTTCGTAGGCCTCGGTCTCCTCGAACACTTCCATGCTCGCAATCGGTTGCGTGGTGAGAAGGGGAAGATGCTGATTATCTCCCCGAAGCATCTCCAGCCGACGTGGGAACGGATGGTCAACCGGCGCTACAACTTCAACGCCGAGGTCATCAGTCTCGGGCATGTCTCGAAAGAGGACTACCACGAGGTCCTTCTGGAGGAGCACGACGATACGACAGTTTGCCTTATTGACGAGGCTCATCACTTCCGAAACGACGACACAAACCGGTACGATAACCTCCAATCCTTTTTGCCGACGGTCAACCAGACTATCCTGCTGACTGCGACGCCGTATACAAAGAGCGCGTTCGACGTCTACAATCAGATTAAACTCTTCCACATTGAGGATATCACACCGATTCCGATCACACCGCCGAACCTCCAGGAGTTCACGAAGCTGGCGGAGAACGGTGAGAAGGACCTGTCGAACCTGCTCGGCCATGTGATGGTTCGTCGGACTCGTCAGGACATCATTGACCAATACGGTGAAGAGGACGATGATGGACGAGAGTATCTTCAGATGGATGGCGAACGTCGATACCTCCCAGATCGCCATCTCCAGACGGTTAACTACAATCTGCACGAGACGTACTCAACAGGCGATGGAGTCAGTAATTCACTCTATGATCCAATCGTCGATACGCTTGAAGAGCTCACGTTCGCGCGGTATTCGCTTGGCCAAGAAGATTATCTGAAGAACGAATTCGCACATCGCGATCCGTATCAAAATCTCTCGTCGATGGGGCGCAGCATTCGAGGGCTGATGAAATCCAACCTCCTGAAGCGATTAGAGAGCAGCGTTCACGCGTTCTATACCTCACTGAACCGAATGCTGCGAAGTTACCGGATGTTCCGCGATCTCCTAGACGAGGGAACAGTGGCGGTCGGTAGCGATGTCTCGGAGCTAATTAACAGTGGCGAGCAAATCGACTACGTTCTCGAAGAGATCGACCGAATGGTAGAGGATAAGGAATATGCAGAGTACGAAACGTATGCATTCCATCTTGACGATTTAAAGCGTGATCTCGAAGCCGACATCCAACTCCTCTCCGATCTCCAGTCGACACTCGAACCCTTCCACGAGGAGATACAGCACGATTTCTCGATGGACGATAAAGCGGAACAACTACGACAGCTGCTCACTGAACTTCGCTTCGGGTCACACGAAATCCTGGAACGCAGTGATAATGCCGAGAAGCTCATCGTATTCACACAGTTTACTGATACGGTGGAGTATCTGGAAGCTGCGTTCGAACAATTCCAAGACAACGGACAGCTCCCTGCCGATGTTCGATTTGCGAGTGCGAGCGGCGATTCTTCGAACGTCGAAGAAACTATTCAGCGGTTCGCACCTGATGCGAACGATGCCCGAGATAGCGTGGACCCAGGTGATGAGATCGATATCCTGTTCGCAACCGATGTCGCCGGAGAGGGTGTGAACCTTCAGGATGCCAATCTCGTCATCAACTACGATCTACACTGGAATCCGCTTCGCCTTATCCAGCGCATCGGTCGTGTTGATCGCCTTGGGAGCGGCCACGACCATATCTATGCGCTGAATTTCCTCCCCGAAACTGAACTCGAGGAAGAGTTAGGTATCGTCGAACGAGTCGAAGACCGAGTTCAGGAAATCGGCCGCGTCCTAGGGGAAGACGGGGCGATTCTGAGCCCCGAGGACAATATCAACCGGTCGTACATGGAGGACATCTACGCCGAGGAAGACATCGAGAAGGTTGAAGACGACGTGAATGAGATCATCGGTAGCGACGACCTCATCGGTCCAGCATCTAATCTCCAAGATCTCAAGCAAGAGCATCCCGACTTGCTGACCTGGCTCGAAGACCGCGACGGTATCAGGAGTGCGATGGAGTGGGATCGAGACTACGATGGCGTTGTCATCGTCTATCGGCAGGGTGAGTATACGACGCCGTATTTGGTGGCTTTCCCATCTGAGGGTGGAAAATCCCTCGAATCAGAGGAGAAGGATACTGTCGTGGAGACAGTTGTTTGTCCCGTTGACGAACCGGTTGCCGACGTAGATGCCGAGACCTTTGATGATCGGTATGAACAAGCTGTCCAGGTCGCTCGAACGGAGTTCGGCGAAGACATGGGTGAACGACGTCGCTTCCAACAGGAGGCACAACGTGGAGCTAGTGTCGACCGTGAATACGTCATTGAAGAGCTCGGGGAAATCTCGGCATCAGTCGAAAATCCCGATCAGCAGCGGACTCTCGCACGGTATCAGGATATAGTGGAGACTGTCTCAGCCGACCAGATTATCGATGAATTTGGTACACTTCGTGATGAAGAGATCACTGGCGATGAACTCGTAGAGGCAGTTGTAGAGATCATGTCCCGGTACAACCTCGAGGAGCGATATGAAGAACGACAACAGTGGGCCGAAGAACAAGAGGAACCACCACACGTCGTGGCGGGAATGTATCTCAAAGGAAGCGCTGACTAAGCAGCTGGCACACTACTGTTGCGCTACTCTAGCTGAAGTTCAAATAGCAATAGGAGCAAACTCCTAGATGTGACCGAACTGAGCCAGCTTCCAACGACAGAATCGGGACATGTAGTGAAACGGCACTCAATGCCGTGGCTAGAAGGATTGACAGAGCGAAGCGAGAAGGAGCTCAAAGCCGCAGTAATTCCGAAGCCTGCCAACTTCTCCGGGAGTACGTATCCAACGGATATTTCGACTATTCTAACAGGTCCTGAAAACCGTCGACGCCCTATCCATGCTGACTCTGTGAACGCAGGCATTACGGTGAAATAACAGCTCTGTAATATCAATATACGTATGGGCTCGGAGACTCGTTGAACGACGCCTA
>Ga0209917_1001105_pt1 | contig 10994 bp, 9 predicted proteins | sample SalPon2_C_H2O_MG_FD_185710 | JGI IMG/M metagenome (GOLD analysis project Ga0209917, IMG submission 185710) | Salt pond water microbial communities from South San Francisco under conditions of wetland restoration - Salt Pond MetaG R2_C_H2O_MG... | ecosystem: Environmental > Aquatic > Non-marine...
GGCCATGGGATGGAATCGTTGTGAAGAGTGCAACTAAGAGTGCGATACCACTCGCGACGGTCGCACTCGCTACTGTCGTTCCAAGTGGACTCTTGATCCAGTTACGAATCATCATCAACTCCGGCCTGTTCCGCCACGTCTTCCATAATATCGAGGTTGTTCATCATTCTGTCTGAGAGGAAGTACATCTGCCCGTACTTGTCGCCCTCCGTGGTCACGATATTGCTCTCTTCGAGGACTTCGAGGTGGTGCTGTACTGTTTTGTAGTTCAAATCTAGGTCATTCGACAATTGATTGGTGTTTCGTGGCTGGTCGTTGAGTGCGCGGAGGATACGAAGCCGATTGCGGCCTCCACGAGAGCCACCAATGAGCCACCAGAGCAACTGCCGCATCTATTAAGTGTTCATCTGGTCGGTGCAAATATATTCTGTCTCGGTTCGAACGATACGACGGCCTCGAATTAATCACCAATCCAAGAGATAATTCGATCAGCGATTTCACCGTTATTATCGTCTTGCATCATGAGATGTGTATTTCCGGATATCCCTTCGTCCGGAAGGCTAAGCAGCGTCGATGCGGGACTTGTCTCTCCTGCGAGTTCTGCAGTTGTCTGTGTTGCTTCCTTGCGACCAGTCTGTCCACGCTCGTCGACATAATCGCCATACACACCCATAAACGGTGCATCGCCACCCATCTCCGCCACAGTTTGGGGGTCAGTCGGCGCACCGACTGGCTCAACTGCGACGATCCGTTCAACGAGGTCTGGCATAGCTTGTGCAACCGTGAATCCGGAACTACCGCCCGCTGAGTGAACGAGCAGCACCCCCGGACCAACACGATTGAGAAGCGCCTCTAAGGCGGCAGTCTCTTGGGGTGGTGCAAACCGACTCCCACCGCCACGTCCACCCGTCTGGCTTCCACTTTGTCTACCGCCACCTCCGCCACCAGTGCTAACGTATGCGGGGAATGACGCAACGAGTTGGTCGACTGACTCGACCGGGTATCGAACGTCCTCGTATGGGTCACCGACTTCAGAGCCGAACCCCCACGTCGGCCATGCTCGATCGATAGACCAGCGAGAGAGTGACGCAGAGTCAGAGTTCTGGAGGGCAGCAGTGTCTAAGCCACCTGAATCGACGTTTCGAGGGGGATTGAATACATACACTGGATGGCCAGCTTCGGCAAAGTACTCCACCCAGCCGCGTCGACCGTCAGGTGTCGTCCGATAAATGTACGGTGACAACCCAAGACCGGGCACCATTACGACGGGTGACTTGTCGGTGGCCGTATCGGGCCGTGTATATACGACTTCAGCACGTCCGTCGATGACCGTACTACTGCTTGTGTCTGCGTTGCCGACGTAGAAGTTACCGAACGTCGGAGAGTCGTCATTCTGTTGTTCGGATTGCGGAGAGGTCTGTGTATTGGTGTTCGGTCCGCTGTTGTCTGTTGTGCTGTTGCACCCTGCGATAGTCGCAGCAAGTGCGACTCCAGTTGCGCGAAGAAACGCTTTCCGAGAGATACCCGATAACATACAGGTCGTACTGGCCGGGGATCTAACTTAGTTGATTGCCGAAATCGGCCACAGGTTAGGCACAAATTCATTCCAGTTCATACAGAACGCCCGATATTGACAGGTGATAGTAATTTAAGGTAATACTGTGTCGCCCAGAGCGTATACATTGAGAGCGCCAGTCTCAACTATCAGACGAGATAGTTGAGTGAGGCGCGGTGGCGCGTGCCTGCGAGCGGCCGCCGCCTCCGGCGGCCGCGAGTCAGCACGCGCGAGGGAGTCGGTGGTCCGGAGCGACGCGGAGGACGACCGACGAGGTTGGGGAGGCGTGAGGCGCGGTGCTGTGCGGGGCGGGACTCGAAGGGGCAGTCGCGAGGGCGACGGCGCGCGACGCAAGCACCGCAGGGAGCGAGTGAAACGAGCGACCGAGGAGCGTGGTTCGAGACGCCCCCGGCGTCTCGTCGTCACGAAAGGCGCGAAGCGCCTTTCGAACGACAGCGAGCGCACCGAGTCCTCGCAACTGGGGCTTTGGAGGCGGTTTCCCCGGAAGCAGAGTACAACCGAGCGACCGGGGCTTTGACGATGTTCTCCGCGGGCCCGACGAAACAGTTGGCCGACGCGGCGGCGTGGATTGTCACGCCCTCGGCCACGCATCAGTAATCAGCGTCCCGGCACCGATTTACCGCTCCTCTACGACGTACTGAGTACATGGACGAACGCGTACGCGAGCACGCCGAGGTGCTCGTCGACTGGAGCGCGCGGGTCGAGGCCGGCGACGACGTCGTCGTCAGCGTCGCGGAGGACGCCCACGAGCTGGGCGTCGCGGTCGCCGCGGCGCTCGGCGAGCGCGGCGCGAACGTGACGACGCTGTACGGGTCGAGCGAGCTCTCCCGCGCCTACCTGAAGGGCGTCGAGGCCGGCGTCGACGGCGACGTCGACGCGGACGACTTCGACGCGGACCCAGCCGTCGACCGCGCTGTCTTCGAGGCGGCCGACGCCTACCTCCGGATCGGGGGCGGGCGCAACACCACCGCGAGCGCGGACGTCGACCGCCCGACGCGGCAGGCGTACGCGAAGGCCCGGCAGGGCGTCCGCGAGGCGCGGATGGACACCGACTGGGTGTCGACGGTCCACCCGACGCGGAGCCTCGCGCAGCAGGCGGGGATGGCCTACGAGGAGTACCAGGAGTTCGTCTACGACGCCGTCCTCCGCGACTGGGAATCGCTCGCCGACGAGATGGCGCGGATGAAGGACGTCCTCGACGCGGGCGAAGCGGTCCGGATCGTCACCGAGCGCGACGGCGCGCCCGACACGGACGTGACGATGTCGATCGACGGTCGCACCGCGGTGAACTCCGCCGCCTCCGTCGCGTACGACTCGCACAACCTGCCGAGCGGGGAGGTGTTCACCGCGCCGTACGACACCGCGGGCGAGGTGTTCTTCGACGTGCCGATGACCATCGACGCGACCCGCGTGCGGAACGTTCACCTCGCCTTCGAGGAGGGCGAGGTCGTCGACTTCTCGGCGGAGGCGGGCGAGGACGCGCTCGCGGAGATCCTCGACACCGACGACGGCGCGCGGCAGCTGGGGGAGCTCGGGATCGGGATGAACCGCGGCATCGACCGGTTCACCGACTCGATCCTCTTCGACGAGAAGATGGGCGACACCGTCCACCTCGCGGTCGGCCGCGCCTACGACGCCTGCCTGCCCGAGGGCGAATCGGGCAACGACAGCGCGGTCCACGTCGACATGATCACCGACGTGAGCGAGCGCTCGCGGATGGAGGTCGACGGCGAGGTCGTCCAGCGGAACGGGACGTTCCGGTGGGAGGACGGGTTCGAGGCGGAGGACTGACACCGCCAGGGACAGAGACGCGGCGAGGGCCGGGCGGCGGTAGACGGACGGCGGCTATTCGATCGCCGCCTCGATGGCGTCTTCGAGGTCCGCGACGATGTCCGCGGGGTCCTCGATGCCGACGGAGAGGCGCACCATGTCGGCGGTGACGCCGGCGGCCTCCTGTTCTTCCTCCGTCAGTTGCTGGTGCGTGGTCGACGCCGGGTGGATGACGAGCGTCTTGGCGTCGCCGACGTTCGCGACGAGCGAGGCGAGGTCCGCCTCCTCGACGGTCGCCCGCGCGGCCTCGTAGCCGGCCTCCAGCCCGAACGTGAGCATGCCGCCGTAGCCGCCGTCGAGGTACTCGGTCGCCTCCTCGTGGGTCTCGTGGCTCTCTAAGCCGGGGTAGTTCACCCACGCGACCTCGTCGTGGTCCTCGAGGTACTCGGCGACAATCCCGGCGTTCTCGCAGTGGCGGTCCATCCGCAGCGGCAGCGACTCCGTCTGCTGGAGCGTGTTCCACGCGTCGAACGGCGACTGCTGGTCGCCCAGGTCGCGCAGGCCGCGGGTGATCGCGGCGAAGGTGAAGGCGGCGTCGCCGAAGCGCTCGGCGAAGTTGATCCCGTGGTACGCGGGGTTGTCCTGCGCGATCTCCGGGTACTTCTCGGCGTGCTCGGCCCAGGGGAACGAGCCGCCGTCGACGACGACCCCGCCGACCGTGGTGCCGTTGCCGGTGAGCCACTTCGTCGTCGACTCCCAGACGAGGTCGGCCCCGTGTTCGAGCGGGCGGCAGAGGTACGGCGTCGCGAACGTATTGTCGACGAACAGCGGCACGCCGTGGTCGTGGGCGATGTCCGCGATGCGCTGGATGTCGGGCGTGACCAGCGCGGGGTTCCCGATCGTCTCGAGGTGGACGTACGCGGTGTCCTCGTCGATGGCCTCGGCGTACCCCTCGTAGTCGAGCGGGTCGACGAACCTGGTCGAGACGCCGCGGCGCTCGACGGAGTGGGTGAGGTAGGTGTAGGTGCCGCCGTACAGCGCCGAGGAGGTGACGATGTTGTCACCCGCCGAGGCGAGCAGGAACGTCGTCACGTCGAGCGCGGCCATCCCCGAGGCGGTCGCGACCGCGCCGACGCCGCCCTCGAGCGAGGCGATCCGCTCTTCGAGGGCGGCGTTCGTCGGGTTCATCAGCCGCGAGTAGACGTTGCCGGCCTCCTCGAGGCCGAACAGGTCAGCGGCGTGGTCGGCGTCGTCGAACTGGTACGCGGTCGTCTGGTAGATCGGCGTCGCGCGCGCGCCGGTGGTCGGGTCCGGGTCCGCGCCGGCGTGTACGCTTCGCGTGCTGAATCGGGGAGCGTCGGCCTCCTCGTCTGCTGGCATGGATCTCTGTTCCCCCGCCGCGTAGTTAAAGCCGGCCGGCCTACGCGGACGTTTCCGGTATCTCCGAGACCACCGCCGCGGGGCTCCGAGTCGACGGTCACGGAGCTCCGAGACGACCGCCGCGGCGGCGGATCCGCAGATGTGAGACGGTCCGACGGTGCGCTCGTGCCAACCGTTAACAGCGTCGGGCCGTAACTCGACGTATGGGAACACAAGGTCCGCGCGGCGATTCCGCCGAGCTGGAAGAGGTGCTGGCGGAGATCCCGGACGGGGTCTGGCAGTACCTCGCGCTCGGCGTCGCCCTCCTCGTCGGCGTCGCCCTCCTCGGGCAGAGCCTCGTCTTCGGCGTCGCGGCGCTCGCAGTGCTGTTGGCGGCCGTCACGGTCGTCAGCGCCGTCGAGATCGTCGACGCCTACGACAAGGAGGCGCTCACCGTCTTCGGCGAATACCGCCAACTGCTCGAACCGGGCGTCCACCTCATCCCGCCGTTCGTCTCGCGGACGTACGCGTTCGACATGCGGACGCAGACGATCGACGTGCCGAGCCAGTCGGCGATCACGCGGGACAACTCGCCCGTGACCGCCGACGCGGTCGTCTACATCAAGGTGATGGACGCGAAGAAGGCGTTCCTCGAGGTCGACGACTACAAGAACGCCGTCTCGAACCTCGCGCAGACCACCCTCCGCGCCGTCATCGGCGACATGGAGCTCGACGACACGCTCTCGCAGCGGGAGCTGATCAACGACCGGATCAACGAGGAGCTCGACGAGCCGACCGACGAGTGGGGGATCCGCGTCGAGGCCGTCGAGGTCCGCGAGGTGAGCCCCTCGCAAGAGGTCCAGCGCGCGATGGAGCAGCAGACCGGCGCGGAGCGCCGCCGCCGCGCGATGATCCTCGAAGCGCAGGGGGAACGCCGCTCCGCGGTCGAGCAGGCGGAAGGTGACAAGCAGTCCAACATCATCCGCGCCCAGGGTGAGAAGCAGTCGCAGATCCTCGAGGCGCAGGGGGACGCGATCTCGACAGTCCTCCGCGCCCGCTCCGCCGAGTCGATGGGCGAGCGCGCCATCATCGAGCGCGGCATGGAGACCCTCGAGGAGATCGGCAAGGGTGAGTCCACCACCTTCGTCCTGCCGCAGGAGCTCACCAGCCTCGTCGGCCGCTACGGCAAGGCCCTCTCGGGCTCTGACGTCCAGCAGATGGAGGGATTGGAAGGCAAGGAGTTCGACGAGGAGACGGAGAAGCTCCTCGGGTTGGAGGACATCGAGAGCGCCCTCGAACAGCTCGACACGGTGGCGGACGACGACCTCCGGACTGACGAGACGCGGGACGGCGACGCGGCCCGCGACGTCGACCTCGCCAAGCAGGAGGCGGCGACCCGGGAGGCCGACCGCGACATCGAACTGGAGGCGGAGAGCGAGCGGCCGGGGAACTGATCCCGACTCGCTGCTGCCACGCGTCGACGACGAAAGGGATCGCCGCGGCCGCGCCGACTACTGGTGGCGATCAGCTCTCACAGGCTCGACACTCGAGAATGTCTCGACTGAATTTCTGTGCGGCGTTCACGCTGTGCTGGTAGTAGAGGCTCTTGACCCCTTTCTTCCAGGCTTCGATGTAGAGCTGATTGATCTCTTTGACGCTCACTTCGCTCGGGTCGATCGAGATGTTCAGGCTCTGTGCCTGGTCGATGTACTTCTGTCTCTGTGCTGCCTGGTTGATGATCGCCATCTGCGGTATCTCGGCGAAGGTCTTGAACACCTCTTTCTCTTCGTCCGTCAGACACTCGAGGTGCTGAACGCTCCCGTCTTTGTTTGCGATGCTGTCCCAGACGTCGCGCGTGTCTTTGCCCCGCTCCGCCAGAATCGCTTGAAGGAATCTGTTCTTCTGCGTCGACTTCAGCTTCGCGCCGTCCCGCACGAAGTAGTTCGACTTCAGCGGCTCGATGCTCGGACTGACCTGCCCCAGAATGACGCTGCTCGATTTCGTCGGCGCCACGCTCATCGTCGTCGCGTTCCGCCTGCCGTAGCCCTCGAGGACCTCCGGTTCCCCGAACTCGTCGGCGAGCGCCTCGCTCGCCTCGTAGCTCCGCTCTTTGATCGTCCGGAAGATCTCCCCGTTCTTCTCCATCGCCTCCATGCTGTCGAAGGGGATCATGTTGCGCTGGAGGTAGCTGTGCCACCCGAGTACGCCGATCCCTATCGCTCTGTGTCGCTTCGCGAACCGCACGGCCCGCTCCATGAACCGGACGCCCTCCGTGCGCTGGATGAACTCCTCCATCACCGCGTCCAGGAACCGCGTCAGCGTCTCCACCGCGTCGGTGTCCTTCCACTCGTCGTAGTGGAGCGCGTTCATGCTCGAGAGACAGCAGACGAAGCTCTCCTCTGCCGTGGCCGGCAACGCGATCTCGGTACACAGGTTGGACGCGTTTATCTGGTAGTCCTTGTCCTTGTACACCTGCGGCTTCCCCTCGTTCATGTTCCCCCGGAAGATGATGTACGGAACGCCGATGTTGATCCGGGTCTCGATGATGTTCGCCCAGGTCTCCCGCTTCTCCTCGTCGCCGTCGATCATCGCCTGAAACCAGTCGTCACCGACGATGACGCCGTAGTAGATGTCCTGTACCGGGTCCCCCTCGGTTTTGATGTTGAGCCACTCCTCTAAGTCGTCGTGTTCGACGTCGATGTAGCCGGCGAACTGCCCCCGTCGCGTCTCGCCCTGGCTGATGACGTTGATGATCGTATCGAACAGCTCCGTGAAGCTGTAACTCCCGTTGCTCTTGCCGTTGTTCGTTATCGGACTGCCCCGCGGCCGCAGTTCACCGAAGTACCCGCTCGTGCCGCCGCCCTGCTTGGTCATCTCGCCCACCTCGGCTTGGGTGTGGAGGATACTCTCGATGTTGTCCTCCATGTAGCTGCCGAAGCAGCTGATGGGCAGGCCTCTGTCCAGTCCGAAGTTGGACCAGATCGGGCTGGCGAGACTGTAGAAGCCGCGGCTCATGTACTCGTAGAACCTGTCCGCGAAGCCCTCCTCATCCAGGATCTCTTCGGCGCGCTCCGCTATCTGTCTGACTCTCTCTTCCGCTTCGACGCCCTCGAGCAGGTATCCCTCTCTGAGGAACTCCCGACTGTCCTCGTTCAGCCAGTAGAACGGTTCCGTCTGTCGTTCCGCAACGCCGTCGAGTGCTGTTTGTGCCATTATTAGAACATATCGTCGGCGGTGACGCTCTGCGTGTGCTTGTTGTACGTGGTCGACCGCTTGCTGAAGAAGTCGTTATCTTTCGTCATCATGATGTCCTCGTCGAACCATCGCGTCTCTTCGAGCAGGTCGTCGTCCGTCTCGAATATCGGTTCGACGCCGACGTTTTCGAGACTCTGATTGAACCGGTCTCGCAGGAACGCGTCGACGTGCGCCCTGGGAAGGAACTCCAGCTCCCCGTCAGCGAATATCCAGTCCAGGATCTCCGTCTCTGCCTCGTAGGCCTGCCGACAGGCTTCTCGAACGTCTTCCTCGAAGTCGTCGTCGAAGAGGTCCGGGTTCTCCTCGCGGATCGTCTCCACCAGCTCGACCCCGAACAGCCCGTGGATCTGCTCTTCTTTGCTGGTCGCTTCGACGGCGTTCGCGATTCCCTTGAACTTCTTTTCGTGCTTGTCGAAGCTCGTCATGATGAGGAACTGGCTGAACAGCGAGACGTGTTCGACGAACGTGCTGAACAGCAGGATGCTCATCACGTACTCCCGTTCGTCGTCGCTCTCGCTCTTCTCCAGATACTCGTCGAGGTACTCGATCCGCTTTTTCATCGCCGGCTCCGCAGTCACCTGCTCGAAATCGTCCGCGATTCCTAAGACGTCGAGTAGGTGACTGTAGGCGTCCATGTGCCGCACCTCGCTTTCCGCGAAGGTCATACCCACGTTCCCGACCTCGGCTTTGGGCATCTCCTCGTAGATGTCCGACCAGAACGTCTTCACCTGTACCTCTATCTGCGCGATAGCCAACATCGTCCGCTTGATAACGGTCTGCTCGGCGGGAGTCGTGTTGACCTTGAAGTCTTGGACGTCTCCGTCGAAGTTGAACTCCGTGTGTACCCAGTAGCTGTTCCGGATCGCCTCGACGTAGTCGAGAAACTCGTTGTACTCGTAGGGTTTCAGCTGCGTTCGCTCCGAGAAGATGTCCGTCTCGATATCTTCGTCTGTACTCGCGTTGGTGTTCGCGTTTTCGCTTTCACTCATTTGGCCGTCTCGAACGTGACCGATTGCGTTGGATTGCCGCTGCCACTGTCTATCGTCTGTCCGGTGGGTCCGACCGCAGTCGTGTCGCTCGGGGGACGGTCTCACAGCGTAGTGCGTGTAGCCGTGTGAACCGTATCGGACCACACAGACTCCACTGGTATAAGTATTACCAATGGAATTGTAGTATGACAAATTCACTTTCATAACGGCGGATCGAGGTCGTTCCTCCGATCCGCGAACGGGCGGTGCCGAGACGGGGACTGCGCGGTGGTCTCCGGGTACGGGTGGTCGCGACGGTGCCCAACTGGCGGCGTCGAGCCCCTGCGCTAGTCCGGTCGCGAGAGCTCCGCCGAGCCGTTCGGCGAGAAGCGCGAACCCGGTGTCGGGCACGAGGGAGAGGCCGACGAGATCCGGGACGCGGACGACGTCGACCTCGCCAGGTGAGAGGAAGCGACCCGCGAGGCCGACCGCGACATCGAGTTAGAGACCGAAAGCGAGCGGCCCGGAAGCTGCGGCGGTGAGCGCTCGGGAGCCGGATTCGGGGCCGCCAGCGCTCAGGGCCGCCGGCGCTCAGGGCCGCCAGCGCTCAGGGTCGACCGCCCAGAGGAGGGCGACCGCGACCGCGCCGCCGACGCCGCCGGTGACGAGCGAGAGGGGGTCGGACGCCCCCGCTGCGAGCGCCGCGAGCAGCAGGACGGAACCGGCGAGCAGCGCTGCGGTGTCCTCCGTAGTCGTCGCGCGGACCACCGGGGCCACGGTGGCGCCGACGACCGCGCCGGTCGCGACGGTCCCGGGCGGCCCGGCGACGGCGGCCGCGAGCGCGTCGGCCTCGGCGAGCGCCGGGAGGATCGCCGCGGGCGCGGCGACGACGCCGGCGACGAGCGCGAACGCCGCGGTCCCGCCGATAGCGGGCGCGAGAAGCGTCGCCCGCGCGGAGAGGTTCGCGCCGGCGACCGCCGCGGCCCCGCCGATCAGGAGCACCGATCCGAGCGCGAGGAGGGACGGAGTGGCGACGAAGGAGTACGGCGTGGGAGCGATGAGCGACACGGCGTCGACCGCCGACTCGGGCGGGACCGCGGGCGCGAGGGAGACCGTCGCCGCGAGCGCGGCCGCGCCGACGACGAGGAGAGCCGATCCGAGGAGGCGGCTGCGGAGTGACATGGTCGGCCGAACGCGCCGCGGCCACAAAACGATCGCGGGACTGCGCGGCGATCGCGGCGGGGAGATGCGCCCGACCGTCACACCGTGATTCCGGCGCGCCCGTCGCCGATGACGACGATCGCGCGCTCCGGCGGGCCGCGCTCGTCCGTGAGGCGCAACAGGAGCGTCTTCACCACCGGCTCGTCGGTCTCGACCTCGCCGCGGACGCCGCCCTGGTCGACGGCGATCCGGAGCGAGTGGTCGCCGGTGCGGCTGATCCCCCCGAGGCGGAGCCGGACCTCGGGGGCGGTGAGCCGCTGGGCGATCACGAGGATCGCTTCACCGCCGTCGTCGACGAACTCCGTGCGATCGACGAACGCTCGGGACTCGGTCGCGTCGGGCTTGAGCGCGCCGCGGGCCGCGGCGGCCGAGCGGAAGGAGGCCGCGTGGGTCAGCAGCTCCTCCGGGCGCGCGAGGACGCTGCGCGAGTCGACCATCGGATTGCCGTCGACGTAGCGGCTCCGGACGCCGAGGTCGCGGGGCGTCGAGGCGGCGACGTCGTGGAGGCGATCGACGCACCCGGCGGTGGCGACGGAGAGCGCTCCGGCGACGACTGCGCGACGGTACACGGTCGAGAGTGTGGCACACCGAGGTAAAAACCCCGCCGTCGCGGTGACGGGGACTGAGAATCGGAGCGACGGCAGCGTGGACCGTCGGCGACCGCTACTCGTCGATCATCGGCGCGGGCACGCCGTCGTCGCCGCCGTCGAGCTCGAAGGCGCGGCGGAGCTCCGCGATCCGGTCGCGGATGTCGGCCGCCAGCTCGAACTCAAGATTGCTCGCGGCCTCGTCCATGCGGTCTTCGAGCGCCTCGATCTGCGCTTTCGCCTCGTCCTCGCTCTCCA
>Ga0209917_1001106_pt1 | contig 10993 bp, 11 predicted proteins | sample SalPon2_C_H2O_MG_FD_185710 | JGI IMG/M metagenome (GOLD analysis project Ga0209917, IMG submission 185710) | Salt pond water microbial communities from South San Francisco under conditions of wetland restoration - Salt Pond MetaG R2_C_H2O_MG... | ecosystem: Environmental > Aquatic > Non-marine...
GCTCGGCGTGGCGCGCGGCGTCGACCGTGTTCGCGAACGCGTCCGCCGCGGTGCCGCCGCGGGGGACCGGCGAGAGGTCGACGACTGAGAGGTCCATACCCCCGGTCGGCGACTGATCCGCTTAACGGTTGGCTCGGCGGCGGCGCGGTCGGGGGACCGAAACCGCGCGTGGGTCACGCGTCGCTGATGCTCTCCGAGCGGAGCCCCGCGGCTGGTCGACGGTGGAAACGAGGCGAAGAGAAGAACCGCGTCGTCAGTTGTCGCCGGTCTTCGACTGCCAGGCGTAGTCGCGCCGGGAGGCGGACTCGCCGAAGCCGCACGAGGAGCAGCGCTCCTTCTTGACGTGGTAGGACTTCTCACCGCAACGTCGACACTTCACGTGGACCGTCTTGTTCTTCTTTCCCTGAGAGGGCGTACCTGCGCCGGTCATGCTTTGATGGTGACGACGTTATCGCCGCGTATAATCGTTGTGTCTTCGATCGCGACCGCGAACTCCCCGTCGAGGTCGCCGTCGACGCGGTCGTCCACGTCGTCCTCCGGCTCGATGACCACGTTCATGTGCTGGTCGTACCCGCCGAGGACGCCGTAGTACGTCGTCCCGTCCTTCAGGTGTACCGTCACCGGCTCCTCGAGCGACGCTTCGAGCACGTCGAGGGGTCGTCCACTCATTGTCCGTACCGCCGCCCGTCGCGATAATAAAAATACCGGGACGCGGCCGTCGGACCCGCCCGATATGAGACGAGTCGGCCGTCACTCCAGCCGCTCGCGCACGAAGTCGGTCGCCGCCGGAACCGCGCTCGCGTAGCGGGCGGCGTACACCAGACTCGCCTGCGTCCGGCGGGCCGAGCCGTACCCCTCCCCGACGCGGTCGGCGACGTATCCGAACAGCTCCACCCCGGGGCGGACGAGCCGCGCCGCCAGCGGATCGTCGACCGCGCTCGCCTCGTCGACCGCCGTCCGCGCCCGCTCCGCGGCCGACCGGACGGACGACTCCGAGGGGACTTCGCGGTGTCTCCCGTCGCGGATTTCGTCGACGATCCGCCGGTACGCGTCGACCTCGGCCAGCGCGGTGCCGGCCTCGACCACCGCGGTCGCGTGGTCGCCGTCGTCGACCGCCCGTTCCACGTCGTCGACGGCCGACTCGACCCGGCTCTCGCTCGTGGCGACGAGCTCCTGTGCGACCGTCCCGCTCAGGTCCTCGCCGTCGAGCGGGTCCTCGCCGCCCTGCCGCTCGCGAACGGTCGCGCGCGTCCGACTCACCGAGGCCCGCAGTTCGTCGGCGGCCGCGACCAGCGACGCCCACTGCGGGGCCGGGTCGTCGCGCTCGCCGAGGAACGCGTCCCGGAGCCCTTCGGCGTCGCTCGCGGCGGCTCGCGCGCGCTCGACACGGGCGACCGCCTCGCCGGCCCGGAACGGGTCGGCGACCGGGTCCGCGGGGTACGCGACACTGGGTTCGACGTGCGCCGCGCACCGCGCGAGCAGCGACTCGACCGGCTCGTACGCCACGACCGCCTCCGCGGGGGAGTCGGCGCGGTACGTCAGGTCGGCCGCGAGCGAACTGCGGTCGGTGCGGACCGCGCGTCGGCGAGCGGCCAACTCCGTCCCATCGTCGGTTCCGGTAGCCGCGCGGTGCGCGCCGCGGACCGCCGCGGCGTCCTCCCGCCGCCGCCGCCACGCGGAGAGGGCGTCGACCGGCCAGCCGTCGGGCGGGGCCGCGTCCGTCCGCTCCATCGCGCGCTCCCGGTCGTTCCCGATCCTCTCGGCGACGGCGACGTTGGGGACGTCCGGGTCGGCCGGCACGTCGGCGAGCATCTCGAGCGCCCGCGTCTCGTGGGCGTCCGCGAGCGACCCGGGGACGGCCGCCGGGAACGGGGACGCCGGCCACTCGACCGATCCGACGGCGTCCGACGGGAGCGACGCGGGCGCCGCCGGACGCTCCTCATCGCCGGTGAACGGGAGCGCCGAACAGCCGCCGAGAGCCGCCGCGCCCGCCGTCGCGATCCCGGCGAGGAACCGGCGGCGGGAGCCGGAGTCGGCGGTCACGTGTCGTCACCCCCCGACTCGGTCGCCGACGAGTTGAACACCGCTGGCCGACCCCGCCGCCGACAGGAGCCGCTCATGCCGCGCCCGCTCCCGGTCGAGCGGTCGGCCGCGACGGGCAGCCGGATCGCGAACCCGACGGTGTGGAACTCGTCGGGGGCGCACGCCGCGTCGGCCGGGCGGTACGCCTCACAGAACTGCGCGTAGGGGTGGAGGTCGCCCTCGGCGGCGTCGTCCGGCTCGACGGACACCGACCGGAACCGGATCTCTCGGCAGGCCATCACGGGCATCGCGAGGAGGTACACCGACGCGGCGTCGAAGTCGGTCGCCTCGCAGAACGACCGGAGCGCCTCGCCCGGGTCCGTCTCGGCGAAGGTGAGTTCCGCGAGGTCGTCGTCCGCGACCAGCACTCGCCGCGCCCCTCGGCGCTGTCGCGCCGGCTCGTCGGTGGACGGCGACGGGAGCGCGTCGCCCGCGGCGACGAGCGCGTCGCCCGCTTCGTCGCGCGCCTTCTCGAGCTCGTAGTCCTCGATCGGCCGTTCTCTGGTCGGGAAGCTGTTCGACGCCGTCTCGCTGCCGGCGCAGCCGGCCAGGGCGGCGATCCCTGACGCGGCCGCGAGGAGGGCTCGGCGGCGGGGAACGTCTGCCATGGTCGGCGCTTCGTCCGAGGCCGTGAAACGCTTTGTGGGAGCCGCTCGGACGCGAACCGGCGCCGCGGGGCCGAACCCGGGAGTTTTTAACGTGGGCGAGAGTACGCCGATGTACCACACTCCCGCGGGACACGGTGAGTCGCGACGACTCGGCCGTAGCGGGGCCTTCAACGACGCGCGGTAGGACGTAGCGCCGACGGCTCCTTGCGGGGTTCAGTGACCGACGCCGACCACGGCGTCACACACGGACACACTATGGAAATCGAAATTGCGACACTCGGCGGTTACGAAGAGGTCGGTCGACAGATGACGGCGGTTCGCGCGGGCGACGACATCGTCATCTTCGACATGGGCCTGAACCTCAGTAAGGTCCTCATCCACGACAACGTGGAGACCGAGAAGATGCACAGCCTCGATCTGATCGACATGGGCGCGATCCCGGACGACCGCGTCATGAGCGAACTGGAGGGCGACGTGCAGGCCATCGTTCCCACGCACGGTCACCTCGACCACATCGCGGGCATCCCGAAACTCGCACACCGGTACGACGCGCCCATCGTTGGCTCGCCGTACACGATCGAACTGGTCCGCCAGCAGATCGAAGACGAGGGGAAGTTCCAGGTCGACAACGACCTCGTGAAGATGCAGGCGGGCGGCACGATGGCGATCGGCGACTCAGAGCAGGTCGAGATGGAGTTCGTCAACGTCACTCACTCGATCATCGACGCGATCAACCCGGTCTTACACACGCCCGAGGGCGCGATCGTCTACGGGCTCGACAAGCGACTGGACCACACGCCCGTCATCGGCGATCCGATCGACATGGACCGGTTCCGCGAGATCGGCCGCGAGGACGAGGGCGTCCTCTGTTACATCGAAGACTGCACGAACGCGGGCCGGAAGGGACGGACACCGTCTGAGGCGTACGCGAAAAAGCACGTCGAGGACACGCTGACGTCGATGGAGGATTACTCTGGCGGCATCATCGCCACGACGTTCTCCTCGCACATCGCCCGCGTGAAGACGCTCGTCGAGTACGCCCGCGAGATCGGCCGGCAGCCGATCCTGCTCGGCCGCTCGATGGAGAAGTACTCGGGGACGGCAGAGCGGCTCGACTTCGTCGACTTCCAGGACGACATCGGCATGTACGGCCACCGGAAGTCCGTCAACCGCGCGTTCAAGCGCATCATGAAGGAGGGGAAGGGGAACTTCCTCCCGATCGTGACGGGCCACCAGGGCGAGCCGCGCGCGATGTTGACCCGGATGGGCCGCGGCGAGACCCCCTACGAGATGGACGACGGCGACAAGGTCGTCTTCAGCGCGAGCGTCATCCCGGAGCCGACCAACGAGGGGCAGCGCTACCAGTCCGAACAGCTGCTTCGGATGCAGGGCGCGCGCATCTACGACGACATCCACGTCTCCGGGCACCTCCGCGAGGAGGGGCATTACGAGATGCTCGACGCGCTTCAGCCGCAGCACGTGATTCCCGGTCACCAGACGCTGAAGGGTCGATCGCCGTACGTGGATCTGGCGACTTCACAGGGGTACAAGCTCGGACGTGACGTCCACGTCACGCAGAACGGCAACGTCATCCAGCTCGTCGAATGACGAGCGAGACGAAGGAGGCGCGGGTGCTCGACGCCATCCGCGAGCGGCGCGAACTGGTAAACGCCGCTATCGACGAGGAGCTGCCGATACAGGAGCCCGAACGGCTCTACGAGGCGACGCGGTACATCCTCGAAGCCGGCGGGAAACGGCTCCGACCCACGGTGGCGACGCTGGCCGCCGAGGCGGTTACCGGCGTCGAACCGCTCTCCACCGAGTTCCGCGAGTTCCCGGCGCTCGACGGTCGACCGGTCGACGTGATGCGCGCGGCGGTCGCCATCGAGGTCATCCAGTCGTTCACGCTGATTCACGATGACATCATGGACGAGGACGCGCTCAGACGCGGCGTGCCCGCCGTCCACGAGCAGTACGACACGTCGACAGCGATCCTCGCCGGCGACACGCTCTACTCGAAGGCGTTCGAGTTCATGACCGAGACCGGCGCTGACCCGGCGAACGGACTGGAGGCGATGGGAATGCTCGCGTCCACCTGCACCGAAATCTGCGAGGGACAGGCGCTCGACGTCGCCTTCGAGTCGCGCAACGACATCCTCCCCGAGGAGTACCTCGAAATGGTCGAGCTGAAGACCGCAGTCCTGTACGGCGCGTCGGCGGCGACGCCGGCCGTGCTGCTCGGAGCCGACGACGAGGTTGCCGAGGCGCTGTACCAGTACGGGATCGACTCCGGCCGGGCGTTCCAGATCCAAGACGACGTGCTCGATCTGACGGTGCCCTCCGAAGAGCTTGGCAAACAGCGCGGCTCCGACCTCGTCGAGGGGAAAGAGACGCTCATCACGCTTCACGCCCGCCAGCAGGGCGTCGACGTCGACGGGCTCGTCGAGGCCGACACGCCCGACGAAGTGACGGAGGCGGCGATAGACGACGCGGTGGCCGCGCTCGAAGACGCCGGGTCGATCGCCTACGCCCGCGAGACCGCCGAGGACCTCACGGCGCGCTCGAAAGAGCACCTCGACGTGCTCCCCGAGAGCGGGTCGCGCGAACTCCTCTGTGACCTCGCTGACTACCTGATCGTCCGCGGCTACTGATCGTCTGCGGCTACCGAGCCGCGAGCGGGGCGGGCCGGCGGTCTCGCCGGCGAAACGGACACGGCTTTACCCGCGGCGACCGTCCGGTAGCGCGTGTCCGGATACCGAGATGTCGCGTTGTTCTTCCTGCTCGCGCTCTTGTGGGGCGGATCGTTCGTCTCCATCGAGGTCGGCCTCGACTACTACCCGCCGATACTGTACGCCGCCTATCGGTTCGACGTAGCCGCGGTCGCGCTGCTCTCGTACGTCTTGTTCACCGAGTCGTCACCGCTCCCGCGCACCCGCGGCGATCTGGCGGCGATCGGGTTCAGCGGTGGCCTCTCCGTCGCGGTCAACAACTCGCTTCTGTTCGTCGGCCAGCAGTACACCACGAGCGGGATCGCCGCGATCACCTACAGTCTGGTCCCGATCGCGACCGCCGCCGTCGCCGCGCTCTGGATCGGCGGTACGAACCTCGACGCGCGGGGCGCAGTGGGAGTCGTGCTGGCGTTCGTCGGCGTCGGGCTCGTCGCACAGCCGGATCCGGCGAACCTCGCCGGCGGCGTCACGATCGGTGTCGGGCTCATCTCCATCGGCGTGCTCGCGGTGGCGGTGGGGAGCGTCGGCCTCCGCACGGTCGAGACGAGCTTCTCCAGTATCGCGCTCACCGGCTGGGCGATGGGCTTCGGCGCGCTGCTCATCCACGGGTTGAGTCTCGGCTTCGGCGAGGCACAGCGGCTACCGGCCACCGAGCTGCCGGCGCTCGCGGCGCTCGGCTTCCTCGGCCTGCTGGCGTCGGCGGTGGCGTACACGATCTACTTCACGCTTCTCGGCCGGCTCGGAGCCTTCGAGATCAACCTCGTCTCGTACGTCGTGCCCGTGGTCGCCACAGTCACCGGCGCGCTGCTGCTCGGAGAGCCCGTCACGCCGCTCACGGTCGCCGGGTTCGCCGTCATCGTCGTCGGCTTCGGCCTGCTGAAGCGACACGCGATCGCGACGGAAGCGCCGAAGCTACTGGCGCGCGTCGGCGGGCTGTTCTAGTCGTCCAGCGCCTCGATGTCTTCGACGATCTCGACCGCGTGCGCTTCGGGGTCGACGCCCTCGTACGCGAGCGCGACGGTCCCGTCCGAATCGAGCACGTACGTGTTCCGGAACACGCCGTCGAAGGTGTTTCCGAACATCGTCTTTTCGCCGTAGGAGTCGTAGGCGCGTGCCACCTCGCCGTCGGGGTCCGAAAGGAGCGTGAACGGGAGGTCGTAGTCGTCGGCGAACGACGCCAGATCCGCGACCGGGTCGTCGCTGACGCCGACGACGGCGATGTCGGCGTCCGCGAAAGCGTCCCACTCGTCGCGGAAGCCGCAGGCCTCGGTCGTGCACCCGGGCGTGTCCGCGCGGGGGTAAAAGTAGACGACCGTGTGGCGCGCGTCGGCCGGATCGACGGTGACGGTCTCACCGCGGTGGTCGACGAGCGAGATCGATGGGGCGGCGTCTCCAGGTTCGAGCATACGCCGTATCCCGTCTGAGGCCCGTTATCATGTTCGGTCCGGTTCCTTTTTACTCGCCACCGTCCTCGGGACTGTACCCATGGAGTGGCAACCGACTCCGTTTACCGCGCCGTTGCTGGTCGCGGCGCTCGCGTCCTTCGGGTTTGCCGGGTACGCCCTCAAGAACCGGCTGCGGGGAGGACGGCCACTCATCACCAGTTTCGTCGGCGTCACCGTCGGTGCGGGCCTCTGGGCGCTGGCGTACGCCGCGCAGCTCTCTGCGACGACGCTCGCCGAAACGCTGTTCTGGAACCGGTTCGTGTGGATCGGCGTCGCCGTCCTCGCCGTCGCGTGGCCGGCGTTCGTGCTCGCGTACGTCGACTGGCGGGAGTGGTTTCGGCCGAGTCGCCTCGCGCTCCTCTGTGTCGTCCCGCTCGCCGTCGTCGTCGCGATCCTCGCGTTCGGGGCTGATCCGCTCTTTTATCGATCGCCGACGCTGTCCGATTCGAACGGCTACCTCGTGTTGACGTTCCTGCCGACGCCGGCGCTGATCGGGTTCATGACGTACACCTACCTCGTGAATATCCTCACGTTCCTCGTGCTCGGCTCCGTCGCGCTCACCCGCGGCGGAGTGTTTCGCCGGCAGGCAGCGCTCCTCTTGGTCGCCGGGATCGCGCCGATGGCCGCCGGCGTGTTCGGCGTGTGGGGGGCGTTCGGAACGGCGTTCGTCGATTACACCCCGATCACGTTCACCGGGACCTCCCTCGTGCTCGGCTGGGTCGTGTTCAGGTACCGCCTCTTCGACCTCTCGCCCGTCGCCCGCGATGTCGTGTTCGCGAACCTCTCCGACGGAGTCGTCGTCGTCGGACCTGACCGACGGATCGCAGACGTGAACGCCCCCGCGCGGGCGCTTTTCCCGTCCGCGACCGTCGGGAGTCGAATCGACGACGCGTTCGAAGACGCGGCGGGCGTCGTCGAGGCGGTCGACGGTGGCGGAACGGACGACGGTGGCGGAACGGACGACGGGCGGTCCCGAGCGTCGGAGGCGGTCGACGAGATCCGCGTGACAGTCGACCGCGGGGACGATCCGCGTATTCTCACCGTGACGCCGCACGACATCACCGCCGACGAGGGCGGGCGCTCGGCGGGCGGGGGGACCGTCTTGCTGTTCCACGATGTCACGGCACAGGAGACGCTCCAGCGCCGGTACCGGGCGCTCATCGAGAAGTCGCCGAACGTCATCGCCGTGTGCGGCACGGACGGGCTCGTTCGGTACGTGAGCCCCTCCGTCGAACGGTTGCTCGGACACTCGCCCGCGGAGGTCGAAGGCCGGCCGGCGATCGACTTCGTTCACCCGGACGACCGCAGGGAGTCACAGCGCGCGTTGGAACGCGCCTTTCAGGCCTGTGACCCCCAGACGGTCGACCATCGCCTCATCCACGTGAACGGGAACTGGCGGCAGTTCGAGACGACCGTCGAGGGGCTGTTCGAGGAGACGAACGAGGTGGTGATCACGGCGACCGACGTGACGGAGAGCCGGCGATACGAACAGCGGCTACAGGTCCTCAACCGCGTTCTCAGACACGATCTGAAAAACGACGCGAACGTGATCGGCGGGTACGCCAGTCTCTTGCGCGATCACGTCGACGAGGAGGGAGCGGAGTACCTCGAGATCATCGACCGCAAGGTGCAGACGCTGACGCACCTCAGCGACCAGGCCCGGGAGATCGACGTGGCGCTCCACAACGACGCCGGACGAGCGGCGATCGACCTCGCGGAGCTGCTCTCTCGGCTCTGTGCCGCGCTCGAATCGGCGTTTCCCCGCGCGAACGTGAGCGTCTCGGTCCCGGAAACGGCGGTCGTCCGGGCCGACGAGCTGCTCGAATCCGCCGTGCGAAACGTGTTGGAGAACGCCGTCGTCCACAACGACGGGACGGAACCGGTCGTCGAAGCGAGCGTCGACGCCGTCGAAGACGGTTATCGGATCGCGGTCGACGACGACGGGCCGGGAATCCCCTCGGTCGAGCGAACGGTCTTCTCGGAGGCCCGCGAGACGCCGCTCGAACACGCGAGCGGACTCGGTCTCTGGCTCGTTCACTGGATCGTCTCGCAGTCCGGCGGCGAGCTGTCGATAGACACCCGAGAGCCGCGAGGAACGCGGGTGAGTATCTGGCTCCCGGCGGCCGATGCGGACCAAGAGACGGACGGCGATTCCGGCGGCGTCCCGGAGCGGTGAGCCGGCCGGCCGCCGGTGTCTGAGCGTCCCTCCGCAACCTCTTTGCGGGCGGTCGTCGAACCGGGACGCATGAGCCACGGACCCCTTGACGACGGCGCGGTCGAGAGCTACCGGGAGGCCGGTGCGGTGTTGGTCGAAGCGATGAACGAGGCCCGAGAGATGGTCGAACCGGGGCGGACGCATCTCGAAGTCGCCGAGTGGACGGAAGACTTCGTCCGCGAGCAGGGAGCCGGCCTCGCGTTCCCCGTGAACATCAGCGTCGACCCGGAGGCGTCACACGCGACGCCGAGCCGGGACGACGATACGACGTTCGGCGAGGAGATGGTGTGTCTCGATATCGGCGTCCACGTCGACGGCTACATCGCCGACGCCGCCGTCACGGTCGACCACACCGACACACCGGAACTCGTCGAGGCCGCGGAGATGGCGCTCGAAGCCGCCGTCGACGAGGCCGGCCCGGGCGTGGAGGTCGGGGTCGTGGGACAGGCGATAGAGGACGTGATCCGCGGCTACGGCTACACGCCCGTGTTGAACCTCTCCGGGCACGGCGTCGAGCGTTACGACGCCCACACGGGGCCGACGGTGCCGAACCGCGGCGTCGACCGCTCCGTCGAGCTGGAGCCCGGGCAGGCCGTCGCCATCGAACCGTTCGCGACGGACGGGCGGGGCAAGGTCGGCGAGGGGACCGACGAGGAGATCTTCGAGCAGACGGGGTCCGCGAGCGTGCGCGACCGTCGCGCGCGGCAGGCCCTCGAAGAGATCGAAGCGTTCGACGACCTCCCCTTCGCCGCGCGGTGGCTGGAGGGCGACCGCGTCGGGATGGCGCTCCGGCGGCTCAAGCAGGCGAACGCTATCAAGGGATACCCCGTGTTGAAGGAGGCGGACGACGCCGTGGTCAGTCAGGCCGAACACACGCTTCTCGTCACGGAAGACGGCGTCGAAGTGACGACCGCCGGTATCCACGACTTCGACTGATGGATCGGATCTACGCGCCGTGGCGGATCGAGTGGGTCGAACGCGAGTCGGACCCGATCGACGGCTGCCCGTTCTGTGTGCTCCCCGAGCGCGAGTCCGACCGCGAGGCGCGGATCGTCGCGTACAGCGATCGCAACTACGTGTTGTTGAACAACGCGCCGTACAACCCCGGCCACGCGATGGTGATACCGCGCGAGCACGAAGAAGCCCTCACCGCCCTCGACGACGCGACGCTCGCGGATCACGCGAGACTGGAGGCGGCGACGATCGAAGCGATGCGCCGCGACGTCGACCCGGACGGCGTCAACACCGGGCGGAACCTCGGGGGTGCGGCCGCCGGCGGCTCGGTCGATCACCTCCACACGCACGTCGTGCCGCGGTGGGGCGGCGACACGAACTTCATGCCCGTCACCGCGGACACGAAGGTGATAGTCGAGGCGATCGACCGGACGTACGAACACCTCCACGCGGGGTTCGCCGCGGACGATTGCGCGACCGATCCCGGTGACGCAGACGCCGGCGAGGCCGTCAGGCTGTCGTTCGACGACTGAGAGGCGAGTCGACAGACCGACGGCCGGATCCGATGGAGCGACCGCGTCTCTTCTCGCCACGCGCGCCGATCACTCCGTCCCGTGCGTGTAGCCGCGGTCCGGGAGCGGGTCGCCGTCGGCGGTGATCCCGTCGTCGGCCGTCACGACCGAGCCCACGCGGACGAGCGATCCGGGACACCGAGCGGCGACGCGGTCCACTGCCGGCTCGGGGACCGTACAGACGAGTTCGAAGTCCTCACCGAAGTGTGCGGCCAGCTCGAACCGCTCCGCTGGGGCGTCCGTCACCTCCTCGACCGCCGGGTGAACCGGGACGGCGTCGCGGTCGAGCGCGAACCCGACCTCGCTCGCCTCCCCGAGCTGGTGGAGCGATCGCGCGAGGCCGTCCGAAGAGTCCATCATCGCGGTCGCGTGCGGCGCGAGCGCGAGC
>Ga0209917_1001107_pt1 | contig 10978 bp, 9 predicted proteins | sample SalPon2_C_H2O_MG_FD_185710 | JGI IMG/M metagenome (GOLD analysis project Ga0209917, IMG submission 185710) | Salt pond water microbial communities from South San Francisco under conditions of wetland restoration - Salt Pond MetaG R2_C_H2O_MG... | ecosystem: Environmental > Aquatic > Non-marine...
GACATGGCGGTGGCAAACGTCACCGTGAGCGCCGACCGGCGCGAACTCCCGCAGTCGTACGGAGTGCTCACCTACCGCTTCGAGTGGCGGAACTTCGCCGCGGTCGACGGTGACCGTCTCGTCGTCGGCGATGCCGTCGACGAACTGTTCCTCGACGAGGGTACCTCGTTCATCGTCTCGTGGCCGGAGGGATACCGGGTCGCCGAGACGACGCCCGAGCCCACGGAGACCCGCGATCACTCCGTCGTTTGGCGGGGGCCGACGGATTTCACCGAGGGCGAACCACGCGTCTCGCTCGAACCGACCGGGATCGCGAGCGGCGTGAGTCTCCCGCTGCTCGGGGGCGTCCTCCTCCTCCTCATCCTCGGCACGGCGGCCGCTGCTCACCGCGGCGGGTACGTCGCCCTCGGTCGCGGCGGTTCCGCGGACGCGGACGCCGGGGGGTCGACGGTCACCGCTCCCGACGCGGGCGACGCGGCCGATTCGCAGTCGGTGAGCCCGAACGCCGAGCCGGCCGAGCCGGACAGCTCGGCCGACGCCGACGACGCGGCTACAGACGACGAGCCGCCCGTCGACGAGGAGCTGTTGAGCAACGAAGAGCAAGTGCTCCGCCTCATCGAGTCGAACGGCGGTCGAATGAAACAGAAGCTGGTCGCCGAGGAACTCGACTGGACGGCGGCCAAGACCAGTCAGGTCGTGACCGGTCTCCGCGACGACGACGAACTCGACGGCTTCCGACTCGGCCGCGAGAACGTCCTGTCGCTGCCCGACTACGAGGCGACCGACGACGGCGAGGCTGGCGGCGGTGGCGATACGGAAGGTGACGGGACGGACGCCGACGGCGACCCGACCGGCGACGGTGAGTGACACCGCGCGACCCGGCCCGGACTATAGGTCTCGTGATCGCCCCAGGTGACGCAGTTCGCCGCCACAGGCCGGACAGGCTCCACCGGTCGCACACCGCGACCCGCATTCGAAACACTCGTACACTTTTTCACCACTGCTGTTGCACTCTGGGCGCATATGTTCCACAATGCTACCGAGACACATGACTTGGTGCCTATTATTCTTTAGAACATATAATGATGGATCCGGTGGGTACTGGACAAATGATCGATCAGAAGCCCCCGAGTGGATCGAAGATAGAATCGACGCGAGCCGTGGTCACGTGTTCGTCTCATTTACTCGGCTCCCGTCGGGGCGTTTCTGCCCTTCGGAGTCGTGGACCACGACTCCATCCACGTCCGTGGGCTCGTAGCTGTCGCGGACGCCGATCGCTTCTTCGAGTTCCCGAATTGCGCGTTCCTTGAGCGCCGCCGCCAGCTCTTCCGCGTCCTCTCGCGAGATGTCGCGCCCGAGGCCCTCACACTCGTGTGCTCGGACCACCCCCTCCTGTTCGACGACACCGCCCATGGGTTCCGTGGCTCCGAGGCCGCCGCCTTCGTGTTGGTCACCCTCGCTCCCGACGCTGAACGGGTAGGTCTGACAGATCAGCGGCCGCGCGTCGTGGACGGCACACGCGCCCTGTCCGCCGACCTCCTCGTAAAAGGTGCAGTCGCCGCAGTCGTCCGTCGCGAGCGCCCACTCGAACGTCTCGCCGCTCGGCTCGCCGTCGTCGCCCGCCGAGAGTCCGAACGGCATCGGCCGCGCGACATCGCGCCAGTCGTACGCCTCGCCGAACTCCGCCTCGGCCGCGTCCGCGACCGCGCGGACCTCGTCCGGGAAGACGGTGGCCGTGTGGGGTTCGCGATCGCCCCCGCCGGCCGGGTCGTCGTCGCCGTCGTCGGTTGCGCTCGCAGCACCCTCGGCGTCGGCCTGACGCTCGCCGACCCCCTCACCGACCGGTGCGCCGCCCGGCTCGTCCGGGGCGTATCCCGTACAGCAGCCGCCACAGCGCGTGCACTCGAAGCCGATCGTCTCGATCGAATCGGCGAGTTCGGCGGGGTCGAGGTCGCGCGCTCGCGCGAGTTCGGCTTCGAGCGACTCCATGCCTCTCGGTTGTGCCGCGGCCGGGTTAACGCCGACGCTTGGCGATCGAACCGGGAAGCGCTGCGGCGGAACGAACCGAGAGCACGAAAGGAGTCAGCCGAAGGAGGAAAGTATTCGCCGCCCCTACGCGTTCGTCGTGAAGGAGTACGAACGCAAGGGGCTCCTCGAACGCGTCAACCGCGAGGCCGCGACGGTGGGCGCGGACATCCCCGAGGAGATCGAGGTCCAGGGCGAGCCGATCGACCTCCGATCGTTCGTCTTCGAGATCAAGCGCCGCGACTCGGTCCCCTCGGGAGAGCGCGAGCGAGTCGAGCAGGCGAAGCGGAACCTCCGGCGCGAGCGGCTCGAACGGCTCGAACCGATCGAAGACAACGAGGTGAGCTACGCGGAGGGCGAGGCGCTCGCGGCCTCGATAATCGGGATCGACCGCGCGCTTGAGGCGCTTGAGGGGCTCGACGCGGCCGATCCGGAGACGGAGGCAAAGCGGCAGGAGACGGCCGACCGCAAGCGGTGGATGAGCTTCCTGAAGAAGGCGCTCGGTCACGGAGACGCCGGCGGCGGACGGACCCGATTTTAACTCGGATCGGTCGATCGACCGAACCTGAGCCGATAGTCGTAGTATCGCCCCGCGTGTCTGACGATTCCCGCTCCCGCCTCGGTGCCCATCGCGTCGGACTCGATGTTCCCGTCGAGGTACGGCCGCTCGTGGAGCGCTCGCAACACGTCCCGGTACGCCGCCGAGTACGGGTGTGACTCCTCGTACCCGCCGTGGCTCGCCGCCTCGATAACCCGCTGCGCGTCGGACGAGAGATCGCCGTCGGCTGTCCGGGCGTCGACCTCGCGCGCTCTGAGGATCGCCTCCATCCGCTCGGGCGACTCCGCGACCACCGTTCCCGTGGCGCGGTACACGGGTTCGTAGAACCGCTCGCGAGAGACCTCGACCCGGTAGAGGGTGTCTCGGAACCGGACGCGATCCGGGCCGTCTTCGGGCAGGAGCGCGCTCGCGTCGACCGCGTCCGAGCGCCGGTAGACGTAGCCGCCGCGCTCGACCAATCCGATCGGGACGCCGCCCTCGTTGTTGCGTGCCCGCGCGGCGAAGTGCGCGATCTCGACGGCGCGTCGGTCCCCCGACGGGAGCGAGGCCGCGTCGACCGCGGTGGAGTCAGCCGTCGAACCGCTCTCCTCTCCCGACCCGGAACCACCGTCGGGTCCCGACTCGGCCGCGCCGTCGTCGGCGTCGGCCGCAAACAGCCGGAGGACCGGCCGAACCGCCTCCGCCTCGTCGACGACGACGGAGCCCAGTCGGTAGTACGTCCCGGCGTGGACCGCGAACCGGGGGTCGTCGGTCGTCGAGAAGAACGGCTTCCGGTGCTGGGTAGTGTAGGTCTCTCCCGCTCGCACGGCCGCGAACGCCGCGGTGTCCCACGTCGGATCGGCCTCGCTCGGGTCGTCGACGAAGCGGTCGCGCAGGCGCTCTCCCACGGAATCGAGGGTCAGTCGGAGGACGCGGTCGTCGCCGTCGTCGCCCGCGGTGTCACCGCGCAGCGAGCCGCCGAGACAGCCCGCGGTCGCGCCGATCGCCGCCGCGACTCCACCGGCGAGCACTCGCCGTCTGGAGGGTGTTCGTTCGTGCACACACGCCGTTCGATCGCCTCACATAAATGTGTCAGCGAAGCGCAAACGATCGTTTGCGTCTCCGACCCCACTGACGAGCGCCGCTCCGGGGGACGAAGTGTCGGAATGTCTCACTCAGATCGCGTGTGACTCCACGAACGCGACCACGTCGGCCAGCTCCTGCTGGCCGATCCCGTGGCCGCCGGGGTAGCTGTCGCGGGTCACGTCGGCACCGATCGCCTCGAACCGGTCGGCTGCGGCCGCCGAGCGCGACTGCGGGATGACGCGGTCGCCCGCGCCGGCACCGACGAACACCGGTTTGCCCTCGATTCCCGCCGGGTCGAGATCGGCGTGCGAGTCGGCGAGGTAGCCGTGGAGCGCGACGACCCACGCATACCGGTCCGGGTCCTCTAACAGGAGCGAGAGGCTCGTGATCGCGCCCTGACTGAATCCGAGCAGCCCGACTCGGTCGGCGTCGATGTCGTAGGCGTCGACCGCGACTTCGACGGTCTCGGCGACGAGGTCGAGGCTGCGTCGGAACTCCTCGGCGTCTGGCTGGCTCGATTCGAGGCCACCCGCCGACAAGTCGAGTTCGTACCACGTGTACCCGCCCTGGAGCGGGTCGGGTGCCCGCAGGCTCACGACGTGGAGGTCGTCCGGGAGGTGTCTCGCGACCGGCAACAGGTCCTCCTCGTCCGCCCCGCGGCCGTGCAGGACGAAGACGGCCGGGGCGTTCTCGGCACCCGCGTCTGGCGCGACGTGGACGTGTTCGAGCGGAACGTCGGCGTGTGGGTCGGACATACACCCGCGTTCGTGGGCTCGGGGTTTCGGTCTGTCGACCCCGGCAGCGGCTCCTCGTCGACGGGCGGCGCGTCGTCGGCCGCGGAACCGACGTGGAGCGGCGCGTCGGAAACGGTAATCGGCCCGGCCCGCGGCCGCGGAGCCGCCGGTCCCGGTCTGTCATCATCGACCGCCGCCGACGGCGTCGAACGCGCGGTTTAACCGTCCAGCCGCACAATTCGCTCGACATGAGCGGCTCCACGGAGGGCGACCTCACGAAGACGGGGATGGCCCTGAAACACGACCGCGAGTGGGACTACGAACTCGACCGAATCTTGGAGGCCATAGAGGAGCGAGACGCTTCCAAGGTCGGGCTCCAGTTCCCCGAGGGGCTCAAGCGCCGCGGCCCGAAGGTGGCGGACGACCTCCGCGAGGTCGCGCCAGACGACGTGACGTTCATGCTGTCGGGCCAGCCGTGTTACGGCGCGTGCGACCTCGACACGTACCTGATGCGCCGGACCGACGTGTTCGTCCACTTCGGGCACACGCCGATGAAAGAGTCCGACAGCATCGTCTACGTCCCCCTCTTCTCGAACGTCGACCCGTTCCCGATCATGGAGGACGCCCTCGCAGAGGAGCTGTCGCCTCCGGAGGAGGACGCCGATGTCGGGCTCGTCACCACCGCCCAGCACATGAATCGCTTCGAGGAGATGACGGACTGGCTCGAAGAGCGCGGCTACGAGGTTCACACCCGCCGGGGCGACGACCGGCTCACGAAGGAGGGACAGGTGCTCGGCTGTAACTACGCCTCCGCCGACATCGACGCGGAACAGGTGTTGTACGTCGGCGGCGGGAAGTTCCACCCGGTCGGGCTCGCGATGGAACACCCCGACAAGCGCGTGATCATCGCCGACCCGGTCAACAACGTCGTGAAGGTCGCAGAGCACGACCAGTTCCTCAAACAGCGGTACGCCTCGGTCCACAAGGCGATGGACGCAGAGAAGTGGGGCGTCATCTTCTGTACGAAGATCGGACAGGGGCGGTGGGAGACGGCCCAAGAGATAGTCGATAACAACGACAACGCCTACCTCATCACCATGGACGAGGTGACGCCGGACCGCCTGCGCAACTTCGACATGGACGCGTTCGTCAACACCGGCTGTCCGCGGATCACGACCGACGACGGCCCGCGCTTCCACAAGCCCATGCTGACCCCCGGCGAGTACGAGGCCGCGATCGGCGAGAAGCCGCTCGACTCGATCGAGTTCGACACGTTCCACGACACCTGGTAGTCGCCGCCGTCAGCGACGCCGTCTCCCCTTCGAAACGCCCACATCTCGCCCGCGACCCCGGCCCCGCCCTCGAAACGCCCGCATCTCGCCCGAGTCTCCCGTATTCGCCCGTCCGCTGTGACAAGACTCTTGAGACGGGTCCGTCACACTGTGGACGATGCCCTCCACACTGCTTTCGACCGCGATAGACGGGATCGGCCCGGGACCGACGAATCCGACCGAACCGATCGGGATCGCCGTCAGTACCGGGCTCTCGTTCGTGATCGAACTCGCCGTCGTCGGCATCCTCGGTGCGATCGTGATCGCCGTCGCACCCGATTTCACCGACGAGGGAGCCGAGTACGTGCGCGGCGAGCCGGTCATGGCGTTCGTCTACGGGTTCGGCGCGTACATCGCCGTCGCGGTCACGGCGTTCCTGTTTGCCATCACGATCGTCGGACTCCTCGTCGTCATCCCCGGACTGCTCGCGCTCGCGGTCGTCGGGATCGCGACCACTACCGTCGGCGTCGTCGCGCTCGGGCGGTGGATCGGCGACGTGGCCGACGTCGGTGACGGGTTGGCCACGGCGCTCGTCGTCGGCGCGCTCGCGTGGGCGTTTCTCGGGGCCGTTCCGGTTCTCGGAGGCCTCGTGACCGGCGTGCTCAACGCGATGGGATTCGGCTACCTCGTCGCCCGCGTTCTCGACGGGCGCGACGACGGCGACCGGGTCGCTTCCGGCCTCGGCGGGTCTCCGGGCGACGCGGGTCGAAGCGGGCGGGCCGATCTCGAAAACGACGACCCCCGCGACGACCCCCGCGACGATCGGTTCAGAAACATCGCCGCCGCCGATCAAGACGAGGACGATGAGAGAGCAGGCGGCTCGGGCGGGACGACCGCCGGCGACGCGGACGACACCGACGACCCGTCGTGGCGCTGATCGGTGACGATCCGCGGCACGGCCAATAAGTATACGTCGGTGACCGCGAGACACCCCACACGCGAGATGCCATCGACTAGCGACTCGATCGCCGTCGTCCTCGTCGGTACCCCCGACCGAGCGGCGGAGCTGGCGTCGTCGCTGGAGCGTGCAGACGACCGTCTCGTCGTCGAATCGGTCACAGCAGTCGGCGCGGCCGTGGACCTGCTTCGGGACTCGGCGATCGACTGTCTGCTCGTGGTCGGGACGCCCGTCGACGCGACGGAAACGTCGGTCGTCGAGACGGTTCGCGACAGACACCCGAACCTCCCGATCGTGTGTTGTCTCGACGAGGCGCGCGGCGCGGCGGCGGTCGCCGAGGCGTTCGACGCGGGGGCCACCGACGTCGCACGGGCGGGGGGCGACTCGGCGGTGACCGCCGTCCTCGTGTACCGAATATCGAACGCCGTCGCGTCCGCCCGCGCCACCGCCGAGGCCGACCGGCAGCGACAGCGGCTCGACGCGTTCGTCCGCGGCGTGTCTCACGACCTGCGAAATCCCCTCACCGTCGCACAGGGTCGGCTCGATCTGGCGGAACGCGACTGCGACTCCGATCACCTCGGAGACGCCTCGGCCGCGGTCGACCGCACGCTCGAACTGATAGCCGACCTGCTGACGCTCGCGAGACAGGGCGAGACGCCGCAGAAACGCGAACCGGTCGCGCTGTCGACACTCGCTGACGAGTGCTGGTCGAACGTCGAGACCGGCGGTGCGACGCTCGTCGTCGCGGGCGACCGGACGATACTGGCGGACCCGAGTCGACTGAAACAACTCTTCGAGAACCTGTTCCGCAACGCGGTCGACCACGGGGGCGACGACGTGACCGTCACCGTCGGCGAGATATCGCCGATGTACACGACGACGCGGGCGGAGGCCATCCTGCCGTCGGGCTTTTTCGTCGAGGACGACGGCCCGGGAATTCCCCGCGAGGACCGAGAGCGCGTGTTCGAGATCGGCTACACGACCGCCGGCGACGGCACGGGGTTCGGTCTCAACATCGTTCGCGACATCGCCGTCGCCCACGGGTGGGAGATCGCCGTGTCAGAGGGCGCGAGCGGTGGTGCCAGATTCGAGATAACGGGCGTCGACGGCGATGGAGCCGACAGCGAGTGACCCGACAACACGTGTGAGTTGACAACACGTGTGAGTTGACAACACGTGTGACCCGACAGCGAGTGAGCTGACGTCCCTCGTCGGTAGATCAGCATCGATCCAGTGTCTCCTCCACGTACTCGACCGCCGAGTCCGGCGATTCGACCGCCGCCACGCCCGCGACGTCGTGCGTGTCGAGGCCCGCGACCGGCCGTCCGTGCGCGAGCGCGAGTCCGATCTCCGAGAGGGTCCCCGGACCGCCGTCGACCGCGATCGCCGCGTCGCCGTTTAAGACGACCAGCGCGTTTCGCGCGTGGCCCATCCCCGTCGCGATCGGCGTGGTGACGTGGTCGTTCGCGTCCGCGCGTCGGTCGGTCGGGAGAATGCCGATGGTCTCGCCGTCGGCCCCGCGAGCGCCGCGACACACGGCCTCCATGACGCCGCCGAGCCCGCCGCAGACGACGACGTGGCCCCGCTCGGCCAGCCGCTCACCGAGTTCTGCGGCGACTGCCGCGGTCTCCGCTCCGATCGAACTCCCGCCGATGACGCTCACGCGCATACCTCACGCCACGTCGGGACGCGGTGTAAACCCGGCCGGTATCGCGTCTCGTCGGCGATAATCCGACTGAAACGCTTATCCCTCTCGGCCGTCGACGTGGTGTATGACGTACGATACCGTCGTGTTCGACAACGACGGTGTCCTCGTGGGCCGCACGCGATTCGACGTGCTCCGGGATGCAACCCGGGACGCGTTCGTCGAGTGCGGCGTCGAGGAGCCCGATTCGGACGACGTAGAGCAGATGACGATCGGCGCAACCCCCGGCAGCGTGGGGACCGTCTGTCAGACGTACGACCTCGATCCGGGGTCGTTCTGGCGGACCCGCGACGACGTGGTCTCGAAGGCCCAACAGCACGAGGCGCGCGCGGGGCGGAAGACCCCGTACGACGACCTCAACGAACTGGAGGACCTCGACGTGGAGATGGGGATCGTCTCCTCGAACCAGCAGGCGACCGTCGACTTCCTCGTCGACCACTTCGACGGATTCGACCGGTTCGGTGCCGCCTACGGCCGTGAGCCGACGATCCACTCGCTCCAGCTTCGGAAGCCGAATCCCCACTACATCGAGCAGGCGCTCGGCGACCTCGATGCCGACAGCGCGCTGTTCGTCGGCGACAACGAGTCCGACGTGCGAGCCGCCGAGAACGCCGGAATCGACTCGGCGTTCATCCGTCGCCCGCACCGCCGCAACTGGGACCTGAACGTCTGGCCGACCTGGGAGATAGAACAGCTCTCCGACCTCCACGACATCGTCGGGTGAGGCTTCCGGAAGCCGCGCGGGCCGATCGCTCGCTGCGAGAGCGGCGACCGCGAGCGGCCGCGCCACCGCGTCTGCGACCGCCGACTGAAGCGTGAAGCGTTAAATCCGATGCCGCGTAATCCGTCCTTGTGACCGACTCGCCGCCGTGGGCCGACTTCTTCGGCCACCCCGAACCCTACCCCGAGCAGGCCGACGGCATCGACGCCGCCATCGACGCCGCCGAGGAGGGGGGGTTCCTCGCCTTGGAGGGCGCGTGCGGGACCGGCAAGACGATGCTCGCGCTCACGGCCGGCCTCGACCGCGTGCGCGACCCCGACTCCGCGTTCGAGCGCGTGTTCGTGCTCACGAGCGTCAAACAGCAGCTTCGGCAGTTCGAGACGGACCTCGAAACGATAAACGAGGGCCTCCCCGAGGGCTACGATCCCGTCTCCGGACTCACGCTCGTCGGGAAGGCGGACGTCTGTCCGTACGCCCGACAGAACCGCGCCGGCATCGACCGCGAGACCGTCTACGAGCGCTGCGAGGGGCTCCGCGAACGCACCCGCAACCTCGTCGGCGACGGCGGCGCGACGACGACCTCGAACCTCGTGCGCGAGGCGCGGAGCCAGCAGGTCGGGCTGTCGGACTCGGGCAACGCGGGCGGCGCGGGAGCGGCCGGCGGCTCCGCCGAGCCCGCGGCCGACTACCTCTCCGTCGACGGCGAGCCGACCCCGTATCGCCCGGACACCGAGGAGTTCGAGGGGACCGAGTTCTGCCCCTTCTACGCCGGGTTCCTCGACGATCTCCCCGAAGACGGCGATCCCGCCGAGGCGGTGCCGTTCGACGTGACCGAGATCGGCCACGTCGATGCCGACGAACTCGTTCGGCTCGCCGCGGGCCACGGCTCGTGTCCCCACTCGGTCATGGGCGCGCTCGTTCCGGAAGTCGAAGTCGTCATCGGCAACTACTACCACGCGTTCGATCCCGTGACGACCGGCACGTTCACGGGCGCGCTCCTCGACGACGCGACGTTCGTCGTCTGTGACGAGGCGCATATGCTCGAACCGCGCGTGCGCGACCTTGTCAGCGACGCCGTTGCGGACGCGAGCCTGCGCGACGCCGAGAACGAGCTCACGCGCGTCGTCCAGCCGCTCGAATTCGAGCGGGAGGGCGCGGAGTCCGCAGACGCCGCCGTGGTCCGCGGTGAGATCGAGGACGCGGACGTGACGGTCGACGAGATCGAGGCCGTCCGGGAGTTCTACGCCGACCTCCGCGGCGAGATCGGCCGCCGGGTGACGGACCGGCTCGACCGCGAGCGCCCGGACTGGCGCGCGTCGATGCGCGAGCTCGACGACGACGAGATCCCGCTTCGCGACCCGGACGAGCCGGGCGAAGACGCGATCACGGCGTGGGCGAAACGGGAGGGGTACGGCGACCGCGTCTGGGCGCGTGCGGCACAGGTCGGAGCGGTCGTCAAACGCGTCCTCGACTCGCTCGAAGACGAGGACAAGAAGCGGGCCGCTCCGGGCGTCGGCCGCACGCTCAACGCGTGGTACCGCGAGGGCCACGAGGACTTCTTCCGCGCGGTCGACCTCGAACGGACGTGGGACGAGACCGCGCCGCCCGATTCGTGGCGGCGCGCGTACAACGCGAGCCTCGCGCTGTACAACTGCCTGCCGAGCAAACCGATCGGCGACCGGCTCGCCGAGTTCGGCGGCGGCGTCCTGATGAGCGCGACGCTGGAGCCGATGGACGTGTTCCGCGAGGTGACCGGACTCGACCACCTCGAAGCGCGGGGCAGACCGGTCGTCGAGCGGACGTACGGGCTCTCCTTTCCCCCGGAGAACCGCGCGAGCTTCGCGGTCGACGCGCCGAAGTTCACCCACGAGAACCGCGGCGCACCGGGCGAACGGAACGACACGCGACTCGCGCACCTCGACGCGACGGTCGCGGTTGCG
>Ga0209917_1001108_pt1 | contig 10978 bp, 9 predicted proteins | sample SalPon2_C_H2O_MG_FD_185710 | JGI IMG/M metagenome (GOLD analysis project Ga0209917, IMG submission 185710) | Salt pond water microbial communities from South San Francisco under conditions of wetland restoration - Salt Pond MetaG R2_C_H2O_MG... | ecosystem: Environmental > Aquatic > Non-marine...
CAACATCTTCCAGCGTCGCTTCGTCTTCTTCGAGGTAGTTGATCGCCGCCATAACCCGCTGTGTCGGCTTTTTTCCCTCGACCTCCGCCAAGACCTGGCGGAGGTCGTCGGTAGACACGTCGTCGAGGGAAGTCACATTGGAACAACGCCTTCCTATTTGAAAAGATTCAGCCGTCAATATAAGGAACACAGCGAGGAAGTGTATCTGAAACAATCTATCTTGGACGAGACGCAAAACAACCGGACGGGAGTTGAACGAACCAATGACGCGGTCAAGGACTGTGGCCTCGGGCGAACGCACGCTCGAGGCCGCGTCCACGCACGAACGGAAGTGTTCCTTGCGTTGTGTCTGCGAATCGTCGTTGCAATTATCAACTTCGAACGAGGAAACGAACTAGGCTGTGAGAAGCTATGAGATGAGTTCTATGACACGCTCTACCAGTAACTATCGTACTAATAAAATTCTCTCAAAAGACATAGCGAAGTGCAGCCAGAGTAAGACTGCTCACTACAATTAGGCTCAACGCTACAGCGAGCACAGGCTTAACTCCTGATTCTCGTAGCTCACCTATATCGATGCTCAACCCTAGTCCGGCAAATGCAACGAGAAATAACCAATTCGATGTATTGCTGATAGCACTTATGTGGAATTCCGAGAATACTCCTGCACTCCTGAGTAACATTATAGCCGCAAATCCAATGATGAATTTTGGAAAACTTGTCCAAAGGTACCACCATTTGCTTTCAAATGTTGCATCTGCTGTTCCCTGTCCACTGTAATACAGTGCATAGCCGATCGCGACAATACCGATGAGTGCGTTCCGAGTGAGTTTAACCAATACCGCCCATTCACCTGCAGCCTTCGAATATGCAAATCCAGCAGCAGTGACTGGGCCGGTACTGAGCATTGTCGCACCAGCCCAGATCCCAAAGACGAAATCCGAGAGTCCAAAAAGATGTCCGATAGCAGGATACATAACAAGGGAAACAGCATCAAACAACAGTACTGTTGCAGCTGCATATGCGATATGCTGTTGGTTAGGTTTGATACTTCCTGCTACTGCTGCGACGGCTGAGACACCGCACACCCCTGCACCTGCTGAAAGAAGCGACCCAAGCTTCTCTGGAATATTGAAGACCTCGCGGGCTAGTATTTCGACTGTTATCACTGTACCACAAATAGCAAACCCGACAATCAAGAGCAGCTGAGCTCCCGCATCCACAACTTGTTGGAGGACAACTGTGACTCCCATCAAGATGATCCCTGTCTCTAGCCAAAGGCTGTGTGTCTGAACGCCGTTTTCTGCCCATTCCGGGATTCCAATTGTATTAGCAACAAGCACCCCTAATCCAATAACGATTATCAGATGGCTTTCAAATGGAATAAGCTCGGTTATTCCTCGAGCAAGGAGACCAAGTGCTAACAGTACCCCCAGACCGGGAGCAAGCGAACGCAGTACTCGCATAGCTACCACGGAACAGATATCCCGGTCATAAGTACGAGAACAAGGACCGAGGCAATACAAATCGCCTTCCAACCACGATCTAATGATCTCCAGTGCTGCTGCAGATTTCCTATTACGATGCCACGGATAAATGACGGTTCGCCAGACGTTGACTTCTGGTGCTTTTCGTTACGCATTATCTGATTGATTTACGAGCATTTTTAATATTTCTTTTGCTACCTGTGATCTTTGTCAAGACCCGACATCTGTGATTTTCGACTTTGCAGACGGTCGCGTGTGAAGTTAGTATTAACAGTCAAGCGAACGCAGGACTCCGCCCTGCGTTCGCAGTTCTGGTACCGACAGTTCCGTGAGATCATCCCTCGTTCGCACTCAACAACCTCAAGGAACTCGTCAAAACACTATGATTTCGTTCACGTACCCATTTTCAATAGAGCACTCTCGAGTAGACTTGGACTTCACGACTGTGTCATTCCTAATACATTCCGCCGATCGAAATCACCATTGTTGAATAAAGCTCTATTATTCTACCTAACGGACGTTAGCGTCAATAGCAGTCACTGTGTCCACCTGAGATTGAGACGATTCCGCCTCACAAATATCCAAAGCAGCCAATCCATTACAAGCGTACACGTGTAATTTTTTTATACATCACGGGCTGAAGCCGCTATACCATATCAAATTTGTTGAATATACATACAGACAGTTTTAGACTCAAATAGCGCCTATATCTAATGATTGTAAATAACATTTCTAGAGGTCTCTGTGATCGGCGTAGAGAATACGAATGACAATGCTTCCCCAGTGACTCTTCTTAGATTCAACATTAGTGAATTGTGGCGGCTGGATCGAGTAAGGCACAGACAGCACTTGAGAAATTGCTCTTCAGTACTAACACAGGAAGGCACCAGGTCAATCCGGTTCGAACCTGACGAAAAAAAGGGGCGATGCGAATACGCGATTTTCAGTTGCTAAGTAGTTCGATATACCGTTCCATCCAAACACCATTTTCGGTCCAAGAGAGAGCAGAGACGAGGTTGTCATCTATCACGACTGTTTCGTCTCAATACTCCGCACCCGCTTGTTCGAAGTCAGCACGCATTGTTGGCCAGCACATGATCTCGTGTCCTTCTAGCACGCCTGATTCAGACAGCACTTGCGGACCGTGACATGTGACTGCTACCGATTTTTCATCGAAGAAGTGCTGTAAGTCGCTATCATACCGAATCGACTTAGATCCCCGCCCTCCGGGTATTTCGAGCCCACCGTATTCTTCCGGATTAATGTTAGCGAAAGTAATATGTGCCTCAGCGTTGTACCCTTGACGGACGATATACGTCCTCCCATCATCAATGATGTCGTGAATCTCTCCTTCAATCGTCCTGACCTCAGAGGCTGCTACAGTTGCACTGACGACATCCTCGGCGTTGAGCCTGAAAAGGGGCAGTACAACTCCAGACTCTCAAATCCGTCTCCTGAGATGACAAGTATCTCCGGCATTGGCGCAGACAAGGATCCCTCATCTTAATATGTATATCTATGGAAGTAAGTAACATTATTTTCTAGTTTGAAGTACAAATGTGATCAGCAAATCCACAGACATTGTTTCCCTACTATTCGTTAGCACGTCGGTGATCAAGGAATGCAATGGTCACTACCCGTATATCGGCAGATACCAAGGAACACCTGCTGCGTGGACACAGTCTCGGGCGTGCGTTCGCCGGAGGCCGCAGTCACTGATTCGTTGGTTTGTTCTACTCTAGTCCAGCAGTTGACGTCTCATCCAACGTGGACTGCCTCAGCTGCACGTCCTCGCTGTGTTGTTCGATGCAGTCTTGGACCCTGTACTCGATGTCTTTCGAATCGTCGGTGTTTCGCGCGTTGTACGGAGCGACTGGCACGACTCCTGCAGCCAGCAGGTGGTCGTGCTAGTTGAGCGTGTCGTAGGCGCTGTCACCGACCATCCAGATCGGCTTGGCTATGGCGAGCGCGTCACGCGTGACGCGCATCGCCATCACTTCTAGCGCTTGTTTGCTCTCTGTGAACTCCGCCGCGATCGGGATCTTTTGTCCGGTCGAGACGATCGTGAAACTGTAACCGTAGTAGCACTTGTCGTCGGTTGGATCGTAGCACTTCGACGCGTCTTGATTGGCAGGCATTGCCCTCACGTCCGTCGAATCGACGCAGTAAGTCAAGTCAAGCAGACCGCGAGCGGCGGCCCGCTTGACGAGTCGGTTAAAGACTTCGTTAACGACGTGTTCAAAGTCGGTGAGGAAGCGATTGACCGCGTCGCTGGACGGCGGTCGATCGAACCCACAGCTCAGCCAAACGACCGTGTTCCGAAGCTCTCGCTCGCCGGGACGAATGCCGTAGATATCGTGGTAGTAGCAATGGAGGAAGCCACGCATCAGCTCTGGTAGTTCGTGGTCTCGTGTTCGCCCCGGCGGAGACGGGGCGAACACATCGAACTCTTCTAGAAATTCGAATGAGAGATGCTTCAAACAATGCTAGCGTCTCGGTTTCCGCGACATTGAGGAACAACTCTGCCGAAGGATCATCTTGTAAGGTCGCTTAACTCATCCATCTTAGCGTTCACCCTGCTCTTTGGTGTGCTACTCGTTCTATGAAACCCTCGGTGTACTATAGCAATATATGGATCTTCTGTCGCACACCCAAACATTTATATTATGATAATATATTATAGAATGCGTGGTGATCCCAAATGACTTGGTGTAAGATAGCAACTAACAAAAAAATGGTGTCAGATGAATAATAGTAAGTCACGCGGACTGTTCACGATTTTAGGAGACAAATCAAGTGCTCTCGTACGACAATTCCTTCCAGACGCGTTCATATTCGCGCTGATGTTGACGTTCTTGACGATGCTACTTGCAGTAGTGTTCACTGATCAAGGTCCTGTTGCTGTCGTTTCACATTGGGGTGAAGGGTTCTGGTTCGTCCTCGCTTTCTCAATGCAGTCAGCATTGGCCCTGATGACCGGCTGGGCATTTGCTGATTCGCCCCCAATCAAGCGAGTTCTTCAACGGATCGGTGAGATTCCACGAACGCAGAAGCAGGCAGTCTTTGCAACTGCGGTCGTCGGTCAAATATTTGGGCTATTCCATTGGGGGGTTGTCCTAGTTGCCGGAGCAATCTTCGCACGAGAAGTCGCAGTTGCCATGGAGGAGAAGGACGTTGATGTCCACTATCCTCTACTGGTTGCAACGGGCTATGCAGGGCTATTGCCTTGGCATCAGGGACTATCGGCGGCGTCTATGTTGCTTGTCGCTACTCCAGACCACTTCCTGGCAGATCAAATTGGGGTTGTGCCGGTCTCTGAGACGATCTTCTATCCCGGGAACCTGATCATCGTCGCCGGTGTCGTCCTTGTGACAATGATCATTATGCCGTTAATGGCTCCTGAAAAGAAAGACAATTTGATAACGGTTCCCGCAAGTAAACTCCGTAGCGCCCGACAACCCGCACCTGACGGCGGTGTTGAGGCAGTCGATGGGTCACCTATGTCGAGCCGTAGACAGGAGGCGGCGTACAAGACTCTGCTACTCGACAGCCGTGTGCTCGGTGTCGGCCTTGGGCTGCTCATTTGGGCGTACCTTGGCTACTTATTCGCTACAAATGCACTTATGGATGTATTCAATCTGAACATCTTCATCGCAGTGATGTTCGGACTTGGTTTCCTCTTCCACGGGACGCTCCGAAGCTACATCAATGTGTTTCGTGACGCGATTGAGGGTGCAAGCCAGATTTTCATCCAATTCCAATTCTATGGTGGGATTATGGGAATTATGGCGTGGTCTGGACTGGCTACGATGATTGCCCAGACGGCTGCACAGTATTCCACGGAGACGACGTGGTACCTGGCTGCGTTCCTCTCTGCAGGCACAATCAATTTCTTCGTACCATCTGGCGGTGGTCAGTGGGTTGTTACAGGACAAGTGATGATAGACGCTGCGCAATCTATCCCAGGCGTTGACATCAACAAGACGATAATCGCCTTCGGAATGGGCGACCAGTGGACCAATATGATCCAGCCGTTTTGGGCACTTCCTGCGCTCGGAATTGCTGGACTCTCTATTCGAGATATTATGGGATATGTCGGCGTCTTGTTCCTTTTCAGCGGTGCCGTGATGGCTACAGGAGCACTACTCTTGGGAGTGGGGATTCTATAGGGGGTGACACGATATGGCAACTAACACAAAGACTGACGACACGCGTTCACAGGAGAGCGATGACCGATTCGTTCCCTTCTTGGGTCAATACTTCCCAGAATCGCTCACTTTGGCCGCCTTGCTCGCTGTACTCGGCTTAGTCGTCACGGTCCCGTACCTCGGCGTTATTGAACAGTTAGAGCAGTTTTCAACGGGTTTCTTTAGTCTGCTGACCGTCCAGATGTCGCTAATTCTCTTTTGGGTGTTGTCGGCAACTGTCGTTGAGTCGAGATGGATGGGACGGATGTTTGATCTGGTGGCAGGTGCACTCCCCGCAGGGAACCAGTGGGCTATTATCTACTCAACAGGTGTGGTCGCTCTTCTGTTTGGGTGGGTAAACTGGGCCTTGGGTCTTATTGGTGCTGTGTTCATCGGGTACCAACTCTCTTCTCAAGCGGAAGCAAACGGCGTCCACGTTCACTACCCAGCAGTCCTGACCGCGGGCCTCCTCTCACTCGTCGTTACAAACGTTGGTCTCACAAGCCCCGGTGCGCTATTGATGGCTGACTCCACTGGGACGACAAATGTCATTGTTGACCCAGACGTCGGCAACCTCGTTGTCGATACATCAGCGTTTCTGCTCCACCCAGTAAACATAGTCTCTCTCGCCCTGTTCGTGCTCACACTGCCAGCGTTGTTAGCGCTGCTTGCCCCAAGCGAAGAGAACAAGCGAAAGTCTGTCTCAGAATTCACAGATGTCGTGCAGGGAAGTATCAGTAACACCTTAGATACCTACTCAATACCCCCGAAAGAAGAATGGGTGTTTGCTGATAAGCTTGAGCAGTCCAGAACGATCGCTGTTGTCACTTTTATCCTGGGCGCTATCTCCATTGGCGGATACTTCCTGAACGGCGGAGAACTGAGCATGCTGTGGCTCCTCTTTGGACTGATAATACTCGGTATCTTCATCCACGGACGACCGATGGCCTTCGCTGAGGAAGTTACCGATGCGACCCGTTGGGCAAACCACATCGCTATTCCCTTCCTGCTGTATGCTGCGGTCTTCTCTCTCTTGTCCACAGTAGGATTCTATGGGAACATCGGAGAAGTGATCGCGGCAACAGGCATCACGCAGACTACGTCATACCTTGTTGCGCTTGTATTAGGAGTGCTCATCCCAAGCCCAGGTTCGCTATGGGTCATACAAGGCCCTGCAATCGTTGCATCTGGTGCAGAACTTATTCCATCACTCGTGTCGGTGATGTACGGAGCCGGTGTTTCGAACTTATGGCTTGGCTTCTTATTCGTCGGTACAATTGCAACGATCTACGGGTTTAGCTGGCGCGAGTACGTTCGATATGCGGCTGCTATCACCGTGTACGTCTCGGTGGTTGTTATTGCACTGCTGGTTGTATTCTAACTTCATTCACAGCTGCATATCTTTTTTACACAGCTGCTAACATTGGGGACAGACACGAAATTATCATTCCGAAGCTAAAGCCACCTTGGAGAGGAGATCCAAGCGCTTAGATTTAGTTGAGGTACTGTTTGATGATTCTGGGGTCAAATGTCTGATGAAATCTATAGACTCAGTACTTCACAAAGCCGCTTAGTTAGAACGTCTGCTTGCTGAAGGTGTGTCTAAAACCAAGCAAGCAGACGGTGCGATCCACGAGGACCAGCTTCTTAACTTTCTCGTCAACCGCCTTGATGATGAAGTTCCGCTCTCCTTAGCCAATGACGCTGAAATCACTGCTGAAGACATCTATGAGGTCCTCGTCGGCGCTTGCGCCGACAGGACCTCTGTCTCTACGCTCTGCGCGTCGAGCCAGAACGCACCCGCTGCGAACACGATCCTCTACCACCTCCGGACGAAGTTCGAGCCGGAACGGCTCGAACGAGTCGCTAACACGCTCCTCCGGAAGGATCTTGATGAACTGCTCCCCGAGCAGGTGGAGGTCTGTGCAGACCTCCACCTGCGGCCCTACTACGGTGACGAAGACGACACAGACGGCCTCTATCACTCAGTAGCGAAGCGTGGAACCACTGCGTTCCACGCCTACGCTACACTCTACGCGCGTGTGAAGAACAAACGACATACGCTTAGGGTACGCCGTCTCGGAGACGGCGATACCGCCAGCAGCATCTTCGCTGGGTTCTTCGGTGTTCTCAACGGCCTTGACACCGGGGTCAAGGCCGTCTACCTTGGTCGCGGATTCTACGACAGCAAGTGTCTCACACTGCTTCAGGCGCACAACTACGCGCACGTGATCCCGATCGTCCGGTAGGGTGAGACGATTCAGCAAGAGTTCTCGGAAGGATGGAGTCGCGTCATTCAGCATGATATGACAGGGAAACTCGACGGTCACAATTGGACCGTCGAGTTTCCCGTCTATATCGACTGTACGTACCTGAACGGGAAGTACGACGAGAACGAGGTGGCGCGTCAGCGGCGTAGCCGTGACGCGCCGTTCATTGACTCACCACGCGACGCCCGATACCACTACAGCAAGCGGTTCGGTATCGAATCGAGCTATCGCTTGTCCGAACAAGCGATAGCGACAACGACAACACGTGATCCAACGGTACGGATGCTGTACGTCGTGGTAAGCCTACTCTTACAGAACGCCTGGCGGTACCTTCACTACGAGTATGTGGCGACGCCGCGCCGAGGCGGGCATTGCCTCTGGTGGTGGCTGTACAAGGAGTTCGTCAATATGGTTCGACGAGCTGCGTGGACGGCCCTCGCGGTGCGTCGGGCCGTCCCCGCGAATCGGCCACCTGATGACCGATTCCACCGCTAACTACTGACCGAGCAAGCCAGCAGAGAGAGAGTGGCGACGCTGTCGCGTCGGCGGCTGACCGCCGCCGACAGCGACAGCTCTCCGTCGACCTGTCCGTAATTCTCTCGTCAAGAGCCTCAGTACAACTGCTTCGACACAGAACTCAGACCGCAGAAACAGCTAGCCGACGATGCCTTGTGAGGTACTGAGACTGGTCTGGGACAAACAGGCAGTGGTTGTTGTACTAGCCAAAACTTTAATTATATATGGTATTCTTAGTGTATAATGCAATGGCCCAAACAAGCCAAGATGCACTCGGCGAGACAACTGTGGTTGACACTGACGTGCATCTGACTGTCCACCCAGAAGATCTTGCACAGTATATTGATGAGCCTCACAAGACGCACGTGAGCAATACGACGTACGGGACTCCCTTCCCGTCAAGCGGATGGGACCAGTGGATGGGAGGAAAAATTGATGATAACTGGTCTACTTTCACCTCCACCGAGGAGATTGACCAATTCTGTGAGGATTTCAATGTTGACCATCCGATCATCAATACTTTTGATCCACTCGGGAAATTCCCACAGGATAAGCTTGCAAACGCTCTTATGAGAGGGTACAATGACTATGTCATAGATAATATTCTTGACGAGAGTGAGCACAAGGCCCTCATTGCGCTAGCGACTCAGGAGCCTGACAAGGCAGCGGAAGAGCTTGACCGACTGGGCGATGAAGACCAGTTTGTCGGTGCATACGTCGGAACAACCGGGTCACATCCTCCACTTGGAGATCCTCAGTACGATATTATGTACAAAGCAGCGGAGGACAACGATCTGCCGATCGCGTTCCACGGGAATGCTGAGGACTTTATGTTCGAGTTCCCGCGCCAGAACCAGGCATTGAACAAGTTTCTGCAAGTGCATACGCTTGCCCACACTTGGAGTCAGGAGCTTACTCTCAATAGCCTCATCACTGAAGGCGTTCCCGAGAAGTTCCCTGGACTCAACTTCGTCTTCCTTGAGTCAGGTATCGGCTGGGTACCATATACGATGCACCGGCTGAACAAAGAGTACTCGATCCGACGCAATGAAGCCCCATTACTTGAGAAAAGTCCTGAAGAGTACATTCGGGAATCGTGCTATTTCGCCTCCCAGCCGCTCGGAGAACCGAACGATCCGAAACATATGAACAGTCTCATTGAGATGGTTGGGGCAGAGAATCTTATGTATGCTTCTGACTACCCACACTGGGACTTCGATCATCCGAGCGGTGTTGACAAGCACCTACGGAGTCATTTCTCTGCCGAACAGCGTCAGCAAGTACTCTACGACACGCCTATTGAAGCATTCAAACTCAATATCTAAATCACAACTATGACGAAACACACCGTTGCGACGGAAGAAGAGCTACAGCCTGGGGGTCGAAAAGTTATTCAGATAGAAGGACGTGAAATTGGGGTATTCAATACCGACGGCGAATACGTCGCATACAGTAACTGGTGTGCACATCAATCAGGGCCACTTTGTGAGGGTAGTATCACCGGAACCTATGAAGCGTCATTCGATAGTGACAGCTTAGAATACGAACTTGAATGGTGCGATGAGGAGAAAATCATAAACTGCCCGTGGCACGGCTGGGAGTATGATATAGAAGATGGCAGCTGTCTGTCTCGACAGAAGGTCAAACTCCCGTCCTACCCAGTGACAGTTGAAGACGGAAATATTGTCGTCGACGTCTAAAAAAATCGCTTCACATCATTTCCACAATCAGTAGTCGGCTATGATTTGTGGAGGGTACATCAATCCTCACTTTTGCGAGCGCTCGGTGTCATCACGGACTGCGGCTCGGAAAGTATCCTCAAACTCATTAGATGAAAACTCATAGACAGTATTACCAGTCTCATCTCGGTGTCGGCCAATTGAGAAGATAGACTGCCCATTCACTTCAACAGCCCAGTCGTCTAGATAGGTGGTATTTGTGCCAGCGAACTGAATCGTGCACTTGAATTCGGATTCTAGTTTTGGAATCACTTTGTGGGTGTACACGCCATCTTCAAACCGAGGTGGTCGGTACGGCGGGAGGTCTCGCTCCTCACGAATTCGCTCGTTTTGGGCCCACCATTCTGGAAGAGAGTCTGGATGATCAACCTCATCCATGATTATTATTTGGTATACGAGCTAACGATATAAAATATTCGCTCTTCTGTAGGAGATTGTTGGTACTGCTGAGCTGTGGCTGTCGAGTCGAAGAGGACAATGACACCGCGTCAGCGGTGTCCGACACGAATGATTCCGCTAGATGCGTTTGGATCGGAATCGGTCGCAGCGGACCTGCTCCAACAGGTTCGCTGGCATGACGGTGTTTCCTGTCCTCGCTGCCGTTCTGACCGAACGGTCAGAAACGGCAGCTACGGGCACTTTCAGCGGTATCTGTGTAAGGATTGCGACCGCACGTTCAACGACAAGACCGGCACGATACTCGCTCATTCGAAGGTCGCGCTCCGCAAATGGTTGTTCTCGATCTACGCGTTTTTGCGGTTTAACACGAGTATCAGGCA
>Ga0209917_1001109_pt1 | contig 10976 bp, 8 predicted proteins | sample SalPon2_C_H2O_MG_FD_185710 | JGI IMG/M metagenome (GOLD analysis project Ga0209917, IMG submission 185710) | Salt pond water microbial communities from South San Francisco under conditions of wetland restoration - Salt Pond MetaG R2_C_H2O_MG... | ecosystem: Environmental > Aquatic > Non-marine...
CAGCTACGACGAGAAACGCCGCATAGCGGCGACGCTGGACGACATGAACACCCACGTCATCGAGGCGGGGTTCCCGGTCAACTCGGACGCGGAGTTCGAGGCCGTGAGCGATATCGCCGCCGCGACGGACACCACCGTCTGCGGGTTGGCTCGGGTCGTCGAGGGCGACATCGACGCCGCAATCGACGCCGGAGTCGAGATGGTCCACGTGTTCGTCTCCACCAGCGACGTACAGCTGGAGGATTCGATGCACGCGACCCGCGAGGAAGCGAAAGAGCGCGCGGTCGACGCCGTCGAGCACGTCAAAGACGCCGGCGTCGAGTGCATGTTCTCGCCGATGGACGCCACCCGGACGGATCCGGACTACCTGATCGACATCGTCGAGGCGGTCTCCGAGGCCGGCACCGACTGGATCAACATTCCCGACACCTGCGGCGTCGGGATGCCCACCAGCTTCGGCGAGACGGTGAAAGCCGTCGTGGAGGCGACCGACGCACGCGTCGACGTTCACACCCACGACGACTTCGGGATGGCGGCGGCAAACGCCATCATGGGCTTCGAGAACGGCGCGCACCAGGCGCAGGTGTCGGTCAACGGCATCGGTGAGCGCGCCGGCAACGCGGCCTACGAGGAGGTCGTGATGGCCGTCGAGTCGGTGTACGGCGTCGACACCGGAATCGACACGACCCAGATCACGAAGCTGGCCCGGATCGTCGAGGACGCCTCTGACATCCCGGTGCCGGCGAACAAACCCGTCACGGGGCGGAACGCGTTCGCTCACGAGTCCGGCATCCACGCGGCGGGCGTCATCGAGAACGCCGACACCTTCGAGACCGGCGTGATGACTCCCGAGATGGTCGGAGCCGAACGCGAGTTCGTGCTGGGCAAACACACCGGTACCCACAGCGTGCGCAAGCACATGGTGGAGGCCGGCTTTGACCCGACGGACGGCGAGGTCCGGCAAGTGACGAAGCGCGTCAAGGAGTACGGCGCGGGCAAGCGGCAGGTCACCGCCGGCGACGTCGAGCGGTTCGCCGAGGAGGCCAACGTCGACCGCACGGAAGAGGAGGTCAGGATCTGATGCCCGCATCCCTGACGGGAGCGTCCGCCGAGCGACGGCGGACCGACCACTCGCGGATCGAACGTCCGCGGACCGCGCGCAGGTCGGCGCTCCGATCTGCGCGTGGCTGGTCTGCCCGACAGGGATTTATACCACGGGCGCGTTGGTGCGAGCGAGATGCGACGGAACACCGACGTCCCGACGACAGCCGCCGTCGAGGGAGCCGTCGCGCGGATCATCGTAGGGGTCTGACCCCCTACACTACCCCTTCTACACCGGCGCGAGGAACCGACGAACGCCACCGGACGGACCGCCGTGCGCACACCGTCCCGGCGCTCGGACTGACCAAATCTCACACGCGCGAGATGTTACATCGAACACCACCACGACAATGAGCGACACAGCAGCACAGCCACGAGAGGACCCGGACGGGTCAGAGGAATCGACCGAGGGATCCGGCGACGACGCCGACACCGGCGCGGAGACGGTGTCAACGGGTGCCGACTCGGTGGTCGCCGCGCTGGAGGCCGCCGGTGCCGAAACGGCGTTCGGCGTCCAGGGCGGGGCTATCATGCCCGTCTACGACGCGCTGTACACCTCGTCTATTACGCACGTGACGATGGCCCACGAGCAGGGGGCCGTCCACGCGGCCGACGCCTACGGCGTCGTCACCGGCGACCCCGGACTCTGTCTGGCGACGTCGGGACCGGGCGCGACGAACCTCGTCACGGGAATCGCCGACGCCGACATGGACTCCGATGCGATGCTGGCTCTGACCGGCCAGGTGCCGACGGAGTTCGTCGGCAACGACGCGTTTCAAGAGACGGATACGATCGGCGTCACGCGTCCGATCACGAAGCACAACTACTTCGCCAGCGGTGCCGACACCGTCGGCGACACCGTCGGCGAGGCGTTCGAACTGTCGCGGTCCGGTCGTCCCGGACCGACGCTCGTCGATCTCCCCAAAGATGTCACGCAGGATGAGACCGACCGAACGCCGGGGACGGCGACGCCGCCCCCGGGAAGCGCCCCGGACCCGAACGCCGATCCAGACGCGGTGGAGAAGGCCGCCCGGGCCATAGAGGAGGCGGAGCGTCCGCTCTGTCTCTTCGGCGGCGGCGTGATCAAGGCCGACGCGAGCGACGCCGCGCGCACGTTCGCGCGGACATACGAGATTCCGGTGACGACGACGATGCCCGGAATCGGAAGCTTCCCCGAAGACGAGGACCTCTGTCTCTCGTGGGCGGGGATGCACGGCACCGGCTACGCCAACATGGCGATCACGCACACGGACTGTCTGATCGCGGTCGGGACCCGGTTCGACGACCGGCTGACGGGCGGGATCGACACGTTCGCTCCGGAGGCCGAGGTCGTCCACGTCGACATCGACCCGGCGGAAATAAGCAAGAACGTCCACGCGGATTACCCGCTCATCGGCGACGCCGGACACGTCCTCGACCAGCTGACCGCGGCAGTCCGCGAGGCACCCGACGCGTCAGCGTGGCGCGATCAGTGCGCCGAGTGGAAAGAGACGTATCCGCTCACGTACACGACGCCCGAAGACGAGCCGCTGAAGCCGCAGTTCGTCGTCGAAGCGTTCGACGAGGCGACCGACGACGACACCATCGTGACGACGGGCGTCGGGCAACACCAGATGTGGGCCTCCCAGTTCTGGACGTACACGGAGCCGCGGACGTGGGTCTCCTCGCACGGGCTGGGGACGATGGGGTACGGCGTCCCCGCCGCGGTCGGCGCGCGCGTCGCGGCCGACGCGATGGGGGAGCCGGACCGCGACGTGATATGTTTCGACGGCGACGGCTCCTTCCTGATGACGATGCAGGAGCTGTCTGTCGCCGTCCGCGAGGAACTGGACATCACTATCGCCGTGCTCAACAACGAGTACATCGGGATGGTGCGCCAGTGGCAGGACGCCTTCTACGAGGGCCGACACATGGCGTCCGACTACACGTGGATGCCCGAGTTCGACAAGCTCGCCGAGGCGTTCGGCGCGCTCGGGCTCCGCGTCGACGACTACGACGAGGTCGCGCCCGCGGTCGAGGAGGCGCTCGAATACGACGGTCCCGCAGTCATCGACTTCCACGTCGATCCAGAGGAGAACGTCTTACCGATGGTGCCGAGCGGCGGCGCGAACGGGCAGTTCGCCACCGCGGAGGACCAGCTATGAGCGGCGACTCCGCTGCCTCAGAGGCTGGGAAGCGGCCCGAAGCGGACTCCCGTCCCATGCCCGACGAGCAGCCGGCACCCGACGAGCGACCCCATCCCGAGGGGAGACGGAACCTCGAAGGGATCCGGATCGACCCCGTCGTGGAGGCAGAACACGAGTCGCGCCGGGCCGTCATCTCGGCGCTCGTGGAGGACGAGCCGGGCGTGCTCGCCCGGGTCTCCGGGCTCGTCTCTCGTCGGCAGTTCAACATCGAGAGCCTCACCGTCGGACCGACGACCGTGGACGGCCACTCGCGGATCACGATGGTCGTCGAGGAGACGGACCCCGGTATCGACCAGATCGAAAAGCAGATGGCGAAGCTGAAGCCGGTTATCTCCGTCGGGGAGGTCGCCGGAAACGCCGTCACCGCCGAGCTGGTCCTGTTGAAGGTGCAGGCCGACGACCCGGCCGCGGTCCACGCGGTCACGGAGATGTACGACGGCCGGACGCTGGACGCGGGACCGCGGACTATCACCGTCCAACTCACCGGCGACGAGGGACGGATCGACGACGCGCTCGACGCGTTCAGGCAGTTCGGTATCATCGAGATCGCCCGGACGGGACAGACCGCGCTCGCGCGCGGAGACACCCCGACGGCACCCGGAGAGAAACCCGGAACGGCCGGCGAACCGACCACACACGACGACTGACAACACACATCACACATATGAGCGACAACGACATGCAGATGGTCGAATCCAACGTATACTACGACGAAGACGCGGACGGCGAAGCGATCGCCCAGAAGACCGTGGCCGTGCTCGGCTACGGGTCGCAGGGCCACGCCCACGCACAGAACCTCCAAGACAGCGGGATCGACGTCGTCGTCGGGCTCCGCGAGGACAGTTCCTCGTGGGAGGTCGCCGAGAGCGACGGGCTCAGCGTCGCGACGCCGGCGGAGGCGGCCGCCGCCGCAGACATCGTGAGCGTCCTGTTGCCCGACACGGTGCAGGCGGACGTCTACGAGAACGCTATCGAGCCGAACCTGGAAGCGGGAGATACGCTCCAGTTCGCGCACGGCTTCAACATCCACTACAACCAGATTCAGCCGCCGGAAGATGTCGACGTGACGATGATCGCGCCGAAGTCGCCCGGACACATCGTCCGCCGGAACTACGAGGACGATCAGGGGACGCCGGGACTGCTCGCGGTGTATCAGAACGCGACGGGCGAGGCCCACGACGAAGCGCTCGCGTACGCGGCCGCGATCGGTTGTACCCGCGCCGGCGTCGTCGAGACGACGTTCCAAGAGGAGACCGAGACCGACCTCTTCGGCGAGCAGGCCGTCCTCTGTGGCGGTATCGCCTCGCTGATCAAGCAGGGGTATGAGACGCTCGTCGAGGCGGGATACTCCCCCGAGATGGCGTACTTCGAGTGCATGAACGAGATGAAACTCATCGTCGACCTGATGTACGAGGGTGGACTCGGCGCGATGTGGGACTCCGTGTCACACACCGCTGAGTACGGCGGCCTCACGCGCGGCGACGAGATCATAGACGATCAGGTCCGCGCGAACATGGAGGAGGTCCTCGAAGGCGTCCAGAACGGGACCTTCGCCCGCGAGTGGATCTCGGAGAACCAGGCGGGTCGGCCGTCGTACACGCAGCTCCACAACGCGGAAAAGAATCACGAGATCGAGGCCGTCGGCGAGGAACTCCGCGGCCTGTTCGCGTGGCAGGAAGACGAAGAGGAAGAAGAGTCGGCAGAGGTGACTGCGTGATGGGCGTAGGCGGCGTCACGGATCGGACACGAGCGATCGCAGCCGATGCGGGTGATCCCCGATGAGCGAGGGGACGCTGTACGACAAGGTGTGGGACCGCCACAAGGTGACGGAGCTGCCGACCGGACAGGACCAGCTGTTCGTCGGCCTCCACCTCGTCCACGAGGTCACTAGTCCGCAGGCGTTCGGCATGCTGAAAGAGCGCGATCAGGAGGTCGCGTTCCCGGAGCGGACGCACGCGACTGTCGACCACATCGTGCCGACCGGTAATCGCGATCGACCGTACCGCGACGAGGCCGCAGAGAGCATGATGGCCGAGTTAGAAGAGAACGTCCGCGGGGCCGGCATCGAGTTTTCGGACCCCGACTCCGGCGATCAGGGGATCGTCCACGTCATCGGTCCGGAGCAGGGGCTCACCCAGCCGGGCATGACGATCGTCTGTGGCGACTCGCACACGTCGACGCACGGCGCGTTCGGCGCGCTGGCGTTCGGAATCGGTACCTCGCAGATCCGCGACGTGCTGGCGACGGGCTGTGTCGCCATGGAGAAACAGAAGGTCCGAAAGATCGAGGTGACCGGTGAGCTCGGCGAGGGCGTCACCGCGAAGGACATCATCCTGACTATCATCGGCGAACTCGGCACCGACGGCGGCGTCGGCTACGTGTACGAGTACGCCGGCGAGGCCATCGAGGACCTCGGGATGGAGGGCCGGATGTCCATCTGCAACATGTCGATCGAGGGCGGGGCTCGCGCGGGGTACGTCAACCCCGACGAGACCACCTACGAGTGGCTTGAGCAGACCGATGCCTTCGAGGACGACCCCGACGAGTTCGAGCGGCTGAAACCGTACTGGGAGTCGGTCCGGACCGACGACGACGCGGAGTACGACGACGTCGTCACCATCGACGGGTCGGCCATCGAGCCGACCGTCACGTGGGGGACCACGCCCGGACAGACCGCGGGTATCACCGAACCGATCCCGGACCCGGACGACCTGCCGGAAGAGGATCAAGACACCGCTCGCCGCGCACAAAAGCACATGCGCGTCGAGCCGGGCGACACGATGGAGGGGTACGACATCGACGTCGCCTTCTTAGGCTCGTGTACGAACGCGCGCCTGAAGGACCTCCGCGAGGCCGCGGCGTTCGTCGAGGGCCGCGAGGTCGCAGACGACGTGCGCGCGATGGTCGTTCCCGGCAGCCAGCGCGTCCGCGACGCCGCCGAGGCCGAGGGCCTCGACGAGGTGTTCATCGAGGCGGGCTTCGACTGGCGCGAGCCCGGCTGTTCGATGTGTCTCGGCATGAACGACGATCAGTTGGAGGGCGACGAGGCGAGTGCGTCCTCCTCGAACCGGAACTTCGTCGGCCGGCAGGGCTCGAAAGACGGGCGGACCGTGCTGATGAGTCCGATCATGGTCGCGGCCGCGGCGGTGACCGGCGAGGTCACGGATGTCCGCGAGATGGAGGAGGTGGCGACCGTATGAGTTCGCCCGAGTTCAGTGCCGGCGAGGCTCCGGCCGAGAAGGTGACCGAGGTCACGGGAACCGGCATCCCCGTCCGCGGGAACGACATCGACACCGACCAGATCATCCCTGCCCGGTTCATGAAGGTGGTCACCTTCGACGGGTTGGGACAGTTCGCCTTCTTCGATCAGCGGTTCGACGACGAGGACAACGAGAAGGATCACCCGTTCAACGAGAAGAAGTACCAGGGTGCGAACATCCTGGTCGTCAACGCCAACTTCGGCTGCGGATCGTCCCGCGAGCACGCGCCGCAGGCGCTGATGCGGTGGGGGATCGACGCGGTCGTCGGCGAGTCGTTCGCGGAGATCTTCGCGGGCAACTGTCTCGCACTCGGCATCCCCACCGTCACGGCCGACCAGGAGGCCATCGAGGCGCTACAGGACTACGTCGAGGCGAATCCGGACGCGGAAGTCGACATCGACGTGGGCGAGGAGACGATCACCTACGACGATACCGCGATCGACGCGACGGTCCACGACGCCCAGCGGAAGGCGCTCGTCGAAGGGGTCTGGGACACGACGGCGCTGATGGGCGCGAACGGGGAGGCCGTCCGGGAGACCGCGCGGTCGCTGCCGTACGTCCCCGACGAACACGTTCCCGAACCCGCGGCGGGGGACGGCGCGTGAGCTACGAGATTGCCGTCATCGAGGGCGACGGGATCGGCCACGAGGTCGTTCCGGCCGCCATCGACGTGCTCGGCGCGCTCGACGTGGAGTTCGAGTTCGTGGAGGCTGAAGCGGGCGACGCGGTGGCGGAGGAGACGGGCGATCCGCTCCCGCAATCGACCTACGAACTCGCGGCCGACGCCGACGCGACGCTGTTCGGCGCGGCGGGCGAGACCGCAGCCGATGTCATCCTCCCGCTTCGGGAGGCCGTCGGGTCGTTCGTCAACGTTCGGCCCGCGAAGGCGTACCCGGGCGTCGACGCGGTCCGACCGGAGACGGACGTGGTCTTCCTCCGCGAGAACACCGAGGGCGTGTACGCGGGCCACGAGGACCGGCTCTCCGAGGATCTGTCGACGCTGACGCGGGTCGTCACTTCTTCGGCGTCGCGCGAACTCGCCGAGTTCGCCTGCGAATTCGTCGAAGACGGTCGGGGGCCGGCGCACAGCGACGGGTTCACGGTCGCACACAAAGCGAACGTGATGCGCGAGACCGACGGGCGGTTCCGCGAGGAGATGCTGTCCGTCGCCGACGAGCGCGGGGTCGACGCCGACGAGGAGCTGATGGACGCGTTCGCCACGAAGCTCCCGCTCGATCCGACCCAGTACGGCGTCGTCGTGTGTCCGAATCTCGCGGGCGACGTGCTCTCCGATCTGGCCGCCGGGCTGGTCGGTGGACTCGGTCTCCTTCCGTCGGCGAACATCGGCCACGACAACGCGCTGTTCGAGCCGGTCCACGGGACCGCTCCGGACATCGCGGGCGAGGGCGTCGCAAACCCGACCGCGGCGATCCTCTCTGCCGCCATGTTGGTTGAGTTCCTCGGCCACGTCGAGGAGGGACGACAGATCCGCGACGCCGTGGAAGGCGTGCTCTCCGATGGTCCCCGAACCGGCGACCTGGGCGGGGACGCGACGACGGACGAGGTCACCGCGGCCATCGTCGAGCGACTGTAAGCCGGACGCGACGCGCTTTTTTGACCGTCGGGGTCGCACGCTCGCGCTCGCGGGCGAACCACAAGAAAGGAAACCCTGCGGCCCCTCGGCTCGGATATGAGCAACTACTCGGTCGCGATGGAAGCAGCCTGGTTGGTCCGTGATGTCGAGGAGACCGACGACGCGATCGGCGTCGCGGTCAGCGAAGCCGGCAAGCGACTCAACGAGACGGACAAGCAGTACGTCGAGGTCGAACCCGGCGTCACCGGCTGTCCGGCCTGTGGCGAGCCGTTCGACGCCGCCTTCCTCGCCGCGAACACGGCGCTCGTCGGACTCCTCTTGGAGATCGACATCTTCAACGCCGACAGCGAAGAGCACGCGGAGCGCATCGCAAAGAGCGAGGTCGGCGGCGCGTTACGCGACGTGCCGCTCGAAGTCATCGAGATCGTCGAAACGGAAGGCGACGAAGACGAGACCGACGGCGACGCGTAACGCCTCGATTGGCCTCCGCGGGTAGTTCACCGCGGCGTGTCTCAGAGCGTGACTCCGGGGACGTTCACTTGAACCGGAACGTTTCCAGATTCTTCGGCGCGAACGTCCGCATGTTGTAATCGTGGTACAGCGCAGAGGAAAGATCCTGCACGGACCGCTCGTCGCCGTGGACACAGAGCACCTTCTCGGGACGCGGGTTCATCGTCTTCACGAAGTTCTCTAATCCCTGCCTGTCGGCGTGCCCGGAGAAGCCGTCGACGACTTCGGTTCCCATTTCGAGGGTGAGCGTGTCGCCGCGGCCGCCGCCGCCCCAGCCGTCGACCGGGATCTCGTCCCAGCCGTTCTGGATTCTGCGGCCGAGCGTCCCCTGTGCCTGGTAACCGACGAACACGAGGTTCGAGTCCGGGTCGGGACCGATGTGGCGGAGCCACGACATGATCGGTCCGCCTTCGATCATCCCGGACGTGGAGATGATGATGCTCTGGTCGCCGTCTGCGACCTCCTGTCGCTCGTCTTCCCCGGCGTCGATGTGGTTGAACTGGTCGGCGAGGAACGGGTTCTCGTCCTCGTGGAAGATCCGGTCGCGGAGGTCGTCGCGGAGGTACTCGGGATACGTGGTGTGGATCGCGGTCGCCTCCCAGATCATCCCGTCGAGGTGGACGGGCATCTCCGGTATCTCGCCCTCGCGCATCGCCTCCTCCAAGACGAGCATGATCTCCTGTGACCGCCCCACGGCGAACGCGGGGATGACGACTTTTCCTCCCTGCTCGTACGTCTCGTTGATGACCTCCTTGAGCGCCTCCTCGGAGTCAGCCTGATCGGTCTGGTAGTCGTCTCGCCCGCCGTAGGTGGACTCCAACACGAGCGTCTCGACCCGCGGGAAGTCGTTGACCGCGCCGTTGAACAGCCGCGTGTCCTCGTAGTGGATGTCGCCGGAGAACGCGACGTTGTAGAGGCCGTCGCCGATGTGGAAGTGAGTGACGGCGCTGCCGAGGATGTGTCCCGCGTTGTGGAACGTGAGCTTCACGTCGGGTGCGACGTCGGTGACGTCACCGTACTCCAGCGGGATGGTGTGTTTGATCGCCTCGCGGACCTGCGCGGACTCGTATGGGGGCGTCCGGCCGTCTTTGGCGGCGACGTCGAGGTAGTCGAGCGTGAGAAGCCCCATCAGATCGCGGGTCGGCTCGGTGGTGTAGATGGGGCCGTCGTAGCCGTACTTGAACAGGAGCGGTAAAAGCGCCGAATGGTCGAGGTGGGCGTGCGTCAGGACGACCGCGTCGAGCGTCGCAGCGCCCGCACCGAGCGCCTCGGGAACCTGGAGGTACGGTACCTCCCCCTCTGCGCCGGGTTTGTCGCCGCAGTCGATGAGGATGCGGGTCTCGGGTGTCGAGAGGATGAAGGCGGCGCGGCCGACCTCGCGGCAGCAGCCGAGCGTCGTGATCCGGACCCACTCGTCGTCGGACATCTCCTCGCGGTGGATCTGGCGGCCGACGCGCTCTAAGATGTCGCGTCGCTCTTCGCGCTCGTTTTTGAGGAACCCGCGCACGTTCGAGACGGTCGAGGACTCGATCGGCGGCGTTCGCACGACCTCGGGCGTCCACCCGACCTCTTGGGTTATCTCACGGAGCGTGGAGCCGCGTCGACCGATCACCATGCCCGGCTTCTCGGCTTCGATCACGACTTCCCCGGTGTCTTCGTGGAAGTCGAGGGACGTGACGCCGGCTTCTTCGGGGATCACCTCGCGGACCTCCTCTTCCGCGCGGCGCGGAGGCGAGAGCGCGCTCGGGTCTGGGCGCACCGTGATCCGCTTGCGGAGCTTGGAGGCGAGCCGCCGGATCAGGTCGCCGTCGCCGGCGAACCGCTTCGGGTCGCGCGTGTACACGACCAGCTCCGGTCCCTCGTACTTGACGTCGGTGACCGTGATGTCGTTCGGAATCTCCTGTTCGATCTCTGATTTCAGTGTATCGAGTTGCTTATCGACTTGACTCATATCTTACCGCGGGTCGTCTGGGTCGCCGCCGCCGTCGAGTCGCAAACGGTCGACCGTGACGGGATAGGCATAATGGGAGTACTGTCCGTAGGTGGTACCGTGCGGGAACAGCCAGCGAAAACCCGCTTAGCTCAGGATTGTCCCGGCTGTTATAAAACCCTTCGCAAAGGGCAAGCCCCCGGGAGGCGAACCGCGTGGCATGCGTGTCACTCCCGAGACGGTCCGTGCCGAGCGCGACTGGGTCCGCAGCCGTGCTCCCGTCGTCGTTCCGCTGATAAACGACGCCCGAGACCGGCTGGGTCGGCTCTTCGAGACGGAGGTGGACTCGGTCACCGCCGAGACGTACCGCGGAGAGGTCGATGCCGTGTTCGCCG
>Ga0209917_1001113_pt1 | contig 10969 bp, 12 predicted proteins | sample SalPon2_C_H2O_MG_FD_185710 | JGI IMG/M metagenome (GOLD analysis project Ga0209917, IMG submission 185710) | Salt pond water microbial communities from South San Francisco under conditions of wetland restoration - Salt Pond MetaG R2_C_H2O_MG... | ecosystem: Environmental > Aquatic > Non-marine...
TGAACACTACCGCGGAGCGGGCGCCCCAATTTAAAACACTGTATAGTTTTGCCGTGTGCCCAACGGGTTAGGACCCGTATAGAGAGACATGTCCACGCAAGTCGTGAGCACCGCCCGTCGTCGGCTGTTCGAGGAACCGGAACAGGCCGCTGTCGGCGCGTCGCGCGTCGCGCTGGCGATTCTCACCGTCGCCTTCGCCGGCGTGTACGCGACCGGTACCGAACCGACCCTCCGGACCCAGATGCTCGTGTACCTGGTCGGGATGGTCGCGCTGAACCTCCCGCACGGCGGCTACGAGCACTTCTCGAACCTCCGGCGGCGCGGACTCCCGTTCGGCGCCCGGTACGTGGTGCTGTACCTCTCGTTCGTCGTCGGCTTCGTCGGACTGTTCGTCGTCGCGCCGCTCCCCGCGCTCGCGCTCGCGTTCGGGACGGCGGTGGCGAAGGGCGGACACGGCGGCCTCCACGTGATGGACGCGCTCGTCGGCACCGACCACCTGGCCTCGCGGCCGCAGCGCGCCCTCGCGGCGCTCGTGCGCGGCGGCGCCGTGATGATCGTCCCGGCGGTGGCGTGGACCGAGACGTACTACGGCTTCACCGGCTACATGCTGAACGTGTTCGGCGGTCAGCTCGCGGGCCCGGCGCTGAACGCGCCCGAACTGTTCACCACGGCCCTGGGCGCCGTGTACGGCCTCGGCGTGCTCGTCCACCTCGGCGGCGGGCTCGCGACGGGCGGTGGGATCACGCGGTCGTGGCTGCTCGACGCCTTCGAGACGCTGCTGCTCGTCGCGTACTTCGTCTTCGTCCCCGTGGTGATCGCCATCGGGCTCTACTTCCCGCTGTGGTACTCACTGCGCCAGTCCGCGCGGAGCATGGTCGTCGAGGAGGCGCGGCCGAGCCGGACCGAGGGCGTCTCGGTCGTGATGGCGTGGGGCGTGCTCGTCGTCGGCGCGCTGGTGACCGCGCTGGTCGCGACCTCGCTGTGGACGGTCGCGCCGAACCCGCTCGCCGGCGCCTCGCTGCTGCCCGGCGCGGTCGCGTTCTACACCATCTTCGTCTGCGTCATCGCGCTCCCGCACGTGGTCGTCGGCGAGTGGCTCGACTTCGGGCGCGGGATCTGGTACGTGCCCTGACCCGCCGCCCGCGGTTCGAGCGCTCGGCAGATAACAAACCCTAAAACCCGGCTCGTCGACCGATCCGGTATGCGTTTCCGGTTCGTCGGGCGACTCGGGCTCGCGGACGCCGTGACGGTGGCGAACGCCGCCGTCGGCTTTCTCGCCGCCGTCGCGGCCACCGTCGACGTGGAGCTCGCGGCCCGACTGGTGCTGCTCGCCGCCGTCGCAGACGGGCTCGACGGCGTGGTCGCCCGGCACCGCGGCTCGACCGAAGCCGGGCCGTACCTCGACTCGCTGGCCGACGTGGCCTCCTTCGGCGTCGCGCCCGCGACCATCGTCGCCCTCGTCGTCCTCGACGCGGCGTCGTTCGCGAGCGATCCCGTCTTCGTCGGCGTCGGCGTGGGCGCCGCCGCGCTGTTCGTGGCGACGGCGGTCGCTCGGCTCGGCCTGTACACCGCGTACGACAGCGACGACCGCGAGACCGTCGGCGTCCCGACCACGCTGGCGGCGACGATACTCGCGGCCGCGGTGATAGCCGGCTACACCGACCCCGCCCTGTTGGTCGCGGCGACCGCGGCGTTCGCGGTGCTCATGGGGACGACGATAACCTACCCCGACCTCCACGCGCAGGACGCGCTCGTGATGGGCGTCGTGCAGGCGGCGGTCATCCTCACGCCGGTCGGCCACGCGGCCACCGCGGCGCTCCCGCCGTGGATCGGCGAGGGGTTCGCGTTCGCGCTCCTGTTCCTCTCGTGCGGCTACCTCCTCTTCGGCCCGTGGTTCTACTGGGGAGACGGGATCCGGTCGACGCCCGCCAACGTGGACGAGCGGAGGGCCTGACTCCTCGCGGCGGGCGGACACCGCGGTCGACCCCGCGACGACGCGAACGCGCAGGCTACGAGACGAGTCGGCAGGAAACGAAAGACGGGGTTTTCGGAGACGTAAAGCGCCGGATTACAGCAGGTCGTCGAAGTTCTTGTAGCGCGTGATGTCGACGCCGTCCTCGGTGACGACAGCGACGTTGATCCCGTTGCCGGAGGCGAGGTCGCGCTCGACCGCGGACTGGATCGCCTTCGCGGCGACGGTCTCCGCCTCGTCGAGGGAGAGTTCGTCGTGGTACTCCTGTTCGAGGACACCGAGCGCGTACTGGGAACCGGAGCCGGTGACGGTGTACTCCTCCTCGGTCGTGCCGCCGAGGGCGTCGATGGAGTAGATGTGGGCGCCGTCGTCGTCGACGCCGCCGAGGATCGGCTGGACGATGAAGAACGCGCCCGTCCGGAGCAGGTTCCCGGTGAGCGTCGACAGCGCCTCCATCGACATGTCCTTGCCGCGACGGGTCTCGTAGAGGCTCGTCTCGGCCTTGAGCGTGGAGATGAGGTTCTGTGCGGCGGAGACGGAGCCCGCGATGGTCAGCGCGCCGCGGGGGTGGATCTCCTCGACCTTCTGGACGTCCTTCGAGGAGACCATGCCGCCGAGCGAGGCGCGCATGTCGGTCGCCATCACGACGCCGTCCGGCGTCTGGATGCCGACGGTCGTCGTCCCGGTTTTCATCTCGCCCTCGCCGTCGGCCTGCGCCGCGCGGCGCTCGCTGTGTTCGAACTCGCCGAGCTCGGGTCCGAAGACGGGCTGGTCGCGGCCCAACTCGTCAGCCGGCCCCTCGGAGAGGTCGCCAGTCGGTGTTCGCATTACGCCATCGTTAGCCCGGCGCGCTGATAAAGGCAACCCTTCGAGGACCGCCCGCCGGTTCCGACGGGCCTATTCGTCGCGGCCCGCCGCGCCCCGAGCGTCGCCGTCGAGTCGGGGGATTCTCGCGATCGCGTCGTCGGGGTGCGCGACGCCGACGGCGCCGCGGCTGTGTGCGGGTTCGGACGGACGCGGCGGTCGAGGAGGAGGCCGTCGGCGGGTCGGCTACTCGTCGGCGTGCTCGCACACCTCGGCGGTCGATTCGACGAGGCGGCCGACGGGGACGGTGATACCGAGGCGTTTGCGGGCGAAGACGGCCACCGGGAACAGCGAGATACCGATTGCGACGGTCGCTTGGTGAATCCCGAAGAGGGCCGCCGAGCGGATGCGATCGAACATGGGTCTTCGAGCGACCGGAGCCGCTGGGTATATAAATATCTTCTGGGGTGAGATTTCCGCCGACACCGCTCCAGTCATGCGTTTTCGAATCATAGATTAACGATTATGAAATATTCTCACCGCGCCGTCACGAACGGGATATCCACGGCGGTCAGGACCTCGCTCGTTTCCATAACTTATGCGAATTCACCGCGCCTCGTGCGCCTCGCATCGGGGCGCGTCGAGCGCGCCTCGCGGTCGGCGCGGACTCGGCGCCGACGGAGACCGAACGGGATTTATCCCGAGTGACGCGTACGAAGGGACGTGCAGAACGTTACGGACCGGGTGCGGAACCCCTTCGGAATGGAGCCGGACTGTCGGTCGTTCGTCCCCGGCTACGGCGACGCCAACGCGGAGTTCCACGTCGTCGGCGACCACCCCGGCGTCCACGGCGGCGTCGAGGCCGGGGTCCCGTTCACCGGTGAGTCGTGGTCGGCGGCGTTCCTCTCGGCGCTGACCGAAGCGGGCCTCCTCGCGGGATTCGCCGAGGGCGTCGCGCCGGACGGAGCGACTGAGCGGCCCCCGACCGACGGGGCCGCGGCGAACGGCGGCCGACCGGTCGAGGAGTCGGAGCCGATCGACACCGAGCGCACGTACCTCTCGTACCTCCACATGTGCGTGCCCGACGGCGAGCCGACCGCGGCGTCGTACGACGACATGGAGCGGTTCTTCGACGCCGAGCTCCGAGCGATCGCCGCGCACGTCCTGCTCCCGGTCGGCGCCAAGGCGACCGAGCACGTCCTCGAACAGTACACCGCACGAGCGTGGAAGACCGAGATCGACATGGAGGCGCTACACGCCGAGGAGATCCTCGGCTCCGGGTGGCTCGTCCTCCCGATCAAGGACCCCGCCGAGTGGGAGGCGGGCGACGCCGAGCGCCTCGTCGACGCGCTCCGCGAGCTCCAGTCGACCGACTTCCGCCGCGAGAGCGACCTCGGGCGGTTCGTCGCGGGCAGCGACCCGTACCTCGTCCGGTGAGCGGCCGGGAGGGTCGCGCGTCCGGCCGGCCCGCCGACCGCGCGTCGACCGCTGGCCGGATGCTCGTGTGATTTCGCCTCCGCTCCGGCGCGCGGATCCGCACATCGGAATCGAACCCCCGAAGTCGGTGCTTGATCGTCAGCAATAGCCCGGACGCGGCAGTCATATTTGTCACTACTCCCCGTATTTTATACCGGTCCCCGTTATTCGTCTGCTGACGCCCGATCGATCGGGCGTCGGCCGTAGGACTGGTACTCCATACGGCGGCTTGGTCAGCAGCGGCCCTCACGGGCCGTTTTCTCGGACTCACGTCGACACCGGAGCGACCGCGCCGGGGTCAGTCGCCCGCCAGCAGGTCGTCGAGGAACTGCCCGACGTGGTCCGGCATACGCCGCTTGAATCCGGCTCGCCGCGCGAGGCGGTCGAGTTCGCGCGAGACGTACGTCCCGTACTGGACCGCCTTCTTGTCGGCGGTGCGGACCGATTCGGGCACCCTCCCGGCCGCCGCGCGTCGGAGCGCGACCTTTCGCTCCCCGTCGCTCGCGAGCAGCCCGCCCGGGAGCGCGAGCGCGCTCGCGACGACCCGGTCGTCGAGCAGCGGGGCGACCGGCTCGACCCCGGCCGCGCGGAGCGCGAGCACGTCGCGTTCGAGCTGATCGGGGAGGGTCCGAACGGTCTCGGTCCGAGCGCCGCGGACCGTGTCGGCGTCGACGCGGTCGTCGGTCGCCGGGTCGACGACCTTGCTGTAGCCGCCGAACAGCTCGTCCGCGCCCTGTCCGACCGCGAGCCGCTCGCGGCCGTCCGCCGCGGCGGCCTCGGCGGTCAGGTACAGCGGCACGGCGATGGCGAGGTCCATCGGGTTGTGGCGCCCCGTGGCGTCGGCCACCTCGCGGACCGCGCGCAGGAGCTCCTCGTGGGTGACGTCGACGACGCGCAGGTCGCGGTCCATCGCCGCGGCCGCCTCGCGGGCGGCCGCCACGTCGTGACACCCCTCGAAGCCGGCGACGTAGCAGGGCGCGTCGGGAGCGCCGGCGGCGACGAGTCCGGAGTCGACGCCGCCGGAGAACGCGACCGCGAGCCCCTCGGACGCGTCGGCGAGTTCCCCGAGCGCGTCGTCGACCGCGGCGTCGACCGCCGCCTGCGCGGCGGGCGGGTCGGCCGGCGCTCCGTCGGGGAGCGTCCAGACGCGTTCGGCCCCGGCCGCGGACGCGACGCGTCCGGCCGGAAGCGGGGTCGGATCGTCGAGGGCGGCCCGGTCGAAGGCCCACGCGCCCGCCTCGGTCGGGACGCGGTCGGTCGTCGGGTCGGCGGCGTCGCGCTCGACGAACAGCGGCTGGCGACCGAGGACGTCGCGGACGAGGACCGGACCGCCGCGGTCCGGCGGGTCGGCGAGGCGCCCGGCGAAGCCGCGGCCGCCGGGGAGGGGGTCGCCGTCGCGGATGGCGTCGCGGACGCGCTCGGGAGGGACGCCGCGAACGTCGGAAGGAGGTGCGGTCGGCATCGCGGTCAGCGCAGCGCGTCCAGCGCGCGGAGCGCGCGGCGCTTGGCGCCCCCGCCGAACTGGCGGAGCGAGACGCGCCACGGGGTCCGCTTGCCGACGACGCTGGTCCGGCCGTCGCGGATCGCGGCGAGGATCGCGTCCGCCGAGCGCTCGTCGGCGCCGACCTCGGTCACCGCCTGCCCGACCATCTCCGAGATGTGCGCGTCGCTGCCGGCGGTCATCGGCAGCCCGTTCCGGATCGCGAACTTCTCCGCCTGTCGGTTCGACCGGCCGGTGAACAGCCGGGAGTTGTACACTTCGAGGGCGTCGGCGCTCGCGAGCTGCTCGTCGGTGATGTGGGCGGCGACGCCGTGGCGGGACTTCTGGAAGGGGTGGGGAACGACCGCGATCCCGCCCTGGTCGCGGATCCGGTCGAGCGTCTCGTCGAAGGGGAGACCGCTCTCGACGCGCTCGTCGATGCCGAACGCGAGCACGTGGCCGACCGCGCAGGTCACCTCCATGCCGACGATGCCGACGAGCCCGTAGTCGGCGGCCTTCTCGGCCGCCTCGAGGCTGGCGTCGATCTCGTCGTGGTCGGTGACCGCGAGCGCGTCTAACCCGACCGCCGACGCCTGCTCCAAGAGGAGGTCGATCGGGTCGCGCCCGTCGTAGGACAGCGCGGAGTGCGCGTGGAGCTCGACCGATAGCACGCCTCGGCGTTCGGGAGTCGTCTTAAAAAGCGCCCCGGTACGGGGCGACTCGCCCCGACCGCCGTCGACGGCGGCGGAAGCGACGGAAGCGGCGGACGCGCGCTCGCCGACCGCTCAGAACGCGCTCTCGCCGACCGTCTCGCGATAGGTCCCGGTGCCGCGGTGCGCCGCCTCGTCCCACGTCTCGACGGCGACCCGGACCCGGGTGTCCAGCGCGTCGTCGGGCGCGCCCTCGACGCGAAGGACGGAGTCGCCGATGCGCGCGACCGCCTCGCCGCCCGCGTCGCCGGTGACCATCACTTCGATCACGTCGCCGGGCTCGTAGTCGGGCGTCGACCCGCGGAACGACCAGCCGGCGAGGAGCTTCTCGAACCGGCTCATGCGCGCGACACCTCCTCGGAGGTCCGGTCGGGGATGTACTCCCGCCCGAAGCCGGTGATCGCGGCGAGCAGGAAGACGGTCACGAGGAACCAGCCGTGGAACACGTACGGCACGACCTCCACCGGCTTGACGACCATCTCGGGACCGTACTGCTCGCCGAGGCCGTCGGGGCCGACCATCACCTGATAGCCGACGAGCACCCCGCCGGCCCACGGGAAGATGTAGCCGAGCGCCGAGGTGTTGGCGTCCAAGATGTTCGCGCGTCGGTAGCCGTTGATGTTGAACTTCTCACCGATCCGCGCGATGTACGGGGCGATCGCGATCTCCGCGGCCGTGTTGATCGTGATCATCCCGTTGATCGCCGCCGTGCCGATCACCATCGTCAGCTCCGCGCGTCGGACGGTTGTCGCGACCGAGTCGAGCAGGAACTCCAGGATCGCCTCGAAGCCGCCGCCGCGGATCATGATCTGCGCCATCGACACGATCAGCAGGGTCAACACGATGAGCGGGAAGAAGCCCACTGCGCCGGCGTAGAGGCTCCCGCCCACGCCCGCGGTCTCGCCGACCTGCACGAACGGGAGCGCGGTGGCGGCCGTCGCGTCGGTCGTGGTGAACACGAGGATGTCGGCGACCGACGAGAGGCCGAGGGCGAGGTTGAACCCGATGGCGACGACCAGCCCCCAAGAGATCGCCTCGACGATGTGTCGGCCCGCGACCGCCGTCGCGATGACGACGCCCATCGATAGCAGGTGGACCAGTCCGGGTGCCGTCGCCGACTCGCGGAGCGCGGCCGCCCCCTCCAAGGCCGCGCCGGAGAGGACCGACCCCATGATCAGGTACGCGGCGAAGGCGGGCACCGCGGCGAGGATCGCGTACTTGAACCGCGAGGCGACGACGCCGCCGATGTCGGCGTCCTGCGTCACCGCGCTCACGATCGTCGTGTCGCTCACGGGCGCGAGGTTGTCGCCGAAGACGGCGCCCGAGAGGATGGCGGCGAACAGCAGCACCGGGTTCGCGCCGATGAGGACTCCGGCCGGGAAGAAGAGCGTCACGAACGCCACGGTCGCGCCGTAGCCGGTCCCGATCCCGGTCGCGAGCAGGCCGCAGAGGACGAACGCCGCCGCGGGGAAGGTCGCCGCCCCGATGTTCAGGACGTCGGCGGCGAAGATGAGGCCCCCGACGAAGCCACCGACTTGGAGCGTCTCGGCGAACATCCCGGCCCACAGCCACGCGACGATCGCGGTCGCGGCGACGCGCTGGGTCATCCCCTCGAAGATGGTGTCCGCGTACGCCTTCCAGTCCCCCCGAACGAGGAACATCCCGAGGACGGTCCCGACGAGCGCGCCGACGACGAGGCCGTTCGTGTCGCCGATGCCGAGGACGCCGCTCTGAACGATCGCCCAGACGATGAAGAAGGCGATCGGGACCGTGCTCGCCCACTTGCCGCCGTAGAAGGATATCCGGGGCTCGTCCGGCTGTCCCGACTCGTCGGCGAAGCCGCCGTCGGTGACGGGCGTCGGACCGCCGGCCGCCTGGCGGTCGCGTTCCCGCGTGTCCCCGTCGGATGGTTTCTCGTCGGCTCGGTCCGCCGAATCGTCGTCGGCTCGGTCTGCCGAATCGTCGTCGGGTGGGCCGGTCATGCGTTTCTCCTACGCGCCCGGTGACTGACGATCCACCTAAACCCTCGTTTCTCGCGTTCGGGAGCCGGCGGCGGGCGGGTCTCTCCCGGCCGGGCCGCGGACCACAAGAACACGCTTAAGAACCCCGACGGCGACTCCCGGAACGGGAACAGCACAGCTGCAGATCCGACGCGCCGGGGGCCTCTTCGCCCGCGGCTTGGGAATGTAGCAGTGCACCGACGCCTCCGGCGTCGCGGCTTCGGACGGTCCGCTCGCGCGGGCCGTCTGGTCGGAACCGCTCGCTCGACGCGAGCCGCCGACAGCCGCGCCGCGCGGAGTCGCGGTCACGTTGTGGTTGTGCCGTTCCAATTTCAGACAATGGCACGAATGCACACGCGCCGTCGCGGTTCGTCCGGTTCGGACAAGCCGGCGACGGACGAGAACCCGGAGTGGAGCGACGTCGACGCCGAGGACATCGAGTCCCGCGTCGTCGAACTAGCGGACCAGGGCCACGACCCCAGCGTCATCGGCCTCAAGCTGCGTGACGAGGGCGTCAAGGGCGTTCCGGTGCCCGACGTCAAGCTGGCGACCGGCAAGAAGCTCACCGAGATCCTCGAGGAGCACGACGCCGCCGCGGAGTACCCCGAAGACATCCGCAAGCTGATGGAACGCGCCGTCCGCCTCCGCGAGCACATGGCGGAGAACGGTCAGGACTACCAGAACAAGCGCGCGCTCCAGAACACCGAGTCGAAGATCCGTCGCCTCGCGAACTACTACCGCGGCGACGAGATCGACGAGGAGTTCACCTACACGTACGAGCTCGCCGCCGAACTGGTCGGCGACGAGTGACGACGCCGGGACGCACAGAGGCGTAACCGAAGACGACGCGACACGCAGACCAGCGACGAACCGCACACGACCGCACCACCCAACCCATGACCGAAGCGACGTCCGCAACGCCCGCCCCCGACGCCCTCGCCGACGTCCTCGCCGACGCGCCGTTCGCCCGGCTCGTCGCGACCGACGACGGCGACGCGCTGGCAGCCGCGGGGCTGCTCGCCCGGGCGCTCCGAGCCGTCGGCACGCCGTTCCAGGTCCGGGTCTCCGCCGACCCGGTCCCCGACGGCGACGGCGACGGCGTCGCGGTGACCGTCGGCGCCGCGCGGGGTCCGCACGCGATTCCCGGCGCCGGACGCCCGGCGAGCACGGACGCGTTCGCGATATCCCGCGCGCTCGGCGTCGACCCGGACCCCGTCGTCGCCCTCGCGGGCGTCGTCGCGGCCGGCTCAGTCCCCGGAACGGACGGCTCGGGCGACGCGCTCGACGCCGCCGAGGCGTCCGACCGCGTCCGACGACGGCCGGGCGTCGCGATTCCGACCGCGGACCTCGCGGACGGTCTCGCGGCCTCGACGCTCGTCCGGACGCCGTACTCCGGCGACTCCGAAGCCGCGCGCTCGACGCTCGCGACCCTCGGACTGCCGGCCGACCTCGACGACGAGGCGCACCGACGCCTCGCGTCGCTGGTCGCCGTCGACGTCGCCGACGCGGCGGGTGCGAGCGCGCGATCGGCCACGGCGGTCGAACGCGCGCTCCGCCCCTACGCGGCGGACGGCCCGTTCGAGACGGTCGGCGGCTACGCCGACGTCCTCGACGCGCTCGCCCGCGAGGCCCCCGGAACGGGGGTCGCGCTGGCGCTCGACGCCGACCCGAGCGACGCCCTCAGAACCGCCGCGCTCGACGCGTGGCGGTCGCACGGCCGCGCCGCGCACCGCGCGCTCGACGCGGCGACGACCGGTCGGTACGACGGCTGTTTCGTCGCCCGCGTCGACACCGCGAGCGACGGCGGCGGGGAGACGGCCGCGCGCGACGCGGCCGCCCTCCTGCCGACCGTGGCCCGGCTCGTCCGCGACTTCCGGTCGCCCGAGCCGGTCGCCATCGCGGTCGGCGAGTCGGCCGGGCAGTTGGCCGCCGCGGCCACGGATCCCCTCGGGATCGGCGACGCCTGCCGGTCGGTCGCGACCGAGTTCGGCGGCGACGGCTGGGGGACCGCCGACCGTGGCGGCCTCAGGGTCGGCGCGGGAGACGAGGGTGGAAGCGAGACCGACGCCGACATCACGGGCGCGCTCGCCGCGCTCAGGGAGGCGCTATGAGCGGAGACGAAGCACGGACCGACGGGGCGGAGAGCGACGAGGCGCGCGGCGACGGCGCGACCCGGACGGCGACCGTCCGGACGACGCACGCCGACGCGCCGCTCGTCGCCGCCGCGCTCGCCCCCGACGAGACCGACTCGATGGCCACCCGCGTCGACGGCGACGCGATCGAGTGCGCCGTCGAGCGGCCGACCACCGGCGGGCTGCGGTCGACCGTGGACGACCACGTCGTGAACCTGCACGTCGCGGACCGAATCGCCGAGCGCGCGAGGGCGCACCTCGCGGCCGGCGACGGAGCGCGCCGCTCCGACACCAACGGCGACACAGACACCAACACATGAGCGAACGATCCGTATCCAAGAGCAGAGAACAGAAGCGCTGGTACACCGTGCTGGCGCCCGAACAGTTCGACCGGC
>Ga0209917_1001114_pt1 | contig 10969 bp, 12 predicted proteins | sample SalPon2_C_H2O_MG_FD_185710 | JGI IMG/M metagenome (GOLD analysis project Ga0209917, IMG submission 185710) | Salt pond water microbial communities from South San Francisco under conditions of wetland restoration - Salt Pond MetaG R2_C_H2O_MG... | ecosystem: Environmental > Aquatic > Non-marine...
CCACTGAGAAGGTAGTGGTTATAGACAAACACGAAAAGAGGGTACTATTTATATACTAGACCATCGAAAACGGAAAGTGTGACTCACGTCGCGTTATACGCCCGTGTCTCAACCGACCGCCAAGACCACGAGCGACAGATCCGTGAGCTTGAGGAGTTTGTTGGCGAGGAGTATCCTGACGCGAGCGTCAAGCGCTTTGCTGACATCATCTCGGGGACTGACGACGAGGGTGGCACAGAGTATCGCCGACTCCGTGACGCGATCGCTAATGAGGAGGTCGACGTTGTCGTTGTCCATGAGCTGTCCCGACTCTCTCGGCTTGGTGGTGGCGAGATCCACAACTTTCTGCAGCATGCTCTTGAGCACGAGACGAGCGTTCGGGACCTCGAAGTCGGCCTCGAGCTTGATGTCGACGACAGTATGGTCGATCAGGCGGTCACTCAAATGATTGCCGGGCTTATGGGTGACCTCGCTCGGATCGAGCAGACACAGAAGATTCGTCGGATCCAGTCAGGGATCGACGCTGCCCAAGAAGCTGGCAAGTGGACCGGCCGGCCACCGACAGGGTTTGAGGTCGTCGACGGGTATCTTCGGGTCGCTTCAGAGGAGTACCTCCGGGTCCGTGCTGGTATGGAACGAGTCGCCAGCGGTGAATCACTCGTCGACGTCGCCGACGACGTTGGTGTTGCCTCAAGCACACTCCGGGAACTGTATAACGACCGCCCAAGGCTATATCTCCGCGGTGAGGCTGCTGACGACCGGGTTAATGCCGCCCTTGAGGATGTTCGCCCACTGAGCGAGCCTACTGCTGAGCCTGACGGGGATCTCAACGAGCGACTCGAGCGGCTCGAACAGAAGGTTGAGACTCTTGACCGAACACAGCCGTAATGAAAAATAACTCACAAACCATATCGTAGCGAACTTTACCTAGACGGATTTGAATTTGGATGACAACGGATACAGAAGCCGTCTCCCTCCCGCTAAACCTCCTACCGGCAGTACGTATGGCCGGTCCTGGAGAGGCTGATCGATATCGAGACGAATTCAAACATCAAGAGAGGGTCACATCGTGGGATACGGCAACTCGATATATGGACGAACTGCTCTGTTAAATACCGGTACTATCCGAGGGGGTCGGGACTTGAGTGGGCCTGTTAGAGACCGACACTGGTGGTCTCAAGAGTGGTATCGTCTCACCGTGGCTCAGAGTTCGCTATTCAACACGGCAGTTAGAACCACTTTTTTCTTTGCTCTCATATAGTACGGCTATGAGCGTTGAAGAGTACCAGCGGATCTATGACGAGGCGTTTGAGTATCTGCTGGAGTTTGAGGAGGTTGACCAGGAACTGATAGTCGACCACCTGAACGACTACGACGAGAAAGCGGCTGATTCTATAGAGGAACTGTACTATGGCCTGCTGGTTTCGGCACAGACCAGACGGGCGATGCCCAACTCGATTGGCGATATCTCACAGTTGGAAGACTTACTGTATGGGTTTGATCCAAAGAACGTTGTCGAGCAATACACCTCGTGGGAGGATTTTTTCAAGCAAGTTGAACAAAGCGACGAGGTATCCCCACCCGGTCGGTTCGAGATTGACAACCCGTACAGCCACTGGGTCCAGTTTAGTAAGTCAGTCATTTCGGCAGGCGAGTTTCTCAGCGATTACAATGACGTGGGCGAGGTAGACGAGCTCATCTCAGATACAGAGCGTGGCGATGAGTCTACCCGTCTGGATGTGCCACTACTCCTGAGCGATGAAGTCCACGGGATTGGGTTTGCGACTGGTTGTGACTTCCTAAAAGAAAATGGGTATCCCGAGTTTGTGAAGCCCGATGTACATATCAGAGATATCTTTGAGGGTGCGGGCATCAGCGAACCCGATACTGATGATATTGAACTGTTTGAAGACGCTATCAAGTTCGCACGCACAATTGATGTGCTTCCGTACAAAGTCGATAAGTTGTTCTGGATAGTGGGAAGTGGACGGTTCCCCGAGGTTTCTACCCCGGATGGGTCTGAGTTCACTATAACGACAGACAAAGACGATTTTCTCAGTCGACTGTAGCCAGTATCTTTTCGAGGTAAAACCCGAAGACTGCGTAGCGGTCACACTCGTCATGACGAGCGTGCTCCGTGGGGAAAGCGACCCGGCAGAATACAGAACGTCAGAGAGCGCGTTCTACTCGCGCCTTTCGTGGCTTCCAGAGTCATCTGAGAGTCCATTAGACTCTTGATTTCAAGAAGGCATACTGCCTCTACTTGTACACACTGAAAACCCGTTTACTCTCATCCAAAAAAAACAAATGTCGCAAACCACTATCTCGCTGACTCTGAGCCAAGCGAAATTCAAACACGTAAGCAAAGAGGATCTCCATCAAAAAATTCTGTACATCTGCCAAACTCGAGCGTATTGCCCGTCTTCCATTATATAGTCTCTAGAGTGATATCATCTTGAAAAAATTCATTCCAATTCTCTTCGAGGACTTGCGGATCATACATATCCTGCTTGAGTTGTCTCTGCAACAAATCATAATCTGACACATCATATACGATTTCTGGCAACCCTAACTCCTGTGCCTTATCGAAATATGTAGCATGATCCATCTGTTCTAGTTTGCCATCAAACTCTTGACTGGCAAGCACAATTGATGCTACACTAAGAGTAGCAGAATTGTCCTGTACACTTGCTGGTTCCATACCGAATATAAGAGAACGTTAGATGTAAAATTTTACCCTAGGTATTCTCTAAACTGCTCAAGTACTATCTTAAACATATCCTTATCAGACACTTCGTCAGACGGCACAGTACCATCGCCCTCAAGAGACGGATCATCCTTCAACTCAGATTCCTTCCGACCACCCATAGCAACAATCTCAGACTCAACATGCAATCCAATTCCAGTGACCATAGACATCAACATATCTTCCACATCCACATCTTGCTTTGAGAAGATGTCTTTCGGCTTTCGCTGTCTCATATCCCACAGCAAAAGCAGAACCGAGAAAAAAGATTTAATTACTCCTCTGACTCCCAATCGTCGTGAGTCATGACTTCACCATCAGCAGTATGAACGTAATACGTCATGTGCTCCTTGCGACTGGGTAGTTTGAAGTCATCATTTTCGAACTCACTCAGCACAAAGATGTAGTCGTCCGAGTCAATGGGCTTCATTTGATCAGTAACTACAACCGCGTATTCATTAGGCTCTTCAGGAAACAGCGAATCATCATTCCCTGCAATGCGGTACTCACTCATACAATCATATCAGAACCGTAACAATATAAATCTTAATTGTCTTCCTCCTCATCGGTTTCTATACCTTCCGCGAACGAATCCCAGAAATCTTCCTCAAGATAACGCATCTTTTCGATCATTGAAGCATCAGGTCCAGGCTTTTCCATATCGGTTCCATTTACCAGTATGGGAGCAATCAGTAAATAATAGGAGGATGGCTGAGGATACGTAATCCATAGAGTTGAATTTAAAGATATTCATAACTCTATGGGTCGGAATAGATCTAGGTCCTGTGCTCATCTGTTTCATTTAGACATTAAAATAGAGTACGAGGATGATTGAGAGATAGCCATATACTTCAGCCGATTCGGCGTTTCACGGTAGCTGTGGCCATCTTCGAGCCGAAGACAGTGCAGAACGACGTGCTTCCAGCGGGCGAACCCGCCGCTGGCGGGCTCGCCCGCGTGCTTTCCCAACGCTTGTTTGACTAGGTGCCGACACTGCTCAACGAAGTCGAGGAGATCGACTTCCATGGACAGAATCGATTTCCTCGGCTTCGTCCTTCTACTCCGTGATATAAGCCGATTAGATCGCTATTCAACACGGCACTTGAGAGAGTTTCTGTACTGAATTTCAGTCCTTCCGAGTCACATTCACACTCTGCCGGGCGTCTTCTGTGTACCCCCACTCCTCGATCGTCTCTCCTTCGCCGATAGTGTAGAGTGCCTGGGCCGTATTTCCGGGTTTTACCATCCCCCGAGACAATACACCGCGGGTCGCGTGTTGGCTATCATGGGACAGCTCATGCCGCCGTGAATCCGTCGTGAGCTGGCTTCTAAACCAAACATCTTCCATATTCAGATACCCTTCTGTGACGTCCACAGAGACAACTGCCCACACTTCATTATCTCCTCGACGGTCGGCATACTCTGCTGGGAGGTTCTCGGGGTTTGAGGTCGTAGAAATAGAATACTCCAGCGATACGGGTGGGTACAGCTCACCGGGATCTGAGCTGATAATGTTCTCGCCGTTTACTGATTGGTCCATAATAGACGTATTCCATCCCATAAACTCAGACTTGGGGGAGGGAGGGTACGAATGGAGCACTATCCCAGTCCCTCCCTCCCGGAGGCCCCCCCGCGACTCAATCCCATTTGACACGTCGGATGAGTCGTGATTCACGGCGTAGAGTCGTTCTTCGGTCTCAGCAAACCCGCGGAACCATACATCTTCCATATTTAAATCGCCTTCTGTAGGTACAAGCTCAATCACGAGCCATTCCCACCCGTCGTACAGCTGTTCGGGGAGGTCATACGTTCCGGTCCCCCCCGCCTGAATTTCCGTACTATACTCCACAGTAACATCGTATTCCGGCTTTGTGTCCGCGATGTCGTACTGCCACCGTGTGTCCCCCAACCGAAACTGGACCGTCCACGGCTCCGAAAACTCAAGCTCTGGATAAACCACTTCCTCCCTCTCGCCGGAGTCAAGCTCAAGCGTTACCATATCGGCGTTATCCCATTCGTCGGTGCTGAGGGTACTAATCTCAAGCCTCTCCTCGAATTCGCCGGCGGCGTCACCAGTGTTTCTAACAGTAATCGTCAGTTCGTGCGTCTCGCCAACCTCCACCTCGTCAGGGTGCTCAACAGTAATCTCAAAAGTCGCCGTACCTGTGTCGTCTCCGCCGTCTCCCCCATCGTCCATATCGGAGGGGGGGTCGCTTTCTGTGTCGTCAGTTGTATCGTTCGTAACCCCGGTGTCGTCGTCACTATCGTCCGTCTCGCCGGCGCATCCGGCGAGCGCAGTAGTTAGTCCGATACCACCTGTAGTGAGAATACGCCGGCGTCTCAGTAGGTGTTCCTGGCTGTTAGTGTCGCTATCAGGGGTAGAAACCATACTAAACGTTCACACCTCCAACATGTTCAGTATTGGGGATCCGACGGCTGGGCGTCGAATTAGGATAGAAAGCGGTCACTCGTTGACGACGGTCGCCTCACTCGGGGCAGCGATCTCCATCTCCTCGGCCCCACGTTCGATCTCCTCGTGGGTGATCCCCGTCCCGTCGGCGAGGGCGTCGCTTAGCTCCTCCAGCGTAAGCGCGTCCTCGTCTAATGGTTGGTCCGTGTCGACGGTACGCTTCACTCAACGATAGATCGATTTCAGCTCAACATCTACGATCGGTTCGTCGGGATCACAGTCGTAAGAGATTGTCCGGACCGAGCTGGCGAGTTCTTCAGGGATCGGTGTTTCACAATACTTCCCGCGCTTCGTATAGTCGGTCCAGACGCGGAGGAACCCATCAGGTGCGTACGTAAAGTTGTCTGCTCTGACGCTCGCGATTTCCTCGCGCCGGAGACCGGCCTGTGCGCCGAGTCGAAAGGTAACCTCCTGCTGCAGAGACTGCGCCTCATCGATTAAACTCCGACCTCGTCGTTCGCTTCGGTCCGATTAAGCCAGACACGCTTCGCGTCTCCGCGCTCGGATAGTCGTCAAGGCGCATAGTAGCTTCTGCTGGTTGAGCCTACAATAAACCCTGTATAATGGTTAGCAAGGGGACGAATTGGGTGCGGATCAGGGCATATCAGTAGTCGAATCCCGGATTCTACCCAGATCGAGGGACACCATTGCGACCAACAATCTGCTGAGGGTGTCATAGAACTATTCTCTATGGCTTGATTTCGTTTATCACTTCATGAACCAACTGTTAGAATGAGCCTGCGAACTGACCGACAGAAATCCTCCCAGTTCCAAGTGATGTTCTGAGCGCCGTGCAAGATACAGAGCGCATATCTCGTACAGAAGTGACTCAAGAACAATAATGGTGGAGGTAACCAATACAAATAGGTGTTATTCACTCTTCCGTTCGTATCCCATCGAAGACAACACAGCATCGACAGTTGTCGGTAGACCACGTAACCCGGTCCAGGTATCAGAGGGGACATCCTTCACCGCCTTCAGGACCCATCCTTCCAGTCTGATTTGTGCTGGTGTAATTGGTTCTGCAGACGGGATATGAACCAGTGTCTTGATCGTTCCATCCGCTGGTACAGATATATCCGTGTATGCCGGGAGCTCCCAGGAAGATAGTAAGGAATTATTCCGAGATATATCTCTCAATACCGACGACTTGCGTCCTTCATATCGGTATCCCTCAGTATCAACGGCACTGAACCACTCGTAATTAAACGTCGTGTCAGGAAGCTTGGCAGTGAGATCCACGGAAATGAATATTCCACTCTGGTACTCGTCGCTCCCCGTGGATTGATAGAAATCCCATGCCGATATCTCGGCAGCAAACCGACCATGCTCGACTCCCACTATTTCCTCAGATAGTATCTCTCTGTAAATCTTCTCGCCAGCTGTATGGTCAACTCCCTGAACGGCGAGAATTGAATCCAGAATTTTAGACTTCCCTTTAAACACACCCTGCGTCCGTTCAGCGTGAGTTGAGTCCAGCTCAACATCCAGCGTAACCTCATCATATTTTGTTTCGCCTGTTTGTTCTTTTACTTGCCCCGATCCCATCGTGAACAGTCTTTTGTACGTACTCCGGTAGCGCAATTTGGTGGGCGTAAAGTCCCTTTCCGAGGGAAAGAACAGGAGGTACGTCCGCTTGCCACCGGCGGATACCTCTGAACGTTCGGCCGACCAAGACGGGGGCAGCGATTGAGCAACTTGGTCCAGGATCGTCGCGCTCGAGTCCCCTTCGTATGCTACTTCATCGTCGGAGTGAAGTGTGAAGTTGCCAAGTCTGATATCAAGATCGAAAGCCCTTGATCCGACGCTTACTGCGAGCAACATCCCCGGTTCATCGATATGCGTGAGATACGTATAGCCCAAGAGTTCCAGAGAAAAATACTTGCCAATGGTCCCAGGCACATCTCCAGACACTGAGGGGTACACCGTACTTTCCTGATAGTCCGGGAAGTCATCCTGTAATGCTTGTTTAATGTCTTGGCTGTCACCGGGTGTATGAGTTCCCTCTTGCTCAGCAGCGTTAGTATCGACACCGTAACTGACGTAGCTCTCTTGATGGCCTTTTTTGAACTCAGTTTTAAAAAAGTCGGTCATCACGCTCACCATAGGCCCAGGCAGTCCACGATAGGTGTGTGAAGAAAGCGGTGGAATCAGCGAAACTTTAAGATTATCAACAAAGACAGCCTTTGGCCTCTCATCATCACCAGACTGGGGGACATACAGTACATATTTGATTGTCTCTCCTTCGTCAAGAGAAAGCGACCCAAACGCCCATGCAGGTTGCAGTATACGCGCGAGGGGGGACAGAAAGGATGAGTCAGCTTGGCTTACACTTGAACGTTGTGTACCGCCTGTAAAGCTCAGGCTGAAGTCCTCCGCCGAGAGTTCAACCGGCTGCTTAGCTTCTATCTTCACAGCAACGAACACACCATGAGCCGACGATGAAGGGATGTAGAAATCGTATCCGATAAGCCCAACCGAAAGTCGGTCATTTTCCGCATATGGTCGATCTCGCGGCTGTGTCGATGAATTCGAAGCATCATCTGACTCCTCTGAGGTTCCTATTGGCTCTCCGGTTGACGTACCGCTCTGTCTTTTTAGCGCGGCTATTTTATCGTCGTACTCATCAATAATCCGGTCGAACTTTCTGGCATAGTCTACGACCAGTTCTACCATTCCCTGCGAGAGTATGTCCTCCGTCAAATCCCCAAGACCAACAATACTGATTCCTTCCTCCTGAGCAGTCATCAGTGCCTCGTCAGTAGGCCTCTCCCTGACAACAATCGTTGATAAATGACCCCCGCCTGACGAGCGGGTTATTATCTCTTGGACATCTTCATCGTCAAGACGAGTCGTAACTGGAACTATTATTCGAACAGATTCCGGGTACGGGAGCGTCTTGGTAGCAAGAATTTCAGCGTACTGTGGGGAATTCTCTAGTTGAACCTCCGAGAACCAACCGTTGACTGTACAAAAATCAGCAATGAGGTCTGCTAAAGACCCTTGATCAAGTTCCTGAAGCAACTGGTATACTGATCCCCCGATATCGTCTCTTGTCATGCTATCGGTTTTAGTGGTTTTCGAAATGTGTTCTTCGGCCGTCTGATCCTTGTCTTCTGATGCCGGCTGATCACTTGTTTGCTCATGCGTTTTCTCTTCCAACGATATGGTTGTGGGTATTGGGACCGTTTCCGCCGGTACGGTAGCTGTTCTACTTGATTGGTTTTCTATGACTCCAATCTCAGTAAGATGCTCTGTAATGGTATCATAGACGTCTTGAATGGTCTTTTCGGAAGGTGCATCTACTGTCGTAACAAGGCCATTTTCATATAATATCGCTGTTGCTTTTTGTTCGTTTAATTTATATATGAGTCCAGGAAATACATCTGGCTCATATACTGTATCCTGCAAGCCAAGACCTAGTGCCACTGCATTAAGATCCAAATCTGCTTCCAAATCCATTTTACCCGCGGTGTTACCCTTATTCAGTTCCACTTGGAGCGCCTCTATTTGTTCTCGGAGATATGATGGTTGTTGTTGATCAAATTCCACAACTTGTTTTTTTGACAATAATATATAAAACCCCTGGCCGATCAAAAGAGGTAACGAAGGTATCTCACTGGGTTCTCTGTAGAATATATATTCGGTACTACGCGGCTATTCTATACTAGATTGATGCTCTGTACTGACCGATCCACGGGTCAGTCAACGAGGTGTGAGAAGAGTTCTATGACACCCTCATCTGCTTCCTATGGGCGACTCTGTTTGAAGCCACGACATCGCCGACGCGCTCGCGGAGCTCGACAGGGTTCAGACGAACTCTTGTGGGTTTGAAGCGCACACAGCGAGACGACCGTCACCATTTTCGGGCGGGTACTTGTGTCTGACGTAGACTTAATACGACCGCGTTTCAATCGTTTCGTAGAATGACACAAACGACTGAAACGGGTGAAACGATCGAAACGCCCGCAATTGTGGCGATGCTCAACCAGAAGGGCGGGGTGGGGAAAACGACGCTTACCATCCATGTCGCCGGCGCACTCGTCGACCGTGGCCTCGACGTCCTCGTGGTCGACCTCGCGCCGGAAGGGGCACTCACGTCCATCCTCGGCTACGACGATGCGTACAGCGACCTCGACCGTGAGGTGTCGCTCCACGAGCTCCTCTTAGACCCGAGCCGCGCCGGCGACGTCGACGACCTCGTCTTGGAGGGCGCGGAGTTCGACCTCCTGCCGGCGAACGAGCGGATGGTCGACCGGACCGGTAGAGAGTTGAACGGCGAGCCGCGGGCCCGGGAGCGACTGAAGATGGTCCTCGACGAGTTTGGCGATGGCTACGACGTCGTCCTCGTGGACAACATGCCGAGCATCAACGTCCTCACGGACAACGCCCTGGTGGCGAGCGACGGCGTCCTCATCCCGGCCTACGCGGAGGCGCTTTCGGTTCAGGGGCTTGACCGCCTCCAGAAGCAAATCGACAGCGTTCGCGAGTACTTCGGCACCGTCCGGATCCTCGGGATCGTCGCGAACCGCGTCGAGCACAACAAGCAGGCCGACGCGATGCTCAAGCAGCTCCACGCCGAGTTCGAGGACGGGCTCGGTATCCCAGTGTTCGACGTGTACAAGCGGGTCGACCTCCAGCGGGCGATCGCCGCCCAAGAGCGCTCTATCTTCGCCGCAGAAGAGCTCGACAGTGACATGGCCGAGGTGATCGCCGAGGTCGCGATGACCGTCGACGACGAACTAGTGGGGAAGACCGATGACTGACGACGAGGATGACGCCAGCGAGGAGCTGGGGAAGACCGGCGAGAAGATGGGCGGCATCGCCGATCGTTTCGGCGCGTCGACCGACACGAGCGAAACGTCTGAAACGATCAACACGACTGAAACGCCTGAAACGAGCCACACGAGTGACGACGACTCAACGCAATCTCCTGAGATGACTGAAACGACTAACACGACAGCAACGACTGAAACGGGAGAAACGATCGAAACGTCTGGAATGAGCGACACGACCGACACGCTCGCTCCCGGCGACGAGGGATTCGTGCTACGGGAAGACTGGAACGGCCGGACGATCTACCTCTCTGATGACGACATTGACGAGCTCGATATCCGCTACTCCGAGGTCAACGTGGAGTGGCAGCGGGAGCACGGCGAGCAGCTGCCGAAGAACGAGCAGTTCTACCCGGCAGTGATCCGGGCGGGCCTGTCAGGGACATCGATCGAGGAAGAGCTCGGCCTCGACGACTAACGAGTCGCGACTACATATCGCGACATACACTATATAACATATCTATAATGGGGTGTCGACCGAGATCGAACCGGGCTTCGAGCGTCTTACCCCTGCTTCGAGACGGTAGGTTCGGCCTCCTCGTGGGTGTGAAAGCGGTATAAACACGTTTCTGGTAGGTATGTGCCCACTTTTCGAGGTAACTCAGACTATCTAGAACACTGTCTCCAGAACCCTCACCGTCCTGCGATTTTAGTCTTAACCAACAGCCGGCAATTCCACCACCGGTCGTTGGTTAAGACTGAGCAGAGCGGCTTTCCCGGACCACACGGATCGGTGTATATGGGCGATATCTTCCGCGTCAACTGCCCGGGCTGTGGAGAGGAGAAGGGCTCGATCACGACGCACCCCGGCACCGTCGGCATCCACTGCTCGTGCGGGATCACCGCAACCGTCGACATCGGCGCGCAAGAAATCGATGAATGGTGGGAGCGGGAGAACTGACCTATCGCAACTCCAGC
>Ga0209917_1001118_pt1 | contig 10960 bp, 8 predicted proteins | sample SalPon2_C_H2O_MG_FD_185710 | JGI IMG/M metagenome (GOLD analysis project Ga0209917, IMG submission 185710) | Salt pond water microbial communities from South San Francisco under conditions of wetland restoration - Salt Pond MetaG R2_C_H2O_MG... | ecosystem: Environmental > Aquatic > Non-marine...
TCGGCAACACGAGCGTGTGGTGGGCGAGCGGCTCCGCGTCGCCCTCGACGCCGAGATACAACATGAACGCTGAGGGGGCGTACGTCCGGTCGGCCCAGTAGTCGGCCCCGTACTCCGTCTGCCCGGTGGGGAGGAGTTCGCGCTCGACGTGATAGGGGTTGGCGTTCGCGACGACCGCATCGGCGCGTCCGTCCCCGGCGGCCGTCCGGACGCCGAACCCCTCGCCGGCGGGGTCGAGCGCGGTCACCTCGCGACCGGTCTCGACGTCGACGCCGAGTTCGGTCGCGAGGTCGGCGAGCCCGTCGATGACGGACGCGATGCCGCCCGTCGGGTGATAGACGCCGAGGTTGAAATCGACGTGGGACATGAGCGTGTAGATCGCGGGCGTGTTGTGGGGCGCGCCGCCGAGGAAGACCAGCGTGTACTGCAGGAGCTGTTGGAGCTTCGGGTGCTCGAAGCGCTCGCCGACGTACTCGTCCATCGAGTCCAGAAGCGTCACGCCGCGGGCGGCCCGGAGCAACCGGGGATCGAGACAGTCCCGCAGCCGGGAGCGATCCCGGTAGACGAACTCCTCGATGCCGACTTCGTAGGCGTGTTCGGCCCCGTCGAGATACGAGCGGAACGCCTCGCCGCCCCCCGGCTCGTAGGACTCGAAGAGGTCGGCGACCGCCTCGGGGTCGTCCGGCACGTCGACGCGGTCGCCGTCCTTCCAGAACACGCGGTAGTGGGGATCGAGCCGGGTGAGATCGTAGTACGCCTCGGGCTCGCGGCCGAAGTGACCGAAGAACCGCTCGAACGTGTCGGGCATGAGATACCACGACGGCCCGGTGTCGATCCGGAACCCGTCGGTTTCGATCCGGCCGGCGACACCGCCCAACTCGTCGTGCCGTTCGAGCAGGGTCACGTCCGCGCCGTCGGCGGCGAGATAGCAGGCCGCCGACAGGCCGCCGAAGCCGCCGCCGACGACCGTGATGTCGCGTCCCTCGAGCGGTCGCTCCGCCGAACGGTCCATCGCGTCAGTGGTGTCGATCGAGCCGAGCATATTATGGGGTGTACCAGATACCGCGATCGGTGTCGAGCCAGCCCCCGACGACGACGTGGGGGAGGGCGATGATGCTGATGAAGACGCTGAAGAAGGCGACGCCGCTTATCAGGAGCGTCCCGCCCGACATCGGGTTCGGCGCGAGCGTCGCGATCAGGGCCGCAAGCGAGAACGTGGCGGCGGCACCGAGGACGAAGGCGACGATCACCCGGTGGGGCGAGGGGATCGATTCGGGGTCGGGATCGGGCAGCGCCGAGCGGACCGCCCCGGCGCGGGCGCTCTGTCGCATCGAGTACCAGAGCGGAAAGTACAGTCCGACGGCGGCGACCACGGGCACGACGGCGAAGTACGCGATCAAAAGCGCCGTCTCGCCGGCGTCGACGGCCCACGTCGTGATTCCCTCCCGGCGGCGGAAGCCGAGGCCGACGTGGACGGCGACCGCGGCGGCGAAGAGCGTTCCCAACGCGACCCTGAGGTCGCCGTAGTGCGGGGCGACGGCCGCGAAGGCACCGGGACGGAAGATGTCGACCATGAACGTGCTGAACGCGACGAAATCGCCGGGCCACGCGTAGATCGGGACGACCATCACGGCCCCGCCGCGGACGAACGCCGCCAGCGCGCGCTGCGGCGTCGTCCGGAGGTGGTCGGTCCCGACGAGCGTATCCAGCACCCGGAGACCGCCGTGGCCGCCCTTCGCGACGGCGACGGCGATGGCGACGGCGAGGCCGGCGACCGGCGCGGCGAAGAACAGGGTCACGAAGCCGGCGACCATCGCCAGGTACGCCACGAGGTAGCGAGCGCCGAAGGGCAGCCCCCGGTTTTTGAGGTTCGACATGTGCTCGAGGCCGCCGTAGGGGAGGTTCAACGCGACCATCCCGAACAGGTAGATTCCCGCCTGCGTCCGCATATCGATCGAGACGTTCGCCTGCCGCGCGAGCAGAAACCACCCGGCAAGCGCGACGAGGGCGATGCGGGAGGCCGAGAGCAGCCACCGTTCCCGGTCGGGTCGGAGCCGTCGGAGGCGAGTTTCGACCGTTGCCATACGACAGGATACGGCGTCGACGCCTCTCGATTCTCGGCCACAGATGAGAGGGTGTTTATATACACCGCGCTATCGACCCGGGTCGAACGGGCTCGGCCCCTCGGTCCACTCCCACCCGGGTAGCCGGGTCTGAAACCCCGCCGCGAGGGCGGCGTCGAGGTCGTCGGCCCCGGCCGCGTCGTCGGGGCCGCCGTGGGTGTGGACGTCGGCGAAGTGAAACGTCGCCTCCGCGAGCAGGGCGAACGGTTCGCCGCCGGCGATCGTGGCGGCGAGTTTCCGACCGAGAAACTCGTCGACGACGAATCCGGGGTAATCGCCCGGGCAGTCGAGATCGCGGAGCAACCCACACAGCGCGGCGACGTTGACCGCGCGGTCGCCGTCGTCGAACACCGCATCGACCTCCCGGCGGTACCGCTCGGCGCTGACGTGTCCGACCTCGACGCCGAAGAGCGGTCCCAGTCGGTCGCGGGTCGCGTTTATCAGTTCGGGGATCGAACCGCGGGCTCTGAGCCGTTCGTGCTCCTCGGCGACGGTCTCGGGTGTGACTTCCATACGGTTCTTTGCGAAGGGTTTTATATTAGTAGTGGGTTAGGATCGAGTACGAGCGGGTTTTCCGGTACCTCCCGCGGCCGTCGTCCGACGACAGCCACCGCCGATCCGAATCGATCGATATCCGAACAACCGATATCAAAATGATACTCCGCACGTACGCAGTCGGTGAACCCGCCTGCGACCGGCGAGCGCGGCGCGGCGAGCGACCGGAGCCCGATCCGAGGAATTTCTAACGCATGAGTGCAGTAGAGCGGAAACTCGACGATATCAAGGCGACGATCGTGAGCGAAGTGCCGAACGACATCTCCGTGTCCGACGTGACCTACGAGGGCCCCGAGTTGGTCGTGTACACCCGCGATCCCAAGGAGTTCGCGAGCGACGGCGACCTGATCCGACGGCTCGCCTCGAAGCTCCGAAAGCGGATCACGGTCCGGCCCGATCCGAACGTCCTCGCCCGTCCCGGCGAGGCCCGCGAGCGGATCCTCGAAGTGATCCCCGAGGAGGCCGGCGTCTCGGACCTCGACTTCCACGCCGACACCGGCGAGGTCGTCATCGAGGCCCAGAAGCCGGGGATGGTCATCGGCCGGCACGGATCGACGCTCCGTGAGATCACACAGAAAGTCGGCTGGACCCCGGAAGTCGTCCGAACGCCGCCGATCGAGTCGGCGACGGTCTCGAACGTCCGGAACTTCCTGAAACAGGAGCGCGAGGAGCGCCGCGACATCCTCGAACGGATCGGCCGCCAGATCCACCGCGAGGAGATGTCCGACGACGAGTGGGTCCGGATCACGACGCTGGGGTGCTGTCGGGAGGTCGGCCGCGCCGCGTTCATCCTCAACACGCCGGAGACGCGCGTGCTCATCGACTGCGGCGACAAGCCCGGCGCGGAGGGCGAGGTCCCGTATCTGCAGGTGCCGGAGGCGCTCGGCGCGGGCGCCGCGAACATCGACGCGGTCGTGTTGACCCACGCCCACCTCGATCACTCGGCTCTGGTGCCGCTTTTGTTCAAGTACGGCTACGACGGCCCGATCTACTGCACCGAACCGACGCGGGACCTGATGGGGCTTTTGACGCTGGATTACCTCGACGTCGCCGCCAAGGAGGGGCGGTCGCCGCCGTACGACTCCGCGCAGGTCCGGGAGGCGATCAAACACTGCATCCCGATCGAGTACGGCGACGTGACCGACATCGCGCCCGATCTGAAGCTCACCTTCCACAACGCCGGCCACATCCTCGGCTCGGCGGTCACGCACTTCCACGTCGGCGACGGCCTCTACAACGTCGCCTTCTCCGGGGACATCCACTACGACGACACCCGCCTTTTCAACGGCGCGGTCAACGACTTCCCGCGCGTCGAGACGCTCGTGATGGAGTCGACCTACGGCGGGCGAAACGACTATCAGACCGACCAGGAGGACTCCGAGGAGAAGCTCAAGGAGGTGATCCGCGAGACGACCACGGAGGGCGGGAAGGTACTGATCCCCGCCTTCGCCGTCGGGCGCTCCCAGGAGATCATGCTCGTCCTCGAGGAGGCGATGCGGAAGGGCGAGATCCCGGAGGTACCGGTGCATCTCGACGGGATGATCTGGGAGGCGACGGCGATCCACACCACCTATCCTGAGTACCTCCGGGACGACCTCCGGGACCGGATCTTCCACGACGACGAGAACCCGTTCCTGGCCGACCAGTTCAACCACATCGACGGCGGCGAGGACGAGCGCCAGGAGGTCGCCGACGGCGGTCCCTGCATCGTCCTCTCGACGTCGGGGATGGTCGAGGGCGGCCCGATCATGTCGTGGCTCACCCACGTCGGGGGCGAGTCAGAGTCCTCGCTCGTCTTCGTCGGCTATCAGGCCCAGGGGACGCTCGGCCGGCGCATCCAGAACGGCTGGGACGAGATCCCGATGAACGACCGGTCGAACAGCCGCGGGACGCTCACGCTGAACATGAACGTCGAGACGGTCGACGGCTTCTCGGGGCACGCCGACCGCCAGGGCCTGATGAACTTCGTCCGGACGATGAATCCCCGTCCGGAGAAGGTCCTCTGTGTGCACGGCGACGAGTCCTCGGTACAGGACCTCTCCTCGGCGCTGTATCACGACTTCAACATGCGGACGTTCGCGCCGAAGAACCTCGAGACGTTCCGGTTCAAATAAGCGGCATCGTCGGGGGACGCCTCACGCGTCGTTCCGGCTCGCGTCGGCCGCGGCGATCCCGTCGGCGGCGCGTTCGGGGGGCCGTCCCTCGGCCCAGAGCAACTCGAAGAGCTGCAGTTTGGTCTTGTACAGCGTGTCGCTCGTGGTCGAGATGCCGACGTAGCCGTCGTCGTTGTCGTCGGCGAAGGCGACGAGCACGTGGGAGTTGTCGTAGAGGTAGATCCGCCCCTCGACGCTCTCGACGCGGCGGATCTCCATGATCTCGCTGGCGCGGTCGTAGACCGCCGCCGGGACGGTGCCGTCCTCGGAGACGATGGCCCGGATCGTGGCCCCGGCCTCCGCGCGCCGACTCAACGCCTCGACGTGGTGATTGAGGATGTGCTCGAAGCTCAGCGGCGTCGTGATCATCCGGATCACCGAGTCGGCCGACGCCGTCAGTTCGGCGAGTTTCTCGAGGATGTGGTGGCGGTTCGAGTACGTCCAACAGATCTCCGAGCGCCCGGCGGGTTCGGGGGTGTCGTCGACGCTGTCGACGAACTGGCGGCCGAGCCGTTCGATCTCGGCGAGTTGCTCGTCGTACTGGCGCCGCTTGAACTCGCTGAAGCGCTCGATGGCGTCGCCGGGAGCGACCGGCCCGAACTTCTTGGGCCGCCCCGGTTGGACGTCGACGAACCCCTTCTCCGATAGCTGATCCAGGGCGTCGTACACCCGCGGTTGCGGGACGTCCGCCCCGTCGGAGACCTCCTGGGCGGTCGAGACGCCCCGCCGGAGCAGGCAGGTGTACGCACACGTCTCGTACTTCGATAACCCGATCTCTCTGAGATACATCCGGGGCTCGTTCGTCATACAGTCACACACTGGGTAGCGCCGCAAAGAGCCTTTCCTTAATGACAGTAAGTTCGTACCCATCCATTGTATTTTATATATAAATAGTGCCCAAATACATCGGTTATTTATAAAGGTTTCCCAGTATACGGCCACTTACAACTCAGGAGTTGTGAGCAGCGAATAACAGACGTTCGTCTTTTGAAACAGATGTAGAGACCCAAGATGACCCGAGAAAACCGAAGAGAAAAGCGTGAACGTCGTGGCTTCGACGCGTGGGTGGATGACTGTTCGCACGATCGATCGACCGAGGAGCGCCCGGCGGAACCGGATGACGACCGGGATCGCGTCGAGCACGTAGAGCCGCGGCCGAGCCGCATATCGCGCGGTCGGCTGTCATCCCTGGAGGGACGACAGTGACGCCGCCACTGCAGGCCGACCCACAGGTGATCGCCGAGGGCGTCAACCTCGTGTGGGTGTTCGTCGCGACGTTCCTCGTGTTCTTCATGCACGCCGGGTTCGGGATGCTCGAGTCCGGACAGGTCCGCTCGAAGAACGTCGCCAACCAGTTGACGAAGAACGTGCTCACCTGGGGGATCGGGGTGATCGCGTACTTCGTCGTCGGCGCGGGCGTCTCGGTCGCCGTCGCGGCGCTCACCTCCGGCAGCGAGCTCTCGGGCGTGTTCGCCCACCTCAGCGCCGGGTCGACCGGGTGGGCGAGTCTCCTGTTCGGCGCGGCCTTCTCGATGGTCGCCGCCTCGATCGTCTCGGGGGCCGTCGCCGAACGGGCACAACTCGGCGGCTACCTCGTGTTCACGGTGTTCGTCGGCGCGGTCATCTACCCCGTCGCGACGGGGCTGACCTGGGGCGGCGGCTTCCTCTCACAGCTCGGGTTCGCCGACTTCGCCGGCGGCGCGATCGTCCACATGGTCGGCGGGGTCTGCGGGCTCGTCGCCGCCGCCGTCATCGGCCCCCGGGTCGGACGGTTCAACGACGACGGCAGCTCGAACGTCATCCCCGGGCACTCGCTCCCGTACGCCGTGTTGGGAACGCTCATCCTCGCGTTCGGCTGGTACGGGTTCAACGTCGGGACCGCCGTCAGCGTCTTCGAGGTCAGCGAGGCCGGCGAACTGGCGCTGGCCGATTACGCCTACGCCGGCCGGGTCGCCATCAACACGGCGCTCGTCATGGGTGCCGGGAGCATCGGCGCCGCGCTGGTCGCGTACGCCCGCAGCGGCAAAGTCGACCCGCTTATGACCGCCAACGGCCTGCTCGCCGGGCTGGTGAGCGTCTGCAGCATCGCCGCGGTCGCGAGCTGGCGCGGCACGCTCGTCGTCGGACTCATCGCCGGGATCCAGGTCGTGTTGGTGTTCGATCTGCTCGAACGGGTCGGGATCGACGACGTCTGTGCCGTGTTCCCGGTCCACGGCTCGGCCGGGCTCTTGAGCGCCCTCGCGTACCCTTTCGTCGACACGACGTCGGCGTTTTCGGTCTCGCAACTGGGGATCCAGGTCGCCGGCGTCGTCGTCTTGGCCGCCTGGGCGGCCGGAGCCACGCTCGCGATATACGGCGTGTTGAAGGCCCTCGGGTGGGCCAGAGTCGACCGCGAGGAGGAACTCGAGGGGCTCGACGCCTCCGAGCACGGCATCGAGACCTACCCCGAGTTCGGCGGTAACGTCATGAACGACGTCGACCGGCGCAGTTCCGGGCCGGGCGGAACGCCCGTGGCCGACGGGAGCGGGAGGGACGACGATGACTGACATCGAGATGGTCGTCGCGTACATCCGTCCCGACAAGCTTTCGGCGGTCAAGCAGGGGCTCTCGGAGGCCGGTGCCCCGTCGCTGACGGTCTCGAACGTCTCCGGGCGCGGATCGCAACCGACGAAAAAGAGCCAGTGGCGCGGCGAGGAGTACAGCGTCGACCTCCACCAGAAGGTCAAACTCGAGTGCGTCGTCGCGGAGATCCCGGCCTCGGACGTCGTCGACGCGATCGCCGAGGCCGCACACACCGGCGAACCGGGCGACGGGAAGGTGTTCGTCCTGCCGGTCGACGACGCCCACCAGATCCGGACCGGCGTGAGCGGCGTCGACGCGGTCTGAGGTCCCTCGCTGGCCCCCCTCTCGGCGTCGAGCCGTCCGTGCCGTTTTCGCTTCCTCACGGAGGCTCAAGCTTTCTCGCGGACGGTGTACACGAACTGACCCGAGTACTGTGATGAATCGCTCCTCTGTATACAGCCCAGAATTCGGGTATAATATCGTTTATTCGTAACTTCGACAGAACCGAGCGGGGTCGAGAAGGGACAGAGATCGGAGGCGGACGAAACAAGGGGCGTTCACTACCGCCCAGTTGTGAGTAACCGCCAATACCGAATCGGCGGAACGGTCGGATATGGGTCGTCCACCGCGGCGGCCCCGCGATCGAATCAGTAACCATGAGCAAACAGAAACAGAACCCATCCGTCGATCACCCGCTCGAACAGCTCACCGCCGAGGAGATCGAGACGGCCGTCGACATCTTCGAGGCGGAGTCGGAACTCGGCGACGGCGTACAGTATCACAACGTCATGCTCAACGAGCCGCCGAAGTCGTCCGTCCGCGAGTTCGAACCCGGCGACGGGTTCGATCGGGAGATCGACATCGTCGCTCGGGAGAACCGCGAGACGTACGAGGCGACGGTTTCGCTCGCCGACGGTGAGCTTCTCGAGTGCGAACACATTCCCGACGTCGAGCCGGGCTTGTTGCCGGAGGAGATAGAAGGGGCACAGGAGGCGGTCAAAAACGACCCCGAGTGGCGCGAGGCGGCGAAGAAACGCGGCGTCGAGGACTTCGATCTCGTCATGGTCGATCCGTGGGCCGCAAGCGGGTTCGAGCCCGAGGGGTACGAGGGCGAACGGATCTGTCGGGCGATCTCGTGGATCCGGTCGAGCCCGAACGACAACGGCCGCGCACGGCCGATCGAGGGGCTGTTCGCGTTCGTCGACGTCGACGAGATGGAGGTCGTCGAGATCGAGGACAACGGAGTTCCGGACCCGGAGAACCCGCTGCCACCGGAGGACGCCGACTACCGCGCCGACCGCGTCGAGACCAGAGACGACTTCGAGCACCTCGACGTCGTACAGCCCGACGGCCCGAGTTGGGAGGTCGAGGGGAACAAAGTCGAGTGGCTCGACTGGGAGATGCGGCTCGGGTGGAACCCGCGCGAGGGGCTCGTCTTCCACGAGGTCTCCTTCGAGGACGACGGGGAGTCCCGTCCGGTGCTCCACCGGGCCTCGGCCTCGGAAATGGCGGTCCCGTACGGCGATCCGGACCCGAACCACTCCTGGAAGAACGCCTTCGACATCGGCGAGTACCACGTCGGCCGGATGGCCAACGAACTCACCGAGGGCTGTGACTGCCTCGGGTTGATGAAGTATTTCGACGTCGAAATGAACAACATGGAGGGCGAGTCCGAAACCCTCGAGAGCGCCATCTGTATGCACGAGGAGGACGATGGGGTGCTCTGGAAACACACCGACGAGCGGAAGCCACACACCGAGGTCCGGCGCCGTCGACGGCTCGTCATCTCCTTCATCGCGACGGTGTACAACTACGATTACGGCTTCTATTGGTACTTCTACCCCGACGGAAGCATCGAGGCCGAGGTCCGGTTGACCGGGATCGACTCGAACGGCGTCGTGCCGGTCGAGGAGACGGCAGACGACACCTACGGCCAGTACGCCATCGTCGCCCCCGGCGTGAAGACGCCGATCCACCAGCACTTCTTCAACTTCCGGCTGGACTTCGACATCGATGGCGGCCCGATGCGGGCCTACGAGGTCCACAACGAACGGACGGGAAGCGAGCGAAACCGCAAGAACGGGTTCCGCGCGAAGGAGACCCTGCTGGAGCGCGAAAACGACGCGAGACAGGACATCGACCCGAACCGCGGTCGGTACTGGCGGGTCGCGAGCAGCGAGACGGAGAACTCCTACGGGCGGAGCTGCGGATACAAGCTCGAACCGCACGACAACGTGACGGCGCCGATGAAGCCCAACTCGAGCGTCCTCGAACGGGCGGGGTTCATTCAGAACCACTTCTGGGTGACGCCACACGACGACGAGGAGCGGTTCGCCGCCGGGGACTACCCGATGGTGAACGACGACACCGTCGGGCTCAGTGAGTGGACCGAACAGGACCGCTCGATCGTCGACGAGGACCTCGTCGTCTGGTACACCCAGGGCGTCAACCACGTCACTAGAGCCGAGGACTGGCCGGTCCTCCCGGTCGAAATAGCGAGTTTCAGCCTCAAACCCGAGGGGTTCCTCGACAGCAACCCTTCGATATCGCTGCCGCCGGAGCCGTGTCACACCGACCACGACCTCACCAGCCCCGGCGACGACTGATATCGGCGCCCGGCGGGACCGCTCCGAATCTGGGGCGGCTGCCAACAACTGCGCGGTAGTAACCAACCTACTTCGATAGGTCCACCGGACACCGAAACAGCATGCGAACGACCACATCCGGCCCTCGAGCCGGCGGGACGGTGCGACGATGATCGATCCGACCGCCCCGTTTCGCGTCGATCTCGCGCTGTTTTTCGGCATCGGCGTCCTCGGCGGCCTCCACTGTATCGGCATGTGCGGGCCGGTCGTCTCGATGTACGACGACGCGAGGGCGCGCGCCGATGGGGGAGCGCCGACCGGGCGGCTGTCCCACCACGGGCTGTTCAACCTCGGCCGGACCGTGAGCTACACGCTCTTGGGCGGCGTCTTCGGCGCCCTGGGTGGCGTCCTGTATCTGACGACGGAGTCGCTTTTCGCGATAGCGAACGTCGTTCGGGGGACGGTCGGCGTCGCCCTGGGCGCGCTCATCGTCTACCACGGCGTCAACACCGCTTTGGGCGGGCACGGGACCGTCCTCCGGCGGCTCCCGCTTCCAGGTATCACGACGGGACGGCTGCTGGGCGGGGCCTCCGAGTGGGTCGGTCGCGCCGCGGGCGGCCGCGGGATCGTCGGGTTGGGGCTGCTCCACGGGCTGGTGCCGTGCCCGATGCTGTACGCCGCCTTCCTGTACGTCTTCGCGGTCGGATCGGCGGCGAACGGCGCCGCGGCGCTGGCGGCGTTCGGGCTCGGAACCGTCCCGTCGGTCTTTCTCTACGGGACGACGCTCGGATCGATCGATCCGACCCGGATGTCCCGGCTCCATCGCGCCCTCGGCGTCGCGTTCGTCGCGCTCGGCTACGTCCTCTTCGCGCACGGGGCGATGGCCCTCGGCGTCCACCTCCCGCACCCGGAGCTGCCGCATTACATGCCGAGCGAACTGCAGAGCGGCGGGCACTAATTCGGGCTGTGGTGAGGAGTTATC
>Ga0209917_1001119_pt1 | contig 10947 bp, 12 predicted proteins | sample SalPon2_C_H2O_MG_FD_185710 | JGI IMG/M metagenome (GOLD analysis project Ga0209917, IMG submission 185710) | Salt pond water microbial communities from South San Francisco under conditions of wetland restoration - Salt Pond MetaG R2_C_H2O_MG... | ecosystem: Environmental > Aquatic > Non-marine...
TGCTGTAGCCCAATGGACGAATGTTTTCACGTACACTCCTCCTGCTATCGTTTACTTCATCGCAGGTGTTGTTCTCCTGCTGTGGGGTGTATCACTTAATCGACGCTCGTGACAGAGCTCAGCTGTACTGAGCGATCGAAGGTGAGAAACTATCGACTGTTTAGGAGTTCAACAGAGTCGGATCTAATGGATCTGTCCTGGCCAGTCGAACAGCCATCTTCTTCCGACACGAACTGGACACACAGATATGTCCCAGTCGACGTTTGATGACGATGAACTGTTTGCGGAAGCAACCGAAGAGATCCAAGCAGATGTCGAGGCTGCAATCGCTCGTGCGAACGAGCAGCTTCCAACTGACGATGACCTCTCTGCTGTTGATGATGAGACGGTGCCTGCGGTCTTGGATTCGGTAGAAGCGGAGCTCACAATCGAGCCAATCGAGGATGCTCTGGCTGCTGCCCAGAAAGCCTTTTTACTGGGGCAACGGGCCGACGCATTCGATGATGAGTACGTGACCGAGACCGAAGCCACAATTGCGCAGCTTCGGGACGCAACAACGATCCTTCGGGAGATTGAGACTGCGACGGCAACCCTCGGAGACGCTCTCTCAACGTTCGAAACTCTCCTAGCTGAGCCACCTCTAGAAGCGTCTCACGCTTCGGATACACAGCCGGATTCAGCATCGGAAGCTGAACCTTCCGAGACAGGTAACGAACTGACAGACTCGTCAATTGACTCTGCTGTCGAAGCGTCTGACGAAGTTAGTGGAGAACAAAACGAAGCAGCCACACCAGAAACAGAACAGGTTGACCCAGCAGATCCGACCGACGAGTAGCTTCTTGTCGCTCCCGCAAGCTGTTGAGAAGACTGGGTTGGCTCCCGAACAGCTTACTTCATTGATTGGCTAATTAGCGGGTATGACACGAGCGGAGAGAGATGAGGAACGCGAAGAGCGAATCAAGATGGAGATTACTGTTGATGCCTACACGCAAGACGAGCGAGCAGTGGGGTGGAAGATTTACCTAGAAGAAACGATGACCTTTCCGTTTGAGGCCCAGTGCATCAAAAAAAGAGAGGTGTCGCCACTTTCTTCGGGCGAGACTGTGCGTGTGGTCGGTGTGCCAAATGCAGATCCATCTCTCCGCCAGCAATTTGTGACGGTAGAATGGAAAGGGAGCGAGCTCGGTGTCCCGTTGGGTCAATTGGAACCCGTTGAAGCCAGCGAGGACACGAACCAAGCAGTTGCCGACTGGCATTACTGGCTCAACCGATAGTGGCGCTTCAGTCGTGAATTGCTAGATTGTGAACTACCCCACACTGCTCGCGCTGACGCGCTCGCTAAGGGTGGGGCTTCCTGGTTCCGCGACGCGCTTTTTCACGGACGGTCGGCTTGCGCCGGCAGTCCGCGCAGGGAGCGCAGTCTCCGCAGGCGTGGATTTGGAGCGTCCCACTCCTACTCTGTGGTGACGGCGAAATCTGTCTCGACCGTCCTTCTTGTCGGACTCTAAGCCGAGACGATGAGTAGTTGCCATCACGGTTCCAGCCTTCGGCTGGCACCGTTATAAATTCATGGAACAGAGTGCAAGCAACTCTGTGACGGCGCTGTATCCCCTCCCTACTGCGCTGCTTGTCCGCTAGCGGACTGCGCTGCTCGTTGAGGAAGGGGCTTAGTGCTTCAATTCAGCTAAAAATACAGCCACTCTGGGTTAATTCTAGCAATTAAGCGTGAAGCAGCACTATGAGAGTCTGGTACAGTAAGCATTTTCCCCAGGACGTACGGCCCGGCAGAGCAATCCACCCGAACCGGGTGGTACTCACCACAACTACCCAGACTACCACCCGTTATCGCTTTAGCAAGAGGGCAATGAGTATGATCGGTGCTATTAGCAAGGCGACTGTCTGCGAAGCTCCCTTTTAGAATCCCAGTTCTCGTCGAAGCTCCTTTTTTGCGTCAATATCGCCGGATGCGTGACCGAGAGCAAGGTCTGTGACTACTGACTGCCAGTCTTGGACTTGATCCATGAGTTCTTCGTTGAGTTGCTCTTCGGTTTTGCTCCCAGCATTCACCGTTCGAACTGCGATCCACCCTCGTTGAGGGAAATATTCAATCACGGCACCACCAATATCCGTCTGTACCGCAATGCGTTCGGTCAGTCCCGTTCCGGGACTGCCGCTCATCAACGGCAGCGCCGTTCGCATCTCATCGGCTTTTGCTAATGCCTCAACCGTCTCAACTGGCACTGACTCCTCAGGAAACGTTGATAGCACGTCTCCCTGTGTAATTTCTCCAATCTCTTCGACGATCTTCGTGACGTGATCTGGTGCGTCAAGATCAGGACTGGGACAATCGTGGAGCCGAAGCTTCGTCACCGTCTGGAATGTTTCACCGCACGCGTCGCAAGTGTGAGCCATTGGTCACTCTCACCTGTGAGTTTGCACCGATCCCAAATTGCTCTTTTCCTATTTCGCTTTCCAAAGAGCCTATCCGAAAAATGTCTATTTTGCCGGCAAATCTGCTTAATAAAGTCTATAACGGCTTTTAAGACCGTGAAGTCGGCGAGAAAATTGTTTTCGGACAGGCTCTGATACTCATGCATAATCGCAGGACACAATGAGGATGCTGTACCTCTACTGTAAGTCTCTGGAAATATCCCCGCTAAAACTAGAACGAATGCGGTCGGGACCTGCTTGGCTTGCTGCGACACGATGTTTCAAAACTGGGCGTCTATGATACCCATTAGGGGCTATTGCTCGGGAGATGTGCTATGAGCCGACTCTATATCGCTCCAATCGGATCTGATAGGGATTGAATTGAGCGATTCGAAGAAACGGTCATACCGCCAGTTACACCTCCCAAAATCCGACCAACTCTTCAGTAGACAGGGTTTGCGGCTGAGACCAGATACGAACGCCTGAGCGAGTGGCTTACACTTTTGACAGCTACATCTGTATGTTCCGTATGGATGATGCCCTATTCGAGCGGATCCTCCTGCCGCTTGCGGACCCAGACGATGCGGAACGAACTGCACGGGCTGTCCGCCCGTACATCGATTCGGAAACGACACTTATTATCACCCATGTCACTGAGGGCGAGGCCCCCGGAACAACAATTGCAACGGGACAGGATCAGTTCGCGGAGGCAACCTACGAGCGGTTTATTTCCGTTTTAGGGCGACAAGATCTACGGCTTGAGTGGGTAACACTCGAAGGGCGGGAGGTTGCTGAAGCCATCGCTGACGTCATCAGTACAGTTGGGGCGACCATCGTCGCGTTTACGCCACGCGATCTCGACACCTGGAGTCGGATCATTGCTGGCGATCCCGGAAGCCGGTTGATACGAAACACCGATGTCCCGGTAATGATCTTCCCTAATCGAACTGAATGAAGAACATCGGCTGAACCATCACTGGAAGATTAGCTCTCAAGGAGATCTAACTCATCAAGCTGAGTACTAATCGCCTTCATTCCGTTTCGTCCGTCTTCGGGGGATTTGGCACCGGTAACAACAATCCGTCCGGAGCCGAACAGCAATGCAACGATATCAGGGTCGTCAACTCGGAAAATGAGTCCAGGGAACTGCTCGGGCTCATATTCGACCTGTTCGAGGCCTAATCCGATCGCGACGGCATTAAGATTGAGTTGATTGCCAAGGTCACCGCTCATAACAAGGTTCTGGATAACGACGTCTGGTGACTCATCAACAGGAATCCCGAGGGTTCGGAGGCGGTCGAAAGCAATATCGAATGCGTTGTGCATACTGGTGACTGAGTCGCCGCCGGTGCAGACCATCTTGCCTGATCGGAAAAGTAGTACGGTTGGTTTGGCTCCCTGTAGTCGATGGATGATCCCTGGGAAGTTGTCAGGATCATAGTCTGCGCCTTCTAGATCGATGGCGAGACGCTGTAAATCGATCTCTCGGCCGATACCTGCTGTGCCGACCACATTCTCAATAGTAAGTGTCTCGGTAGAATCCAGCATGCAGTTTGTTGAATTCCGGTCTCTGGCATACTTAAACAGGGTGGTCATTTCTCCACATAGCACGGGGATCATCCAACAGGGATGAGCAAATCTGGCCTTGTTACCTCGAGAAGCGTGTCAGAAAAAGGTTCTCGCAAGGATTGAACAGCAGTCAATAGAGGGAACACACGTACCGTCATGAGTGGCGACGTATATCAGATCCGTCAGAAAACCAGTGAAACATGCAGAGGGGATATTCAGCGCCAATTATCACGGCGGCAGTTTATTCTTAAGTAGAATTACTGCCATACTTGATCTGCCATGCTATTGAGTGTGCAAACACTTCACACAGTCGGTATACGGTTTTCATAGTTCTACGTATCAGTTCGCTTGATGTCCACAGAGACAGCAACAGCGGTTGACACGGGAATTGAACTGGGCGACTGGCAGGCTGGCGTCGGTGGCGGTATTCTTGGTGCAGCTGTGATGGCGATAGCAATTTCAGCGATGAATCCGCCGACGCTCATGGGGGGCATCCCCGGGCTGTATACGCTTAGTGGTGGTATCGCAGGATGGGCAGTGCATCTCTCCCACGGAGCAATACTTGGTGTAGTGTACGCAGCGATTGTGGAAGCCGATGTAGTGTCTGTCGATTCAGTGAGTAAGTATCTCGGAGCCGGTATTGTTTGGGGAATCATCACATGGGGAATTCTGGCGGCAATTGTGATGCCGACCTGGCTTAGTGCCGTTGGCTTCCCCCAGGCACCGCCGCTGCCCAACTTTGCCGTCCCGAGTCTCATCTGGCACCTGGTCTACGGGATTGTGCTTGGGATTGTCTACCCGTTAACTCGGTAACTGAACCAACGATCTGTGCTGCATATGCGTCCGACATCTTGCAAGCCAACCGGTGTCAATATTCCTGAGTTGATCGCTATTTCGCTCAGGTAGGGAAGAGATCCGCGTATCTTTTTAAATCCTTGCCAACGTCTTGGTTAGGGCGATAATTACGGCCAAAGTATGCCTTCAGACAGCTTCAGATACGGCTACCGTATCTTATCGCCAGTACGATTGCTGACATCAGCAAGCCGTCGGTCGAATCGTAGTCGCCAGTTGCATGACCAGTTTACTTACTTCAGCGTTGTTGATGCGTTCACCCGCTACGAGGCGGAGGCCCCAGCTTCAAGGAGTCGTCCGAGAATCGAAGATTCTCGTGATCCCGAAAATCTCCGATTTTCGGACGACGCCGGGCTTCCGGCCCCGGCGGAAGCACAAGCGAGTCGGGTGGGGAGGAAGCCGACCTGGTACTGACCACCCACTATTTTTAATTACACCCGCGTCGTCCATGCATTTGCAAGCCGCGTCAAGCACACGTCTTGGTGCGATAGGCCGCAAGTAAACCGGCCTCAGATGTCGGGCCACCCACCGGCACCGACAGTTAAATCCGGAGTGTCACCGACCCGGTGCAATCAACAAGGCGGCGGAGCACCACTTCGTGCGCTGTTGCCTCGGGGATGACCGACTGCAATGAAGCTCCGAGCCACGCCCGACACGGGGGCTGTGGGCTTGACCCTTTCTCGGGACAAAGCCCCGCCCTCAACAAGTGAGGCCATAGCCGAACGCCGTAGGGCGGGGTAGTTTACGTGCTGCCCCTGTCCGCTACGACTTTGACTACCGCCGAGGACAGACAGTTAGTCCTCCACGCAAAAGCGTCTCCAACACTACCCACTGCTGACCTGTATACAGTTGTTCCGCCTGGCGGCAGGCGATCAATCTATTCTCTTCGCATTCTCGGTCGAGGTGACTGTTGCGAACTCCCCACTGAGGTGTGCCAGTGCAGTACGGTGAACGACAGGTGCATCGAAGTGTTCGTCGTTCAGCGTGCGGTCGAACGTTGCTGTCGCATCCGAAATAACGTAGACCTCAAACCCGCGGTTTTCGGCCATTCTAGTTGTCGTCGAAACACAGTGATCAGTCGTCAAGCCACAGAGGACGAGTGTTTCATAGCAGTGTTCACAGAGCCACTGCTCTAACCCAGTATCAATAAACGCACCATTGACTCGTTTGATGAACTCCGGTTCGTCTGCTGCTGGAGAGAGGTCGGGCTTGTACTGGAATCCTGCTTGATCTTTTCGAAGGGGCGAATCTGGTTCGGTCGAATTATGTCGAACGTGGACGACAGGATGGTCACGTCCTCGCCAGGTTGAAAGCAGTTCTGCAGCATTTATTTCTGCGTCGGGATTATTACGAGTCCCCCATCCAGAGTCATCAAATCCCTGTTGAAAGTCAACCAATAGCAGCACTGGAGAGGTGGCCGTCATGAATTACACTGGCGGTGTCGGAAGCTTTTCATCGCCTATGAGGCGGTTCGATTTCGGATGGGTACGTGTAATCTTGACTGGACATTCATTTGGTGCTTGGTTGTCGTCTTCTGAGAACATATATTGCGGCCATTCTCGATCTCCTTCAGTCCCCCAGTCACCAAGATCCGCGTGCGGGCAAACACCGTCATAGTTCTCTAAGCGGCCTTGGATGATCTCTCTGGCGTGCTGTCCCGCGGAAGTGTCGGCTGTGACTTCAAGATTCTCAAACAGTCCTCGTGGTTGGAATGTGATTTCGAGACCAATTGGACAGTAGCGACTTTTCCGGGTGTCATAAAATGGGGCCCGGCAGGTTGGGAACATTGGTTCGCCACCGAAAGAGAACTCCCAATAGGGATCGTCTGGATCGGTCGGGATATTTTCGGGCCACGGTTCGGGATCGTGTATATGCAAGAACTGAAGGATATGCCACAGTGTCTCGTGATACTCGCCTTCTGAGAACTCCCGTTCAGGGGGCTTGAAGAACACAACCAGGGACGCACGATCACTGTACTCCTGATATACGTCGAGGTAGGAGAGAAGCGTCCGACCCAGATCCAGCAGTGCATCCTTCTCAGTCATGGAGGGAACTGCGGTGTACAGTGGATCGCCATTAGCTACGGATTCGGCACCGAAAAAACAGGGGAACGGGGTGTCGTTACGCTTGCCGAGTAGCCCGTCACGGAACGTATTCCAATGGGAAGCGACCCAGTCGGGAGCTGTTCCCGACTCGACACGCTCCTCAACAGTCGCTTGATCTTGGAGGCACCCAACGATCCGATCAGTCATAACAGAATATAGGTATTTGATCAACATTTATGTACCGGTATCGGTCGTACGGTCAAGTATTGTGACCCCATCCCCGACGCGAATTTGTCCTCCGTTGAGGGCACGACAGCGCAACCCCCCTCGGTGGACGAGCGCTTCACGAACGCCACCCTGTTCGAGATGCCGTTCGAGATACGAACAGGGCTCGCAGAGTTCGAGCCCGAGACAAAGGGCGTGGTCGACTTGGAATCGGTTGGCCGACGCATCACGAATATCATCAATTATACAAATACGTGACTATTTTGCGGCATTCAGGCAGCCCTCTTTCGGCCCTTTCAGGAAGTAACGTTATTGAGGTTTTTATCAAGCAACTTCCTACATCACACTTGAGGACAGCATAAGACGTCTTGTTGATACCGGTTCATCTACCTTCTATTCTGTCTAATCTGAATTGTTCCGTGACCGCCGAAGTGTCGTATCACCGATCCCTGCGTTGGCTGAGCAATTCGGACAGGCGTACACGTTACCATTTTTGTCGCTGAAGACGCGTCGGAACCGTTCTGAGATGTGTTTATCACAGTTTTCACACTGGGGCATGATCTCTCTCCTGATATTTCAGCACGGAATGACTAAACTATTTTTGTTATCATAAAACTATATTTATATTTACACAGATTATTAATTGAGTAGAGGTGGGGATATTTTTAATTTGGGAGACGCAGAAAGCCAGTACTTGATACACATCTGCTTGCTGAGGATGTACAGTCCAATCGCGACGGCTCGCCGAGGTGGGCGTCGTTTCTGGGGATGATAGTACAAGAAGCTCATCAATATGATTCGGCAGGCTGCGTGGACGGCCCTGGCGGCGTCGGGCCGTCCTTGCGAGTCAACCACCTGACGACCGGTTCCATCGGTGATCACCGACTGGACACGCCGCCTTTGGAGTGGCAACGCTGTCGCGTCGACGGCTCAGGACCGCCGACAGTGACAGGTCCGGCTTCGGTCAACGTTGGTCAACTGTTACCGACGACTCATTACGACGATATAGGTACGAATAGTCTTATGACACCCTGAGGATTGGCCTTAGTATCGCAATGAGGACTCGTCGGTAGTAGAATCCCATTCTATAGATGAAATACAGCGCAACACTGTTGAGAACGCGGTAATCAGTCGAACCGATCGAGGCTAAAAAGACTGATGTCCTGTTTGGTCTCGCCGTCCAGAGAGATCTCAGCGAGGATCTCACCGATAGCGCTGGCAAATTTGAACCCATGTCCAGAGAAGCCTGCTCCAACCGTTATCTGCGGGGAGTCCGGAAGCCTGTCGAGGATAAAGTGTCGATCTGGGCTGTTAGCAAACAGACAGGTGGACAGTTTCATTGTGGGTCCTGCGCCGGTCGGGAAATACTGTTCCGCATAATCCCGTAGTAGCTTTTCATCTTCGGGTAACGGTTCCCGTTCCATCTCGTCCGGGTCGACTGCTCGATCTAAATGATTAAATTTCCCGAACTTGAATCCAGGGACATCGTATACCGGGAATCCGTAGTAGTGGCTCTCTCCGGTCGCATGTACGAACACGGGGAACCGCTCGGGGTTGAACCTCCCGGGAGCCGTCGGCTGAAGCCACGCCAACACCTGACGCACTGGTTCGACGAGGCCAGCCAATTCAGGAACGAGTTTTTGAGACCACGCCCCCGCTGTGACGACCAGACGATCGGCTTCGTAAACCTCTTTTCTAGTGGTCACTCGGACACGGCCATCTTTCGTCGGCTCGTAATCGCTGACTGGCTCACGTGCCCGTATTTCCGCTCCAGCCTGCTGTGCGGCCTCGATGTGACCGATAATACATTGCTCAGGTATCAAGAATCCGCCGTCAGGTTGGTACACCGCGCAGTGTTCCGGGGGCAAGTCATACCCTGGAAACCGTTCGTTGAGTTCACTTCCTGAAAGGACTTCGTGTTCGATATCGTGTTCTTTGCACGAGCGCAACGACCCGCTGAACACCTGGCTCTCTTCCGGACCGGCGTCGATACCACCTGTGACGTGAAGTAAATCGCGGCCAGTTCGGTCTTCGAGGCCACGCCAGAGTTCGTACGACCGGTTGACGAGTGGCACGTAGGCCGGGTGTTCGTACTGGGCTTTTCGTATGATCCTCGTGTTACCGTGAGAGGATCCCATTGTATGTGGGATGTCGTATCTCTCTATCCCGAGCGTGTCCACCCCGCGAGACGCGAGGTGGTACGCGGTCGCACTGCCCATTCCTCCAACCCCCATGACAATGGCGTCGTACTCGGTATTCATTCTAGTTACCCGGTCAGAATGACTCCTCTTTGGCACACTCGATCTCGAAGGGGCTATGTTGATCCCTTGGCCGGAGCGTACAACACGGTCATGACAAGTTTGTCTTCGAAATTAAGAAACTGATGATCGGTCCCTGGTTCGAGATGGATCACGTCACCCTCAGAGACATTGTGGGTGTCTCCCTCAACATTGAGTTGGGCGTTCCCGGAGTCAACATGATAGATCTCGTCTTCGGCGTGGGCGTGCATCGGATCCTCGTCGCCCTCCTCGAAAGTCATTATCTCTAAGCTGACGGCATCGGTTCGAAGCTTTTCAATTGACTCTTCATCATCCGATACGTCCTCTGCAGCATCGCTTACAGTAAAAGAGTCCATACAAAATATATGTAGAACTCGATCGACTTAGTATCCCACCTTCGCACGTTTAGAAGCTCCTACTAGAAGAATGAACAAAGAGCCTGAAAGCCCAGTAGATCAGCGTCGTCTCGTGCCACTCGTTCTTGCCCAGATGGAGCTTCCGATCAGTCTCGTATCGGTCATGATCTCGCTGAAGCAACCGCTTTGCCTGTGCTTTTCGCTGGTCTGCATCCGCTTGGGAACAACGTAGGAAAGCCCACGCTGGCTGATCATCTCCAAGACGTGCTGACTATCGAACTCCCGATCCATCAGCACGTTATCAACGTGTGCCATCTCCTCAGCAAAATCTAAGAGGTCCTTGACGATTTCCAAGCGGGACTCACCCTTCCGAATTGGCCGTGCGTCTAGCACAATCGGAACGGGATTCCCTACTAACTGGACGGTGGCAAATCGTGATTTTAGGCCCTATAACGGACAATTTAGAAAGAATGATAGAAAGATATTCAGAATACACCGATGGTGAATCCAATACCCATGAGAATAAGGATCGCAGCCGAAAAGGCTGGTAAGTACGGTGTGTACTGTTTAACGGTCTCTTCGTGGTGCTGATAGCCCGCGACCAGTAGCATTGTTAGTCCCACAATGCCGATAACAACAGTGATTGCGTATACACTCATCAGTTCGAGACAGTAGTTCGACCCGGCACAGAGAGCGATAATCTCGAACTCCTCCTCGTGAGCGAACCCGAGCAGGAAGGCGAACCAAGCAATTCCGAGCAATCCTCTCTCGGCAACATCATCGGAACCCTCGTCCGTATGTGAGTGGCCCCCGATGAACGGAACGGTACGTTTCAGGCGAGGAATAAGCCTCTCGTCGTCCTGTGAATTCGGATGCTCGTGAATATCACCGTGGCTGTCGTCGGGTTCTAAGTGCTTCGTCGACTCGTGATTGTGACTCTCGTGCGAGTGAGAGTGGTCGCCGTCGGGACGGTCATGCGAGTGGTCGTGGTGGTACTCTCGGATCCCAAGACCGATCAGCAGTACGCCCGCAACCAGACTGACCGGGCCACCGACCTGGATACTATTGAGAATCGTGACTGGCTCGTTGATCTGGGTGAGACTAAAATAGGATTTCGCGTAGAAGAACACGCCAACCATCGCGAGACTACTGATGAGGTGGCCGACACCAATGATGAGCCCCGCCGCAAGG
>Ga0209917_1001123_pt1 | contig 10913 bp, 10 predicted proteins | sample SalPon2_C_H2O_MG_FD_185710 | JGI IMG/M metagenome (GOLD analysis project Ga0209917, IMG submission 185710) | Salt pond water microbial communities from South San Francisco under conditions of wetland restoration - Salt Pond MetaG R2_C_H2O_MG... | ecosystem: Environmental > Aquatic > Non-marine...
GAGAGCGAGTACGACCAGGAGCTGGGGAGGCGCATGGGGGTCGACGCGATGCGCGTCGCCAACGGCGAGCTCGACGAGCGGGCGTTCCACGAGAAGTACGAGTCGGCGCTGCTCGCAGAGTTCGGTGACGACTACGAGCCGGCGGAGGTGATGGCCGATGAGTAGTGACGCGGGTGACGGCCTCACGCGCCGCACGCTGTTGAAGACGGGCGCCGGCGCGGCGACGATGGCCGCACTCGGCGGGTGTGCAGACACCGCCCGCCAGCTCGGTATCGGCCAGACAGATCGCTCGGCGACTCCCGTCGCCGACGCGAACGTCGCGTACGGCAACTGCTGGATGTGTTGTCACAACTGCGCACAGGAGGTGAAGGTGTCCGACGACGGCACCGTCGTCGGTATCACCGGTGTGGACGGCAACCCCCGCGGGAGCGCTGGCCCTGGAACTGAGGGAACGCTCTGTCCGAAGGGACTCGGACAACTCGATAAGACCCACGACCCAGAGCGGATCAAACAGCCGTACATCCGCGTCGACGGGGAGCTTCAGGAAGCGACCTGGGACGAGGCGTTCGAGTACACCGCCGAGCGGCTCCGTGAATTCGACGATGAACACGGCGCAGAGACGTTCCTCGACGCGGGAAGCTGGGCCGAGACGCCGATCTTCCGCACGATCTGGCGGGACCTCTACGGAACGCCAGAGCGGATCGGCCGCGGGATCCACGTCTGTGCCGGACCGACGTTCGTCAACGGCGGGATGATGGGCGTTGGCTCGAACGCCCGGGTGCCGGACTACCAGAACTCTGAGTACCTCATCATGTGGGGACGCAACCCGCTGGAGGCGTTCGCCGGGCAGTTCGAGGCGAAAGGCATCCTGAAAGCCATCGAGGAGAACGACGCGACGCTCGTCACCATCGACCCGCAGTACACAGAAACCGCAGAGAAGTCGGACGCGTGGCTCCCCATCGAGCCGCGGACGGACGGAGCGCTCGCGCTGGCGATGGCGAACGTCATTATCGACGAAGAACGGTACGACGCCGACTTCGTCGAGAACCACACCTACGGGTTCGAGGCATACCGCGAGGCCGTCGCGGACACGACCCCGGAGTGGGCCGCCGAGATTACCGGCATCGGCGCCGAGACGATCCGTGCCATCGCCCGTGATTTCGCCGAGGCCGCCCCGCAGGCCGGCATCTCGGTGTGGTCGGGAACCGCCCAGTCTGGTAACGGCTGGAAGGCAACCCAGAATATCATCGCGCTCAACGGGCTCGTCGGTAACATCGACCGTCCCGGCGGGCTCCGGCTCTGGAAGTCGACGCCGATGGCTGACCCCTTCGAGGTGTGTGAGTGGACCCCCGAGGGCAAAGGCAGCGGTGCGGCCCGCGGCACCGAGACGACCATCGGCGTCGACCTGCCCAACAACGCCGAGGGCAAGACGCCTGCCTTCCGCAAGTACGACGAGTACAGCGACTACCCGGCCCGCCACATCACGGGTATCGCACACAATCTCGTCCCCGAGATGGTCGAGAACGGCCACATAAACGGGATGTACTGTCACCACGACATGCCGCTGAAAGACGGCAACGCCGAGGCGTGGCTGACCGCGCTTGACGAGATGGACCTCGTCATCGCCGTCGACGCCTACTGGAACGGCGTCACCCGAAACGCGGACGTCGTGTTCGCAGACGCGACGCAGCTGGAAAAAGACACCATCGGGACCGGCTCGTGGAGCTCTTACAGTGAGGCACAGTGGGTCGTCGGCGGGAAAGCCGCCGTCGAGCCACAGTTCAACACGAAGCCGGACTACGAGATCCTGACCGGCCTCGCCGAGGCGATGGGCTGGGGTGAGTACTTCCCGTGGGAGGACCACGAGGCGTTCATCGACGACCAGCTGCAGTCGGTGGATCTCACGCTTGAGGAGCTCTCGACGGGCGAAAAGAACTACGCGATCGTCGGCGAGTACGGCTACGAGCAGTGGCGCGAGAGCGACGGACCCGCGTTCCGATTTGACCTCGATCAGGTGCCGTCGTTCACCGCGGCCGCCCAAGAGGCCGGCATGGACACCGCGCCGTCGTGGCAGCCGCCGGGAACGTACGGCGACAGCCTCGATGAGACGTACCCGCTGGAGTTCTACGACGTCCGGTCGGTGTACTTCTCACACGGGAGCGACCAAGGGATAGACCGACTCCTCGAGCAGTTCGCACGCAAGAACGACTTACACGACGAGGAGTACCGCGGCAACTACCTCCACATCAACCCGGTCGACGCCGAGGCGCGGGGCATCGAGATGGGTGATATGGTGACCGTCGAGTCGAAGACGGGCGGCGGCGAGCTGATGGCACACGTCACCGAGCTCATCAAACCCGGTGTCGTGACGAGCGAGTACGGCTTCGGCGAGGGGTCGACCCAGCAGGACTACGAGGGACTGAACACCATGAAGTTACACGAGACGCAGATGGACCCGATCACGGGACAGGTAGACAGACACATCGCGGTCGACGTAACTGGAGGTGAGTGAGATGGGAGAACAGTGGGGGTTCTACTTCGACTCAGACAAGTGCATCGGGTGTCACGCCTGCTCGGTGTCGTGTAAGCAACGACACGGCCGTGACCCCGAACAGGACGAGTGGCGGACGGTGAAGAACGTCACGACCGGCGAGTTCCCCGACGTGAGCTCGCTGCCCATCTCGATGTCGTGTATGCACTGTTCGGACGCCCCCTGCGAGAAGGTGTGTCCGTGCAACTCGATTCAAAAACGCGAGGAGGACGGCATCGTCGTCGTCGACCGCGACAGCTGTATCGGCTGTCACTACTGCGGGTGGGCGTGTCCGTACGGCGCCCCGACGTACGACGACGGCGGCATCATGTCGAAGTGTAACCTCTGTATCGGCGAGGGGCCCGGTGGCGGTCACGAGATGCCCCCACGCGAAGAACAGGAGGACGGCGGTGCCCAGCCCGCGTGTGTCGACAACTGCGTCGGCGGCGCCATCCAGGCCGGGCCGGTGAGCGAGTTGAAAGAACAGGCGACGACGGAGGCAGTCGAGCGGTTCGAACAGGAGCCGGCCAACGTGATAGTCGAGGCGAACAGAGACGACACCACCGCGTTCCCGTACGAGGCGTGATCAGTGATGGCATCATTTGGACTCTGGTGGGGCGGTGTCGGCCACTGGGACGTCTTCGTGGCCATCTACCTGTTCCTCGGCGGGATCTCGGGTGGATCGTTCCTCGTCGCGTCGATCGCCGAGTGGTTCGGTGAGCGCCGCCAGCAGACCGGCTACGCGCACATCAGCCGGTGGGGGTGGACGCTCTCGTTCGGCACCATCGTCGTCGGTTCGTGGACGCTCTTGGCACACCTTTCGGGGCCGTTCCTTCGGGCGTTCATGTTCCCGGTCAAGTTCACCAACTGGACGTCGTGGATGGCGATTGGGACCTGGGTGGTCGTCACCTTCAGCCTCGTCGTGATGGCGCGAATGATCTGGGCGACGTTCGGCACCGCCGCTGTCGACGACCCGAGCGGGCTGCCGAGACATCTCGTCGACCGCGCTGGGTTCGGCCTGACCGACCTCGTCGACCGCGGTGCCGACCTGACCCGGCCGACGGGGGTACTCCGGCGGCTCGTCCAAGTCGCCGGCGTCAGCCTGGCGGTCATGCTCGTGATCTACACGGCGCTATTGTTGAGCGCGGTCGGCTGGCTGGTCCCGCTGTGGAACCAGACGTTGTTGCCGCCGTTGTTCGTCGCCAGTGGCTTCTCGGCTGGCATCGCGCTGGTGATCGCTGTCACCGCCTGGCAACACGACCTCGACGGCGGGCTCATCCACCGGTTCGGGCTGCTCGACGACGCGGTGATCGTCGTCGAAGGGATCGTCCTCGCCACGCTGTTGTACACGCTCACAACGGGAGGTGCGGCCGCGGCACGAACGGTCGACGGGCTCACGAGCGGCAGTGGGCTGCTGTTGTTGGTCGGGATGGTGAGCGCCGGACTCCTGCTCCCGCTCGCTATCTCGGCGGCACAAGAGCTCCTCGGGAGCGACAGCCTATTCGCGAGTAGACAGGTGATGACCGCAAAGTTCGGGCTCGTGATCGCAGGGTCCTTTCTGCTCCGCGTCCTGCTGATATTCACCGCGCTCCAACAACCGATCATCGTCACCTAACACCCACACATCCGTTCGCCATGGCTCACTCCTACGCAGACTGTTATGCCGCGCTCGCAACGTGTTTTCAACACCCCGACGACGACTTCGTCGAGGCCGTCGAGGACGAGACCCTCGCCACGACGATCGCCGACTGCGTCGAGGACATCGGCGTGCAGGGCGTCGAAACGCCGCCGTCGTTTCGGGCACCACCGCGAGAGGCGTACCTCCGGACGTTCGAAGCGTTCGACGGCGAGTACGCGCCGCCCGCCGAGTCGGCGTACGAGGCGTGGTGGGACGGCGACCGGCGCGGGATCCTCTCGGGACCGCCCGCGGCCGATATGCGGCGGCGCTACGAGGCGATCGACGCCGAGGTTCCCCCCGCCTACCCAGCTGACCACGTCTCGCTGCTGCTCGAGTACGCCAGTTTACTGGTAGAGACGGCGGACACCGAGACGTACGCCGACTTCCACGAGGCGCACTTCGCGTGGCTCCCCGCCTTCCGCGAGCGGGTGGAAGCCACCGCCGACGCTCCGTTCTATCACTGGGCCGTCCAGACGCTTGACCGGGTCACGTCGGCCGCGGCCGACGAGTTTTGTTGAGGGTGGGGGTTGGACGCAGCAATCTTTCGCTCACACGTGCGGCTTCGGCAGTAAGTCAGCGAGCGGCTTCGACTCCAGCCACTCACACAGGTGGACGAGCTCGTCGGTCGCCGCCTCGAAGAGCCGCTCGCCTTTCTCCGCGGTCGCGTCCGTCTGGTCGCCGAACACCCCGTTGTCGGTGTTGTCGATCGCGTCGTAAAACGTCCGTGAGCCGTGCACGCGAAGTCCGTCTCCGGCGCGCCAGTCGAGGAGGCCGCCGTCGCGGGCGGCTTCGAGTTGGTCCTCGCGAACGAGCTCGCCGGCGACGTGCTGGATGAGCGCTGTCTCTTTCGGGCCGCCGTGCGGGCCGTTCTGTTCGAAGGCGTCATCGACGAGGTCCGGGATGCTCTCGTTCCACATCCATTCGATCGCGTACAGTTCCCCGTCGTCTCTGAGGCGGCGGCCCACCTCGCGAAGGTGCTCGACGTTCCCGCCATGTGCGTTGACATAGACGACGCGATCGATGCCGTGGTACGTGAGGTTGCGCGTCAGCGACTCAACGTAGTCACGAAAGACCGGCGCGTCTACCCACATCGTTCCGGTGAACTGCCGGTGGTGTGGGCTCACACCGACGGTGACCGTCGGCGTACAGAGGACGTCCGCTCGGTCGGCGGCCTCGCGGGCGAACGCCTCTGCAATCAGGTGGTCGGTCGCGAGCGGGAGGTGGGGGCCGTGCTGTTCCGTCGAGCCGAGCGGAACGAGCGCCAGCGACTCGTCGGTCACGTGCGCGTCCAGCTCGGGCCACGTGTGATCTGCGAGGTACACACCCGCCCGTGGACGGCGACCCGTATCAAACCAGGTGTCGTGGCGGTGCCTACCGGCGGCTCACCCGAGAGGCCACGCCGGACGGGCTCGGCGTGTCGTCACCCTTTTTGTGCCCTGTGGCCGAAGAACGTGTATGTTCGGAGGAGGCGGCCTGAATCCGCGGAAAATGAAACAGATGATGAAACAAATGGGGATCGACGTCGACGAACTCGACGCCGACCGAGTGGTGATCGAGACCCCCGACGACGACCTCGTCTTCGAGGCCCCACAGGTCACCCGCATGGACGCGCAGGGCCAGCAGACCTACCAGATTGTCGGCGAACCCGAGGCGGTCGCCGACGCCGGCCTCGGTGGTGCGGCCGCGGCGGTCGAAGGTGACACCAGTGAGGCGTCGAACGACGACACGGCGAGCGAGACGGACGCGATCCCCGAGACCGACGTGTCGCTCGTCGCCGAACGCGCGGGCGTCCCAAAGTCGACCGCGCTCGAGACGCTCGAGGCGCATGACGGCGACCTCGCGGCGGCGATCGCCGAGCTCGAGTGAGCGACCCCGCGTACCTGCTGGTGGCTGACGACCGCGAGTACCTCGTCGAGCCCGGCACCGAGTTCGGGACCGACCTCGGCGTCTTGGAGGTCCCCGCGGACGTGGCTGCCGGCGACACCGTCGAGACGCACCTCGGGACGCCCTTCGAGGTGCGTGCGCTCCGCGGACCGGACCTCTTTGCGCACCTCGACCGCACGGGCGCCCCGATGATGCCACGGGACATCGGCCTCGTCGTCGGGCTGACGGGCGCGGCTGCCGGCGACCGCATCCTCGATGCGGGGACGGGCACCGGCATCCTGGCCGTCCACCTCGGACGCATCGGTGCGTCAGTCACCACCTACGAGATCGACCCCGACTTCGCCGACGTCGCCCGTGAGAACATGGTGACCGCCGGCGTCGCCGACCGCGTCACGGTCCACACCGGCGACGTCACCGACGAGCTCTCTGAGCTTGCCGACGACGAGCCGTTCGACGTCGTCACCCTCGACACGGGCGACGCCCCCGATATCGTTGAGCACGCACCGGACCTCCTCGTTGGTGGCGGCTTTCTCGTCGTTTACTCGCCGTTCGTTGAGGGCACCCGCGATGCGGTCGAAGCGGCTGAGACAGCCGGATTCGAGTCGGTGATCACACACGAGACGATCCAACGCGAGATGGAGTTCTCTGACCGCGGCTCGCGGCCCTCGACCGCCGGGGTCGGCCACACCGGATACCTGGTCGTCGCCCGGGCCCCCTGAGCGGCCAGTCGAAGCCGGTGGTCGGTGGGGACAACGACAGACGGTACAACGACAACTGTGACGACGACCAGTCTGCTCAGAGCCGTCCGTGGTCGGCCGCGTCCACGAGTGCCGAGCCTGCGGCACGCCAGTCGGCGGCCGCGTCGTCGAAGATCCGTCTCGCACGGTCGGCCGCCTCCGCGACGACCGCGTCGACGTCAACGCCGACGATGCCGCCCGCAGAGACGACGTGAACACCGTCGACGAACACGTCACGAATCACGTCGCCGCCGCCGTACACAAGGTTCGGAATCGCGGTGTGAAACGGCTCTCGAACACACGGTGTGATACTCGGATGCGTCAGGTCACAGCACACGACGTCTGCGCGCTTCCCGGGTGTGAGCGTCCCGACTTGGTCGGCGATCCCGAGGGCGCGTGCGCCGCCGATCGTCGCGAGCCGGAGCGCCCCGGCGGCATCGAGTGCGGTCGGGTCCGCGTGTGCCGCCTTCGTCACCATCGCCGTCGTGCGCGCCTCGCGGAGCGCGTCGTGCCCGCCGGGACCGGGTGCCTGGTCGGTCCCGAGCCCGACGACCCCGCCGGCGTCTCGGTACTCGATGACCGGTGGGACCGCCCCATCGATGGCGGTGATAGAGGACGGACAGCCGACCATCCGGACGCCCGCGTCGGCGAGCTGGTCGCGCTCTGCCGGCGTCGCGCCGTGGAGGTGCGCCGCGAGCAGGTGGTCTCCGAGGAGCCCTTCGCGCTCGAGGACCCCGACGGTCGTCGCCCCGTCACCGTACCGGGCGACTATCTGTCTACGCTCTCTATCGCCCTGTGCCACGTGGATATGGACGGTTCGGTCCGCCTTGCGGGCACGGTCGGTGACCGTCTCGAGTCGGTCGAGTGAGATCATATCGAGCGCTTGAGGACCGTACGCCGGCTCAACGAGCGGGTCGTCGGCGAACTGCTCGAAGAGCGACTCGGCGCGCTCTAGGGCGGCTGCGCCCGCTGTGTCATCGAGCGGATACGGCTCGTCGGGGTCGCGGTCGGACCGGTCTGCCGTCACCTCGGATATCGTCTCGGTGGCGACGACCCGGAGGCCGTGTGGCCGATACACCGACGTGACGAGCTCACAGACATTCGTCGCGTACTCGCCGAGCGTCGTGGTCCCAGAGGCGAGCGCCTCGATTGCCGTGAGCCGCGCGCCGACGATACCGTCCGCTGCGGTCGCGTGGTCGGCTATCGGTCCCAGCGCGCGCGTCATCCACTCGATCTCCGGGACGTCTTGGGCGGCCCCGCGCAGGATGGTCTGCCGGCCGTGGACGTGTGCGTTCACCAACCCGGGAAGCGTGAGACAGCCACCACCGTCGATGATTCGACCGGCGTCGGTGGTATCGACCTCGTTTGCCGGACCGACGTAGGTGATCTCGCCATCGGCCCAGCCGACCGCGCCGTCGTCGACGATCCCCAACTCGCCGGTCGCCCCCGAAACGTCCGGGTCCATCGTCACGAGGAGCGTGTTGGTGACGAGCGCGTCCATGTCATAGCATCTCACCCCGGCGGCAAGGACCTGTCGGTGTCGCAGAATCAGTCCTCAAGCGTGCGGCCAGAGTCGTCCTCAAGGGGGCCGCCAGGTCAGCCGATGTGGACGTCGGGAGCCGTGACAAGACCTAACTCCAGCCGGCCCTCTCGCTGTGATATGCCGAACTTCGCAGCGCGCGTCGAGTCGATCGGGATCAGCGGAATCCGCGAGGTGTTCGAGGCAGCCGGCGAGGACGCGATCAACTTGGGGATCGGTCAGCCGGACTTCCCGACGCCAGCACACGCCCGACAGGCCGCAATCGACGCCATCGAGCGCGGTGACGCCGACGCATACACGCCGAACAAGGGTACGGTCTCGCTCCGCGAGGCGATCGCAGCGAAACACCGAGCCGACCAAGGAATCGACCTGGACCCGGAGTGTGTCATCGCCACCGCCGGCGGGAGCGAGGCGCTCCACATCGCGCTGGAGGCACACGTGAGCACGGGAGAGGAGGTCATCGTTCCCGACCCGGGATTCGTCTCGTACGACGCGTTGACGCGACTCGCCGGCGGTACGCCGGTCCCTGTCCCGCTCCGCGATGACGACACGATCGACCCGGCCGCGATCGAGGCGGCCATCACCGAGGACACCGCCGCGTTCGTCGTCAACTCACCAGGGAATCCGACGGGGGCGGTCTCACCGCCCGAGGACGTACGGGAGTTCGCGCGGATCGCCGACGAACACGACGTCCTCTGTCTCTCCGATGAGGTGTACGAGTACACCGTCTTCGAGGGTGAACACCGGTCGCCGATGGAGTTCGCTGACCGCGACAGCGTCGTCGTGGTCAACTCGGCGTCGAAGCTCTTCTCGATGACCGGGTGGCGATTAGGATGGGTGTACGGCTCGTCCGAGCGGATCGACCGGATGCTTCGCGTCCATCAGTACGCACAGGCGTGTGCGTCTGCGCCGGCACAGTACGCCGCGGAGGCCGCCCTCCGTGGCGACCGAGGCGTCGTCGACGAGATGACGGAGTCATTCCGTCGTCGTCGCGACATCCTGCTGGAGGGGCTTGAAGACGCGGGTATCGAGTGTCCAACACCCAGAGGGGCGTTTTATGCGATGCCTCGCGTTCCCGAGGGGTTCGTCGACGCGTGTCTCGACCGTGGCGTCGTCGTGGTTCCGGGGTCGGCCTTCGGTGAGGGGGGCCGCGGGTCAGCGCGAATCTCGTACGCGACCGCAGAAGCAGACCTCCGCGAAGCGATAGACGTGATGGCGGCCGCAGCCGATGCCGTTCGAAAATAACCATAGGGCATAATCTCACTGCGAGTGGTTTCCGCAAGTTATACCGTAGGGCGCATCCAGGTGAGTGGTATGAGTCGGAACATACGGGTCAGCCGTCTCGATCGGCAGGCGGTCGAAGACCAGACGGTCGAGATCGTCGAGCGAAAGGGGATCGGCCACCCCGACTCGATCTGCGACGGTCTCGCGGAGGCGGTCTCGCGCGCGCTCTCACAGCTGTATCTCGACCGCGTCGGGAAGGTTCTCCACTACAACACCGACGAGACACAGCTCGTCGCGGGGCGGGCCGCACCGGCGTTCGGAGGCGGTGAGGTCATCGAACCGATCTACGTTCTCATCGTTGGCCGTGCCACGAAAGAGTACGACGGACACCAGCTCCCTGTCAACTCTCGGGCGCTTGCCGCTGCGAGAGAGTATCTCACCGAGTCGCTCCCAGCACTCGAGTACGGGACCGACATCGTCGTCGATGTCCGTCTCGGCGAGGGATCAGGAGACCTTCAGGACGTCTTCGGCGAGGAGACGCAGGAGGTGCCGATGGCCAACGACACGTCTTTCGGCGTCGGCCATGCTCCGCTGACCGAGACGGAGACGATCGTGTACGAGACCGAACACGAGCTCAACACATCGTACGCGGCCGATCACCCGGAACTCGGCCCGGACGTGAAAGTGATGGGCAAACGCGAGGGCAACGAGATCGATATTACCGTCGCGGCGGCCATGGTCGATGCACACATCCCGGACCTCGACGCTTACGACGATGCGGTCCAACGCGTCCACGACTTCGTCACTGACCTCGCCGAGTCACGAACCGACCGGACGGTCCACGTCGACGTCAACACTGCCGATGACTACGCAGAGGGGTCGATCTACCTCACCGTCACAGGCACCTCCGCCGAGCAGGGCGACGACGGCTCCGTCGGCCGTGGAAACCGTGCAAACGGGTTGATCACACCCAACCGCCCGATGTCGATGGAGGCCACGTCCGGAAAGAACCCGGTCAACCACATCGGAAAGATCTACAACGTGCTTTCGACGCACATCGCCGAGACGGTCACCGAAGAAGTCGACGGTATCCGCGACCTCCAGATCCGTTTGCTCTCACAGATCGGCCGACCAATAGACGAACCGCACGTCGCGGACGCACAGATCGTCACCGAACCGGGTGTCGACCTCGCGGCGATAGAAGACGAGGTCGTCGCCATCGTCGACGCCGAACTCGCAGACGTGACGTCGGTTACTCGTCGGGTCATCGACGGTGAGGTCTCCACGTTCTGAGCGCCACAGACACGGTGTTCACGGTGA
>Ga0209917_1001126_pt1 | contig 10902 bp, 12 predicted proteins | sample SalPon2_C_H2O_MG_FD_185710 | JGI IMG/M metagenome (GOLD analysis project Ga0209917, IMG submission 185710) | Salt pond water microbial communities from South San Francisco under conditions of wetland restoration - Salt Pond MetaG R2_C_H2O_MG... | ecosystem: Environmental > Aquatic > Non-marine...
GGAGGACGAGGCATGGACGAGCCACACGTGCTGTTGACGAACGACGACGGAATCGACTCCGTTGGGTTCCGGGCGCTCTACGACGCCCTCTCCGTGTTCGCCGACGTGACTGCGGTCGCGCCGAACGGCGACCAGAGCGCCGTGGGGCGGGCGATGTCGCGGGAGGTCGAGGTCACCAAACACGACCTCGGTTACGCCATCCACGGGACCCCCGCGGACTGCGTCGTCGTCGGTCTCGAAGCCCTGTGTCCCGACGTGGACATGGTGGTCGCGGGCTGTAACCGCGGGGCGAACCTGGGCGCGTACGTCCTCGGGCGCTCCGGCACCGTCAGCGCCGCCGTCGAGGCCGCCTTCTTCGACGTACCCGCCATCGCCGTCTCGCTGTACGTCCCCGGCGCCGACGGCGAGTGGCAGGAGAAGGCGAACGATCCGCTGGACTACCGCAACGCCACCGCGGCGACGAGCTATCTCGTCGACCACGCCCTCGGCGCCGGCGTGTTCGAGCAGGCCGAGTATCTCAACGTCAACGCCCCCATCCACCACGAGGGCGACGACCCCGCACCCATCGAAATCACCGAACCCTCGACGCTCTACGACATGCGCGCCGAACGCGACGGCGAGCACATCAGCCTCACCGACAACGTCTGGGCGCGGATGCGCGACGGCGACATTCCCGACCCGCAGGGCACCGACCGCCGGGCTATCGTCGAGGGCCGGGTCAGCGTCTCGCCGCTCACCGCCCCGCACACCACCCAACACCACGAGGCGCTCGACGCGCTGGCGCAGACCTATCTGAAATAGGGGCACCGGGCGGAGAAACCCCGGCCCGGACTCGAACCGTTCGGGACAGCGCCCGGACGGCGGACCGTACGTCGGTGGCGGGATTCCACCTCTAGAGGGGCTCCGTCGGAACAGAGACAGCCGGCGGGATCAAAACACGCCGGCGACGAAGCCGAGTCCCATCGCCACGAGGATCGTCGCCGACACGATCGGGAGATACGGCGTGTACCGCTCGACGCGCTCCTCGTACTGCTGGTAGCCGGCGATCAGGAGGAGCGTGAAGCCGACGATGCCGAGAATCACCGTGAGCGCGTAGGCCGTCATCAGTTCGAGACAGTGGCTCGACCCCGCACACAGCGCGATGATCTCGAACTCCTCCTCGTGGGCGAAGCCGAGGACGAACGCGAACCACGCGATACCGAAGAGGCCGCGGTCGGTCTCGCCGTCGACGGACGCGTGGCCGTGTGATCCGCCGCCGACGGGGAGGGCGCCGCGGAGACGAGCCAACACGCCGGCGTCGTGGTCGTGGTCGTGGTCGTGGTTATGCCCGTGCCGATACTCTCGGATTCCGAGCGCGATCAACATGACGCCCGCGACGACGCTGACGGGGCCGCCGATCCGGATACCGAACGGCGCCAGCGGCGCGTCGATCCGTGTGAGGTCGAAGTACGCTTTCGCGTAGAAGAAGACGGCGACCATCGCAATCGAACTGACGAGGTGACCGATGCCGATGAGGAGACTCGCCGCGAGTCCGTACGTCCACTGGTGGGCCTGATCGAGCGCGTACGACGCCGCGACCGGCCAGCCGTGTCCCGGTTCGATGCCGTGAACGGCACCGAGTGCGACTGCGCCGCCGAACAACCCCAGCGTACTGTCGAGCGCCATCGTCGTTTCCCGCTCGGAACCGGTGACGATTAGCGATTGTTACTACCGGATCGGGGGGACGATCATAACGAAGCTCTTGATGCTCGGCGGCGAGGGGAACGACGTGCGAACCAGCCTCAATGTCCCCGACGAACTCCTCGACGAGTTCGATCGGGTGTGGCGAGAACAGGAGTTGGAGAACCGATCACGGGCGGTGCGGGAGGCGATGCTGGAGTACATCGAAGCCCACTCGCGGCTCGAATCGACGACCGGCGACGTGGTCGCCCTCGTCGGTTTCGATTATCGCCACCACGACGTGATCCGGGAACTACACGCCGTCCAGCACGACTACCAGGACGTGATCCTGAACACGAGCCACACCCATCAGGGGGAGTGGTGTCTCGAATCGCTGTTCTGTCGTGGTCCGAGCGAACGGGTTCGCGAACTCACCTACCGGCTCCGCGATTTCGACGCCGTGCGGCGGGTGAAGACGATGGTCATTCGAGACGACGGGTGAGCGCCAGTACCGACCACCAACGACTATGACGCCGCCGGGTGATCACCGTGATATGCACGGGACGTTCGTCGACCTCCTCGCGGGGAATCTGGACCACGCAGCCGCGTTCGACGCCAAGTTCGACGACCTGCAGGAGGCACAGCATCCCCACACCGTCACCGTCTGCTGCTCCGATTCGCGCGTGCTCCAGGATCACATGTGGGGCAACGACGAACCCGGTCGGGTCTTCACCTGCGGCAACATCGGCAACCGCGTCGTCCAGCGGGCCGATGGCGGCGACGTCGTCTCGGGCGACGTGCTCTACCCGCTGGCGCATACGGGCACCGAAACGGCCGTCGTCGTCGGTCACACCGGCTGTGGAGCCGTCACCGCGACGTACGACGCTCTGACCAACGGTGTCGCCGACTTACCGGGGATCGAACACTGTCTCGATTTGCTGAAACCCTCCCTCGAACCCGGCGTCGAGGCGCTCCCCGACGACCTGAGCCGACCCGAATCGATCAACCACCTCGTCGAGTACAACGTCGACCGGCAGGTCGGCCGCCTCGTCGAGAGCGACGACGTACCCGCCGACGTGGAGGTCGTCGGCGCCGTCTACGACTTCCAGGACGTGTACGGCGGCGACCGGGGCGAGATTCACGTCGTCAACGTCGACGGGGAGCGGCGCGTCACGGCCCTGCAGGAGGCCTACCCGGCAATCGCCGACCGGATCGACCGGGTATGGGAGTACTGAGACGGGGTGGTGTAACCGTGTACCGGTGGTTCGTCGCGACGGTCCGGCGAACCACCGGTACTGACTGACAACAAACCACACGAGCGCCGTATCCGCTCGTCTGGCGCTCCGAGTCGGTCGGTATCTGACCGGAGTCCGGATTCCGCGTCCGCGGTCACCGGCTACCCGTTCGGTTTCCGCTTCTGATCGGGGTGGTCGGAGATGAAGACGCTCGTATTGTCCGGAACGTCGTCGGTCACCCAGGAGTTCGCACCGATGCTCACGTGATCACCGATCGCTACGGGCCCGAGGACGTTGCTGCCGGCCCCGATGACGACGTGATCCCCGATGTCGGGATGTCGCTTGTAGTCTTTCGCCAGCATGTGTTCGTCCCCCTCTTCTTCCTCGAAGTGGAGTGCGCCAAGCGTCACGTTCTGGTAGATCCGGGCCCAGTCACCGACCGTGGCCGTCTCGCCGATAACGACCCCAGTCCCGTGATCGATGAAGAAGTAATCGCCGATCTGCGCACCGGGGTGGATGTCGATTCCCGTTTCGCCCTTTGCGTACTCGGCGAGTTCGCGGGCGTACGCGAAGTGGTCCGCCTCGTAGAGAACGTGTGCGACCCGGTGGGTCAGGATGGCGTGAAATCCGGGGTACGACCGGATGATCTCGCAGTAGCTCTTCGCCGCGGGGTCACCCTTGTACGCGGCCTCGACGTCTTTTTTGAGCGTGTTCCGAACCGCCGGTAGCCGGTCGAGCGTCTCGTCGACGACTCCGGTCAACTCGGCCGCGTCGTGATCCGAGTAGGCCGTGATGCCTTTCCGGATGCATTTCCCGAGCCTGGTCAAGCGGCGACGAGTTTCGGCGGGGTCGTCCAGCAGCTCCGTCGCGTTCCAGCACCGGGGGAACAGGAGCTGTTTGAGGAGGAGCGGTTCGTCACGCAGAAAGTCGCGGCGAGGATACTCCCGTGAGACATCCGTCGGGAAGGGCGATTCGTCCGCTCGATGAGCCTCGACGAGTTCTCGGTGAGCGTCGCCGGTGTAATCGTACGCCATTTGTATGACTGTTGACGCCGTCGAGGAACGTAGTTCTTCCACTTCCGACCCAGCGATGTCGTCGGTGCCCCGCTTCACGCCCCATCCCGACCGTTGGCGGGCTTCGACCCGCCGGGTGTAGCGCTACCGAGACTGTCGGCCGTAACCGTTTCAGGATATCCGCCACCTCGGGCCGGGAGGTATCTTGATCGACGTACAGCCGACCGGACGAGACTCCCGCTGCTCTCCCTTGTTCAGGTGGATAGAATTCGCGATGGGGGACGGTGTAATTTTCAAATGACTTCTCTTCGGGAGTCGCGCAATCAGGGCATGAAACGGAGATCACCCTGATAAATATTTGATTGTTTTCATAAGAAATATTATATTCTAATAGCCCTTCTGGCACCCGAAGATGAATTCGAAGAAGGCGTCCAGTTCGGTGCGGGACGTGTCGCCTACCGGACCGACCCGCCGACAGATGCTCGCTGCGAGCGGTCTCGTGGCGGCTGGCGCGCTCAGTGGCTGTCTCAACAGGGTGGCCAGCGCAACGACGAAGACGGGTGCATCGCCAGCAGCGCCCGTCGCAGGCATGGGCGAGTATACGGGTCCATCACCTGCGGGTGAACCCATCGTATACAAACTAACCCCGAGTGTCTCCGCGGACATCGGGCCCGTCTCCGACGAAATCGAACTCGAAGCGTGGGTAACCGCAACCGCTATTGCAGCCACCTGTTGCTTCGACTACAACGGTGACGGGGATAGTGGACGCAGTCGGGCCAACTACAACAACAGTCGGAGCAACAGATCGACGATCCGCGGACCGGGCGACGCCGACTCGGACGCCGACGGACTTGAGGACACAATCGAGATGCGCTCGAACGCACTCGACCTAGAGACTCAACTGCTCACCCAGACGAAAGCAGCGGCCGACTCCATCAGCAAGCGCTCCGCACGCACAGGACGGAGCCACATCGCCGATATGGGAGAGACCATCGAAGACGTACAAGCCACGCTCGAACGCTGTTCCGACGAGGTGTGCGCAACCGTCCGAGAACACGCGGATGGCCGAAAGAAACTGACCCAGCAGGCGTCGGAACACATCGAAAACGGCGATTGGGAAGCCGCTGGTGAGAACGTGCGGGCCATACGGGACATCGTCGAAGGTGACATCGAACTGCTCGAATCATCGTTGAACGACGCCCCGGAAGAATCACTCAGCAACCCTCCCCTACGGGAGTTGACCGGAGCGAGCACCGAAGACGTAGCTGCGCTCTACGAGTATCTTGCCGGTGAACCCCTTCTCAGCGAGCAGTTCACTATCACGGTGCCCGATGCTCGCCTCTCCGGCGGCGGCAACGACATCATCGTCGGTGAGTACCTCTTGCCTCGCCACATCATCGAGTACGTAACTGGTCGAGCAGACACTGACGGGAAAGTCTACGCGTGGGGAGACTCCAAGCGTGCGTCCAACAGCAGTCCCATCTACGAGGGCGAGGCAGTCGGCGGCGAGAGCGCGATTTACCGTGGCTCACTCATGAACCCCGGAGGCGACGACGAGTCCCCGCTCTACACCTCTGGCGTGTGCCGGTCTGCCCTCTCCGGGCCCGTCGACACGGGTGTCCACCTTGGAATGCAGTCTGATGGCGGGAGAACCATCGTCTATCCAGTGAACACCCCTCCGGAGGCTACCGAGGCTATGCCAGCTATAACGGTCGAAGTAGACGGGTCTGCCTCCAAACCGGCTGACTTCGACAGTTGGGGTCCAGGAAGCGGCGAGAGTTCGACCACGTCGACACTCGTGTGTCCGATTATGGTCGCCCCGCCGGACTGTCCGATGCCGTTTCCCGCACTGTTGTACGTTCGCCGGTGTGAACACGCTGGCCAGTACATCTACACGGGTGGGTGGGTCATCGACGATGGCAGTCTCTACGAGAACTCGGTCACACTCGTGGATGTGGAAGGCCCGACGGGAGTCATCGGTGTTGGCGCTGGTGATTTGGATGGAGATGGGTACGGTGACGTGATGGCCCGCCGCCTGTCGGGAGACCGAGAGCGACGAGGAGCGAGACTGTTCGATGGGACGGTTTCGAATGCGATTGCCGAGGGTGTACTTTCGGAAGGCGGCCCTACTGACAGAGTTGTTCGAAAGAAGCCCGGAAGGACCACCCGTCGAGAGGAGGGTACTGATGACGGAGTGCCTGTGGTGATCGCTCAGCAAGGACGACTTGTCCACTTTATCGGGACAAACGCGTCTGATGATGTAAAATTCAAAGCCGGGGCAGAACTCTCGAAGAGCGTGAACTGAGCCGTCTCCGTTCAGCGGCTCTCCCGTTGTTCCACCTTGATCACGTGGCTGAAATCCATTATTCCCTTAGATGAAAGAAATCAATCGTCATCGGCAGTGTAGGCCCCACCGCGTCGCTGGATTCGAGCAACCACCATCCGGTGTTCGTTCTGTCGGGACGTCACGGCCAGACGGAACTCGCCGACACACACTTTCTTGTGTGGACTGTTCTGGAGTGGTTCACCGTAATCCGGTGGGTCGCACCACGGCGAATCGACTATCTCATCGAGTCTGTCGAGAATGCGGTCTTGCTCGTACGGGAGGAGTGCGGCAAGTCGTCTCTCTGGCTCACACACCGACGAGGCAACCGAACAACAGTCGGACGATTCTCGATCCCCAAACCCGGAATACGGGGCTCGAAACTTCCGAATTCGGCAACCGACTCCCTCGTTGTTCGACCTTGTTCAACTCGACAAAATCCACCATGGATTGATACGAAATCATCTGTGGGATACCATTGAAACCAGATTGGTGGTAAGATTCTTGTTTCACTCCACCATAGTCTACCCTATGTCAGCGGAGACGGACCGTCAGGGTCGGCTGTACATTCCGAAGGAGATACGGGAAAAGTACGGTGACAAGTATCACATCGTGACCTACGAGGACAGGATCGAACTCATCCCGGTCGCGGACGACCCACTCGCTGCCGTCCGCGAGGCAGCAGGTGGTCTCCGTGATGCGTCTATCGAGGAGATTCGTGAGGACATCGAAGCCGAAGCCAAAGCCGACGCCCGAGAGACGGACGCCGATAGATGACGGTGTACGTCGAGACGGACTTCCTGCTCGCGCTCGCCAAGGACTCCGACTGGTTACAGGGGTCGGCGGAGGAGGCACTCGACGAGTACGAGGTCGAAACGTCGGCGTTCTCGTATCTCGAACTCGTCCTCGCCCGAGAACGCTACGAGTTCGACTACGTGCCGCTCGTGGCGAATCTACTTGAACTCGTCCCCGTGCAGGACGAAGAAGAGAAGCAGGTTGTCCTGAAGGCCGTCAACTACTACGACGAGGGAATGACGCCGTTCGACGCGTTCCACGCGGCGACTGCTGAAACGCGGGAGATAGACGTACTCTCGTCCGAGAAAGACTACGAGAACATCGAGGTATCGAGAGTGCCGTTGGAACCGACTGACGAGGAGTGAACATCCGCAATACCTAATCGAGACGCCTGAACGGAAAGACTATACTGGCTTTGTTCGTCATCAACGCGAGACTTGACGACCAGTCATCGTGGAACACCTTCGCGCACTACGAACAAGGGAGTGGATGAGAAGACGCCCCACCTGGGCCCTGAAACGCCGGAAATGCGGGCTTCTCAGCGAGACTCCCGCTGCTCCACTTTGTTCAACTCGATCAGTAGCCGGAAAATCGCCTTCACGAGGTTCGCGTCCACGTCGAACGTCTCGGCGTTCCGTCCCGCTCGCTCCATCACGCGGGCTTCCTGTGACTCGTCGGTCGTCGGCAGGTCGCGCTCCTCTTTCACCTGCGCGACGGTGCCCGCGACGTACGTGCGGCGGGCGATGAGTTCGACGAGTTCGCGGTCGATCTCCTCGATCTCCTCGCGAAGTTCCGAAAGCGACATCTCCTCGGTCGCGTCGCTCATTCGATCACCCGTGCGCCGTCCGTTCGTGTCGTTGTCAGCCATGTGTCACCCTCTCGTTGACTCCAGTGGTCGCGTACGCGCTCCAGTTCGTCCCGTTCGCCGACGGCGACGACGCTCGGGCCGGTGCCCGAGAGCGACACGCCGTCGGCGTGTGGCATCGCCTCCACCGTGGGATCGGTCGGAAAGCCGAGCGCCGCGGAGAAGGCCAGTCCGTTGACGGTCATCGCCTCGCCGTACCGCCCGTCGAGCGCCAGGTCTGCGACGAGGTCGGCCATCGGCGCCACCCGCTCACAGCGTGCTACGTCGGCGTCGGCGCTGAACGCGCGGGCCGGTGGCGTCCAGACGAGAACGTCCCAGCCAACCTCGTCGCGAGCGAGCAAGTCGTCCGCCGTGTTGTCGGTGACGGTGACGCCGCCGAGCATGCTGGCGCTCGCGTCGTCGAACGCGCCAGTGACCGACAAACCGGCGTCGCGGGCCGCCCCCACGCCGATGCGGCAGGCCTCCTCGCGGTCGATCCGGGTATCGGCGCCGTCGGCGGCTTCGCCGGCGTCCCGAGACGCCGTCGCCTCGCCGACGGGCACGGAAAGCGCCGACAACGTCGCGAGCACCGTCGCGTTCGCGGCGGCGCTCGAACTCTTCAACCCCGCGGCCATCGGCACGTCGCTCTCGGTGCGGACGTGCCCGCCCTGGCCGTCGCCGAAGCGTTCGACGACGCGCTCGACACACCGGCAAATGAGGCGAGTATCGCCGTCCGGGGCGCCGGCAATCGTGCCTTCGACGGTCCCGGAGTCGTCGAGTTCGACCCGGGCAGTCGTCTCCGCGTCGATGGCGAAGGCCGATCCGATGCCCGTCGCGAGGGCGTTCAGGACCGTGCCCGCGCCGAGCGCGGCGGCCTCACCGTACATACGGAATCCCGCGCGGAGCGGATAGTTATGCCTGCCGGTTAGCGGACGAACCGCGAGCCCAAGGCGCCGGCGCCGGCGCCGACGGCCGTCGTGACGGCGCCGGCGATGAGGAGGGGACCGACGGCCGCCGGGAGCGAGTAGAGCTGTCCGGTGCCGGGTCCCGACAGCGCCGCGAGACCCAGAAGGCCGAGCCCCACCATGCAGAAGAAGCCGACGAGGGTGCCCCCGCCGGCGACGCCGGCCGCCGCGCTCCCGTCCGCGAACCGGGAGCCCGAGAGCAGGCCGAGCACCGCGGCGAGGACGGGCCCGACGACGAGGAGCGTGACCGTCGTCTGGAACACCGACAGCGCGAGGAAGACGGGGCCGAACGTCTCGGGAGCGGAGCCGGTCGCGGCGGTGACGAACTGGGTGCGTGCCCAGTCGCCGGCGACGAAGCCGACGACGCCGAGGGCGACACCCACGAGCGCGAACACCGCGGCGATCAGCCCCGCCTGTCGGCGGGCCGACGGGAGGGCGCTGGGGCCGGACACGCTACGGTCTCCACAGCCAGAGTCGGTCGAGCGGGGCGGTCCAGTCGACGCGTTCCTCCCACGCGACTTCGGAGGGGGCGGCGACGACGACGAACGGCCCGGCCTGGATCAGGTAGGCGTAGACCACGTCCCCGTCGCCCCGGTAGTACACCCGGCGCCACCGGTCGCGCCCGAAGGAGTACGCCCCCTCCTGACTGACCGAGGAGTCGAGGAGGGTGTCGACGGCCTCGCCGGCCGCCGCCACGTCGTCGTAGTGCTGGATGAACAGCGACGTTCGCGGGTAGTCGAGGGGCTCGAGTGCCGACGGCTGATCCGCCGCGTCGGGCACCGCGTAGCTCACCACGTAGGCGAAGCCGCGCCGGCCCGTCGCCTCGCCGGCGGCCTCGAACTGTAGCTCCTGGCGGGCGAGTAGTTCCCGGCCGGCGTTTACGTCGTCTCCGGGGGCGTCGTCGAACGGGTCGCGCTCGATGTATCGCGGCCCGCCGTAGGCGTAGCCGGCGTAGTCCGCGGAGTGGTGAACCTCGAAGAGGCCCGGATCGGCCTCGTCGTCTTCGTCGTCGTCTTCGTCGTCGTCCTCGTCGACGGTGCCGTCGTGGAGGTGTCGATAGAGCGCGGCGTCGATCTGACGGTCCGAGAGGACCCGCCTGACGAAGCCCTCGCTCCGGATGCCGCGGAGGTAGTCGTGGAGGCGCTCGAGTTCCTCGTCGACGCGGTCCAGGTCGCCCCGGTCGGCGAACCGGCGGATCGTCGCGACGTGGCGATCGATCTCCTCACGCATCTGCCCGGGGACGCCGAAGTGGCCGCCGAGTTCGGTTTCGGCGGTGGCGACCGCCCGATCGGTGGCGCGACGGACCAGATCGAGCCTGTTGGCGTCGAATTCGGCGGTGTTACGGACGCGCTGGACGGTCGCCATCGCGTTCCCGAGCACCCGTCGGTACGCCCGGATCGAGTCGTCGTAGTCGGTGGCGAACCACTCGATTTCGCCGTAGACGCGACCGACTTCGGTCGCTAGTTGGCGGTTCGGCACCGACGGCTCCGTCTGCTGGACCGCCTCGTCGTCGTCGACGGCCGACGGCGCCGGCTCCGCGTCGGCGAGGGCGGCGTCCGTCGGGTCACCGGGCGTCCGCGTCGCCGTTTCGGGGTACGTGACGTTCGAGTCGCCGGACGAGAGACAGCCGGTCAGACCGAGCGCCGTCGCGGTCCCCAGCAGTGCCCGACGTGTCAGCTCCATACCCGCGACGAAGACGGGACCCGGTAAATAATGTGCGGCCCAAGAATCAGGCGTGATAGGAGTCGGTCGATAGACTCAACCGGAATCGACCCCCACCGCGAGGCATGGGCACGCCACTGGACTCGCGGACGGCGCAGGTCGCGGAAGTGCTGGATCGGCTGTACGACGAGTATCCCGACGCGACCATCTCGCTTTCCTACTCGAACCGGCTGGAACTCCTGATCGCCGTGGTCCTCTCCGCACAGTGTACCGACGAGCGGGTCAACGAAGTGACCGCGGATCTCTTCGAAAAGTACGCCGCCGCCGAGGACTACGCGGCGGCCGACGAGGAGGAACTCGCCGAGGACATCTACGGGATCACCTTCCACAACAACAAGGCGGGCTA
>Ga0209917_1001131_pt1 | contig 10866 bp, 8 predicted proteins | sample SalPon2_C_H2O_MG_FD_185710 | JGI IMG/M metagenome (GOLD analysis project Ga0209917, IMG submission 185710) | Salt pond water microbial communities from South San Francisco under conditions of wetland restoration - Salt Pond MetaG R2_C_H2O_MG... | ecosystem: Environmental > Aquatic > Non-marine...
CGCCCTGCCACTCCGTGACGCCCCCGCGGTGGTCGAGCGGGAGGTCGAACTCGACGAGCTCGCAGTCTTCCGAATCGAGGACGTGATCCAGCACGGCCTCGTTCTCCTCGGGCGCGAACGTACACGTCGAGTAGACGACGCTACCGCCCGCTTTCGTGGCCTGGACGGCCCGTTCGAGGATATCTTTCTGCACACCCGAGATCCCTCGGACGTGGGACATCGACCACTCGTCGAAGGCGTCGGGGTTCTTCCGGATGGTTCCCTCACAGGAGCAGGGCACGTCCACCAGGGCGCGGTCGTATTCGGCCCCGCCGAAGGGCTTCAGCGAGTGGTTCCGGGCGTCCTCGTGGGTAACTGCGATGTTCGTCGTCCCAAGGCGCTCGGTGTTGGTCCGCAGCGCCGAGATGCGCCCGAGGTTGTTGTCCGTCGCGACGACCTCGCCGCGGTCGTCCATGAGCGCTGCCAGCTGGGTCGCCTTACTCCCCGGCGCGGCACAGGCGTCCCACACCCGTTCGCCGGGCTCGGGGGCGAGGACGGCGGCCGGCACCGCCGACACCTCCTCCTGGCCGTGAATCCAGCCGTGGAAGTACGGCCAGTTCGCCCCCGGCGAGTCGTCGGGGAGGACGAACAGCTCCTCGTGCCAGTCGACGGGCTCGTAGGCGACGCCGGCCGCCTCCAGCGCCGCTCGCACGTCCGCGACGGTGGCCGTGATCGTGTTGACCCGAACCGCCGACGGTAACGGCCGCTCGCAGGCCGCCCGGAACGCCGCGAAGTCGTCGACGATAGCTCGGTACCGCTCCGGTGGTTCCATTGGAACGAGGTTCGCTAGGGCCCCGTTTGTGCGTTTCGAAGCTCGGAGTCGAAATCACAGGAGCTGATGGCGACTGCCGCTCTCAGAACCGCCAGAAAGGGGCGACATCGCTGCAGCGTTTCGTCGTGGCTCCGTTTTCTAGTAGCCATGCCCTTCAAGCGGCCAGCGACCCTCTAGCGACCTATGGCACACGTAGAGATACATCGCGACGACATCGAACTCGACGCCCCGACACTCGTCGAGGGGTTGCCGGGCGTCGGGCTCGTCGGCAAGCTCGCGGCCGACCACCTGGTCGACGCCTTCGAGATGGTCCACTACGGGACGGCTCGGTGTGACGGGCTGCCGGAGATAGCCGTCTACACCGAGGGCGACCCGGAGGTCCGGAGTCCGGTACGACTGTACGCGGACCCCGAGCGGGACCTGCTGGTACTTCAGAGCGACGCACCGGTCTCGCCCGAGGCCGCCGAGTCGTTCGCGGGCTGTCTCGTCGACTGGTTCCAGCGCCACGACGTGACGCCGGTGTTCCTCAGCGGGATGCCGGCCGAACGCGACGGAGCACCGTCGCTGTACGGCATCTCGACCGGTGAAGGGGCAACGCTACTCGACGCGGCCGACGTGTCGGCACCGACCGAATCCGGTGCGATAACGGGGCCGACGGGCGCGCTCGTCCACGAGGCCCAGCGGGTGGGCCTGACGAGCGTCGGCCTCGTGGTCGAGGCGGACCCGCAGTTCCCGGACCCGGAGGCCGCTGGTGCGTTGCTGGAGGCGGGCGTCGGACCCATCACAGGTACCGAGGTCGACACCGACGAACTGGCCGAGCAGGCCGAGGAGATACGCCAGACGAAGGCTCAGCTGGCCCAGCAGATGCAGGGCGGCGGCGAGGCGTCGACGAGCGCGCGCCCGCTGGGGTTCCAGTGATGGCCGACGCGGATTCGGTCGTCCGACTGGGGATCGTCCTGCTGGGAACGCTCGCGGCCGTCGTCGTCGGTGCCCTGGTCTTCGTCGTGTTCCCCACCAGCCTCACCGACCTCCTCGGTGTCCTGCTCGTGTTGGTGACGGCGCTGCTGGGCGCTCGCTTCGCGACGAACGCCGCTGGCTCGCTCGCACCGAGCCACAACGTCGCCGAGGTGGCCGTCGAGGGACCGATAACGCGGGACGGCAGCGGTGGCATCGCCAGCCGCGCGACGGGCCCTGGCGCGGACGACATCGTCGAGCAGATAGAGCGGGCCGACGACGACCGCGGCGCGGAGGCGCTGCTCATGAAGCTCAACACGCCCGGCGGACAGATCGTCCCCAGCGAGGACATCCGGCTGGCGGCCGAGGCCTTCGATGGCCCCACGATTGCCTACGCCACGGACGTCTGTGCCAGCGGCGGCTACGACATCGCCGCCGGCTGTGACGAGTTGTGGGCCCGGGAGGGCTCTATCGTCGGCTCTATCGGTGTCATCGGCTCGCGGGTCAACGCCAGCGATCTGGCCGACCGGATGGGCGTCTCCTACGAGCAACTGACCGCCGGCGAGTACAAGGACGCCGGGACGCCGCTGAAGGAGTTCGAGGAGCACGAACGCGAGTACCTCCAGGGACTCATCGACGACTACTACGACCAGTTCGTCGAGACCGTCGCCGAGGGGCGGGGGCTGGACGAGGCGGCTGTCCGGGACACCGAAGCACGCGTGTTTCTCGGCACGGAAGCCCACGAACGCGGGCTCGTCGACGATATCGGCACCCGCGAGGACGTCGAGGACCGACTCGAAGCCCGGTTGGGCGAGCCGGTCACCGTCACCGAGTTCGAGCCCCAGCGAGGGTTTATGTCGAGAGTACGAGGCGGCGCCCGGGCCGTCGCGTTCGCGCTTGGCGCGGGCATCACGAGTGCCTTCGAGGGCGACGTCGACGGCTTCTCGTTCCGTCGGTAACGGCGGCCCGACACGCGGCGTGTGCCATCGGCACAGCGGTCCGCGCGTGGTAGCCGGCCATGGCAACAATTGACACGATTCACACACCAATTGTACTGCAGCCGTGTGATCGGGTGTACGTTGATTTTCGAGGGCTGCTATAGTGGCTGTTTCCGGCGCTGCCGGAAGCCGGCAATGCATCGTGTCTATTTATATCTATCGTGAGAAATCTGGGCGCGGGCCCGCGAGGCTTTTTTACCTCACGCCTGTTTCTCCAACACTGTGACAACGCTGGTGGTGTGTATCGACCGGGACAGTCCTGTCTCCGACAGGTGTCCGGTCGTGGGCCGGGCTGCCGTCGAGTCGACGATCACGGAGACCGGTGTCGTCGACCCCGAGGACAGCCGCATCAACTGCCTGCTGGAGGGGTTGCGGGTGGCCGACGACCTCGAAGCGGAGGGCGACGACACGGTCGTCGCGGTCGTGGGCGGCGGCGGTGACGCCGTCGGGAGCGACCGCGAAATCGCCCGCCAGACCGAGTCGCTCGTCACGCAGTACGACCCCGACTCGGCGGTGGTCGTCGTCGACAGCGCCGACGACGAGCGGCTGGTCCCCATCATCGAGAGCCGCGTCCGCGTCGACGCCGTCGACCGGGTCGTCGTCCGGCAGGCCCGTGACATCGAGTCCACCTACTACCTGCTCAAGCAGTTCCTCGCCGACGAGGAACTTCGACGGACGGTGCTCGTCCCCGTCGGCATCGCGCTGCTGGCCCTCCCCTTGCTGCTCCAGTTCGTCAGCCCGACGACCGCCATCGGCGCCATCGCCGCTGCCCTGGGCGTGTTCCTCATCTACAAGGGGTTGGGGATCGACGTCTATCTCTCCCGATTGCCGGGACAGACACGCGAGGCGCTGTATTCGGGGCAGGTATCGCTCGTCACGTACGTCGTCGCCGGGGGGCTCTCTATCGTCGGCATCTTCGCCGGCGTGCTGGAGATATCGCCGCCCGGATCGACCGGCCTGTTCATCCTCGCGAACCGATTCCTCTTCGAGAGCGTTCCGTGGCTGACCGCGGCGGCGCTCGCGGCCTCGCTCGGCCGCCTGCTCGACGAGTTACTCCAGCGCGAGGGCATCCGCAGCGCCTACGTGAACCTCCCTTTCGGCGCGGTCGCGGTCGGGCTCGTAGTGCGGGGCTTTTCGGCGTACTTCCTCGAACGAGCGGGCGTGTTCGGCCCGTTCACGGTACCGGCGATGGACTTCGGCATCGTCGAGGTCAACGGCTTCGCGATGGACCTGGGCACCCGGCTGGCGACGTTTATACTCGCGGGCATCCTCGTCGCCGTCATCGGCGTCCGCGTCGCGGCCTACGTCAGCCAGACGGATATCGAGGCGGAATTAGTCGAGTGACATCCTCCGCGCCGTGAACGGCGCGGCTTCCCGGCATGGGAATACCAGCTAAGTGCGGCTGTTGCTGGCAGAGGGTTCTGACCCGTAGAAGGCCGAGAGGGTCATCTGCGAGGGTTTCTCGCTCGTCTCTCGGCGGGTCGTGGCGCTGTCACAGGCGCTCCCATCCCGTGGGATGTCATCGCCCGCCGGTTTCAGCGGCAGGCTCTCACCCCACGGGTCGTGGCGGTCAGCAATGTTGACCGCCGCGTTGATGTCTGCGTGGTACTCCGTGACCCAACACTCGTCGTTCTGGCACCGGAACCCGTCACCGTTCCGGTACCCAATGTGACCGCACTCGTGACACGTCTGACTCGTGTACTCCGGTCGGACGTATGTGACCGGAAGCCCCGCCTCTCGTGCTTTGTCCTCGATGCGCTGTTGGAGGCGAGCGAACGCCCATGCGTGGAGGCGTCGGTTCATCCACTCGCCGTAATCGAGGTCTTCGCGGATATCCGAGAGGTCTTCCAGCACGACCACCGGCTTCTCGAACCCGCAGGCGTACTCGACGGCCCGTCCAGACGCCTTCTCGATGATGTCAGTGAGTGCGTTCTGGTAGTGGTCGAATCGCTCGTCAATCCGCCACTCGGCGGCGTCACGCTCTTGGAGTCGTTTCAGCGTCGTGAACATCTCTCTGCGAAGGTGTCGAGCGCGACCACCGTTGATGAGAAGTGGGTCAGTCGGCGTCTCCTGCTCGCAGGCACAGCCCGCGAGCAGGTGGGCTTCACCAATATCGAAGCCCACTGGTGTTACGTCGTCGTCGGTTGGTTCGTAGTCCGGTTTTTCGACGGGGAACTCGACGGTGACGTGGAGCGTCCACGACGTGCGCTGACGTTGCAGTCGGAGTTGTCCTGCCGATGCGTCACCGTGTACGAGGTCGTGCCACAGACCATCTTGGGCGGGATTGATGCGAAGCGGTATCCAGAAGTTAGTGCCACGACCGGGCTGCGGTGCCCACCACGTAAACTCGTAGTCTCGCGCCGCCGAGTGGTCGAACTCGGCGGCTTGGTTGGTGAGCCGAACCGGGTGGTCATCGTCCAACTCCTGTGCGTTGTACGTGTCGTGAAGTTGCGGGACGTAGTTGCACAGAGCCGCTTTCGCCTGATACGGCAGGTCGTAAGGCGTCACTACGTCGCTGGTTGCGCTCATCGTGTCACACTCGGCGTCGAACGCCTCGTGAAGCCCCTCACGGTAGGTTTCAAGTAGGTCACACAGTTTCCGCTCTTTGTGTGCTGTTGGTGGGGCGAGTGTCGCTTCCAGCGTTTTCGTGGTTGTTGCCGTCATGCTACTGGTCGTCCACGTAGTCCATCAGCACGTCAATACTCACTTGGCCGGTCGTGGCGAGGAAGTATCCCGGTTGCCAGAGCGCATCTTCGAGCGTCTGTGTCACTTCATCAAACTCCTTGGGAACGCGGCGAGACGTGACGCCTTTGAGCGAGTTGATGAACTTCGTGAGGTCTGTGGTTGGTTTGGTTCGAAACAGGATGTGAATGTGGTCGGTTCCACCGTCCACGTTCGTGATTTCGGTCTCGAAGTCGTCTGCGATGTCGTGGGCGATTTCAGCGACACGCTCAAGCCGCTCATCGGTGAGAATGTTGGCACGATACTTCGTGACGGTTACGAAGTGATATTGGAGCGCATACACTGTGTGCGACCCGGTTTGCAGATGATACTCTATTTGGCCTTACCAAATTCGATATACCCAAGACACATAACTGTTGTGACGTGGGGTATTCAGCAGGGAAAACCGGGTGGTCTGTTGCATAGCGAGGACGCAAACGAAGTGAGCTTCCTCGACAAAGCGCAGCGGGAAAGCGAGCCGCGAGCACCGCGAACAGACAGCGATTTACCCGCGGCCGGAGTACGGCCGCGCATGACTGACGGTGCGTGGGTGTCGCTGTTCTCGGGCGGCAAAGACTCTTCGTGGGCGCTCTACCGCGCACTCGAAAACGACTATCCCGTCGAGCGACTGGTGACGGTCCACCCCGAGGGTGACTCGTATATGTACCACGTCCCGGCGACGCGGCTGGCGTCGCTGGCCGCCGAGAGCATCGGTATCGAGCTCGTGGAGGTCGAGCCCGACGACTTCGGCGCCGACGACGTCCCCGACTCGGGCCGGCAGGGCGACGAGGAACTCGAACCGCTGGAGGCCGCTCTGCGCGAGGTCGACGCCGACATCGGCGTGGCTGGTGTCACCGCCGGTGCCGTCGAGAGCGAGTACCAGACCAGCCGCATCGAGGCAATGGCCGAGCGCCTGGAGGCCAACCTCTTCGCCCCGCTGTGGCAGGAAAACCCCCGCGATCTGGCCGACGCGATGCTCGACGCTGGCTTCGAAATCCGCATCATCCGCGTGGCCGCCTACGGCCTCGACGAGTCCTGGCTCGGCCGCACGCTCGACGCCGACGCGCTGGACGAACTGGAGGAACTCAACGAGGAGTACGGCGTCCACATCCTCGGCGAGGGCGGCGAGTTCGAGACGCTCGTCGTGGACGGCCCGCACATGGACCAGCGCATCGAGCTGGAGTACGATACAGAGTGGGACGGGACGCGCGGGACGCTGGTCGTCGAAGACGCGTGGCTGGAGTGAGACCGAGGGGATACCGGGCCGAACACTTGCGTTCAGCCGTGGGAGGCTGTCACTCCAGCCCCTGTTCCTCGATTCGGTTCCGGATGTTCGTCGCCCGGTCCCGCACGCGAGAGGCGTACCGCAGTATCTTCCCCGGCTGGACGCCCATGAACGACCCGACCCACTGTTCGTCGATGGTGTCGTGGGTCAGAAAGTACGCCGCGAGCGTGTCACGACCGGCCTGAATAATGACCGGCGGGACGCCGCGTTCGCCCGTTCCGGCCTCTTCGAACCCGTTGACGTCGAAGTAGATGTCCGCGTACAGCTCCGCCGCATCCGGGTCATCGAACGTGATCCCCTCGTGGTCCGGCGCTTCGAACTTGTAGGTCAGCTCGGCACCCTCAGCTACTTTGCGAATCCGGACGTCCATGACGTACTCTCGGTGTATCTGGCTCTCCTCACCGGGCGTTACGTGTGACATAGTTTTCGTTCCAGCAGCAGCGTATATGAAGGTGAATATGAGCAATACTTTCGGCTCTATCTGGTATGCAGGCCTACGTAGCACTATCCAGACAACGTAGTGCTGAGAGGCGCATATAGAATTATTATAAGCGTTTTTCCTTGGATACCCCATCCTATCGCTCGCATGGAGTTATCACGACGTACCCTGATGAAAACATCCGTCGCTGCTGCGGTCGGCGCCGGCACTACTGGCCTCGCCACAGCCCAAAAAGACCGAGACGGCCGGGAGACCGACCCAGAGGACACACTGACAGCGAACACCCCCGCCGTCGTCGGCTCGCTCAAGCGCTTCTCGACGACGGCGTTCGGTGCCGAGATGACCGGCCCGTTTGTCTTCGAGGACGGGACGCTCCTCCACAGCATCCAGCACCCGAGCCGCGACAACGACGCCCCGTGGAACAAAGGTGGCATCGGCTACTACAGCGGCTTCAATTTCCAATTCGACGGGACGAACGACGATTTCTCCGAGCCCTCTCCACCCGAAGGCGAAGAGCAGGATTACGCCCGAGCTGCGGAGTCAGAGTTCAAGTACCTGATTCAGGAGGGCGACCCGATCAACGGTGGGACAGAGCGGTGGGGGTTCGTTCAGACGCCGGACGGGCGCGCCATCACGGGTGACAACTTCGCAGGCGCGGCGTACAACGACCCCGGACAAAACCCCGACTCCAACCAGTTCGTCGCGACGAACGAGGACGGAACGGAGGGGTACATGTTCACAAACGACGAGACCAGCCCCGGGAACATCATGCGCACACCGCTCTCACAGAACGACGACGGGGAGTGGGAAGCGGACGCGGAGAACGCCATCAATACGGTCAACACGCCCCAGTTCCGCGACATCGGTGGGACCCGAATCAACTGCTACGGGGACCTCACGCCCTGGGAGACCCCGGTTTCCTCCGAGGAACACTACGCACACCCGCGCTCGAACCTCACGAATAGTATGAGCGACGTCCAGGAGGCGGGCACTGGCGAAGGACTCATCGCTGCCGCGGAGTTCTGGAACCGACCGAACCCGGCGGCCATCCAGGACGCCATCAACAGCTACGACGAGGTCGAGAGCTGGTACGTGCAGGGGAACTGGAACCTCCCCGGGCTCGAGTACCTCGCGTTCTACCTCGGTGCCGATCCGGTCCCGGCCGGCGAGGAGAACCCGACCGAGCCAATCAGCGATACGTATCCGAATCCGTACCGCTACGGCTACCACGTCGAGATTCAGGACCCGACCGCGTCCGCCGACAACATCACGCCCGTCAAACACTACGCGATGGGTCGGGCCTCCTGGGAAGCGCCGGACTTCCTCCCCGACGAAAAGACCGTCTACGGCTGTTCGGACGGCGACAGCAAGGGTATCTACAAGTTCGTCGCCGACGAGCCGATTCCCAGCTACGACGATCCGATGGACGTCGCGGGGACGCTGTACGCGGTCAGGGTCACGAACGAGGAGGCCTCCTCGGGCAAGTCCCCGGCCGAGGTCCCGCTCGAAGTCGAGTGGGTAGCGCTCGGTCACGCGAGCAACCGGGAGATCGAATCCTGGATCTCGGAGTACGACGACGTGACACAGGCGGAGTATCTCGCAAACCACAGCGACTGGAGCGAGGGCGACGAGGTCACCGACGACGTGCTCAAACAGGCCGACCTCGAAGTCGTCGAGAACGGCAACCAGGATTACATCCCACGGGAAGACATCGTCGAATGGGGCCGCCAGTACGCGGCGAACGGACCGGACGGCGTCGACGAGGAACTCCGTCGGATCCCGTTCCTGGAGACGCGGGAGGCGGCCAAGGAGGCCGGCGCGTCCATCGAGTTCAACAAGGCCGAGGGTGTCGACAGCAAGGACGACGCAGAGCCGGGCGACTACATCTACTTCGGCGTCTCCGAGTTCAACGACAACCTCGCGGGCCCGAGCAACGACGGTGGTGACATCGCTCTGGAGCGCGTCGACGGCGGTGTCGTCTACCGAGCGGAACTCGAATCGGACTACAACGTCTCGACGCTCGAGCCGGTCATCGTCGGGCCGGACTTCACCGAAGAGCAAGCGATGACGGACGTCGACAACAGCCTCCGGAACGTCGACAACGTCTACACGATGCGTGACGGCCGTGTGCTCTGCTGTGAGGACGGCTGGCGCGGGGCCAACCGGAGCTACCCGAACGACGGGATGTACGTCTTCCAGCCCCAGGAACTCGTCGCCCAGTCAGGCGATGCGGACGACAGCAGTGGCAGCGAGGATGCCAGCACCGGCGGGAGTGATGAGGACAGTAGCGGCAGTAGTAACAACATGCAGGCCGGGACGCCGACCCCCACGCCGACCGAAGAGGCGACCGGCGGCTCCGGTCCCGGCTTCGGCGTCGCGACCGGTATCGCGGCGCTCGGCTTCGGCGCCTACAAACACCTCCAGCGAGACGCCGACGACGAGGAGTGAGACCCTCGGCTGAAAAGTTGGCGGCGTTCGGAATCCGGTGTCGCCGAACGCTTCCGTAGCGGTTCAGCACACGGCGTTCGATCCGTCGAATCAGCGGCGCTAGCAGCCCGATACCGTGGTCGGCCCCCGTCGGCCGGAGACTGTCAGGCCGTTGGACCGTCCCGGTATCAGTTCTCTCGCGCCTGTGCCCACTCGACCACTGGTTGCAGGCGCTGGGCTAACTCTTCTCCTTTGCCGGTCAGCTGGTACTCGACCGGGTACGAGACGTGGGCCCAGACCACCGACGCGGCGACGACAAGCGTCTCCGTCGACACCGGCGTTGCGCTCGCCGGCGGGCTCGCGACGAGCCTGCTCGGGTCGGCTAGCTGAGATGGCCGGGCGCGAGTGGTGCGACCGCCGGTCGCACCCGAGCGCCGACGGGGAAGGGCAGGCCCACCGCATTACTGTACCGCGAGCGAAGCGAGCGGTTTCACTCCGAGCGCGGTCGAAGACCGCGACTCGGAGGCAGTTTTTAGCGTAGATTTTTGCGAACCGGGTTCCCACAGGCCGCCGGAGGCGTCCTCAGAAGCGCGGAGCGCTTCTGATGGGCTGCGAAAATCGCTTTGCGATTTTCGAACGGCCGAGAAAACCCGGTGACGTAAAAAGGTACTACTGCACGCGGGTGTGCTGACCCAGCAGCGCGCCGTCGAGTTCCTTGTCGGTGACGGAGGCTTCCACGTCGATGACCGAGTCGCTCACGTCGGCGTCCTCGATGTGTGCGTCCTGGAAGACTACCGTGTTCTCGACGGACGAGTTCTCGATCGTCGCACCGGAGAGCACGTGGACGTTGTCGCCGAGCGTGGAGTTCTCCACGGTGGCGTCGTCGGCGACCATCTGACCGCCTTCGAGCGCGAACTCGACGGCTTCGAGATAGCTGTCGGCCGTGCCGATGTCGTACCAGACGTCGTCGAAGCTGAAGGGTCGCACCGAGCCCTGATCGACGAGCCACTGGATGAACCAGCCAGGCTCGTCGGGGTTGTTGTCGCCCGAGAGGTACTCGTCGAAGCGGATGGCGTCGGCCGGGAAGGCGTAGCAGGCGATGGAGACGAGCGTGCTCTTGGGGTCGTCGGGCTTTTCCTGGAAATCGACGATCTCGTCGCCTTCGACCTGGATGAGGCCGTAGGACTTGGCTTTCTCCAGATCACCGACGTCGTAGGCCGCCAGCGTCGGG
>Ga0209917_1001137_pt1 | contig 10839 bp, 11 predicted proteins | sample SalPon2_C_H2O_MG_FD_185710 | JGI IMG/M metagenome (GOLD analysis project Ga0209917, IMG submission 185710) | Salt pond water microbial communities from South San Francisco under conditions of wetland restoration - Salt Pond MetaG R2_C_H2O_MG... | ecosystem: Environmental > Aquatic > Non-marine...
GAGACACAGCGCTCCGTATTCGAACAGGACCTTCTATACCCTATGCCACCTGGTTCGGTTACTCCGATTCTGACTCGTGAAATTCAGTGACGAACAGCCGCCCGTCGACTTCGTAGAGCCAGCCGTGGTCAAGTAGATAACTCAGGGCGTGGTCGATATCGGCATCTCTAAGATCTGGATTGGCCTCAGCGATGAGGTCAGTAGCCTGTTGATGTGTAACGGAGTCCTGATCTGACTGGTTGCAGAGATACCGCTCAAGAGGAAAGTACGTATCTTCGATCCATCCTGGGAGCGAGGGATGGCCTTCTGGTGGCATTTGTGAAATTTGGTATGGGCTACTTCTCCCAGCCACTTAAGCGGGTGATTAGAATATTTTGGGCTCCTCTCTCTTGGACATCTGAGGCAGGTAGCGGCTACGGAGAACCATTCTTTCTCAACCGTCTCTCTGACTCTCAACACTGCCGAGAGCACTTAACCTACAGAGGATGTGATAAATCCAACATTGTAGGTTAAGACCTACACGGAGGTTGATAGGCTGTCTTATCGACTCAGCTGAGAGGAGTCTGCAAGACTACGAGCACGCATCTTGCAGCGTGTTTTGTATCTGAGTTAGATATCCCATACTCTCTTCTGCTGAACATAGACAGTACAGCAAGATTGGTCCGATTTACTATATTTTGTAAAAATAATTATTTTACATTAAGTATTACGGGTTAGAAGCATAGAATTATATGTTATTCTTTCTTACGACTAGCAAGAACACGGTCACATATCCGATATCACCCATGGTAACGCATCTGTTAATATTTTGGCCTTTATTGGCTGGACGGAAACACGTTCAACGAAAATACCAATTTAATATATTTTTATATGGGTTATAATTTTACTTCAGATACGCGCGGCGTTGCACCTGTTATTGGGTTTATTTTACTATTTGGAATCTTAATTCTTGGTCTGACTACATATCAGGCACAGATTGTTCCACAAGAGAACGCCGCTACTGAATTTCAACACTATGAGCAGGTCCGGAATGAGATGATTGAACTGAGAAACTCTATTTCCACTGCTGGACAAGCAGATGTATCACAGTACCAAGATATAAAATTGGGGACTCAGTATCAATCTCGGACATTTACTATCAACCCACCTCCACCAAGTGGAATTCTTCAGACAAGTAAGGAATACAATATTACTATCACAGACGAAAGCGGGACCACAGTCAATATCTCGACTAAATTCATTGAATACCGACCGGGATACTTTGAGATAGATGTGGGAGAACTATGGTACGAACATTCGGTGATTTATATCGATGAACGAGATGAGGCAGGCATAGCTGTCATTGAGGACCAAAGCCTGATAACAGAAGACGGGACTGTTCGACTGACAGCGCTCCAGGGAAATATTAGTGTATCCAAAACAGGTCGAGAGACGATTGAACTCTATCCTGCAAGTAGTGATGCTGAGATATCAGATTTGAGTGGGAATCTCACAATCGATATACCGACCCGACTCAACGGCACCGACTACTGGAACGACACACTTGATGAGCATGACAAACTCTACGATCAGGTCGTAGACTCCGGATATGAACCTGGTGTACACAAACTCCAGTTGGAGAACGTAACCTCAAATGATGGATTTGAGCTGAATACTGTTGGTATCAGCACAGAACCTACTGAAGATAGTTCCCGGTACAATATTGGAGTCGGTGGCAGCGGAGGTACTGATGAGGATGGTGGGGGTCCACCAAGTGGTAGTGAAAGTGAACTTGGGAGCAATAACGTTGCTTTCGATGACCGGAACAGAAATAACCTCTACGACGACAGTGAACCTACTTACACGGCTGATGAAGTGGGTGATAAAGATCTTTCTGGTGTTAACCTCGTTGTTGAAAAAGATATTCGGACTGATGGAATTGTTCAGACGGTAATGTCGCTCACAATTCGGGATGGCATTCGAGTTGAGACCACGTCTGGTTTAATCGATTTTAACACTAATGACAAGGATGCAGGGTCACTAGATGTGAGTGGTTCCACATTAGCATCAGCTAGCGGCAGTCCATTACTACTACAAATTAACAAAGGGCAGGGTGATGTAAATCTACAGGGAGCAACTGTTGAGTCCGGACAGGTCCTACGTGTAACACTTGATTCGGATAATGCAGGCTTGATCGACGCTGCCGATGCGACAGTGAAATCTGGGAGCAACCAGGCTGTCACACTTGATATCAAAAAAGGGACTGGTGACATTAACCTCCAGAATGCAAATGTAGTATCAGAACAGACGGTGCGTGTGAAAATCAACGATGCAGAAGCAGGGGGGATAAACGCACTAGGGGCTACGATTACTTCTGGGAGTTTCCAACCGATCACGCTCAGTATCACCAAAGGAAGTGGGGGCATTAATGTGAAAAATGCCAATATCGACTCTGATCAGAAACTCTCCATGACAGTCAATCACCCGACTGGCGGGTCGATCAACGCAGAAAGTGCTACATTAAAATCAACTAGCGATCAACCTATAGAGCTAATGATAAAGCAAGGAACAGGTGGAATCAGTGTTCAAAATGCGGATATTGATTCCGACCAGATACTCTCAATGACTGTCGATGATACATCTGCTGGCTCTATAGATGCAAAGGGGGCAACACTCAGGTCGGCGAACAATCAGCCAGTCCGGTTAGAAATCAAGAAGGGTAGCGGAAATATCGATCTCAAGGACGCACGAATTGTATTACCCACATCAAGGAATGCAGATGCCATCGGGAATAACAACGGTAACCAACTTTTCGTAAACACTGACACAGGGAATGGTGGGACTGTTGTTATAGACCGTAGTGATACTGATGCACAGTTAGATGCTAGGAAGATAGATGTTGAGGATGATGCTGAATTAGAACGCGGGGTGTTGACGTAGTAGAAACACAGAGAATCTAAGGAGTAATCAGCAGGACAAATTGTTTATTTAGAGACTCTATTGGTGAATATGCGGCTTGTATTCAGCAGCCGGCACTTATCAAATCCTAAGAAAGTTGGAGACGTGCGTGCAAATATCTCGGTCTTGTTCTCATCGCTCAGGAGTTTGTTCACTGAACTTAGGAGACTCTCTGTAGTGTCCAAAGTTTGACTTAGCGGTTAGCATGGCTCGGTCACGGTGCGTGATCAACTGACCCGTCTGGATTCTATCAGAATGTCCCGTGCAAGATGCAGGGCGCAGGTCCACTGGTCAGGGTGGGAGATGGCGGTCGTAGACATTCCGGCGGTGACCGACTGCTTCAACAATCAATCGGTCGGCTTCCTGATCCCATGTAATGATGGCTCGGTAGTCGCCAGCGCGAAGTTTGTAGTATGGATACCCCGAGAGACGTTCTAGCCGATGGTCGGTCCACTCGGTTGCCTCGTCGACTTTATTCAGTACACGATCGGCGACGTGGTCTTCAAGATCTACGAGGTGTTCGAGAGCCTGTTCGGTGTATTCGACGCTCGTCATTCGCCACTGTCATCGAGCCCGAGCCGTTCTCGGGCTTCAGCGGCTGACACCGTCTCACCAGCCTCACGCTGCTTGCGACTCTCCTGGAGGTCAGCCAAGATCTCTTCTGATAACTTGGGTGAGGGATTCAGCCAGTCACGGAGCGCATCGCGGACAGCCTCCGAGCGAGAGGAGTAGCCTCGCCGCGGATATTCGGACTCGATGGCATCAAGGACCGTCGAGGGAACCCGAACATCGATTTTTTCCATCCGTTCGGTGTTGGGGGTGTCGTCAGCATCAGTGCTCATACTCTGTGAGACGCTTGTCTCACAGATAAATCATTGGACTCTGTTCGAAACACGCTCAGACATCCACCATCTCTAAGCTGGTGGGACATACTGCGGCAGACCCCCGTCGACTGGCGTAATCGAGACGATATAGAGGGGGTCGTTGTCAACTTGTGTGACAAGTCGATGAGAGGTAGAATATGAACTACTTTTCCTAACACCGAACGTGTGTGCAAGACTATGAACGCATATTAATTATTATTGATTCGGCGATAAGCATAGATAATAATTGACTGGTATACGATGGTTCTTATACATTATCCTCTAGACAAGCATTTTATGTGTTGGTTTGTTTGAATTACTGTATGACCTTCCACTCGCGCCGAGAATTTCTAACCACCGCTGGTACAGCAGCAATTGTATCGCTTGCAGGCTGTTCGACCACTGATGGCCTTCTCGACAATGAGTGGCCGACGACTGCAGATGGCACGACTGAGCCGTTACCCACCGAATCAACTGACTGGCCCCAGTATGGCCGGAATACGCGACATACTGGATTTGCTCCAGAGGTCCGAGTTGACGACCCGAGTGAAGACTGGACTTTTACTCTCACAGGGAGTATGGCACCACCGGCTATCGTTGGCAACCAGGTCATCGTCCATGGAGGAGTTACAACAGAGTCAGGTGGGAGCAACAGATTGACTGGTGGCGCGGTATTTTCACTCCAGACGAACGACGGAAGTCAGGAATGGCGGTGCGATCTTCCAAACGTCGGCGGTGGCTACTCCGGGTGTCCACCAATCGTCTATCGCGGTTCGGTTTACGTCGGGCACGTTGGTGAGAGCGGAATATACGCGATCAGCGCACGGGACGGCAGTCCACGGTGGCGACACGAGACAGGCAATTCAGTCAACGAAGCCGTCATCGGCTTTCAGAACAAAATTGTCGCCTCTACCGGCGACGAACTACTGGCGTTTGACGAACGCGGCCACAACCAATGGGCCTACCAAACAGGCGACGATCGCACTGGCCTCTCTCCACCGGCGGTCGGCGGCGGCTACGTCCTCTACACGACAGTCGGTCTCGGGAGCATTGTCGCAATCGACCCCAGTAAGGGTAGTGGTATCTCGGAGTGGATATACCAAGCTGACAGTAATTTTGGGACGCCGACCGTGGCGAATGGGAGGGTGTACGTTCCTAGCAGGAACCAACTTCATGCCGTCGATGTCACAACTGGTGAGGGTGTCTGGACAACAGAGGTGACCACGTCGTCCAGCGTTGCGACTGATAACGACCGGTTGTTCGTCACCACTGCTGCGGGCGATCTCGTCGCTTACAAAACAGTTGACGGAACCGAGACGTGGCGTACAACCCTCGCTGCCGGCGATAATGTGTATCTCCGAACGCGTCCTCTCGTGACGGAGCAATCGGTCATCGTGACGACGGAGAAGCCACAGCTGGATGATCAAGTGACGACCTACGCTGTCGACCGTCGAACCGGCGAGATACGGTGGACAATTGACCAACCGGGCAATGTCAGTTTTGACGCCGTTGCTGCTGATGGCCGGCTATACGTTCCGATCTACTGGAGTACCGATAACCGTGGCGGGACACTTGTTGCGCTTTCAGACTGACTAACCGTTATCCTTGGTGGACAACAGTTCCGTGCATCGGCTCAAAACTTGCTCATCATTGTTCAGATCGTTGTCGACGACAAGGGGATAACCTACGAAGATCTCTCGGACCAAGTCGATAGCGGAGTTGTCTCTGTCGGCAGCCCTACATCGAGCTTCGCCATTCAGGAACTCGGAGTCCAATTCACGACAAAAATTCACGTCGATTGTGACGGGACAGGCCGTCAACAAACACAGACCAAATCTCGATCACCAGAGAAGTAGCCACACGGCTCGTCTACCGGTCGGTGGAGAGTTCCATACTAGAATTGATATGCGAGACTGCGAGCGCAAATGCAGCATGGACTGAAGATCAATCAACGAGAAGTAGGGTTGATTTGTACTGGTGTGGGTCACTCATTTGCTTGGCGTCGCTACGCTGCTTCCACGCCATACAGTTGGCCAGCGTTTCGCTCACCTACAGTGACTGATGAGTGAATTCGTATCTCCCGCTCTCAGAAGCACCGGGACTCGAGCGGGCGTAGTGGAACCAGATTTTTGCAGGCGTCTCAAAGGACTCCCCACGGAGGTCGACTTTCATCTCGTTGTAAACCACTGCGCTCCCACCGATCTGCTCCACATCGGCATCGTAATACGGTCCAATGGTCACTGTTGCAGTCTCGCCCGGCGGAATGCTTGCCTGGTTGTCCGCATCGATCAGGTAGAACATACCACCGTTGCTAACGGTTTCGCTCATGGTTGTGTCATGGCCATTGCCGGTGACCGAAATCTCGAGTGTCGGGCCGTCCCGGTCGTCTACGGCCATCTGTGGGATGCTGATTCGAGCGAGGGTGATGAAGTCGATGATGATCGCCTTCGAGCCGTGATTCGTGAGCGAGTAGGTAATCGACGCGCCGGAGTCATCCACTGTCGTGTCCTCGTTGTACTGGAGGCCGGTTTCGCTGGCGGTCGTCGCGGCCGCTGTGCCGATACCACCAGCAAGCCCAAGTAAGACGCCACCGGCTCCTTTGAGGATCGTCCGTCTGTCGACGGGCGAGAGATTCGATCTGTCGGGCGATTCGGTTGTCGATGCAGTGTGTGGATGTAGGTTTGTCATGAGTGTAGTACGGTAGTCGGCTGGTCGGACCGTTCGAGGGAGATCAGTCACGAGTCGACTGCCTCGAGAACCGATTGGGCAACAGTGTCTGGACGCTCGCCATCAACGGTGACACGGGCGATGAGGTCGCGCATGACGCCAACGGAGTCAAGGTGGTCAGTAAGCGTTCCAAATTGTGCTTCGATATTCGGGAACTCCTCTACGACTCGCTGTGAGATAATCGGAACCGGATTGTACGTCGGGAAGAACGACTGGTCGTCAGTCAGCCTCACCAAGTCGGCCAACTCGGGATCGGTCGAAAATCCCATTGCGATATCGACTGTTGTCCCAAGTTGGTCGTAGGTTTTTCCGGCTTCCACGACGACGGCATCGTCGGAGATCGCCCTCGTCCGCGAGCCCGCAAGGCCGTAGGCATCACCGAATCCAAGCCAGCCGTCTTCGCGATGAATGAACTCATCGCCAAGACTCAGCCTGACTTCGAGACCGCTGTTGAGTGCGTCGGCTAAATCCGACATCGTCTCGAGACCGTGTTCTTCGGCAAACGATGAGGTGGTCACCAGTTCGTAGGTGTTGTTGAATCTGGCCGGCTCCAGGACAGCGAGACCGTCTTCGGCGGCCAGCTCTCGGACGTCTTCGAGAGTTTCGGGAGCGTCGTTGGCGTAATGAAATCGTTTGAGCGTCCCCGTGTACTCCCAGTAGTGGTCGAGGCCGCCGTACCGTGCGTAAAGGAAGCTTTCGACGGTTGTTCGCGCACCGATGTCGTCTGTGATGAGATTGTCCTCGGGGATCATCCGGGTTAGCAGTGCCCGTGATAACTCAGCTAAGAGAATGTTCTCGGTAAACCGCTTCGACCCGATTACAACCGCAGAGCGGTCCGGTGAGTCATCTGATGTCTCCGAATCAGCGGTCGATTCAGCGCTGGTACAGCCTGCTAACCCACCTGCGGCTGCGACTCCGGCAGTCACCAACAGCTGCCGTCGTGTCTGTGTCGTATTCATATTTGAGAGAGTACATATGCGATCACTCGTCTAAGTGCCTGTATTTGGTCACCAGAGACCGCTACTTCTATCCCCATTGTAAATTGTTTTGAAGTGATATATACATATCGCCATACATCCGGATACTGGTGAGATCGATTCGCCACGAGTGTATTCAACCATCGATATGCAAGACTACACCTCTAAGTCAAGCAATTGTTCACCTAGTCGAATCTCCAATATTTTTCACGTAGTTGGATAGCAAGACCAAGATACACCGCTCAGTGATGCCTCTCGTCCTTACCGAAGTTCTCTCCCACCCAAAATTGACTGGAGCTGTTCAGGCGGATCAAGTCCTCTCCGCTTCCATGTCGCCAGCATCGTTGTTATTGTCTCGTGGATCTGGACCCCCTCTGCCGAACGGAGGGTCCGAAACATCTTCCGAAGGACTACTTGCTCGCGCAGAGCCCGCTCTGCGCGATTATTCGTTGAATCAACATCCGGTTCAGTCACGAACGTAAGCCAGTGACCCAAGCCATTGCTGATCTTCCTGATCAGCTGCTGAACCTCTCGGACCTCGTAATCTTCCCTAATCAGGCCCTCTAAGTGTAAGGACGCTTCCGCCCGCTTCTGCTCGCGGGCGGAAGCGGACGGATCTCCTTCGACGAACGTCGTTAGATCGTCGTGGAGTGCGTGCAACTCTTCGGACAGCCGCTCTGCTTCCTCGTACCGTTCAGCGACGTACTCAGACTCCCGCAACAGGTGCGCCCAGCACCGCTGGAGTTTCGTGTGATAACTCGAATACGCTGACCAACCGTCACAACTGAGCGTCGAGTCCTCGGCGAATTCCTCGCCGAGGACGTCTTCTAAGACTCCACTTCCTCGGCTTTCATCAATCCAAAACAGCACTTCGTCATCAGTGACGAATGTCCACGCCCAGTGTTGTTCTCCATCGACCGGAAAGCCTGTTTCATCACAGTAGACGACCTCACTCTCCCGAATCTTCTCTTTGACATCCTCGTAAGCGGGTCGCAGCCGGTCTGCGACCCGCTTGGTCAAGTTGTAGATCGTCCGGTGGGAGATCGGAAGGTCGAGCTCCCAGTCAAACAGTTCGGCCTGTTTCCGGTTCGGCAGTCGTTGATAGAACCGACCGAGAGCGGTTTGGGCCATGATATTTGGCCCAAACCGCCCCTTTTCGGGACAGTCAGGATGCTCAGCAACAACCTCGTTTCCACAGGAACAGTGGTGTTTGCCGAGCTTGTACTCGGTAACAGTGGTTGGAACGGGAAGCGGTACGTCGATAATAGTCCGTGAAACGTAGCTATCAGGGCTAGAGAGGATTTGCTCACAGTCTGGACAGAATCCCTGATCGACGAGGATCGTCTCTTCTGGTTCAGGTGCTGTTCGAGTTGTTCCCTCGTGACCTTCGCTGCGTCCAGGCGATGAGTCGCTGGCGGCGTCAGAGTCGCCGCCAGCGTCGTCTTCATTAGGTTCTTCGTCTTCGTCCTCGGTTTGGCCGTCATCGCCTGGTGAGTTAGCTGCACCACCCTGTCTACTGGGTGGTGTGTTTGGATTTTCGTACTGCTTGAGGCGAGCCTCAAGCTGTTCGATCTCTTGTTGTTGTGCGGTAATCTGGCGTCGCAGAAGCCGGTTCTCAAGCTTTTTGACTACGAGCTGCTGACGAAGTAGAGAACTGTCATCGGTGCGGATCACGGAATCTGTCGATTCCGTTGATCCGCGACTCCCTAGCGACACAGTAGTTCAGCACTGGTGAACGATCTATGAGACTGCTACGAAATCGTCTCGGCATGGAACTGCTATCCAACTACGATAGAACAAGCCGAACGGAGGATCTCCTCCAAGATCTTCAATAAATCTGACTGCATCTTGAATGTTAGTGAGTCGAATAGAATCACGCTGTCCTCCATACGCTTCGACGGGAGCCTCAGGATTTCGGATGAGTTCTCGAATAACCTCTTCGGCATCTCCATGTTCATGTACTGCGATCCCGGCTCGATTCTTCACGGTATCAACCGTCTTATTATGGCCTCCTGTAACGCCGTTTCGCGCAAGATAGTAGACGATCTTTATCTTCAAATCAGTCATATCGTCACCCATAGATGTTCACTCTTGTCTATGGGTTCACATCGGTATATTATAAGTCTGATGCAATTCTGCAACAGTAGTGTATCTCACACCAACACTATTATGTCTCCACCCCAAGGTACGTGTATACATGAGCAAAACCGAGACGGAGAATACTACTGGCAGCAATGACGGCCCTGAGGGCAGTGTCGTAGTTGATGTCCTCGGTGATCACCCTAAGACGCGGATTCTCCTCGCTGTACTCACTGACCCCAACCGGGATTACAACATGAGCGACATCGCTGAGCTAGCCGATACCGATCGATCGACAATCTACCGGCACATTGACGATTTGATTGATATTGGACTGATCAAGCAGACTCGCAAGGCTGGAAACGCTCCGATGTACCAAATCAATCAAGAAAATGGGGCTGCACAGGCTTTCGGCAAGTTCGAATGGGAAGTCATCAAAGCACTCGGCGAGAGCGAAGAGTGAATCACCTTGGGTTCAAACCCGGGATTTTGCTTCGTGCAGATGCGATTGAATAGTCGATCACGACTGGGAGCTGTTCGAGAAACGGGGTTTTCGAATGGATCTAACTACGCTTCGTTCACACTATTTGTTCTATCGGTGACCGCTGTACTGAACTTAGGAGTCTTCTTGTAAAGTACAAAGTTTATCTTAACAGTTACCACGGTGCTATCGCGGGCGTGTGTCAAGCTAATCTATCGAGATTCTGTTAGAACGGTCAGTGCAAGATGCACGGCGCGTATCTTGCACGCGGTTGATGCCAGCTGTTAGACAGTAGACCGTGCAAGACTGCGAACGCAAGTCGGTCAGACCAGTTTGATAGGATAAGTACAGTTAGATGATCGCGTGAGGCAAGCATTTTTGCTGTCGCACTCACAATGTACACACATGAGCTCCGAATCGGAGAAGAAGCGCGTTCAGTTCCGAGCGCCGAGAGGGCTGGTAGAACGGGCTGACACTCTCGCGGCGGTGTTCGAGACAGACAGGACCGACATTCTCACTACTGCCCTCCGAGAGTACCTTCAGGACGCGTCGCACTCTGATGAAGTGAAGCAAGAGGTCGCAGAAGCGTACTACGACGACGACATTAGCTTCAAGCAATTAAAATCTCTCGTTGGTCACGAGGAGGCTGCAAATTTCCGTCTACTGAAGCAGCAGTTGAGCGAGACGTTCGTCGATGACGTGGCGGAGGAGTTGGCTGACACATAGATGGTTCGCATCGTCGCTGATACGTCCGCCCTTGTTAGTTTGGGAACTG
>Ga0209917_1001143_pt1 | contig 10790 bp, 6 predicted proteins | sample SalPon2_C_H2O_MG_FD_185710 | JGI IMG/M metagenome (GOLD analysis project Ga0209917, IMG submission 185710) | Salt pond water microbial communities from South San Francisco under conditions of wetland restoration - Salt Pond MetaG R2_C_H2O_MG... | ecosystem: Environmental > Aquatic > Non-marine...
GTACTCGAAGACCGAGGGATCGGCGAGGTAGTCCAACACGTCGCTCGTCTCGTTGTAGTGGATGTCGAGCGACTGCTCCTGGATCAGCGCGTTCGGGGTGCAGGCGTCGACCTGAATACAGGACGCGAGTGCGATCGGCCCCAGCGGGCAGTGCGGGGCGACCGACACGTCGTACGCCTCGGCCATCGACGCGATCTTCTTCAGTTCGGTGATCCCACCGGCGTGTGAGACGTCCGGCTGGATCAGGTCGACGGCGTCCGCCTCCAGCACCTCCTTGAAATCCCACCGCGAGTACATGCGCTCGCCGGTCGCGATGGGGATCGTCGTCGACTGCCGGATCGCCGGGAGCGCGTCGTTGTGCTCGGGCAACACCGGCTCCTCGATGAACATCGGGTCGTACGGCTCCAGCGCAGCGGCGAGCCGACGCACCATCGGCTTCGACACGCGGCCGTGGAAGTCGACCCCGATGTCGACCTCGTCGCCGACCGCCTCGCGGACCGCCGCGATCCGGTCGACCGCGTCGGCGACGGTGGCGGGGGTGTCGATCGACCGCATCTCGGCGGTGGCGTTCATCTTTAAGGCCGAAAAGCCCGCGTCGACCTTCTCTCGGGCGGCGTCACCGACATCTGCCGGTCGGTCGCCGCCGATCCACTGATACACCCGGACCCGGTCGCGAGCGCGACCGCCGAGCAGTTCGTGGACGGGGGCGCCGAACCGCTTCCCCTTGATGTCCCAGAGCGCCTGGTCGATGCCGGCGATGGCGCTCATCAGGACGGGACCGCCGCGGTAGAAGCCGCCGCGGTACATCGCCTGCCAGTGGTCTTCGATCCGCGCCGGGTCCTCGCCGAGGAGGTAGTTGTCGAGCAGTTCCTCGACGGCCGCGACGACCGTGTGCGAGCGCCCCTCGACGATCGGTTCTCCCCAGCCGACGGTGCCGTCGCTCGTCGTCAGCTTCAAGAACAGCCAGCGGGGCGGTACTTCGAACAGTTCGTAATCGGTGATATGCATGATACGGTACGTCCGCGTGGTTCCGACGACGGACGGGTCCACGATGTCCGTTTTGGTATCGAATGCGTCGTCGGGGCCGAGGCGCGCAAGCGCCGAGGGGGAGGTGGCGTCGGTTACGCGGACCGCCCTATCGTACCGACCGGTGGGAGATCACCCCTCACAGGCCTTACAGTCGAGAATATCTCGGCTGAACTTCTGTGCAGCGTTCACGCTGTTCTGGTAGTAGAGGCTCTTCACTCCCTTCTCCCAGGCCGCGATGTAGAGCTGATTGATCGCTTTGACGCTCACTTCGCTCGGATCGATCGAGACGTTCAGACTCTGTGCCTGATCGATGTGTTTCTGTCTCTGCGCCGCCTGGTTGATGATCGCCATCTGGGGGATTTCAGCGAACGTTTTGAACACGTCTTTCTCCTCGTCCGTCAGGCAGTCGAGATGCTGCACGCTCCCGTCTTTCTGTGCGATACTGTCCCAGACTTCTCGCTCGTCTTTTCCTCGCTCCCGCAGTATCGCCTCGAGGAACCGGTTTTTCTGCGTGGACTTCAGCTTCGCGCCGTCGCGGACGAAGTAGTTCGACTTCAGCGGTTCGATGCTCGGACTGACCTGCCCCAGGATGACGCTGCTGGATTTCGTCGGGGCCACGCTCATCGTGGTCGTGTTCCGGCGACCGTACCCTTCGAGCACCTCCGGCTCGCCGAACTCGTCGGCAAGCCGGCGGCTCTCCTCGTAACTTCGCTCCCTGATGGTGCGGAATATCTCCTCGTTTTTCTCCATCGCCTCCATGCTGTCGAACGGGATCAGCTCACTCTGCAGATAACTGTGCCAGCCGAGGACGCCGATACCGATCGCTCTGTGTCGTTTCGCGAACCGCACCGGTCGCTCCATGAACTGCGTCCCCTCCGCCTCCTGAATGAACTCCTCGATGACAGCATCGAGGAACCGCGTCAGGGTCTCCACCGCGTCGGTGTCCTTCCACTCGTCGTAGTGGAGCGCGTTCATCGACGAGAGACAGCAGACGAAGCTCTCGTCCGGCGTGGCCGGCAGGGCGATCTCGGTACACAGGTTGGAGGCGTTGATTTCGTACCCCTTGTCTTTGTACACCTGCGGCTTCCCGTCGTTCATGTTGTCCCGGAAGATGATGTACGGGACGCCGATGTTGATCCGCGCCTCGATGATCTCCGCCCACGTCTCTCGCTTCTCCTCGTCGCCGTCGACCATCGCTTGGAACCAGTCGTCGCCGATGATGACGCCGTAGTAGATGTCCTGTACGGGGTCGCCCTCGGTCTTGATGTTGAGCCACTCCTCTAGGTCGTCGTGTTCGACGTCGATGTACCCCGCGAACTGACCCCGCCGCGTCTCACCCTGACTGACGACGTTGATGATCGTGTCGAACAGCTCGGTGAAGCTGTAACTCCCGTTGCTCTTGCCGTTGTTCGTGATTGGGCTGCCTCGGGGCCGGATCTCGCCGAAGTACCCGCTGGTGCCGCCGCCCAGTTTGGTCATCTCGCCCACTTCGGCCTGCGTGTAGAGGATGCTCTCCATGCTGTCGTCCATGTAACTCCCGAAGCAGCTGATCGGGAGGCCTCGGTCCAGACCGAAGTTCGACCACACCGGACTCGCGAGGCTGTAGAACCCCCGGCTCATGTAGTCGTAGAACCTGTCGGCGAAGCCGTCGTCGTCCAGGATCGCTTCGGCCCGCTCTGCGATCTCCCTGACGCGTTCCTCGGCCGTGACGCCATCGAGCAGGTACCCCTCGTCGAGGAAGGCCCTGCTGTCCTCGTTCAGCCAGTAGAACGGTTCCTCGTGCTGCCGGTTCACCCCGTCGAGCTCCGGTTCTGTCTGTGCCATCGTTAGAACATGTCCTCGGCGGTAACGCTCTGCGCGTGCTTGTTGTACGTGGTCGACCGTTTGCTGAAGAAGTCGTTGTCCTTCGTCATCAGAATGTCCTCATCGAACCATCGCGTCTCTTCGAGCAGGGCCTCGTCCGGTTCGAATATCGGCTCTACGCCGACGTTCTCGAGGCTCTGGTTGAACCGGTCCCGCAGGAACGCGTCGACGTGCTCCCGAGGGAGGAACTCCAGTTCGCCCTCACCGAATATCCAATCGAGTATCTCCGTCTCGGCCTCGAACGCCCGTCGACAGGCCTCCCGGACCGCTTCGTCGAACTCCTCGCCGAAGAGGTCCGGATTCTCCTCGCGAATCGTCTCCACGAGTTCGACACCGAACAGACCGTGGATCTGCTCTTCCTTGCTGGTCGCTTCGACGGCGTTCGCGATCCCCTTGAACTTCTTCTCGTGTTTGTCGAAGCTCATCATGATGAGGAACTGCGAGAACAGCGAGACGTGCTCGACGAACGTGGAGAACAGCAGGATGCTCATCACGTACTCCTGTTTGTCGTCGCTCTCGCGCTTTGCTAAGTACTCGTCGAGGTACTCGATCCGCGCCTCGATCGCCGGCACATCGGTCACCTCCTCGAAGTCCTCCGTGATCCCCAAGATGTCGAGGAGGTGGCTGTACGCGTCCATGTGTCTGACTTCGCTCTCCGCGAAGGTCATGCCGACGCTCCCGACTTCCGCTTTGGGCATCTCGGCGTAGATATCGGCCCAGAACGTTTTGACTTGGACCTCGATCTGTGCGATAGCCAACATCGTCCGTTTGATGACGGCCTTCTCGGCGGGAGTCGTGTTGATCTTGAAATCTTGAACGTCTCCTGAGAAGTTGAACTCCGTGTGAACCCAGTAACTGTTCCGTATCGCATCCTTGTAGTCGAGGAAATCGGCGTACTCGTACGGTTTTAGCTGCGTTCGATCCGCGAAGATGTCGGTCCCCGTCTCTCTGCCCGTGGTTTCGGTGTCAGTCATCGGCACGTACTCCGGAAGGGTCGTCCGCTGTTGGTTGGTTGCTGTTTTCGTCGTTCATTGGTTCAGTGCGTTCGAATGCACCCGCGTCGGTTGCTGTACGTCTGTTCGTGGTCCATGCACTCTCGGCCACGGATCGGCCGATCGCCCATCGGATCTGCGTGTGTTCGTGTCATTGTGAGTCGGTCGGGGCGTCGAAGTCGTCACGTTCTGCATCCAAGACTGCATCAAGCTCTCGCAGGAATTCCTGCGGCTCAGAGAATGCTTTGTAAACGGAGACGAACCGAATGTAGGCCACCTTATCGAGCGTCCGGAGGTTCTCGGAGACGAGTTCGCCGATGAGACTCGAAGCGACGATACGCGTCCCTCGATTCTGCAGTTCGCTCTCGACTTCGTCGACGAGAGCGGTCACCGTCGTCTCGGCCACGTCTCGCTTCTCGACGGCTCGTTCGATCCCCGTGCGAAGTTTCTGTCGGTCGAACGGCTCGATGGTGCCGCCGCGTTTTTTCACTTGAAGGGACTGCCACTCCGGACGTTCGTAGGTCGTAAAGCGGAACGAACAGCGTTGACACTCGCGGCGCCGTCGGACGGAAGCGCCGTCGGCGTCGGTCCCTGTATCGATGACGCGTGTTCGCTCGTTCCCGCAGTCCGGGCAGTTCATAGTTGTCACTGCTTGATCCTCTAGGGTTTTAGTCCCATATGTGGGGTCTCTCGGTTTTGACCGCAACATCTGATGGTTGCGGCGGTCATATAAAATTTTCCCAACGGAGTTGATTTAGTACAATTGCGGTTGATTAACGGGCGTGGACGGTTGGGATCGTCTACACCGAGGCCCGGTCTCGACCACCGCAGATCGCGAATTGATATAGCGTAATGCACTACACACCGCGGTTCCCGCGAGTGACGAGCGGCTCAGTCGGACCGGCCCTGACCGATGGCATCTCGCGCGCGTTCGATGGCCGCGAGCGTCTTCGGATCGATCGCTTCGACCGCCTCGTCCGAGTAGCCGGCCTGCGCGTCGGTCGCGAGTTCGTCTCGGACCCCGCGCAGCGACTCGACGCTGGCAGAGAGGCGGTCGCCGGCCGCCGCATCGTCGCCGTTTTCGGCGGCCCTGACCGCACCGGCCGCCGCCTCGCGAGCGCGGGCGACGCCGTCGAGTACGGGAGTGGCGGTGTCCTCACGATCACTCGTCTGCTCCCGGTCGGCGTCGGAGTCGCTCGTCTGCTCCCGGTCGGCGTCGGAGTCGCTCGTCTGCTCGCGCTTGTCGGGGGCGAGCGCCTCGGCGAGGTCGTACAGCGCGTCGAGTTCCTCGACCAGCGTTCGCGCGAGCGCGAGCCTCCCGGTCCGGACCCGGTTCCGGGTCGCGTTGCCGTCGTCGTCGAACGAGTCCGGCGTCACGCGGTACGCGCCCCGGTTCCCCTCGCGGTCGACCACCTCGACCGTGTAGCGCCCAGCGCGGTGGACGGCGACCGCGAACCGGTCCGGCTCGACCGGCTCGCCGTCGTAGACGGTCCCCGCGTAGTCTTCCACGACCCGAACGCGCGCGACGCCGCCCGTCTCGCGGGCGTCCCCCCGGACCCAGCCGGCGTCCTCGCTGGCGACGACCGCGAGTTCGCCGTCGCCGCCGACCGAGACGACCCCGCCGTCGTGGGTGAACCGCGAGGCGATCGGGGCGTATCCCGGCCCGTTGGCGACGAGGAGGTGCGGGCCGGGTTCGACGCGGAGGTACTCGAAGACGCCGCCGCGGGTGACCGTGGCCGTCGGGTCCTCGCTCGCGAGCCGAACGGCCACCTCGGTCGGCGGGGGGAAAAGCGAGACGCCGGCGACGCCCGCGACCGCGTCCGTCGCCCCGTCCGTGACGCCGTCGAGCGCGCCCGCGGTGCCGGCCTTGAGCTGTCGCACGCGCCCGACGACCCGGTTCGTGAGTCCGGTCGGCTCGGCGCCGTCGATCCGCCGGCGGTGCGCGGGGTCGGTGACGTCGGCGAGGGGGTCGGTGAACCGCGCTTGCTCCCACGGAATGCCGACCGAGGTGATGTGGCTCGCGACGGCGTCCTCGACGAATCCGGGCACCGCGAACTCGAAGCTCAACTGCGGGCCGACGAAGTCGTCGATATCGTCGCGGAGCGGGGCGAGCGGTTCGAGCGCGTAGGTCGCGTCGGCGTCGGCCGCGCTGTCCGGGTGGGCGATGACGAGGCCGGGCTCGCGCAGGGGGAGCGCCTCGGGCGGGGTCGGCAGCCCGCCCCACGCACCGACCGTCACGCGCTCGTCGATCAGGTCGGTACGCTCGATGGACAGCGACGGGTGCTCGTGGAGCGGGACGCCGTCCAGCTCCGGGAGGACGAAGGGGAGACGCGCCCCCTCGTCGCGCGGGAGGCCGTAGGCGAAGGGGGCCCGGATCGCGGCCGAGACGTCGAGCGCGTCGTTGGTCACGTCGGAGCCGCTGTCGGCCGTCGGGAGTCGCTCGAAGGTCGGGACGCGGCCGTTGACCTCGCTGGCGCTGGAGTGTGAGCCGACCTCCGAGAGGATGCCGGGGCGAGCGCCGGCCGGGATCACCGGATCGAGGTACTCGTTGTTCGGGCTCGTCCGGGAGTGCGCGCTGGCACAGAGCAACAGCGGGTCGCCGCTCTCGCGGTCGACGAACACCTGTAACAGCTCCCAGTCGTGCCAGTGGAAGTTCACCGTGAACTGGTCGAACGCCGAGTAGAGCCAGTACTGCACCGCGTCGACGCCCGGCGCCGCCTCGACGACGTTGTAGAACACGGTCGGCGCGGGCGGGGCCCCCGTCTCGCGGAACGCCGCCGAGTACTCGTCGAGCGCGGTGAACCCGTCGACGACCGGGCCGGCGTCGGTCTCGACGACGTAGGGGCGCGGGTCCGTGGGGAACCACTTCTCCAGCGCGCCGAAGTACAGGTCGGGCGCGTACCGCTGGACGACGGCCGGGGGCTCCGCGGGCGTCTCCTCCGAGGGGGTCTCGCGCTCGTCCGTTTCCTCGTCGGCCGGCGGGGCGTCGGAGCCCTCGGGCGCCCCGTCGTCCGGTCGCGAGACGTACCACGCGCTCGCGGCGCCGCCGAGCGCGAGCGCGCCGAGCCCGGCGTATCCGAGGACGCGGCGGCGGTCCGAGTCGTCGGGGGAGTCGTCGCTCGCCGGGCGCTCGGTGTCCGCGCTGCCGTCTGGGGTCTCGTCTGTGCCGGCCATCTGCTTCCGTGACCTCAGGCGTCCGACATGGTAAACGGTACCGGTCACCAATGTGTGCGGATCGGGCCGCACCGCGTCGACGGCGGGCCCGTCGGGGCGACACATCGCCGAGTGTCGGTGGGGGCGACGTTTAACCGGGTGCCGGTGGACGTGAGCCTATGGAGCCAGACTTAGACCGGTTCACCTCTCGCCGGTCGACGGTGTACGGGCAGCGAGGGGTCGTCGCCACGAGCCAACCGCTCGCGAGCGAGGCGGGCATCGCGATGCTCCGCGAGGGCGGGAACGCGTTCGACGCCGCGGTCGCGGCCGCCGCCGCGCTCAACGTCGTCGAGCCCACGTCGACGGGGCTCGGCGGCGACGTGTTCGCGCTGTACCGCACCGCCGACGGCGACGTGGGGGCGATGCGGGCCTGCGGCGGGGCGCCCGCCGACGCGACGATAGCGAACGTCCGGGCGGCGCTCGCGGCCGACGAGGACGTCGACGGCGACGAGCCGGGCGCGGTCGAGATGCCGGCGACGGGGGCACAGACCGTGACCGTTCCGGGGACGGCTCGCGGCTGGGAGGCGACCGCCGAGCGGTTCGGCGAGTTCGGCCTCGACCGGCTGTTGCGGCCGGCGATCCGGTACGCGAAGTCGGGGTACCCCGTGAGCGAGGTGGTCGCCGACGCGTGGACGCAGGCCGAGACGCTGTTCGAGACCGACCACGCGCGCGAGGCGTACCTCTTCGACGGCGAGTCGCCGGCCGTCGGACAGCGCGTGACGCTGCCGCGGCTCGGCGACTCGTTGGAGCGTGTCGCCGAGGCGGGCGCCGACGCCGTGTACACGGGCGAGATCGGGGAGGCCATCGCCGAGGAGGTGCAGGCGGCGGGCGGGCTGTTGACGGTCGACGACCTGGCCGACTTCGAGGTCGAGTGGCCGGAGCCGGTCTCGACGACGTACCACGGCGCGGAGGTGTACGAACTCCCGCCGAACAACCAGGGGCTCATCGCGTTGGAAGCGCTCAACATCGCGGCGGCGGTCGGCGCCGGCGAGTACGACTACGACGCGCCGGAGCGCGTCCACTACTTCGCGGAGTCGCTCAAGCTGGCCTTCCACGACGGCCACCGGTACATCACCGACCCGGAGTACGAGGCGATTCCACCGCTCTCGTCGACCGCGTGGGCGCGCCGCCGGGCGGCCGAGATCGGCGAGCGGGCGAACGACGACGTGGGGTTCGGCGTCCCCGACGCCAACGCCGAGGACGCGGACACCGTCTTGTTGACCGTCGCCGACGCGGCGGGGAACGTCGTCTCGTACATCAACTCGCGGTTCGCCGGGTTCGGTTCGGGGCTCGTCGCGGGCGAGACCGGAATCGCGCTCCAGAACCGCGGCTCGTCGTTCTCGCTCGACCCCGACCATCCGAATCGCTTGGAGCCGGGGAAGCGGCCCTTCCACACCCTGTTGCCCGGCCTGCTCCGGTTCGACGAGGACGACTGGGCGGCCTTCGGCGTGATGGGCGGGTACATGCAGCCGCAGGGGCACCTCCAGGTGGGACGACTGGGCGGCCTTCGGCGTGATGGGCGGGTACATGCAGCCGCAGGGGCACCTTCAGGTGGTGTCGAACCTCGTCGACTACGGGATGCCGCTCCAGCGCGCGCTCGACGAACCGCGCTGGCGCTACCGCGAGGGCGGGACGCTCGCCGTGGAACCCCACATGGACGGCTCGGTCGGCGCGAAGCTGAGCCGGAGGGGCCACGACGTGACGACGCTCCCGGCGAGTCGGTTCGGCGGGGCACAGATCGCCCGGTGGCGCGACGGCGTCCTCTCGGCCGCGACCGAGCCGCGGAAAGACGGGACCGCACAGGGGTACTGACGCTCCCGCGCGGAGGTGACTCGCGCCGTGACAGGCCGGGGTTGGCGTCTCGCCGGCGCCGACGCGGACATATCGCCGACGCGAACATATCGCCGACGCGGACGTCTCGCCGACGATACGGCAAAAAGCGGCGCCAGTCGCGTCGGATCGCCCGCTCACCGAAACCGGAGTCGAAACGCCGTCGAGTTCCGGCAGCGCCCCCATATCGGGGGTGTTCGGATCGCCGGGGGGCTGTGGTATTTGTGATCGTGGACACACTTATAAACGCGCGTATGGTACTCCCTTTCAGAATGAGGCGAAGAATTCAGCGACGCGACGTACTCAAAGGCGCCGGTGTGGCCGGCATCGCAGCCCTCGCCGGCTGCTCGACCGAAAGCGGAGACGGGTCCGACGGAGGCGACGGCTCCGACGGAAGCGACGGGTCCGACGGCTCTGGCAGTTCCGACGGGTCCGACGGGTCCGACGGCTCCGACGGCGGGGACAGCAGCGCGCCCGACGCCGTGATGGTCGTCGGGTTCCCGGAGTCCGGGATTCAGCTGTTCCGTGACTTCTACTCCGAGTTCGCGACTTCTACTCCGAGTTCGCGAGCGACGTTCCCGACCTCGACATCATCGTCCCCGACGGGCTGATCGACTCCGATCTCCCCGGCGAGGTCGACAACGACATGAACAACGTCATCGGGACCGCGCCGTCCGCGAGCGGACCGGGCGCGGAGTTCTTCACCAGCGCGTACGAGGAGGAGTACGACACCGCACCGGGCGTGTTCACCGCGCAGGCGTACGACGCGATGGCGGTCCAGATCCTCGCGGCGACCGCCGCGGGCGAGAACAACGGGGAGGCCATCCGCGACCGCGTCCGCACCGTCGCGAACCCCGGCGGCGAGGAGTTCGGCCCGGAGACGCTCCCCGACGCGGTCGAGGCCGTCGCGGCCGGCAACCCGGTCCACTACGTGGGCGCGTCGTCGAGCGTCGACTTCGACGTCAACGGCGACATCGCCACGGCGGCGTACGACGTACAGGACTTCCAGGACGGCGACATCGTCACGCTCGACACCCTCGAGTTCGGGAACGAGCTCTCGGACGAGGACCTGAACGCGCCGGCGGCCGACCCCGTCGGCGTCGACGAGTTCGAGGCCCAGGTCGGCGTGCTGATGCCGGAGACCGGTGACCTCGGTCCGCTCGGCGGGCCGATCCGCGACGGCGCGCTGCTCGCCGCGACGCAGGTCAACGACGCCGGCCTGAACGTGACGGTGAACACGCGCGTGGAGGACACCCAGACCGACCCGCAGGCGGGCATCTCGGGCGCGAACGCGCTCGTCGACGCCGGCTTCGGCGCCGTCGTCGGGCCGGCCTCCTCGAACGTCAACCTGCAGGTGGCCGACAGCGTCTACATCCCGAACGGCGTCGTGGGCATGTCGCCGTCGTCGACGAGTCCGGCCGTGACCGACTTAGACGACAACGGCTACATCTTCCGTACCGCCCCGTCCGACCTGCTGCAGGGGCCGGCGATGGCCGAACTCGCGCGCGGCGACACGGTCGGCGCCGCCTCGTCGGGGACGCTGTACCTCAACGACGCCTACGGGCAGTCGCTCGAGGAGCAGTACGTCGCCGCCTTCGAGGACGCCGACGGAACGATCACGAACCGCGTCTCCTTCGAGCCGGCGCAGGCGACGTACACCAGCCAGTGGTCGAGCGTCCTGAACCAGTAGGCGTCTCGTAGCCGCGACCGTTCCGAATTCGATTTTTTCCGTCGCCGTGACGGGTCAGACGCGTGAGCGACCCCCGGAAGCGACGCGAATAGGGTATTTAAGCAGAAGTCGGCTGTAGTGGCCGATCCGTGCTGTTGCTGACTATAGAGCGCGTATACAGCAGGGGAACCGGG
>Ga0209917_1001144_pt1 | contig 10778 bp, 7 predicted proteins | sample SalPon2_C_H2O_MG_FD_185710 | JGI IMG/M metagenome (GOLD analysis project Ga0209917, IMG submission 185710) | Salt pond water microbial communities from South San Francisco under conditions of wetland restoration - Salt Pond MetaG R2_C_H2O_MG... | ecosystem: Environmental > Aquatic > Non-marine...
GAATGGACCTCACACCGGCACGGCTCCAGTGTGCGGAGCTTGTCGTCCGCGCAGTCCGACAGGGAGAGTTCAATGAGTGAAACCAAAGAGGAGTTGCAATCGAGAATCGAAGACTGGATCACCCAACAAATGCCGATGATCCAGATGCACGGTGGAAAATCCACCGAAGATCTTACTATTAGTATCGCAACCAACGAAAACAGCGATACAGATGAGATCGAATTACTAATCACCGATAACGGCGAAGGTATACCGGCGGGGGAGGTGGAACCAATTTCTGAAATGACCGAGTCACAGCTGAAGCATGGCAGTAGCGTTGGACTCTGGTTAGTCAAGTGGATTGCCGATAGTGTTTTTGCAACCTTTGAAATAAGACAGCGTGAGAGTCAACAGGGAACAGCGGTCGTATTCGGCTTCATGGACGCTGACCGGATGGACGAAGCGGACGAACAGGAGCTTACGGAATTGAACCAGCGAAAGATTATACGGAGTAAACTCCTTGATAGTGGATTGTCTGATATTGGCACCTCGACACGAGGCTGACCGGCGTAGGCACTGTTGCAATCGTTCAGGCGAACTTTGGAGTCGTTTGGCTTAACAGTTAGTATGGCCCTATCACAGGGCGTGGACAACTAACATATCTGGATTCTATCAGAAACCCTATGAAAGATGCACAGCGCGCATCTTGCATGTCATTAATGACAACAGGTAGACATTCATGCCTATTTGAAGGAATGCTAATGTCTGCTGGGCGTTTAGACCTGGTTATGGGGAAAATCAATAGTACACCTCTGCTCGGGTGACATTGATTTCTCCATCACCGTTACCACTCTAATCTCCCCCACAGAGGTGGTTTCTATCCCCCATCCCCGGTCTTCCCCTTCGCCGTTAATTTGGAATCATTCTTTCCATAGACTACTGCAAAATATAGGGCGCGTACCTGGGATTGTAAAATCCGATAGCTTAAATCATGAAAGTCAAATTAATTAGCGCAAATATTTATATATTATTGAGATAGATGATATACATGCACGAAAATATAACTAGGTGTGTCAAATGTGGGCGTGTTTACAATATTACTGTGAATAAACGTTGCCCGCGTTGCAAGGGACCAAAGAAACCACCAACAGATAGAGGACTGATGTGGATAAAGTAAGTGACCGACTCAACCTCTAAGTAAAGCAATCTGTACAACTGACCAGCTCATGATTGCAATAGCTGTTGTCCTTCTACAGACAGTGAGTCGCTGAACTTTGGAGTCTATTCGTCGAGCGGCTCGGGCCGAAACTCTATTGATCTCGGTTCCACAAGGTCGTAAGCATCTCGCCGAGTGCGGCGCGATTGTGGGACATAATCGTTCATGCTTCGGCGAGATGCCCTAATCTTGCGATTCGTGGCCTGGTTCCGTTACGCTACAGAAGAGCGATATAATGTATCACCAGTGTTTGATCTTAAACAGAAATTATAATTGGTATTACTACAAGTGAAACGCATGAGTTCACACGTACAGCAGCGTAGGGAAAGCACTGACACAGACTCCAATCTAATCGGGCGGTATTCTCTATTTTTGACGCTGAAGGGTGCCTTGCTGAACGAACGACTGAGAGTAGGCATACAGACGAATACGAATTTTTGAGCCACATTGACGAATGACTTCGGATATTTACGAGACAGTAGTGGAACAGAGCAACGATGGTATCTTTGTCGCAACAGATGGAACCATTGTTTATGCGAACCGTCGGCTGCGGGAGATGACTGGATATGAAGCTGGTGAACTCGAAGAGAGCCCCAAAACACGCATTATTGCACCGAGCGATGAAGAGACTGTAAAAAAATATCACGCGGCCCGACTCAATGGAGATTCGGCACCCAGTACGTATGAAATCGACCTCCAGACGAAAGACGGTAGTCGGGTCCCAGTTGAGATCTCGGTCAACGAAGCCGAATATGAGGGTGCCACGGCTGCGTATGCTATTTGCCGTGACATCACCGAGCGCAGAACCCGCGAAACGGAACTACAGGAGGTGACACAAAAGTACGAGTCAGTGTTCGAAGCAAGTGAAGACCCACTGTTTTTGTTGGCTATCGACGACGATAGGACGATCCGATACCGGCGGTTCAACGCCCGCGAAGAAGCAGTGACGGGGAAATCGACTGCGGAGGTCCGTGGAAAAACCCCGGTCGAGGCCTTCGGTGATGAACTTGGGTCAAAACTTGCGGCCAACTACCGGCGGTGTCTGAATCAGGGCACGCCGATTACCTACGAAGAAACCCTCCACCTCGACGGTAAACAAACCCATTGGCAGACGAAACTCACACCGATCCGAACCGACGGCGAGATCACACACATTATGGGCGTCGGCCGGGACATCACTCCACTCAAGCAGCAACAAGAAGAGCTTCAACGGAGCCGCAAGCGACTGCAGGTGCTGTTCGATAAGACACCTGATTCAGTCATCATTCATGACACAAACGGCGACATTGTGGATGTCAACGACAAGACTACCCAGAGTCTGAGCTATACATACGCTGAACTGACCGCGATGAACGTCGCTGATATCGAGGCCGGCCTTGATGCTGCCCAACTCAAAGACTACTGGGCCGGAATGGAGATCGGAGATACAATTAAGCTCGACAGTACCCACGAACGTAAAGATGGGACACAGTTCCCAGTCGAAATCTGGGTGACGAAACTCGACATTTTGGATGACATTCGATACTTGGCGCTCGCGCGGGATATGTCCGAGCGGGTCGAACAGCAGCAGGCAATAAAGACGCTCAAAGAACGACTCGAACTTGCCATCGAGGGGGCTGGTGTCGGCGTGTGGGACTGGAATATGACGACCGACGCCGTCGAGTTCAACGAGCGGTGGGCCGAAATGCTCGGCTACTCACTCGACGAGATCGAGCCCCATCTCGACGCGTGGGAACGCCGTGTACATCCCGATGATATTTCAGAGGTCGAAGACGCACTCGAGGCCCATCGGAGAGGCGAGACACCGTACTACGAGGCCGAACACCGGATGCGAACGGCCGATGGTGACTGGAAGTGGATCAACGATATTGGGAAGATCGTCGACCGAGACGAGGATGGCGATCCCGAGCGTGCGGTCGGTATCCACATCGACATCGACGAGCGAAAGCAGCGGGAACGGAGCTTGGAGCGTCGGCAGGCGCTTTTGGAGACCACCTCTGATATCGTCATGTTATTGGACGAGGATGGGTGTGTCCAGTATCAGAACCATTGTAAGAAGCATCTACCCGGACCAGATGCGGTCGATCTCGTTGGCCGGGAGCCAGCAGTTATCATCCATCCCGACGATACTGACCAAGCCGTAGAGACGTTTGACGCCGTACTTGAGGATCCTGGTGCTACGGCGACCAACGAACTACGCGTTCAGGCGGCTAATGGAGAGTGGCGATGGTACGAAAGCCAGGTGGTCAACCTACTCGATGACCCGGCAATCGACGGCATTCTCGTGAGTAGTCGCGATATCACCGATCGAAAGCGCCAACAGCTGTATCTGCAAAAGGCCCAAGAAATCGGCGATATCGGCTGGTGGCGCAGAGACATTCCTGCCGATCAGATCTACTGGTCCGACCGGATCTGTGAGCTGTGGGCGACTGACCTCGAAAGCGGTGTTATCGACCACAATCGGTTCTTGGATTTCATGCACCCGGAAGACAAACAGCGAGTCGAACAGGCCTGGCAGGCGGCCCTCGATGGCGAGCCCTACGACATTGAACATCGGATTGTCACGGGCGACGGAGAGACTCGATGGATGCGGGAAATTGCTGCCTTCAATCGCGATGTCGACGGCGAGCCGGTCAGTGCTGTTGGGTTAGTCCAGGACATCACTGAGCGAAAACACCGCGAACAGCAACTCCAGCAGTTCCGGAAAGCGGTCGAACAGACTGCCAGTGCGATCTATATCACTGATATTGATGGTACCATCGAGTACGTCAACCCAGCTTTCGAGGAATTGACCGGGTATAGTTCGCAAAAGGCACTCGGTGACCTCCCATCGATTCTCCAGTCGGGCGAACACGACGACCAGTATTACGAAGACTTCTGGGATACAATTCTTTCGGGCCAGCAGTGGGAAAGCGAAATCGTCGATCAACGAGCCGACGGCCAGCAGATTACACTCTATCAGACCGTATCACCCATCACGGACGAGGAGGGGGACCCGGCGAAGTTCGTCGCAATCGCCCGTGACATCTCCGAACAGAAACGGTACGAAGCCCAACTCGAAACCCAGAGAGATAATCTCGATATACTGAATCAAGTCGTTCGTCACGACATCAGGAACGATCTACAGTTGATCCAAGCGTACACCGACATGGTCCTGGAGGCCGACACGCTGGATGGTCCCCACAAAGAGTACCTCTCGAAAGTGCGGCAGGCGACGAACAACGCGATTAGCCTGACGACGACCGCACGAGATCTCGCCGACGTGATGCTGCAGACAGATACCGATCACAAGCCGGTGCCGCTGACACAGGTTCTTGAACAACAGATTGATCGCATTCGATCTGAACAGGACGCTATTGTAGTTACTGTCAATGAAACGCTCTCTCATGTTGAGGTTGTAGCCGATGATTTGCTCGAAGCTGTGTTCCGAAACCTGCTGAAGAATGCTGTCCAGCACAACGACAAAGACATACCTGAGATTACTATTGAAACGATTGTCGAAGACGATACGGTTACTGTCCGGGTAGCAGACAACGGCCCCGGTGTCTCCGAGAAGCACAAAGCGGAGATCTTCGGACGTGGCAATCAGGGGCTCGAAAGCGAGGGTACGGGCATTGGCCTCTACCTAGTCAAAACGCTCGTCTCACGCTACGGTGGCACCGTCTCTATAGAGGACAACGATCCGATGGGTGCCGTATTCATCGTCGAATTGCAACTCGCAAGCTGAGTATTCGGCTGCAGAATCCCATTGAGATGAATACATGCATAGCTTTCAGCTCCGAGAAGTTACACTCAGGCGCATTCAGCGGGATGCCATGATACTCACGCTGCTCTACTGTGTTCGGTAAGAGCCTCCTTCATTTGATGATTATAATAGGGTTTATTAACGCACAGAACGATCATTGTTTTAGAATATGGTGTGTTTTGATACTTATGTGTCAACAAACAGTATTTGGGTATGGGGTCGTCGATGACGGGCATTGACGGCACATCCTCGCATCCGGATCGTCGGTCGATTCTGAAGATGGCTGGTGGTGCGGCAGCGACTGTTGCACTCGCCGGCTGTAGCACAGTCGACGGGACGATATTAAGAGAGTCAAATATACCCTCTGACGCTATTCAGGCAGGGTTGTTGACATTCACCGAGGGGCCAGGTGCGGTACTCGGGCTTCAGGGACAGCGCGGTGCCGAACAGGCTGTCCAGCGTATCAACGATCAGGGAGGGATCGCTGGCCGACGGGAAGTCGATCTTGAAGTACGGGACGAGTCGACTGATGCGGTAGAAACGTACCAAAGTTTCATCGATGACGGCTTCGATGTCACCTTCGGACCGGTCAGCAGCGGCACACACCAGTCGATTGCGCCGATGATTGAAGAGAATAAAGTCATTAATGTCGGCACTGACGGCGGTGTGACGACGCTGTACGAACAGACGATACCCGATCCGACCTACTCGTTTCGGGCACAGAATGCTGACGTGATGGAAGTGGTTGCGGCTGCACGAGAGGCGATTAGCCGGCTCGGTGCCGACAACATCGACACTATCGGTGGCATCAACCCGAACTACGCGTTTGGTAAGGGCGAATGGGAGCTGTTCCGTGATGCGATGCGGAATCTAACCGATGTCGAAATCACGACTGTTGAGTTTCCGGAACTCACGCAAGCGGATATGTCCACAGAGGTCGACAATCTCGTCGCAGATCCTCCGGATGTGACGTTTGCGAGCCTCTGGGGGGGCGATGTGACGACCTTCCTCGAAACTGCTCAGGGGACTGGCTTCTTCGAGGAGACGACCGCCGTCTGGCCGATCATGTACAGTGCAGCCGATGCGATGACTGAAGAGCTAGTTTCGGGTGTCGATGCGGTTCTAGGCTCTCGAAACTACTACTGGGATTATCCGGCTATCGAGACCTGGCCGCCAGGCGAACAGCTGTATACCTTCGCCCAACAGCAGGAGGGAATCAGCGTCCCCACAGGCCACTACATGAGCGGGTATGCTGCGGTCACGGCGTGGGCGACCGCTGTCGAGAAGGCGATCGATCTCCTGGGTGAGTATCCCACTCAGCGACAGATTTCACGGGTGCTCGAAGGTCATGGCTTCTTTACTCCTGCTGGCTACCACGTCATCAGCGACGACCACGAGGCTCGCTCAACGACGTTCATCGGCGATCTCGCTTGGGACAGCGGGCGTGAGGTTGCCGTCCTGGAAAACGTCAGCGAGTGGGCACCGAAAACCACCTCGCCACCACCAGGAGTTTCGGCGAACAACTGGATCAACGACTGGTGAGCGTACATGGGTGATAGACTTTCCAAACTTGATCCACGGAACCGTTCTGCCTCGATCGTTCCCAACCGCATCCGCCGGAGCTATCTGCTGAAGTTTACCGCCGTCGTCGTCGGTATCGCAGTTGTAACGCTCCTGTTCGGACTCCTGTTCCAGTCGTCGATTGCCGACTCCCTCACAGCGGATCAAGAAAACAGAATCGCGGGCGTTGCCGAGGATCAGGCGACCTCAATCGAGGCTTGGGTCGAAAAAAACGAGGAGTCGACCCGCCTCATCTCGACACGAGACGTGTTTCGTGAGGGATCTGACAGAGAGATCTCGGAGGCACTGGCAGCCGAATTCCTCTCGTTAGATGACGAACACCAAGCGATCCATTACGTTAACACCGATTCCGGTGAGATTCTCGACAGTTCGGAGTCTACGGCCACGGGCAGCAGTCTCGACGACCGTGGCTACGAGTGGCTCGTCACCGGCGACAATACCCAACTGACGTTTTCAGACTCTAATGATGTGATTGTCTCCAAGATTACTGTCGTCGACGGCACTGGACGGCTTGCGTTTGCCTCACCTGTGCCAGAGTCCGAGAACCGTGCACTCGTAATCCCGGTCGACGTGGCGACACTCTCCCAGCAGTTCCGGAATCCAATCGAGGGGAGTAACACTCAGATCGTGAGTGCTGCGGGTGAGATTCAGGTTGACAACGATATCGACACGCTCGACACGGTCTACGACCGCCAATCAGTGCTTCGCCGCGGACTCCATGGAGCTGTCGGCACCGTCCAGTTCGAGGAACTCGTGATCGGCTACGCCCCAGTCACTGCTATCGACCAGCCGACCTCGACCGCCGATGTGGGCTGGGTAGTTTTGGTCCACGTCCCGGCATCCAACGCCTTCGCCCTCCAGTCGCAGATCTCACAGAACATCTTCATCATCATCGGCGTCGGTCTGCTCGGCTTCGTGCTGGTGGGTGCGACCATTGGCCGGAACACGGTTGCGGCCCTCGAAGACCTCAGCGAGCGAGCAGAGCGACTTCGTGATGGGGATCTCGACACTGACCTCGAAAGCAGTCGAATCGACGAAATTGGGCGGCTTTATGCCTCATTCGGGGAGATGCGTAATGCACTCGACAGGCGAATCACCGAAGCTACGCAGTCAGAACAGGAGGCAACCGACGCCAAACAGGACGCCGAGCGGGCGCGGCGTGAGGCCGAACAATTCACAAATCATCTGCGAGAGACAGCCAGCCAGTACAGCGATAGCATGGGCCAGGCCGCTTCGGGCGATCTCACCCAGCGGCTCGATCCAGACGAGCGAAGCGAGGCGATGGCCGAAATTGCCACTGCGTTCAACGAGATGCTCAACGAGCTCGAAGCCACCGTCGTCGAACTCCAAACGTTCGCCGACGACGTCGCGGCCGAAACCGAGACTGTCACTGCTCGCACGGGGACAATCAACGAGGCGAGTACGGACGTCAGCAACTCGATCCAAGAGATCGCTGACGGGGCCGACGACCAGCGCCGTCAGCTCACCACGGTCATAGACGAGATGAGCCAGCTATCGGCGACCGTCGAAGAGATCGCTAGCCAGGCAAGCGCAGTTGCCGAAACCTCACGCGAGACGCTCGATGTCGGTGAGTCGGGCCGCCAGTCGGCTGAAGACGCCATCGAGGAGATGCGAGAGATCGAGCGTCTCACCCAGGAGACGGTTACGGCTGTCGAGGACCTCGAATCTAGGTTCGACGAGATCGGCGAGATCGTGGAGCTGATCACCACCATTGCCGACCAGACGGATATATTGGCTCTGAATGCGAGTGTCGAGGCCGCACGCGCTGGGAACGGAGGCGGTGGCGGTGAACACGCTGGCGACGGCTTCGCAGTGGTCGCCGAGGAAGTCAAGTCGCTGGCTGAAGAAACCAAAGCCTCCGCCGGAGATATTGAAGCCCAAATCGAGACCATCCGCGAGCAGATGGAGGCGACAGTCGCGGATGTCCAACAGACCCGCACCCGGATCGCTGAGGGGACCGAGACGGTCAACGAGACGGTCGGGGCCTTCGAAGAGGTCGTCGACAACGTCCAGCGGACCAACGACGGAATCCAGGAGATCAGCGAGGCAACCGATGACCAGGCACAGTCGACCCAGGAGGCAGTTGCCATGATCGAAGATGTCGAGAAAATTAGCCGGGAGACGAGCAACCAGACCGAATCAGTCACTGCGGCTGCTGAACAGCAGGCTGCCTCCCTCGACGAAGTCCAAGACAGTATCCGGCAACTCGCCACACAGGCCGGTGATCTTCAGACACAACTCGATGCCTTCGATGTCGACCAGTGAGCTGGGTTGCCAGGCTAACTCGTCTCTTGCGTAGAGGATAATTAAACGACGAGTCTGCTCTCACGCTGGACGCGTTTCGTGGTCGATCCGGAGACGAACTGTTTGAGTGGACCGACCGTCGGCGCACCCATCGGTCAGACCGTAGTAATCACTCCAGTAGCGTAATGAGGCGATCATCGCCCTCATGTACGATACGGGCCTTCGGGTTGGCGAGTTGGTTGCGGTCGACGTGGATATGCTCAGAGAGGGCAACAGTGCGCTGTATGTGCCAACCGAGATCCAGAAGGATACCCGAACGGCAACGAGCCTGCGCCGGTGACGTTGGAGCTGTCGTCTGATGTGTCCCGGTTACTGTCGTCGTACCTGAACAGCAGGTAGAAAGACTCACCAGCATTGTTTCCCCCACGGTTGAGTGACCGGATCGCCACCCAACTTGATTACATTACTCAGGGCTATACTTATCCCCTATGTGTAGCAACTAGACCCACATTCGCCAAGATTCAAGACTGCGACCGAAAGTATACAACAAAACGTATCATAGTGATTAATTATATTATGGCTGAATACTACATTGAAATTAATGTCCGAAAATGTGCTATTCAGAACAGAGAACGAAACATCGAAAGCCGAGACCGCCGAAGCGTTACGTGAGGCAGCAGAAGATATTGCGTTCGGAGGTATTACATTAGCCAGCGACTCACAAGAAGAGAGTATCGTCGTACCGGAGAATCTTCGGTTCAAAATTGAATATGAGCAGCTCACGAACTCAGAAACCGGTGAACAACGATACGAACTCAAATACGGGATTAGTTGGACGGCAGAGGACTGTTGATTTGCTCAAGGTGGTCTCTATATCTTGCACGCCAACAGGTAGCAATGTCCGCAGATCTTGTGTTGTTTCACTGGACCAGCAATGATTCATGATAAACTTAGGAGTCTCTGTATAAACTCCAAATTTAGTCTCGATTATAACCTGCACAGTTCGACCCTCTGATGCGAGTCGCCTTCGTTCACACACGATTGACTGTCGTTCGTCGAATTGGGAAAGTCACGAAGTATATTGACTCGCTGGGGCCTCGTCATACCAGATGATGAATTCGTTTTAATTCTTGTTCTGTCCGAGACAATTGCTCTGATGATGTTCATTTGGGTGGGAGCGCATCATCGTATTCATCGTCAAGAATCTCGGCACAGTCAATGGGAATGCTGGCCCAGGCGTTCTTGACGACTTCATACCCGGTCCAACCTTCAGTACGAATCATTTCAACAGTTGCCGTACAGAACTCGGCTTTCGAGATGAGATCAGTATCTAGGAGAACGTAGAGAAGATACGGTGGTCCAACAACATCAATATCGTATTCGTGCTTGTCGATCAGACGCCGGAGTGACTGTCTTGCAACTGAATCAAGCAGTGAAACAACCATATATGAATTACCGTGCTCGGACAGCTCCTGTTTGAGTGACTGCTCACCTGCATCAGGCCCATGTGGACGAGGGACGACGGTTACACACGACCATGGAGAGAACTCGCCATCGAGATGGTCAAGCACCCGTTGACTGCCCTGCTTCAGATACTCTCCACGACTTCCCTTCGAGGGGTACTTGTTCGAGTCCACATGGTGTTGAAGCTCATGTTTGCAAACGTTTGTTGTTGTGAGGTGCAACGCATCTTTCAGCAGTTCCCACTGGTCAGTGTTCGCAACAGCAATCAATGAACTTGTATCAACCAGTAACGGATGGCGGGACTCACTCACCATTTATTCAGCGAGGAATGACGAGGTGTCTCGTTCCATGGCCGACTCGAATGCCTCCTTCTCCTCCTGCATCTGGTCTATTTTTTCGCCAAGAAGGACACGAGCTACGTCTTCATCGATATCACCACGGCTGTACTGTTCGTAGACTGCGATCTCATCTTGTTCGTCCAACGAACGGCGGAGCATCTCGACTAACCCCACGCGGGCAAGTTCGCTC
>Ga0209917_1001146_pt1 | contig 10762 bp, 12 predicted proteins | sample SalPon2_C_H2O_MG_FD_185710 | JGI IMG/M metagenome (GOLD analysis project Ga0209917, IMG submission 185710) | Salt pond water microbial communities from South San Francisco under conditions of wetland restoration - Salt Pond MetaG R2_C_H2O_MG... | ecosystem: Environmental > Aquatic > Non-marine...
CCGCGAGTTCGAGTTCAGCCCTGAGAACACCGAGGAAGCCGACGTCTTCGTCAGCGAGACGGTAGTCAACTCCTACGGCGACGAGCGTGCCATCCTTGAGGGTGACACGTACAACGCGAAGGAAATCATCAAGTTCGATTGGGAGACGACTCACCACTCGTTCGACGGCGGTCGTAAGGCGTGGGTGGTCGACGCCGACTCACTTGATGAACTCGGACGTCGTCTCAACAACGCCGAGTACACCTTCGACGCCGAAGTGAGCGAGCCTGAAGTTGACAGCACCCTCGTCGACCTCGCAACGGCTGTCTCAGCCGACGACCGCATTGAGGTGGAGTACGAGCAAAAGAACGGCAACGGTCACAACACGAAGGCCGGTGAAGTCGCCTACGAGGACGAAGACCGTGTCGTGTTCCGTCGTGACGATGGACAGCGGATGTACGTGAAGACGGGCGACGACGGCAACGTGAGCCTGTTCACGTCGATGTCACACGCTCCCTTCGTTGGAAACGTGACTTCGGTGACGGTTGAAGCGTAACTCGGCCTTCTCTTTTCTTACTCAGTCTCAGTAAGACGTCGGTTACGGCTCGGAGAGATACCGCTTTCCAATAGCAATTGAAGTGATTGCCGCTACCGAGAATTGTAACGCTGAATCCCCAACTCCCATTTGAGCCATCCACGCGATAGCGGCAATTGCACTCACATCTACGATTGCGTCTGAACCATTTTCTAATGCTTTGACGACTCTGTCCCATTTGCTGACTTGCGTGTCTGACATCGTGAGTAGAATATCGACGTGAGAATGTTATTCTTTTGTCTAAGGCCTTTAGGCAAGATGTAGAATAGTATAGTACCCATACGATATAGGAAGACTTATTACCCAATAGAACCATAGTATACTTGTGGAGAGGTGAAATGACAATGTTCAACTTCAACTTCGGGCGCTTCGGCTCCGACGACAGTAACGAGTTCGACCGTGACCGTGCTGACGAAGTAGCGGCTCGCGCTATGGAAGCGCAACTCGAACTGATTAACTGAAAACCCGACCGACGAGAAAAGCGTCGGTTCGAGTTATGGGCTACCAACCATGAGGCAACTTCGGGTTGACGACAGCGGTCGGATTTTCACCGACAGAAGTCTATACTATATCTCTATACTTAAACCCTACTATTGGAACCTTTTCTTTCTTTTCTTGTTTTCTTTCTTTGGGAGGATAACAGAGTATAGAATAGAAGTAATACAGTATAGACTAATATAGAATAGACTATTGTAGAAAAGACTTCTACTCGTATAGAATAGAAGAGTATTGTTTAGTTACTACTTATGAAGACCAATAGGGGGTCTACATCTTGCAAAGGATTAGGAGGATTAGAAAGAGTATGTGTCTATACGTTCTCCATAGATTCGAGAGTATCGTCTGTAATATTGATATAGACTTCTTCTTCAGGAACTTCAGGATGGTTCATAATGGTAGCCTTACGAAGTGAGCCTCTATCTTGAGACATCATAACGATGTAATTGACTGAGTGTAAGAAGAGGGAACCTCCGTAGATAGGAGTTCCCGAAGCATACTGTGATGGATTTCCGTATACCTGAGCCGTAATGAGAGTAGCACAGTCGTGAGTATCCACAGCGTCTCGTAGTGAGCTAATGTGATGTCCCATATCAGCCGAACGTTCTGATAGTGAGCCTCGTCCTTCGTATTGTTCTGAAAGTCTGAAGTTGGCTGTGAATGAGTCGACGACAATTAGTGAGTAATCAGTATCGTCGTCTCGAATCTTTTCATAAGCGAGTTCTTGTTGGTCAAGGTCATACGCTTCGATTCTGTATATCTTCTTTTGAGTATCGTCCTCGTTAGCGAGTTGGTTGAGACGTGATGGAGAGTATCGACCGGGTTCTGTTTCGATGTAGATAGCGGGATTCCCTGTTGCTTCAACAGCTGATACCATAGCTTGAAATGCTAACTGTGTTTTCCCTGACCCTGTTTCTCCGGCGGCGGCTACCATATGACCTTCTCGGAATCCTCCTTGTATGTGCTTATCGAGAACTTCCATACCGGTCGGGATATTATCCTTACTCTCCATTTCGTCGACGACGTCTTGTCCGGTGTCGATGATGACTGTCTCTTTGTTTGCTCTCCGAACGAGTGTTGTGGCTTTGTTTTCAGACATACCGGCGTCTTCAAGGTCACTCACGTCAGCGTTAGCGAGTTCATCGAGTGAGGTGACTCCGGCTTCTCGTAGTCGTTCTTCCGTTACTTTTCCGACTCCCTTCAGGTCGTTCAACTCCATTGCGTTTTCGTATAGCACACGATATACAATAAGACTATCGGATTGTATTATAATGGACTCTCAAGCCCTGTAAGTGGCGAACTCGATTTGAAGACCCGATTGACACAAACCAAAAGCATTATAGCAAACGACGTAGAAATGGGGAGTGAGGCAAGCGATGAACGAAGAAATCGAGACGAAACTCGCACAAATCGTAGCGAACAAATCAGAAGATTTGGACTGGGCTAAGTCCATCTACAACGAGAAGCTAACTGAAATCGGTGGTCGTGACGCCGAAGGCGACCAACTCGAAATGCTCCAAAATCACGCCGTCCGGCTCGTCAAGAGTGAGGTGAACAAAGGCGAGCGGGTCACTGGTGACGTGGAGAAACTCAATGTCGTTGCTATTGGACACGGCGGGATTCGGAATTGGAGTTCCGATGACGGGGGAACTCGTGAGGTCCTATTGACCTTCGGCGTCGTGAAGCCCGAAGACAAACCAATGGGACTCGGCGTCTTCATCAACGACGAAGAAGAGGGAGTCGACATCTACAACATCAAGGAAAAGTTCGATACGCTGAATGAGATTGAGGCGTACTACACGGTCGGTCAGGCTGATGAACTCCCGAACACCTACATCCTGAATAGTACAGATGAAACTCGGGTCGACGTCAAAGACGAGTCTGAAGCGGCGTCTGAAGATAAGCGACGGTCGCTTCTTCAAGAGCATACTCAGGAAGCAAAGCTCGATAGCGTGAAGGATTATCTCAGTGCGACGAACGCTGATGGGTACTCAGTGGCTTTTGGCGCTGATGTTAAGCGTATGAACGCGACGATTGTCGACGCGGTTGACCTTGACAATACGTCGATTTACACTATCCTTGACGACACTGTCATTGACCCGTCTGAGTTGGACGACGATGTTCGTGACGACCGTGCTCAGACTCCGGGTATGACGGCGTGGTGTCCGAAGGATATGATGAAGTACGGCGTCAATTCTCAGGTCGAAGTTTACGGTTCAATTAGTACGATGGACGATGGTCAGGTGGCTATGAACATCTATGGAATCGTCCCGCTCATTACGTTTGAGCTTGAGGAAGATGGGAACAGTGGCGGAGACGTCGACGTTTCGAGTATCTAAAAATGAGTTGGATAGACGATGAAGTCGACGAGCCATCCACATCTACCAAAGGTGCGGACAAATCCGATTCGGTAGAGAGTGGTTCGGTCGAAAAGCAAATTCAGGCTATACTCGCGGCGGGGAACGCTGACATCTCGATGTCGCTTCTCGAACAGTCGCTTCCTGATATACAAGACACGGACCTCCTTGAGCGTCTCCACGACGCTGTAGATAGTGAGATTAAACGTGAGGCTGTCTCAGAGCGTTTGTCTGACTTCGAGGGGTATGACACTCAAGATTCGGAAGAATCCAACAGCAAAGAATCTGAGCCGTCTGAGAGCAAATCTGACGGTGACGACGAACCCGATTCGGGAATTGACTCATTCGACGAGTTTGATTCAGTGATTCGTCAGGGGATTCTCGATGGGGATATATCGCATATTTCCGTCGAAGCGATTACCGAATACGGCCCTGAACTCGATACCGACGTTCTCGAACGAGCGTCTGAAGAGGCGACCCGAACTCCGGCAACAACTCGGTATGAGTCATTCTTAGCCGATAAGAAACTCGAAGAGAACGACGGGGATACTGAGAGTGTCTTTGGTGGTTCAGACGATGAAGAATCGCAAAGCGCCACAGAAGACTCTCAAGCGGATTCTTCTTCGAATGAGTCCGAGCACACTCACACTGAGGAAGAAACCGAATCTGAGCCAACTCAGGCCGACTCAGAGCAATCTGTGGCTGAGGCTGATGGGGGAAGTGACGAAGCGTGGAAAGACGCTTTCAATCGTGCCTCTCAGTCGACGTCGGGAATCAATGTTACTGAAGCCGCTGAAATGGAAAACCGATGGTCAATTCTTGTGTGGTCTGACCCCGGAAAAGGAAAGACGCACTTTGGGTACTCAGCCAAAGACCCGGTCTGTATCATCGACACTGAAGGGAAGAGTCACCACTTAGCGGATAAGTTCGACGATAAGATGGTTGAGATATATCAGCCGTCAGATTACGACGAAGCTCTTGACGCTCTTCACGACGCTGTCGACCTACTCGAAAACGTGAAGCGAGAGACGGGTCGTATCGGAACCGTCGTCGTCGACAGTATGTCGATAATGTGGGAGTGGTCCCAACAGAAGTACGTCGATAAGTTCTACAGAGGAAAGGACAAAGACGAAGTCAATTTCTCGTCGGCTATCGGCTCAAGTGGTCAGTCTGATTGGAAACAGATTAAGCGGTATCATAACACGATGTTCCGTCAGACGATTATTGACAGCCCCTTCCACTTCGTGTGGACGGCTATGGCGACTGACGACTACGAAGCGGCTATCGAGAACGACATCAACTTCACTCCGAAGAAGCCGTCCGGAGAGAAGGATAACGAGTACAAGGCGTCCGAAGTCCTTCGACTTCGAGAAGACTCTGAAGGCAAGACGATTGCTGAGTTGGAGAAGTCGGATAAGGTCAATCACAACTACACCGGACTCGAAAAGCCGGACTTCCCGAAACATCAGAGCGTGGTTCGGGCTATCAAAGATGCTGAGTCCGATAATCGTTCAATGTCTTCGGTAGAAGCTGAGTTCGGTGTCGAAGTGTTTGAGGGCAATCCACGAACGGCTCGTATTACGAAAAACAAGAAAGATTGAGCATAGAATGAGCGATAAGAGAATCAGTGTTCGTGGGTCTACTCGTTCACGGTTGAAAGACCGGATGGACGATAACAGTAGTACCTACTCCGAAGAGATTAGGGATGTTATTCCCGATTCGGAGTCGGTAGACCCGCTTGAACATAGCGAAAGTGATAGTCGTCTCGTCACTATCAGCGTCGATTCAGAGGCGTATGATAGGGTGGCGGCTCTCGCCGGTCAGGGCGTAGCACTCAGAGAGGTAATCGAGTTTTACCTCTATTTGGACGAACTCGATGGCTCGGTTAGTCCAAAGGAAATACTCGTTGAAGTCTACAGAAAAAACGAAGGCAACTAAGATGTCCGAAGAAACACTCGCGGTAATCGAAGGCAAGGCACAGAAAATCAAGAAGGCTCTACAAGAGGCCGCTCTATCCGGCACAGGGGACTCGTATCACGACGACGTCTACTTCAACATTCGAGACGACGTCGTCAATACAGTCGTCGGCTCACCGGGTAACATCGTCCTCTCGTACTGTACGTTCACGTCTCACTTCGATAACATCGAAGTTCAAGTCGAAGATACGGAATCGGTTGAGGCGATTATTGAGGTCGACAAATTCCTCACGTACTTTGGGTTCACGGCTGATACGGGAGACGTCCGAGTCTCGTTCCGTGGAAACCCCGACAGTCGTCTTGCTACAGCTATCGAGATTACCGGCTCTCTAAACGCTCGGTTGATGATTCCGGATAGTGAATCAATTCTCGATGAAGTACCGATGAACCTTCCGAACTCGTTCAATGAAGAAGAACGATACGCTCCCGAAGAACGGGGTGAACCTCCAGTGAAGATTAAGGCTGATACTGAATCCATCGAACGGGTCATTGAGGTTGTTGAGTACGACCCTGAAATAGACTACTATCCGGTTACGGTTGAAGAGGGAGAACTCACACTCAATGTTGCTCAGGAAGACGCTCCCGGTCGTGATTCGGTGTGGGGGTCACTGAACGCTCATAGTGTTGAGTCACCGGAAGACTTCACGAATCATTACCACGAAGGATTCACTGAGACGTTCAACTCTCTATCGGGAGAGGTGGAGTTACAGACGGCTCCTTCGGGTGCTCCAGTTGTTGTAGTGAAGAAGGCCGATGGTCGTGTGTTGCGGCATATGCTCGGCCCGGTCGGTAACTGAGTGGTTGAGGTAGTCTGAACTATTATAGTTCGGGCTATCTTGTTTTCGGCTACGCAAAATAATGCTACCAATTCAGAGGGAACTGTTCGGCTCGTTTCCACGGCGGGTGGGTGTCCCCCATCAGTGGTGGATATTTAGCGAGGGAGAGTTTGACGTCTATACGTCTCAGGTAGATGGCGTCAAGAACGTGTATGCCGCTGTTGCTCGTCGACCGATAGGTGGGAAGTTGAAGATGGATAAAGTCCACTACGACTTCGACAGCACGGCTAAAGACCGAAATGGAGATTGGCGTATGTTCGGGGACAATGACCCTAACGACGCTGAAGTCGTTGAGTATATGCGCTCCGACCCGGATGTCGCTGAGGGGATTCTCGGTGACGTTTGTGAAGACGCTCAGAAGATAGCGAAAGTCTCGAAAGAGAATGATGTCCCGATAGTAGGGGTCTTCTCAGGCTTCGGTATCCACGTCTACCAACTCTTTCAAGAACGGACTGACCCTGATGTCGCCGTAGAATCGACAGCGAAAAAGTACATCGACGAAGCTTCACTTCGGACTTACGACGAGAAGATTGTCGGTGAGGTCAAACGGATAATGCGAGTTCCGAACGTTGAGCGAGTCACGGAAGATGGGACTCGGTGCAATATAGTAACCATACCATTGAGTTCCGATGAACTCGTCGACGTTACTCCCGAATGGCTAATCGAGAAGTCATACGAGAAACGTAAGATTTCACCCGACTTCCCGTTCCGTCCTCCCCTTGAAGAACACGAAGAGTATGTCGACTATCGAACTGAGCCGGGAGAAGAAAACTTCCTACAGCGCGATATGGGAGATACGGTTCAAGTCGATGGAATCTTAGAATATCTTCTGAAGGAGTATCTGAAAATGCCGTGTATGTATGAGCGGATTCAACAGAAGAATCCGGACCACAAGGTCCGTATGAATTGTGCGGTTCTCTTGTTCAACTGTGGTATGTCAGTCGAAGATGTTCACGACCTCTACGCTCGTATCGGATGGTTCGATTACAAACCTCAGGTCACGAAACAACAGTTAGAACATATCTATCGAGAGCGGTACACTGAGATGTCGTGTGCTACGCTTCGGTCGAAGGGCTTCTGTACGCGAATGGACGACCCTAAATCGTGTGAGACGTTCGGGTGGTCGGGTGGAGAAGCCGAGTGGTAAGAGTTATAGGACGATAGAACGATAAACGAAATACAGCAAATGAGCATTTCCAATATCGCGTGGACAGAGAAGTATCGACCACAGACACTTGACGACATCAAAGGACACGAACACGTCGTCAACCGGCTACAGACGTGGGTAGAAGATGATGAAATGCCGCACGTCTTACTTGCCGGTCCTCAGGGAACGGGAAAGACGGCTATGACGACAGCGTTCGCCCGAGAGAAGTACGGCGAAGGTGCGTGGCGTAACAACGTTCTCGAACTCAATGCGTCCGACAGTCGTGGTATTGACACGGTCAGAGATAGAGTCAAACAGTTTGCTCGGACTGGGACGGTCGGAGACGCGACGTATTCGATTGTATTCCTTGACGAAGTCGACGCTATGACGAATGACGCTCAGGCGGCTCTTCGTCGTGTGATGGAAGACTACGCTGATAGGACTCGCTTCTTCCTGTCGTGTAATTACCCGTCACAAATTATCGACCCAATTCAGTCTCGATGTGCGTCGTTCCAACTCTCGGGGATAAACGACGAAGAGATTCGAGAGATTATCATTGAAGTCTCCGCTTCGGAAGGAATTGACCTTCCATCTGAAGACGCTGTTGACCTTTTAGTTCAGAACTCTCGGGGAGACGCCCGAAAGGCTATCACTACGATTCAAACAGCGGCCTTAGAAGGCGAGATAACCGAAGAGAGCGTGTCGAATGTGGTTGACGTCATAGACTACAACACAGTTCGTGGAATCGTTCTCAAAGCGTCTGAGGGCGATTTAGACAGTGCTGTAGAACGATTGGATGAAGAGGTTCTGAAAGAGGGCATATCGGCACGGGAGTTCATCACGACGGCTCTGAGAGTCATTGAGACGATGGACCTTCCTCAGGATGGGAAAGCGAAGATTCTCGATTCACTCGGTGAGATAGACCGTGGGTTGACTCACGGAGCGAATCCGCACGTCCAACTTCACGCCTTCTTAGCGAAGGTAATGGTTGCACGTCATCTCAGTCTCCCGAACTTCGACGACGATAACTGAGGAGACGGCTTTCGTTATTGGAATAGTACGGGTGACAATCAAACGGGGCAACTATGACCACTAAACAAAATACGACTGAAGACGAAGAAGACGACGTGAGAAGACACGACCTTTCCGCGTCGGCTATCAAAACGCACAACAAATGTCCTCGTCAATACGAACTGACCTACGAGTCGGGACTTCCGAGAGACGACACGAACCAATACCTCGTAGTGGGAAGTCTCGTCCACGACTCACTCGAAGAGGTTCTCAACGAATACGTCGAAAACGGAAGTGAGTTCGAGAGTGAGAACCGAATCGCTCGGAAATTGAAACGCGAGTTCTACACCCGAGAAGACTCCGGAGACTATGACACGGTCCTTGTCGAAGACTATCTTCGAGACTCAGCTATCGATTCGTTAGATACAGCCGCAAAGTATCTCGTCAAACGCAACCCCGATATTAGGGGAATTGAGGTCAAGTCGTTCTTTGAGCTATCTGAGATTAAGGCGTCGGCTCTCGGGTATATGGACGTCTGTACTCAAGACGAGATATGGGATTGGAAGACCGGAAGTGCTCCGGATGAAGACTCCGAAGATGAAGATGAAGTCATTCAGGGGTCGTTGTATATGGGGGCGTTCTATCACGAATATGGGGAACTCCCTGAACGAATCAACTTTGTCTACATCAAAGAGGGTACTGTGCGTTCCATCGACGCCTCTCAAGATAATTGGGATAAGATGTTACAGCGAGCACGTCTCTTGATGAACTCAGTACGTAGCGACCACTATCCGGCTCGGCCTGAAGAGTCGAAGTGCTATTGGTGTTCGTATGAGCAATATTGCTCGGCGTCTCCCGTTTCGATTCAACAGGTTCAAGAAGAGATTGAAGACGGGAACGTGGACTATTGGGAAGCCGTCTAATGCCACAGAAAGGCGGTCGATATATTCACAGAGGATACTGTAACCTCTGTAGTGAAGGGTTTGTGTGGAGAGACACGAAGGTTCAATGCGAACAAGATGTCGCACTTCACTTTCGTGTATTCCACACGGCTAACAGACAACCGCACTTGTATCAGGTTCAGTCTGTGGAGAGAGACAAAGTCCGATACGGATAGTAGGGACTCTATTTGTCCGCTATACCTTAGGAACGCTTAGTAAGAGTTAACTTCGTGGAAGCCCTATGTTCATACGAGGTGGGAGAAATGAGAAAAGCTGTATCTGATTCGATAGACGCAAAGAGCGTTGAAGATTTGCGAGGCGAGCACTGTCCTGTTTGCGGACGTCAAGACGACGACGTCATTCGCTACGGGACGTTCGGTGACGAAGTTCAGGTAAGTTGCCCTGACTGTGGAATCGTTCGCGGATAACTAATTCGAGTGATTTTCAATGGCTGAATACGGCACAATCAAGATACCGAGAGAGGAGTACAACAAGCATAATGAGCGCCGACAGAAGAGGGGTATGACGTGGAGTCAATACATCGAAGACTCTTCTCCCGACGACCGACACGATGATTTGTTAGACCGTCTCGATGAACTACTCGATAATCCTCCCGAACCGCATTATAAGAGTGCGTGTTGGGACGGCTATACGATGGTCGGTATGACAGAGGGGAAAAACGGTGAGATGGTTCCCAATTGTATCCCTGATGAAGAGGTAGAAGAAGCTCTTGAGTATATTAATGGAGAGATAGAAGACGAATAGACAGCGAGCTATTTCTAATAGTAGCCATTCTATTCCAATAGACTTATAGGAACAGGGAACCATTGATTAAATGGAGGGAGAAGTGAAATGCGACACATCAGCACGTCCGACCTGTCCGGAGAAGAGCGCTATGAAGCCGAAGCCGCCTTCGGAGAAGACGCGGACCTCGTCGAACTCGAACCCGACGACTTAGAACCGGTCGAAACTCCGGAGTATCCGATTCGCCACGTCCTTGAAGAGGGTGATTGGCTCACCGTTCAGCACAAGTCCGGGTGTGTGACGACCGGACCTGTCTACGACGTCGACCGTCTGTGGGTGAAGATAGACCCACAGAACCGCACGACGACTGACAGCGTGATGTACGGCGACCTTCGCCGCTACAAGGATGGAGAGCGCGGCGTTGTCAACGAGCTAATCGACATCAACGGACAACCGGCTGACCGCGTCCTCGAAGACCGGATGGAAGAAGCCGGGCTGTGAGCGAGTAAGACCGCTCACTTTTTCTGAAGATAATACCCATCCTATTCCGATAGACTTATAGGAACAGGGAATAATATCTATATGTGGAAGGTGAAATGACAATGGCAACAGCGCAAACCCCGACTCAGGCAACGCTCGACGACTTCGACCACGAACTCGGAGAAGTCCATCTCGGGGACC
>Ga0209917_1001147_pt1 | contig 10761 bp, 11 predicted proteins | sample SalPon2_C_H2O_MG_FD_185710 | JGI IMG/M metagenome (GOLD analysis project Ga0209917, IMG submission 185710) | Salt pond water microbial communities from South San Francisco under conditions of wetland restoration - Salt Pond MetaG R2_C_H2O_MG... | ecosystem: Environmental > Aquatic > Non-marine...
ATGGTGGACAGAATCGTCAAGGCCAGCCGGAAAATCGAAGAGACCGCGGAGCACGCTAGGGAGATGCGTGCGGTTGTCAACGACAGCGAGAGGAGGAAGGAGATCTCGCTTCAGCGGGCGGTCGAACAGTCATTCGAAGAACTGCGGAGTGAGTTTCCTGCCGTGGAGTTCCGGGCGACGTTCGAGTCGAGCCCGACTGTCGTAGCCCATCCGAATTTCAGCGCCGCGGTCCGCCAAATCGTACGGAACGGTGCCGAACACCACACATTGGACCGGGCGGCCGTTGTGGAAGTAACTGTGTTCGAAAATGAGGCCGGACCGGTAGTCGAAATCGCCGACAACGGCCCCGGCATACCGGAACACGAACTCGGCATCTTCGAGATGGAGGCCGAGTCCGATCTTCAGCACGGCAGCGGTGCCGGGCTCTGGCTTGTCGACCGGCTTGCGGACTACTCCAACGCATCAGTCGAATTTACCGTTGCGGACGGGACTGCCGTCCGACTGACCTTTCCTCAGTGAACTCGTGGCTCGATCACGCGTCGGCTGCCCACGAGACTGCCACGTCCACATCGTTGGACCACTCGACCTCGGTGTCCTCATCGCCGACGTCCACGTTGGACGAAACTGCTATCGCTTTGATTCCCTCCGAAGCAAAGGCGACGCGGTCGACACCGTCTGCGTGGCACTGTCTAGTTGAGAGATTGAGAAGCGAGCAGGCCGTAGCGAGAGGTGTTCATGTCACTCGCTGACCTGCTCAGCGAAACGTTAGAGGACGACAGCCAAGACGTTTGGGAGAACGAACGCACCCCGACACCCGTCCGGCGATTTGGGGTGCGTCTCCATTCGGCGGGGCTGTCGCAACGGCGACAATCACGACGAGTGGGACCACTGAGGGCAGGAAGTCAAATTCCATATGCAACTTTTTGGCCGGGCAGAGAAAGTCTTTAGCAAAACTAATTCACGGAATAACTGATTGATTTGTACTAGTGTGACGTCAACAGTGGCCGAGTGCTGCACAGAACCACTCTATTAAACTATGTAACATATTGTCTTCGAATTGTTCATAGCGGTCTAAATTTGACGCGGCAATAGTCCAGTGCTTATGTGTCATAGTAACGAACATAAAAATATGAGGGTAGAACAGCGGGGGTCTTCCTCGGTAATTGGGGTGCTATTGCTCGTCGCCGTGACCGTCGTCGTTGCAGGGGTGCTGTCAGTATACGCGCTTCAACTGGGCGAGAATATCAAGAACCCAGCACCACAGGCGCAGTTCGAGGTAGAAACGTGTACCATGTGTGGGAGTCTCGCGGACCCCGGCGATACGACGAACTTCCTGAATATCACTTTCACCCATGGGGATTCCCTCAACGCGGATCAAGTAGACGTGTATCTTGACGGAGAGTGGCTGTTTGACCCCTCCGAGACGGGAAAGAATGCTTACAACCAACCGGCAAACTACGACGGCGCGGGGACGAATGACCTTCGCTGGTCCAGCGACGAGATTGTCGCCGGAGAACAGTTAATTCTGGAGGATGATGCCGATAAAAGTGCGACGGAACCAGTGTTTCAGGACGGACAGGTTGTCCGTGTGGTCTGGACGAACCCCGAGTCGGGTGAGTCGTACGTGCTAGTCGCGCGTGAACTCAGATATTAGATAGTGAGTCTTCAATCAGAATTTGCTAGGTTCTCGCGTTGTACTGATCGTCGGACGGTTCGGTTGAGCATGTGGGGAGAAGCACGACCAGACTTCTCAGGAGTTCTTGCCTAATCTGCTGAAACAATTCAAAGTCCGCTGACATTGAGACTCCTTACCGTGCAAGACTGAGAGGCTGTATCTCGCAATCGAAACTCACGGAAATGATAGAGCGGACGTAGCTACCGATAGCATCAATACGGAGTTACAGAACATCAGTATCACAATTTGGGCCTCCGGCAGGAACTTGAAACTCATCGTGGCCGCAATCTAGACACCGCTCTTTGAAGAGGCCGCACTCACCGTTCTTCAATCGAACCACTTGTGCCTCCTCGTCACCTATACTGAGTACCTCACAAAGCATCGGCAGTTAACCTAACCTGAGTCACCTGTTCTGTTGGGATGAGTCGGTGATAGTGGTCGGAGACCGCTAATCGAAGGTATAACTGCCGCTGTCGGCGGCGATCAGCCGCCGACGCGGCAGTGTTGCCACTCACAAGACGGCGTCCTCGGTCGGTGATTACCGGTGGAAGCGGTCGTCGGGTGGCCGGTTCGCGGGGACGGCCCGACGCACTGCGAGGGCCGTCCACGCTGCCCGACATAGCATGTTGATGAACTCCTCGAACGACCACTTCCAGAGGCGACGCCCGCCACGGCGGGGCGTCGCCACATACTCCCAATGGAGATACCGCCACACATTCTGCAAGAGTAGACTCACCACGACGTACAGCAGCCGTACAACTGGATTCTGCGTTGTGGTCGTTACAATGCTTCGTTCGGAGAGCCGGTAGCTGGCCTCGATACCGAAGCGTTTCGCGTAGTGGTATCGTGCATCTCTTGGTGTATCAATGAACGGCGCGTCAGCGGCGTAGCCGTGACGCGCCACTCTGTGTTCGCCGTACCGTCCTTTTGATAGGTACAGTCGATGTAGACGGGAAACTCGACGGTCCAGCTATGACCGTCGAGTTTCCCTGTCAGGTCATGTTGGATGACGCGGTTCCATCCTTCCGAGAGTTCCTGCTTGATCGTCTTTCCCCATCGGACAATCGGCATCACGTACGCGTAGTTGTGCGCGTGAAGGAGCGTGAGACACTTGCTATCGTAGAATTCTCGGTCAAGATAGACGGCCTTGACGCTGAGGTCAAGGCCGTTGAGAAGACCAAGAAACTCAGCGAGGACGCTGCTGGCGGTGTCGCCGTCTTCGAGACGGCGCACCGCCAGCGTGTATCGCTTATTCTTCACACGCGCGTACAGTGTCGCATACGCGTGGAACGCGGTGGTTCCACGCTTCGCTTCTGAGTGATAGAGGCCATCTGTCTCGTCCTTGTCACCGTAGTAGGGCCGCAGGTGGAGGTCTGCGACGACCTCCACCTGCTCGGGCAGAACCTCTAGAACGTCTTTTTGCAGGAGTGCGTTTCCGATTCGTTCAACCGACGTTAGGTCGAATTTCTCGCGGAGGTGGTACAGAACCGTGTTTTCGTGGGGAGAATCTTCACTGGTCTCGCAGAGTTCAGACACCGAGGTCCCGTCGGCGCAAGCGCCGACGAGGACCTCGTAGATATCCTCAGCACCGATTTCAGCATTAGCGCCAAGACCGAGATCAACTTCCTCGTCAAGCGTGTTGACGAGGAAGTTAAGAAGCTGGTCCTCGTGGATTTAACCGTCTGCTTGCGGGGTTTTGGACACACTTCAGCAAGCAGACCTCTCAACTAACCGGCTTTGTGAAGTACTGAGATTAGTGATGAGATGATCTAACTCTTTGTAGAGTGATAGGATTTCATCCATTTCTTTTCCTTCCAGCTCTGCGATTATTTCTATGAATTCGTACTCTGCTGTATCGGCTGCTGGCTGAATTTGTGTCTTGATAAATCCAGACTACTCAGAGCCTTCAGTATCAGCATCGTCGTTCGGTATAGATTGTATTGTTCACCGATGGTCAACAAGCCTAATTACCAGTGTACTATTGACCACATGCAACTCCCACGGCAGTCCCCTGCTTTTTATTACCCGAAGCCAAATCTACCAGTTAAGCCTCAATCAGAGATGGTGGTAGTTCCTGAAAACAGTCTGAAAACAATGACTACGCGTGGTTCTCTCGGTATGTTCGATCGATCAGATCAATAATCAACTTTGAGAGGAGTTACTGGACGGATTTGGACGATCACAATTTCCCAGGCAATACCAATAAGATACAGTATATAAGTTCAGAATATTAATTACGCCCATATGACTGTGAAACTTAAGGAAAGGTTCGCCGGAGAGTCTGTGAGTCCGTTCGCTTGCGGTCTATCGCGTGTCGGCAAATTCTACATTCTCAAACTCAAACCGAGCCCCTCCATCAGACCCTTCGGTAACCGATACTTCCCAGCCGTGTGCTTCAGCTATCCGCTTGACAATGGCCAAGCCAAGCCCTGTCCCATCGCGTTCGGAGGTCTGACCTGCCTCAAATACAGCCCCACGGATATCTTCAGGTATACCTGGGCCATCGTCTCCAACATAGAAACCTGTCTCGCTAAGTCGGCCAATACGAACTGTCACACTGTCAGAACCATGTTCGATGGCGTTGCGGAACAGGTTCTCGAAAACGTGTTTGAGTCTATTATCGTCGCCTTTGACACTAATCTCGTCTCGGAAATCGAGTGTGGCCTCGGCCGTATCGACTCCCTGCCAGCAGTTTCCACACAGTTCAAGCAGTGAGACAGGTGCCGTGTCCCCGACGGCTTCTCCTTTTCGAGCGAGTGTGAGCGTATCATCGATGATCTCTTCCATGCGATTCAACGACTTTGCTATTACACCTAACTGCTCAGTCGACTCCCCGTCGCAAATCTGTTGTAGATATGTGGTCCGCCCGAGGGCGACAGTAAGCGGATTCCGAAGGTCATGTGAGATGAGACCTGCGAATTCGTCGAGACGCTCATTCTGTTTTCTCAGTTCCTCTTCGCGCTCTTTGCGCTCAGTTATGTCTTGGAACGTTCCTCGAACCCCGACTATCTCATCATCCTGGTACCATGGCTCGCCACGTGTCCGTACCCACCGCACCTCGCCGGTCTCCCTGACAATACGTAGTTCTAAATCATACGGTTCTCCATCAGCGGTCACCCTCTCAAATGCATCTCGAAGGGTGTCTCGGTCATCCGGGTGGTAGAAACTGATACCATCCTCGATGGTCGGTTGGTAATCCAGTGGCTTACCATGGATTCGATATACTTCGGCAGTCCACTGAAGCGACTCTGTTCGCATGTCCACTTCCCAGCCCCCGACATGTGCTACCTCTTGTGTCTGTTTGAAGAAATCTTGCTGTCGCGCCAGTTCTGTTTCCCGCTGTTTAGGCTCCGTGACATCCTGCATGATACCACGAACTGAGCTTATTTCGGTACCACTGTCATCATATACTGGCATTCCGATAACACGGACCCATTTCACCGTCTCGTCAGCTATCTCAAGCCGAAGTTCCAAGTCGTAGGGCTCTCCGTCATCGGTCAATCGTTGCCAGGCATCCTGTATTTTGGCTCTGTCTTCAGGATGGAACGCTTCGATTGACTCGGTCAGAGATGGGGTCTCAGACAGTGGCTTATCGTATATTTGGTATATTTGATCTGTCCAGTCCCCAGACCCCGTCTCAGGATCAAACTCCCAACCACCTACCTTCGCGGCCCGGGCTGTTTGATTGAGCAACTCCTGATTCCGTTCCAGCTCTCGCTCTCTCTCTCGGAGTTCCTCTTCGGTCTGAAGTTGGGTCAGGGCTGTTTCCGCGTTCTTTGCCAGTATCTTAATCAAAGTCAGGTCATCGTCTCGGAAGGCACTGATGTCGGTAGCCGAGGCCAGCAGAACGCCGTGGTTCCCGAGCGGAATCGCTAATTCGCTTCGAAGCACCGTCCCCTCGTTGAACACATTGTCTGCTTCTTCCAGGTTGTTACAGACCTGCGTTTCTCCAGTCTGGAACGCTCTCCATGCGATTCCGGCATCAAGCACCGGCACATCTCCTATCAATTCTTGGCTCGTGTCAGAAACGCTGGCCGGAACAAGCCCATCAACCGATTCATCGTAAAAATGGACGCCGTTCATCTCGTACCCGATGGATTGGTCAGCCGTCTGGGTAACGATATCCGCAATATCCCCGGGCGTTAATGCAGATACCATCTCACGAGTGGCATCATGTAGATCCCGGAGCTTGTGCTTGTACTCTCTGCGCTCGGTGATATCCTGAATAACGCCGATGAAATACTCCTCTCCATCAATTGTATCGAGAGACGCGGTTGCCGAACCCCAGAAACGCTCCCCAGTGTGTTTCTCAAACTCAAGTTCGAAGTCATTAATCTCTCCCTTGGACTGTATTTTTTTATTGAATATCTCCCGCTCTTGAGGATCTGCATAGAGGTCAGCCGGCGAGTACTGCTTAGCCTTCTCTTTCGATTCGAGGCCGAACATGTCGACCATCCCTTGGTTCACGTATTCGAATTTTCCCTCACTGCCGGGAGCATTTTGTCCAACAGCAACGGGTAGCGTCTCGATTATCTGTTCATAGCGCTCTAGCTCAATTTTGCGCTCCTTTCTCTCAGTAATATCGTTGAAAAAGATTGAGAGACCATCTGTATCGGGAAACACGCGAACTCTGAACCAGGAATTAACGGATTCGTTGTACCGATCGTATTGGGTCTCTTGATTAGCGCGCAATGCTTTCTCGATTCGGTCCTGTGCGATAGTATTCTGGGCTTCAGGGAAGGCGTCCCAAATAACTTCACCGAGCAGTTCAGACTGGGCTTTGCCGAGTAACTCCTCGGCGTTCTCATTGAGATACGTATACTGGAAATCAGTATCGACAGAAACAATTGCGTCAGATACCCTCTCAAGGGTTCGTTGATGCACACTTTCTCCAGGCGATTCACGCTTGCTGCTCATAATTCAGAGCTAGTGACATACCTTTTTAAATCATGCACCTACAATTACACCAGCTGAGACTGCATGTTATATTTCTTGATTTTGATTGTGTAATCTTATTAATACAGCGCGCACACTTCGCACAACATCTGGAATATTTTTCTGAAATTTTACACTTGCGGTCATCAGTGAACAAACCAACCGAGTACAAATTCGGTTCAAGAATTCCGAAATCGACTCTCTAGAACGGTCGTGTAATTAATATCCGTTCATCGATCTCAGCCACTCGGAGGTAGCATCTCTCTCGAAGAAACAGGTCGTGATTATCGCCGGATGCCCGACCAAGCAGACCAACACTCCTACAGGAGACGCCTTCTAGCGGGAGATTCGAGTGACCAGAACTATGGGGAACCGCGGGAGATGCAGTGGCTGTATGCGTCATCGGTGGAGCGCTAGTGTGAGTGCACACTACAATTTATGAGCAGTGGTCTCGTACTCCCGTACATGGGTACTGAAAGCGTCGACTCTGAAAGCAAGGTGTCGGGAAACCAAGCGAACATTCCTGCCCGAATCCGCCAGGAGCTCGATATCGACGATGGCGACAAACTTCGCTGGCACATCGAGGACAGCGGGACGCTCCGCGTGCAAGTCGTCCAGCAACGTAGCGGTACGTTCAGCGACTTCGACGGCTACGAGGGCGAGGAGGCGACAGCAGTCGAGAGGGAACACGATTCATGGGGCGTCGACCCCGAATAGATGCCACGCGCACTCGTCGATACGACGGTTCTCTTCGCGGCAACGTACCGCCGTGACAGTGCCCACGATGCTGCCCTCCCTATCCTCAAGGGAATCGATACCGCTGACCTTCCGGAAGCAGTGGTTCTCGATTACGTGCTCGCAGAGACACTCAATGGACTGACGACACACGCGGGTCACGATGCTGCTGTTGATTTTCTCGATCGGGTCGAAGAGAACACACGATTTCACATCGACTCTCTGACTTCGGATGAATTCGCTACAGCGAAAGCACTTTTTCGACAGCACGAGCAGTTTTCGTTCGTCGACTCCTGTATTGTTGCATATATGCAAGCAGAAGGACTTGGATATCTGTACGCGTTCGACGATGATTTCGACGCTGCTGAGGACGTCTACCGCCTGGACATCGCAACAAATCCATATCAGCCAGAGTGAACCGTCCGCTGAATCCCCATCTGCGTATTCGGTTCCGATTGTGCGTTTCACGCTAATCAGGAGAGGCAGGTCTCTCTAAGAAGTTGGTCGTGCTTCTCGCACCATTCTCAACCGAGCAAACTGACGGTCAGTACAGGACGTATAGTTATGACTGGCTCACTCCTACACTACTGTATGTCTACCCTCCACCGGTGGTTCTCGCCGTCGGGAACGTGGAAACGGCCCCTCGCTATCAGTGTCGCTGTCACCCTTCTCTACTCAATTGGCACGTCCGTGTATAGCATCCTTCCCTTCTCGAACGCCTCCATCTCAGGGACGCTCTGGGACGCGCTTGCGCTATCTACGGGGTTTGGATTAGTGACGATCGGGATTCCCGTCTGTCTCTGGCTTCGGTATGAGATTCGCAGTCCAGGGGCGCTGTTGGTGGGTATCCTCATGTTCTGGCATGTGCTTGTATATATTCCACCGATTGGAAGTGGGCAGGGGGATTCGCCCGGATTTCTCTTCGTTTTCGTGTGGGCACCACTGTATCTCATTGCCTACATAATTTTGGCCGCGGTAGAGTACTGGCTTCGAGGTCAGAACTTCTCACAGACCAGTACGACTGTGTAGAAGAGAGACTTTCTGCGAAGTTTGCACCTGCACTGACCAGTTGTTCCTGTCACAGCTGGCCGAAAGATTGCTGCGACACTCAGATACGCCGCATCGTCGTCACGACCTCGCGGCCAGTCACCTGCCACTGACACCCGTTCCAGACGGTTTCGACCCGTACAAACCCGCCGTTCGGCCATGGCTCGAACTCGATCTTTCCTTGGAACCACGCATGGGCACGTAGACGAACCTACGAGTGCTGGCCACCGACGCTGCAGTGCATGTCCCGCCACTTGGCAACGACCATCGACGAGCTCGCCGGCAGGCGGGCTACCGTCCCAGCCACATGATTAACCAACAAAACCGGGTGAGAGCAGTCCACTGTTGGTTAAGTTACTGCGTGAGTCTACGAATCGGGCAGTACAGAAGAACTACGTAACGAGCGGAAAAAGGGCCAAAGAATGGCTGGAGGCATACGGAGTCAGTTAACGAATCCGTGGCTGTATATTCCGATGAACGTCGTCATTTGGGTACTGCTGTGGGTTTCGATGGATCTGCTTCTCTCAGGTGGTAGTGTGATTTCTGCTGCAATTCCGGGAGCAGCAGGTGGGTTGGCTTTTGGGGTCTTTACTTATTATCTCAAGCATCGAGACGGTACGTAACGTAGTCGCTTGGACTGGCCGCGTCGGTTCCGATTGCTGTCGTACCCGTGTCTAGTCGCTACCCTACACCATGTATTGAACCCTCTCACAATGCTGAATATACATACCCACGGAACAGCTGGTTCATCCCACCAGTGCAGAAATCAACTCTGTGAGAACTGTCCATTGACTTCGCCTCTACGTATTCGGTTTGTGATCGTGTGTCTCACGCTATTCACGGTGCCGGCTCTCTCCGAGACACTGGTCGTGCTTCTCGCCGAATGTTCGACGAAGACGTTCATCGATCAGTACCGGAAATTTACCTACCGCTCGCCGAATAGTTCCCGATGCAGGTTTCCTTACTCCTGACTGGGTGAATGGTCTTCAGACGGTAGTTTGAGTAGAGACCGTGTTCGTTGACGGGCTCGGTTTCGTATCTGTTTTCCGTAGTTTGTGAAAACGAGGGTCGCTGCCAATGCAATTGATGTGCTATGGAGGCTGACTACCATCCAGGGCGTCAACTCACGACTGAACACAGGTGCGATACCGAGGAGCAGTAGCAGACTGAAGGCTGATTCAGCGATGAAGTACCCCGCACAGGCCGAGAGTGAGGGGTGCCAGCCGACTGACCAGAGCAGGACAATAACAATCGTTCCAAACAGCAGCCCAGCACCCATTCGAGAGAGCGGGATGGCAGCCGGAATTGTCTCGAACAAAGCGAATCCGAGAGTCCAGAACGACGACCCGACAAGAAACCAGGCCAGCAGTAAGTGACCAAACGAGAGCCTCTGTTCGGAGGTGGGACTGGCTTCCTGTTCATTAGACTGTTCCATCATACCAATATCATAACAAGTCGCAAAAGAATGTGTGGTCTAACGGACACGGTATTTGCTCAATAGGCATCCGCAGTGAGCAGCGTATTCGCTCAACAGACGCTGAAAAAATGGCGAATTTGTGGGAGATTCAGTAGAGTCGTTGCTCTCTACGCTATCTGATAGTATACCACCGAACCGTCCCCAGCTTGGATTTCTTTTGTGGTCACAATTCCCTCTTCGACGAGTTCATCGAGGGCCTCGTCAACGTCGTCGATAACCATCGTTGTGGCAGTGACGTTCCCAGCAAGGTTGATCAGGCCATCAGCGAATTTACCGAGCGGGTTCTGCGTCTGATTCATCAGCGCAGGCGTGAAATCAGCACCGAGCACGATCTCGCGCTCGGTGAAGGCCTTGTCTTGTCGTTCACTCAGAAACGAGGTGATGAGGTCTTTCTCGGTCTCGATGGGACCTTCTTCATCGTTCGAGATGGTATCGGCACCGCTAGCTTCGACAGTCCCCGCCTCGAATTCGTCGTTAGATATGGGCATTCGTGTGTGTTGTACAGAAGGCCACGATAATTAATTGTCGGGCACCGTGAGTCTTGGAATTTAACAGACGCAGGTGACGTCTGCTCCGGCTTGAACGGCGGGGTTCTCTCCCCGAACACAACAGATTCGACTCGAAGCGACAGATATGCACCCGCTGTGAGCAGTTTGTTCATCCCAGTAGTTCCGAAACCAACTCTGTGAGAACTGTCCTTTGGCTCCATATCTACGTATTCGATATCTGGTTGCGCGTGTCGCGCTATTCAGAGGTGATGGTCCCTGAGGCGTATCTGACGAATAACTGGTCGTGATTATTGCTGGAATCAAGAGCCTATGGGCCACTGAACGACAGAGCTGCACCGTGAATTCTGTACGTCCTTGCAGATCTTAAGACAGCTTCACTGGAG